>Ga0157369_10010033_pt1 | contig 10818 bp, 10 predicted proteins | sample C25metaG_FD_113461 | JGI IMG/M metagenome (GOLD analysis project Ga0157369, IMG submission 113461) | Corn rhizosphere microbial communities from Kellogg Biological Station, Michigan, USA - C2-5 metaG | ecosystem: Host-associated > Plants > Roots > Rhizosphere > Soil | place: USA: Michigan...
GCATAACCGTAGTGCCATGCGCGCGGCGACTCGAGCAAGAGCTCGAGAACGCGGAGGGTCTGGGGCGACGTGTTGGGCAGCCGCGGCATGACATACTCTACATATGTTGCCTTTGCGCCGCAAGACCCTCCCGATTCAACAATCGTATGTCACCGGAATCTTTGCGGCTGGCTCCATATCCGGTCCCTGCGTACTAGCGATCCACGAGCCATCCGTCTCGAAATCCGGCGCGGTGAAGTCCGGAAAGGATGTAGGAGCAGTTGCGCATCAGGCGCCAGACGAGGTCCGAACGATAGTTCTCGATCATCGCGACGACGGGACCTTGATTGATCGCAAAATGGTACGGAGAAATCCAGGAGTGAAACGTGGGGTTGAAGCTCGCGGCAAATCCGTAGGTTCGCGCGAGATCGGGATGGCGCGCCGCGATTGCGCGCACGGACGGCAATACGATCTCCGGAGCGAAGGGCAATGACGCCAGGAGTGCCCACGGTGAAAGCGTTCCGTCATCCGGACCATAGGGAACGCCGCGAGCGTGATAGTTCCAGAAACGGCGCAACCGGCCCTTCACCTTGCGCATTGCAGGCCCCGGCCCGTCGCTCGCCGAGACTCCCCAGCAGTCCGCGCCGTACTCCGTGAAGCCCCGCGGATTTTTCGTAGCATATGCACGCTGCACGTACGTGGCCCGGCGACTGTTCTCGAAATAATCGATGCCACGCTCGCGCATGTATGCGTCGCGAATCCCGCGGAAATCCACCCAGCAATGGCTCAGCTGATGGATGAACAGCGGCCCCGCATACACGAAGTCATGCCCATAAAGCGATTTCCACGTGTAACCATCGCACCAGCACCGGTACGTCGAGCTCGGAAGCGGATGACTTGGCGAGCCGAGTCCGAGAAGGTAGAGGAGCAGGGCTTCCGAGTACCCGCTCCATCGGTATCGGAGAAAACCCTTGTCCGGATGCCAACCGAGGGAAACCAGCGGGCCATCGTCCAGCGCCCACATCCAGTCGGCGCGACGGTAGAGTGCATCCGCGGTCGCGCGAATCTCCGCCTCGATCGCGTTGTCCCGATCGAAATACTGTGCCGCTGCGAGTGCGCCCGCGAAGAAGATGGAGGAGTCGATGGTCGAGAGCTCGCAATCCCAAACCCGTCGACCGGTGCGCATGTCGAGGAAATGGTAGAAGAAGCCGTGCGCTCCGATGGCATCATCACCTTCACCCTGCGGGGCATCGTAAAGAAATCGCAGCGCCGTTCGCGTGCGCTCTGCCGCCGCCTCACGCGACGTGTAGCCGCGCTCGGCGGCGATCGCGTAGCACGTGAGCGCGAACCCCGATCCGGCGATGCTCGCGGGCGCCCGAGGGTCACTCTTGTCGCGCACGAGCCCCGTCTCCGCGTCCACCTCGTGCAAGAAGTACGACGATGCAGACGCCTCGAGGCCATCGAGCCAGTCATCGACGGACGGCTCCATCATGCACGCGGGTCGTGCAACTCGGCCTCGCCGCGCTGACAATCGAGCGTGATCGCGGCGACCGAGTGAGGGGGCAGCTCGCATTCGAAACGAATGGTCGGGCCGTCACTCGTCCATCGCTGGGGCTCCACAGCAACCACGGACGCCTCGTGCATGGCGTCGACCTGTTGAGCACTGGGATATGCCGGCTCGCCGAGCGCGAGCCAGCTCGCCTTGGCATTTGCGTGATCGGCATCGATACGTGCGATCGACGCTGCTCGCGGCGTGCGCAACCCGTCGACCAATACGCGAACACGCTCGGTCGCAATGGGATGACGAGGAAGCGCGTGGTTCGTGAGCATCACGGTCATCGACTCTCCGCGCCGCACGAACCACGCGTCCACGGTGGGATGCCGATCATTCCACGCCGACACGAGCTCGTTGCCGAGCGCATGGAGCAACTCGAACGCGCGATACGATGGCTTCGCCACGCCGTACAGATTGAGAAGCCCAAAACCACCGTGGAATGGTGACCACGGGAAGTAATTCTCCTCGAAGATGTCGCTGAAGGTCCAATAGCTATAGCCGTCGACGAGTCCCGTGGCCTCGAGCATCGTCTTCACGATGGCGGGGGCGGCGTACGGCTCGTCGTGCATCGGATCGAACGGATTCGACGATGTACTCCACTCGGTATAGTACAACGGCCGACCCCGCACACGGTCGTGCGTCTGCCGTGCGCGGTCACGAAGCACGCTGCGGGTGCTCGCCGCGAGCTGCGCCTCCGTGTCGTCGCCCGGTTTGCCGAATGCATCGGTGGGGTAGTGATGCGTGCTCACGAAATCGACGGGAAGCTCGTGATGCTCGCAGAAATCCAGAAAGGGCTCGATCCACGCGTTGTTCGCCGTCACCGGACCGCCCACGCGGATGCCGTCGTCGGCACGCTTGAGCGCCTCCGCCGTCCACGTATACAGCTCAAGGTATTCGGAGCGGCCGGCGCGCCAGAATGCGCGCAGATTGGGCTCGTTCCAGACCTCGAAGAACCAGTCGCGCACTTCGGCCGCGCCGTAGCGGTCGACCGCGTGTTGCGCCAGGAGCTGAATGAGTGCGGCCCACTGCGCGTAGTCGCGCGGCGGTGTGACGTTGCCGCGATAGTGAAATACGGTGGCTGCTCCGGATGAGAGCGACGATGGCATGAAGCCGAGCTCGACAAACGGGCTCATCCCGATCGAAACGAGAAAATCCCAAATGCGATCGGCGTTGACGAACGAATGCAGGAGCTCGTTGCGCTCGCACACGAGCGTTCCCATGTCATCACAAAGAATTCCATGGAAGCGGACGCGTTGCACGCCGAGCTCCGTGTGGCAGCGCGCCAGCTGCTGCTGGTAATCAGCGCGCAGGGCCAGCGTGGCGTGCCCGCTCCCAACGCACTGCTCCCACACGTGCGGCAGCGCCACACCGCGCTGCATTGCATCGCACCGTATGTCGATCATGACCATCACGGGTGCACGGCGCGTGCCTCGCGCTTCCGCGCGGTTGGTGGACAGTTCGACCGAACCACTCCGGAGAATTCCGCGGCGCTTCGCAGCATGTAAACGGCGCGCCGTGTCGTGGCAATATCTAACTATGAGCCCTTCTCCCGTTCTCCCGCCCGCGCTGGCGAGCGATGCTGAACCTCATCGATGGGCCCAGCTCCTCGAGGACTTCGTCGGCGATCTCGGCTACGCCGCGCGCACGTTGCGCCTTGCTCCCGGTTTCACTCTCGCCGCAGTCTTGTCGCTGGCCATCGGCATCGGCGCGAACACGGCGATCTTCAGCGCAGTGGACGGCATCCTTCTCGAGCCGTTGCCGTTCTCGCAGCCCAGCCAACTCGTGGCGCTGTTCCAACACGATCGGAAGAGAGGCGTCGATCACGACGACGTCGCCCCCGGAAATTTCGCGGATTGGCACGAGCGCAGCCGAGCATTCGCCGGGTTGGCGGCCGCCGAACCATTCGCGTTGAACTACTCCAGCCCCGATGGCGAGGAGCAGATCTACAATTGGAACGTCACGCAGGATTTCTTCGCCGTACTCAACGCCCGCCCGTTGCTTGGTCGTCTCTTGCAGCCGCCGGACTTCGTTCCAAACGGCGAACGAGTCGTGGTCCTCACCTACGGCTCGTGGCGTCGCCGATTCGGTGCCGATCCGAACATTGTCGGGAAACATCTCACGATCGGCGGCGTGCCCGTCACGATCATCGGTGTGCTACCGCAGGACTTTGCGTACCTCGCCAGCTCGAAGATGGAGATGTACGTGCCGAAGGTCCTCGACAGTGTGGAGGTCCGGCTGCGCAACATGGCGTGGTATCACGTCGTGGGCCGACTCAAGCCCGGCGTGACGATCGAGGAGGCACGCAGGGACATGGATCGCGTCGCTGCGCAACTCAGTACCGAAAACCCTGCGACGAACACCGAAGTCGGGGTACGGATCGATCGGCTGGATGATGCAATCGTCGGTGACAGCGCTCGCGCACTGTTCCTGTTGCTGGGCGCGGTGGGGATGGTGTTGCTCATCGCGTGCGCGAACGTCGCGAATCTCATGCTGACGCGGACGGCGCGGCGCAGCCGCGAATTCGCGATGCGCGCCGCGCTCGGCGCCACCCGCGGCCGCGTCATCCGCCAGTTGCTTACGGAGAGCCTGCTGATGGCGCTCGGTGGCGGAGTGCTCGGCGCAGCGCTCGCGACCTGGGCCTTGTCGGCGATGCGCGCGCTGAGCCCGGCGTCGCTCGCGCGCGCAGCGGAAATGCGCGTCGACCTCCGAGCGCTCGCGCTCACGTTCGCCATCGTCATCCTCACGACCGTTCTCTTCGGATTGATTCCCGCGCTTCGGGCCGCCGCGCCCAACATCACGGATGAGCTCAAGGCCGGGAGCCGCACCGCCGGAAGCCAGCGACAGCATCGTTTGCGCGCCCTGTTCGCCACTGCAGAGGTCGCGCTGGCGATGGTGTTACTGGTGGGTGGCGGACTGCTCGTGCGGAGCTTCGTCACCGTCGTGCGTGCGGACCGCGGCTACCGCTCCGACCACGTGCTCGCCACGACCGTGTTCGTCTACGAATGGAACAAGACGCCCGACGCTCGGCGAAACTTCATCGCGCGCCTCGTGGAACGGGCGAGCGCGATTCCGGGCGTCGTGGCCGCCGGCGCCACGTCATCTCTTCCGCTCGACATGGCCATCGAGGGGGACAAGGGAACCTTCACGATCGACGGACGACCCGTGGCCATCGGCGAAGAGCCATCCGTCCACATGACCTCACTCACGCCCGGGGCCTTCGACGCGCTGCGCATTGGCCTGCGTCGAGGGCGGCTGTTCAGCGCGACAGATGATTCCTCGGGCGTTCCTGTGGCGATCATCAGCGAAGCGATGGCGGCGCGGTATTGGCCGAACGAGAATCCGATCGGGAAGCGTGTGCGGCTGAAGTTCTACAGTCCCCTGAGCGAGCGCGAGATCGTCGGTGTCGTTGCCGACGTGCGGCAGGTAGCGCTCGACGCGCCGGTTGCGCCCACGCTCTATGTGCCGCACGCGCAGGCACCGACCGGTGGCGTGGTGTTGGTCCTTCGCACCGCCGCGGAGCCGGCGAGCATCAAGGGAAGCGTCAAGAGCGTGATCGCCGAGCTCAATCCGGCGTTGCCGATCGCGGGAATGGAAACTCTGGATGAGCTCGCGTCGACGTCCGTCAGGCCGCGCCAATTCACATTGACCGTGTTCGCGTGCTTCTCGCTGACGGCGCTCGTACTCGCCGTGCTCGGGGTGTATGGCGTCATCAGTCAGGGTACCGCCGAACGGCGCAAGGAATTCGGGGTGCGCATTGCGCTCGGAGCGGAGCGACGCAATATCGTGGGCATGGTGATGCGCCAGGGCTTCAAGTTCGCGGGGATAGGAATCGGGCTCGGGGTTGCCGGCTCGATTGTGCTCACGAGCTTTTTGCGCGGGATGCTCATCGGCGTAGCGCCACTCGACGTGTCGACGTTCGGTCTGACGGCACTACTGCTGCTCGGCACTGCGATGCTCGCGTGCTGCGTTCCCGCGGGCCAAGCGACTCGTGTCGATCCGTTGGTCGCGCTGCGGGCGGATTGAATCGCACGAGGCTGTCGCTCCGCTATGCACCGCGAGCAGGCGCGCGCATCCTTCCACGTGTAGACGCTCGGTGGGATCTCGCGTCCGGAGCGCAGTGACCGCAGAGCCGAGCGATGACGCCGAGGATGCGTTGCTCCTGGCGCGTGCGACATCCGGAGATGAGCGCGCATTCGCCAGCCTCGTGCGACGGTACGTTCGCGCCGCCACGCTGCTCGCGGCGCAGATCGTCGGAGAACGGGAGGCAGCGGAGGACATCGTACAAAATGCATTTCTCGTCGTGAACGATCGTGCAAACTCCTTCGACCGCAGCCGGCCGTTTGCGCCGTGGTTTTTCGGAATCGTGCGCCGCCTCGCCATCGACGCGCAAAAGCGAGATGCGCGGCGGCGGCGGCTCTGGGCGCGATGGGGAACGCGCGCCGCCGATCTCACGACGATCGAATCGAGTGAATCCGTGTTTCGCACCGTACAGTCGACTGCCGTCGAAGAAGCCATGAGATCACTTTCCCCGATGCAACGGGCGTGTTTCGAGCTCGTCGCGGTCAAGCACATTGCCGTTAGCAGCGTGGCCGCCATGCACGGCATCGCGGAATCCACTGTTCGCCAACACGTGTATCGAGCGCGTCACGCGCTGCAACGCTCGCTCAAGGAGGATCAGTCATGAAGCCGCCACCGAACGAGGCAGCGACACAACCCGACGTTCGTCTATTCGACACCTCCGCCATTCCGGATACGCCCGAGTACTGGGAGGCGCTTTCGAATCGCATTCGCGGGAGCGCGACCAGGCACCGCACCGGCATCTGGCTCGCGAGGTCGCGCGCATCCTGGATTTCGATCGGCGCGCTCGCCGTCGCGGCGACGGTGGTGCTGCTGCTTTCCCGGCAACTCGTGCCAGCGCGGCGATCAACGACTGCCGTGTGGCTCGCGCTCGCCCCCGCCGATCGAGTGGGCAGCTCTTTGAGTGCGCGCGACGAGCCGCCCTCCGTCGTCGAGCTGCTGGTCGTGGCGGCGCGCGATGCGGAGGTCGCCAAGTGACTCCCTCGTGGATTCGTGGCTCACTCGTGCTGCTGGTGACGCTCTGCATCGGATTCGTGCTCGGCTTCGTTGCCGGTCGAAGGCAGCCTGCGACGATGCCGGCGAATGCCATGGAGCCTGCCGTCCTGCTCCGCACTTTCGACCGCGAGCTCTCGCTCGACTCGTCGCAGCACGACAGGATCGCACGCGTGCTCACCGATCATCAGCACGTGGTCGACTCCGCGTGGGCCGCCGTGCGTCCGGTGGTGCGCTCCGCCATCGATTCCGCACAGGATGAAATCGTCGCGATTCTCACTGCGGAGCAGCGGATCAAGTACCAGAGGCTGCTTCGCGAGGCTCATCCCGGCATGAATCGTCCGGGGGAGCGGCGTTAGCGATCATCGCTGCCGATGTTCCGGCGGCGGGCCCACACTGCCTCGAAGTACTATCTTGCGGGGAGACGCTCCGGGCGATTGTTCATTCGCGCATCTCGAACGCCCGGAATCCCCCTTTGTACCCTCAATCTCGAGAGCTCATGTCCAGCGCCGATAAGGAAGCACCCCGCGCATCCGCCGAGTCCACGGAGGAGAATCCCGTGCGGTATCCGGAGAAAAATGTCGTTGCGGTCATCGATTCGCTCGAAGAGCTGCAGGAGCTCATCGAGACGTTGACCGGGGGCGGCTTCCTCAAGTCAGAGATCGAGGTGGTGCACGGGCAGGCAGCGGCCGAGAAATTAAAGGAAAGCACGGGCAGGTCTGGCCTCGCGGGCCTTGCGATGCGGTTGGTGGCGAGCATCGGGATGCCGAACGATGAGACAGCGGTGAAGAATCGGTATGCGCAGGCGCTCGAAGATGGCCGCATTATGGTGTTGGTCGAGGCACCAACCGATGAGCGAAAGGAGCTGGCGGCCAAGCTGCTCCGGGAGCACGGCGGGAAATTCGTGCACTTTCTCGGGCGGTATACGATCGAGCCGATGCGTCCTTCGCGAAAAAGGTAGGGCGTCAGCACGCATCCAGCTCGCGCGCAGTGCTGTCCGGAGGAAGCACTGCGCGTTCCGGCTCGTGCGAACGAGCCCCGCACTTTGCGCTACGTGCTCAAGCCGATCTGCTTCATGAAGGTCACGAGATCGTAGAAAAGATTCTCCTCCACGATCTGGCCGTTGTCCCACCGCGCGACGGTGCAGAAGTCCACCTCGAATGACTTGCCGGTGGGCGCGATCTGCTTCCCGTTCGGTCCCGCCATTGGTCCTTTCATCGTCCCGGTAAAGTGCGCGATCGAGCACGTCCAGTCGCCAGAGGCTATCAAAACCTTGTAGGGCCGGTTGTCGAGGTGCTGATCGGGAAAGGTCTTGAAGAACCGAATCGCTTCGGCGCTGTGATCGTGAATACCGTTCGTCGGCGGCTGGCCTGGCCACCGGACGACGACGTTCTCCTTGTGTCGCTTCGCGAACGTCTCCACGTCCTGCGTGTTCCACGCGTCGTCCAGCGTTTGCATGAGCTCCTTGTTGCGCGCCGCAGTGTCCGACTGGGTCGCGCTCTTTTCCGCGGAGGTCCTCAGGGAGACGCTCCGCTCCGTTCCGCTCTCTGACTCCCTGCCGCGCTCTTCTCTGCTCATATCTACCTCCACGTCGCTTTCGACAGACTGATTCGCGCCCCTGTTCTCGGCGAGCACCCGTGCGAAGCGGCCGCAAGAACGGAGCCGGATTCGCGCGGATCAGCGGGTCGAAGCGCTGGCCGAGCGCGCTCAGTTGTCGTTCGTCGTTGACCCGCCGTGTGGACGCGCGACCGGGAGTTGCCAGTGTCGATGCATCGCGGTGATGCGCAGGCCGATGCAGAGTGCCGCGCCCACGATGCTCACGAGGCCGGTCGCGAAGCCCAGGGCATGGCCGATCACTACCACGGCCGCGCCTGCGAGCGCGGCAACCGCGTACAGATCGGCGCGGAGCACGGCCGGGACTTCCGACACGAGGATGTCGCGCACCATGCCGCCGCCAATTCCCGTCAGCACACCGAGCAGCACGGCCGTGAGCGGGGGGAGATGATAGGCGAGCGCTTTTGACGCGCCGGTGACGGCAAACAGGCCGAGCCCGAGAGCATCGAACAGCAGCACCGAGTTCCACATCCGTTCGACGACGGCTCCTCCGTAAAATGTGAGCAGCCCTGCCGCGAGCGCAGCGGCGATGTAGCGCCAGTCCGCGATGCCGGGAGGAGGAACCGCGCCGATCAGAAGATCGCGTGTGATGCCGCCCACGTTCGCGGCCGCGAACGACAACACCAGCACGCCGAAGATGTCGAGCCGGTGCTTCACGCCGGACACCGCCCCGCTCAGCGCGAAGACGAACGTGCCGAGCAGATCCAATACCAGCGTGAGGGTGCTGGCCGTGATGGGGGCGAGAAGTGGATGCACGCGTTCAGGAACGCAGCCAGGCTTGTGCTGCTGTCGTCATGGACTCCACGCCGGTTTGCAGCGTCGGATTCAACACGGGGGCGAAACGCGGATTGTGATTGGTCGGAATCTCGTTGGTCCGTCCCTCCGCCACCGCCTTCGCGTACAACTGCCGGTCGATGCCGCCGACGAACCAGAACACCGACGGAACGTGCCACTCGGTACCGAACGAGCCAAAGTCCTCGCTGGCCGTCGAGGGCTTCGTCTCCACCAACTGATCCGAAGGAAAGTAGGTGCGGAACGCATCCACCACGCGCTTCGTCGCGCTCGCGTCGTTCACCAGGAGCGGATAGCGGTCGAGCGGTGTGATCTCCGGCGCTTTCACGGCGCCGGAGGCTGCCGACTCCGCCTTCACGATCCGCTCGATGGCAGCGAGCACGCGCGTGCGCACGTTCTCGTCGAAGGTGCGCACGTTCAGCTTGATGGTCGCAGTGTCGGGGATGACGTTCTCCTTCGTTCCGGCCTGCAGAGCGCCGACCGTGACGACCGCCGCATCCGTCGGGCTGACCTCGCGCGACACGATCGTCTGCAGACGCATCACCAGCGCAGCGGCCATCACGACGGGATCGATGCTGGCCTGTGGCATCGATCCGTGACCACCGCGGCCGAACAGCGTGATCTGCAGGCTGTCCCCGGCCGAGGTCATCACGCCGCTGCGCCAGCCAATGTTGCCGGCGGGAATGCTCATCACGTGCTGGCCGAGGATGACATCCGGTTTGGGGAATCGCGAAAAGAGCCCATCGTCGATCATTGCTTGCGACCCTTCGGCCGTTTCCTCTGCCGGTTGGAAAACGGCCAGCAGCGTCCCCTTCCATCCCGACCGTACCTGCGAAAACAGCGTCGTCGTACCAATCAGCCACGCCACGTGCATGTCGTGACCACACATGTGACCCACGGGCGTCGCATTGCCATCCCGGTCCTTCGCGAACACGGTGCTGGCGTAGGGAAGACCGGTGGCTTCCTTGATCGGCAGCGCATCCATGTCGGCGCGCAGCATCACCGTGGGACCGTCACCATTCCGCATCACTCCGACGACGCCGGTCTTCCCGATGCCGGTCGTCACGTCGAAGCCTGCCGCGCGCAGCCGAGCTTCGGCGATTCCCGCGGTGCGCGTTTCCTGCATCGAGAGCTCGGGGTGTGCGTGAATGTCGGTGTAGATCGACTTCAGATCCGGAAGTAGCGCGTCAAGTTCAGCGAGGATTGGCTCCGACGCACGAGCAGCAGCTGTCGTCATGGGATCGTCTCCACACGGGAGAAGCTGGGGCATTGCATGCGCCCGGGGAATGACACCCGATCGTGCACGACATGTGCCGAGTTTCGCGGACCGCGTGCTCCTTCTACTATCGTGAACGATGGTGGAAAATCAGCAACGAGGATGCCGATCGAAAGATTCACTCCGCAAGCGTTCATGCGGAGGTTGCCGGCGAACGACCGGCACGGCCGCGTGCGGCGATGTACTGCTCTGACGTTTGTCGAGCTTGTTCGCGACGCGTGATGCGGAGCCCGCCCGTGCCATCTGCCGGCGCGAGTCGCATCTGCGCCGCCTTGGCGATGACGCTGGCGAGATGCTGGCGAACCGGGCCATCGGGTGGATACAGCATCGCGGGATGCCCACGCGTCATCTCGGTGACGGGCCCGAGCGCGGGCGCGATCACCGGACAATCGTACGACATCGACAGGTTGACGGCGCCCGGATTGTCGATCGTCGTGTACGGACAAATGCTCCAGTCGGCGGCACAGAGTGCCGTCACCAAATTCTCGTTGGACAAGCGGTCGAAACGCAGAGTAATGCGGGGATCGCTCGC
>Ga0157369_10010034_pt1 | contig 10817 bp, 13 predicted proteins | sample C25metaG_FD_113461 | JGI IMG/M metagenome (GOLD analysis project Ga0157369, IMG submission 113461) | Corn rhizosphere microbial communities from Kellogg Biological Station, Michigan, USA - C2-5 metaG | ecosystem: Host-associated > Plants > Roots > Rhizosphere > Soil | place: USA: Michigan...
ACACGTGTGTTCGCTTGCAGCAGAACCAATTTGCTGAGTCGACTACCTGTCTCTTGCCCCATGCCCGTACCCGTGCGCCATCGCATGGCGGGGGCGCATCCGGGGCGTCTGAACGGTCACCGCAGACCTGGGCGACCCGGGCATCGGGCCGCAGCAGGGCCCGGTCACGCACCCAAGCCGGCCGGATCGCCCGAGGCGAGCGGTCGGCGTCCGGGCCGCCTGAACGGTGACCGCAGACCGCGGCCGACCCGGGCATCGGGCCGCAGCAGGCCCGGTCACACGCCCAAGCCGGCCGGATCGCCCCGAGGCGAGCGGTGGCATCCGGGCCGCCTGAACGGTGACCACAGACCGCGGCGACGGACCGCGGTGACCAGCGCAGGACCCCGACGAAGACTCGACCCACGACACGCACCACCCGCCGACCGGCAGGATGTGCCCATGCGCCCCATGCTGGCCACCGTCGCCGATCGCGTGCCGACCGGCGACGCCTGGGTGCACGAGGTCAAGTGGGACGGGATGCGGGTGCTCGTCGACGTGCGCGACGGCGTCGTGACCGTGTGGTCGCGCAACGAGCGCGACGTGACCGCGGCGTACCCCGAGCTCGAGGCGATCGGCCGCGACTACGACGACATGCTGCTCGACGGCGAGGTCGTCGCCCTCGACGGCGGCCGGCCCAGCTTCCACGCGCTCACCGAGCGCATGCACGTCGCTGACCGGCGCCGCGCCCAGCGGCTGGCCGCCACCCGACCCGTGACCCTCATGGTGTTCGACCTGCTGCGCCTCTTCGGCTCCGACCTCACCACCCAGCCCTGGTCGGCGAGGCGGGCCCTGCTCGACCGGCTCGACCTCACCGGAAGACACTGGCAGGTGCCCGAGGTCTACGACGACGGCCCCCAGCTGCTCGCGGCGACCAAGGAGCAGGGCCTGGAGGGGATCGTCAGCAAGCGCCGCTCAGCGCCCTACGCCGCGAACCGACGCTCGGCCGACTGGCGCAAGACCGCGCACCGGGCCAGCCTGTCGGTCGTGGTGGGTGGCTGGCGACCGGAGGTGGGCTCGAACGGGCGGCTCGGCGCCGTGCTCGTCGGCCTGCCCGACGGCAGCGGCGGCTGGCGCTACGCCGGCCGGGTCGGCTCGGGCCTGGCCGGCACCGCCGGCGAGGCGCTCGCCAAGCGGCTGCGCCCGCTGCAGCGCGACACCTCACCCTTCGTCGACGAGGTGCCGGCCATCGACGCGAACGGCACCACCTGGGTCGAGCCCAGCGTGGTCATCGAGGTGCGCGCCCTCGAGCTCACCGGCCAGCACCGGCTGCGCCAACCGGCCTACCTCGGGGTGCGCAGCGACCTGAGCCCGGCCGACCTCGAGGAGGTCGACGATGCCTGAGTACGTGCCCGAGGTGACCCGGGTCGAGGTGGCTGGGCGCAAGCTGCGGCTGACCAGCCTCGACAAGGTGATGTACCCCTCGACCGAGACCACCAAGGGCGAGGTGCTCGCCTACTACGCGCAGATCGCGCCGCTCATGCTGCCGCACGTGGCGAACCGCCCGGTGACCCGGGTGCGCTGGCCGCACGGCGTCGAGGACCAGATGTTCTTCGAGAAGAACCTGCCGTCGGGGGCGCCCAGCTGGCTCCCGCGTGCGCCCATCGACGACGTCACCTACCCGCTGATCACCGACCTCGCCGACCTCACCTACCTGGTCAACCTCAACAGCCTCGAGGTGCACGTGCCGCAGTGGACCGTCGACGACGACGGCGAGCGACGCAACCCCGACCGGCTGGTCATCGACCTCGACCCCGGCAAGCCGGCCGGCCTGCACGAGTGCGCGAAGGTGGCGCTGCTGGTGCGCGACCGGCTGGCCACGCTGGGGCTCGAGATGTTCCCGGTGACCTCCGGCAGCAAGGGGATGCAGCTGTACGCGGCGCTGGGTGGCGACCTCACCAGCGACCAGGTGCGCGACCTCGCGATGCAGCTCGCCCAGGAGATGACCAAGAAGTACCCGGGCCTGGTGCTGTGGAAGATGACCAAGTCGCTGCGGCCCGGCAAGATCTTCCTCGACTGGAGCCAGAACGTCGCCGCCAAGACGACGATCAGCCCCTACAGCCTGCGCGGCCGCGAGCTGCCGTGCGTCGCCGCCCCGCGCACCTGGGACGAGGTCGAGGAGGGCGCCGAGGAGCCGGACACCCTCCGGCAGCTGATGTTCGACGAGGTGCTCGACCGGGTCGAGCGCGACGGCGACCTCATCGCCGACCTGCCCTGAGCCGCGCGAGCCCCCGACACCCCTCCGCCCCGGGGGCGCCACCGCCCACAGGGACCCCACAGCACCGCCCGAGGCCACCCCCCACGTACGCGGTGCACCGTGGGGCGCACATGACCACAGCGACCCGCTCCCGGAACCTCCGCTCCACCGGTCGCCGCCACGCGGTGGATGGCCCTTCGGCCGCGGACCCCACGGGGTTGCCCAACCCGGTGGATGCCGTGTACGTCACCTACCGCTGGGTCGGCGTCGGTCGAAGCCTCGGGCACCCCGCGCACTCGACACAACCGGGCAGGGCATAGATCAGGCAGCACGACTCCCGCGGCGGCACGCCCGGGCGGAACAGCCCCGCGGCGGTCTCGGCCTCGCGCCGCGCGGCCGACCACATGTCGTCGACCAGGGCCGTCCGGGTGTGTGGGCCGACCCGCACCTGCGCCGGGTAGGCCGCCGCCACCGGCTCGGCCACCGCGCGGTAGTCACGCTCGGCGCGCTCCATCCGCTCGGCGAGCGCGCCGGCATCCGGCTGGAGGCCGGTGATCCGCACCCGCGACGGCACCAGCCCGGATCCGAGGTCGAAGGTGAGGCCGGTGAGGTCGGCGCGCCACGGCCCGGCTGCCGCGGCGTGGGCCGCGGTGTGCGCGGGCACCTGGAGCAGCCACTGCAGCACGAAGACCGCGGCGACCTGGGGCGGAGCGCTGACGTCGTACCAGCGGCCCTGCAGCACGGTCAGCTCGCGCTGCCAGTCGACGGGGTCGGTCGACAGCGTGCGCGACAGCAGCGGCCCGGCGGCGGTGAAGGCCAGCCAGGCGTGCCGCCGCGACATCAGCGAAGCGGCGCCCGCCGGGTCGGGGGGCGCCGCATCGGTGAGGTGGTCGGGGCTCAGCCGTGCGCCTTGTCGTAGGCGGCCTGGACCTCGGCGGAGATGCGACCGCGGTCGCTGACCTGGTGGCCGTGGTCGCGGGCCCAGGCGCGCACGGCGCCGAGGTCGGACTTGCGGCCGGAGCCGGAGCCCTTGGATGCCGTGCGAGCGGCCGAGCGGCGACCGCCGGTGCGCTCGGCGTGACCGATCCAGACGGCGAGGTCGTCGCGCAGCTTCGCGGCGTTGTCCGAGGTCAGGTCGATCTCGTAGCTGACGCCGTCGAGCGAGAACGAAACGGTCTCGTCGGCAGGGGAGCTCTTGTCGATGTCGTCGACGAGGAGCACCTGGACCTTCTTTGCCATGGTTTTCCCTTCAGGGTTTTGGAACCGGAATCCGGGGCAGCGTCAGGTTGCCCGAAAGGACATTAGCAGCGGATTCCCTGAAAGGTAAAGCGGGGGTAAAGGTGTAAGTCCCTCGTTCAGATATCCCGGGGCGTTTCCGGGCCGTCGCCAGGACCCGTGACCCGGCCGTGTGGCGCGCCGCCCCGGCCTTCGGAATCCGTTGTGTTCCCGGCGCGGAGGTCCCTTTCGCGGTCCTGCTCGGCCTCGAAACGGCGCTGGGCCATACGTTCGCGGCGGTCACCCTCGAGCATGCTCTTGATCAGGAAGTAGAAAAGGATCGCGACCAAAATGGTCGGGAGAATCGCGGCCAGGTAGGGCCACACGGCATCCATCGGGTCAGGCCTCGGGCTTCAGGTGGGGGAAAAGAATCGTCTCGCGAATGTTCGCGCCGGTGAACAGCATGATCAGCCGGTCGATACCCAGGCCCAGGCCACCCATCGGCGGTGCGCCGTCCTCCAGGGCGCGCAGGAAGTCCTCGTCGAGCTGCATCGCCTCGGGGTCGCCGCCGGCGGCGCGCAGCGACTGGGCGGTGAGCACCTCGCGCTGCACCACCGGGTCGACCAGCTCGGAGAAGCCGGTGCCGCGCTCGACCCCGGCGATGACCAGGTCCCAGGCCTCGATCAGGCCCTCCTGCGAGCGGTGCGGGCGGGCCAGTGGCTGGGCGATGGCGGGGTAGTCGCACAGGAAGGTCGGCTGCAGCAGGCCGGGCTCGACCAGCTCACCGAGCAGCTCGAGGAAGACCTTGTCCTTCTCCAGCCCGGGGTCGACCTCGACGCCGTGCGTCGCCGCGTACCCGAGCAGGGTCTCCTTCGGCGTCTCGAGCGTCACGGTCGCGCCGACCGCCTCGCTGACCGCCTGGTAGACCGGCAGCCAGCGCCACTCACCACCGAGGTCGACCTCGCCGGCGGGGGTCTCGACGACCCGCGACCCCAGCGCGTCGGCCACGCCGAGGTAGAGGTCGCGGATCAGGGCACCGATCGAGGTCTGGTCGCCCCACGCCTGGTACGCCTCGAGCATCGTGAACTCGGGGGAGTGGGTGGCGTCGACGCCCTCGTTGCGGAAGATCCGGCCCATCTCGTAGACCCGGTCGACCCCGCCGACCACGGCCTTCTTCAGGTTGAGCTCGAGGGCGATCCGCAGCACCATCTCGTGGTCGAAGGCGTTCATGTGGGTGCGGAACGGGCGGGCCGCGGCGCCACCGTGCAAGAGCTGGATGACCGGCGTCTCGACCTCGACATAGCCCTGGTCCTCGAGCGTCGACCGGATGGCGCGCAGCGCGGTGGCCTTGGTGCGCACCATGTCGCGGGCCTCCTGGCGCACGACGAGGTCGGCGTAGCGCTGGCGCACCCGGCTCTCCTCGGACAGCTCCTTGTGCAGCACCGGCAGCGGGCGCAGCGCCTTGGAGGCCATCCCCCAGCGGCTCGCCATGACCGACAGCTCACCGCGGCGCGAGCTGATCACCCGGCCCTCGACGAAGACGTGGTCGCCGAGGTCGACGTCCGACTTCCACGCCGCCAGCGACTCCTCGCCCACCTCGGCGAGGCTGAGCATGACCTGCAGCCGGGTGCCGGCGCCCTCCTGGAGGGTGGCGAAGGCGAGCTTGCCGGTGTTGCGGATGAAGACGATGCGACCGGCGACCCCCACGACGTCCTGGGTCTCCTCGCCCTGCTCGAGGTGCCCCCACTGCTCGCGGACCTGCTCGAGCGAGTGGGTGCGCGGCACCGACACCGGGTAGGGCGCGATGCCGGCCGCGAGCAGCCGGTCGCGCTTGTCGCGGCGGATCCGCAGCTGCTCGGGGAGGTCGGCCTCGGGGAGTGCGTCTGGGGGCGTCTGCGTCACGAGGGTCAAGCCTACGGTGACAGCGCTGGGCTGCTGATGCCCCACCGGTGCCCGAACGGGTCGACGAACCACGCGTTGCGGCTGCCGTACCCCTCGTACACGCCCCGGTCGTCCGGTTCGGCCCCCGCCTGCACCGCAGCGGCGAAGGTGGCCTCGACGTCCGGCACCGGCAGCATGAGGCTGACCGCGGCGCCGGGCCCGGTGGGTGCGACGGCCCCGTACGAGGGCGCCTCGTCCGCGAGGTAGATGACACCGCCGCCGATCCGCAGGGCGGCGTGGCCGATCGAGCCGTCGTCGTTCACGAACGGGTCGCCCTCGATGACGGCGCCGAACACCGTCCCGTACCAGGCGATCGCGTCGCCGGCACCCTTCACCGCGAGGTAGGGCACCGCGGCCGGTCGTGGGTCGTGGCGGTCGTTCATGGTCTTCTCCTCCCGCGGATGCCGTCGCGCGGGCCGCCGGGGTCGGTGACCCTCACGGCATCCCTCCCTCCGACCGAGGGTAGACACCGGCGGCGTCGGCGCGGGCCGTTAGCGTCTCGGGCATGCCGAGCCGACCGACGTGGACCGAGGGGCTGCCGGCCCGCCGGCTCCAACAGGCCCGCGACGCCGAGCTGCCGGCACCCGACGTCTGGCCGCTCACCGTCCCGGCGGTCGCCCAGGTGCTGGCCGACGGTCTCGACCTGGCCCGGTGCACGGTGCTGGTCGGCGAGAACGGCTCGGGCAAGTCGACCCTCGTCGAGGCGCTCGCGATGGCCGCCGGGATGAACGCCGAGGGTGGCTCGACCGGTGCCGTCCACCGCACCCACGCCAGCGAGTCGCCGCTGCACGAGTGGCTCACCGTGGTGCGCGACCCCGGGGCGTCGCGGTGGGGCTACTTCGTGCGGGCCGAGACGATGCACGGCCTGTTCACCTGGCTCGACACCAACCCCGGGCCGGGGAACGACCCCACCTTCCACGCCATGTCGCACGGCGAGTCGTTCGTGTCGCTGCTCGGCACCCGGCGGTTCCGGGGCGAGGGCCTGTTCGTCATGGACGAGCCGGAGGCCGGGCTGTCGTTCAGCGCCCAGCTGCACCTCGTCGCCGAGCTCACCGAGATGGCCCGCCGCGACCGCACCCAGGTCGTGCTCGCCACCCACTCACCGGTGCTCGCCGCGATCCCCGGGGCATCGGTGCTCGAGCTGGGCGAGCACGGCATCCGGCCGACGACCTGGGACGACCTCGAGGTGGTGACCCACCACCGCAGCTTCCTGGCCGAGCCGCGTCGCTACCTGCGGCACGTCATCGACGACCTCGACGACTGACCGCGAGCCCGCTCGGCGCCCATCCGAGGGCGTGCTGAGCGCGGTCGGAGTGACCTTCCCGGACCGGGTCGCCTCGCTTCGTCGACGGACGGTATGGTGTTCATGATCTATTGACAGAACAAAGTGCCATGATTAGGTTTGCATGGCACCCCATGAGCTCGAGAGGAACCTCCAATGGCGGAGTCCAAGGCCCGCAACACCGACCCCCGCTACAGCAAGCTGACGATCGGTGTCTGCCCTGACCAGTGGGGTGTCTGGTTCCCCCAGGACGAGAAGCAGATCGACTGGGACGTCGCCCTCGACGAGATGGCGACCGCAGGATTCTCCGTGATGGAGACCGGCCCCTTCGGGTACTTCCCGACCGAGCCGGCCCGCCTCCAGGAGGAGATGGACCAGCGCGGCTTCACGGTCGTCGCCGGCACCGGCTGGGGCGTCCTGCACCAGGCCGAGGCCTGGGCCGACACCGAGAAGCTCTTCCGCTCCATCGGTGAGACGCACGCCGCTGTGGGCGCCGAGTACGTCGTCCACCTGCCCCCGATGTTCCGCGACGAGAAGACGGGCACCTACACCGACGACAAGGTGCTCTCCACTGATGCCTGGAACCTCTACATCAAGAACGCCGACAAGCTCGGGCGGATCATGAAGGAGGACTACGGCCTGAAGATGGTCCTGCACCCGCACGGCGACAGCCACATCGAGACCCCCGACGACATCGACCGCATCTTCCAGGCGACCGACCCCGAGTACGTCGGCTTCTGCCTCGACACCGGCCACATCGTCTATGGCGGCGGCGACCCGATGGAGCTGTGCCGCAAGTACCCCGAGCGGATCTCCTACGTGCACATCAAGGCGATGGACCCGGTGCTCGTCACGCGGGCCCACGACGAGGACTGGCCGTTCGTCAAGGCGGTGCACGCCGGCTGCTCGGTGACCCCGCCCGCCGGGCTGCCCGACATGCACGACCTCATCGAGGCGCTCGCCGACCTCGACAAGGAGCTCTACGTGGTCTGCGAGCAGGACATGTACGGCTGTGAGAAGTCCTTCCCGCTGCCCAATGCCATCAAGACCCGCGAGTACCTCGCCTCGCTGGGTCTCGGTCTCCTCTGAAAGGCACGACTGTGACCGTCCGCATCGGAATGATCGGCCCCGGCGGCATGGGCCAGGCGCACATCGAGCGCATCCACACGGTCATCGCCGGCGGTCGGGTGGTCGCCGTCAGCGACGTCGACCCGTCGCGGGCCGCGGAGGTGGCCGAGCGGATCGGCGGCGTCGCGTTCGCCACGTCGGCCGAGCTGATCGAGAGCCCCGACGTCGACGCCGTGATGATCTGCAGCTTCGGCCCCGCCCACGAGGTCGACGTGCTGGCCTGCATCGCGGCCGGTAAGCCGGTGCTGTGCGAGAAGCCACTGACCCCCACCGCCGCTGCCGCGTTGCGGATCATGGAGGCCGAGCAGGCCGCCGGTCGCCGCCTGGTGACCGTCGGGTTCATGCGCCGCTTCGACGCCGGCTACAACGAGATGAAGGACCTGCTGGACTCCGGCGCGCTCGGCGAGACCCTGATGGTGCACTGCGCCCACCGCAACCCCACCGTGCCCGAGGTGTACACGTGGGACATGGCGATCAACGACACCGCGATCCACGAGGTCGACACGATGCGCTGGCTGCTCGGCGAGGAGTTCGTCTCCGCCCGGGTCGACAAGCCCAAGAAGACCTCGCTGCGCTTCCCCCACCTGCAGGACCCGCTGGTGTTCATCCTCACCAGCACCTCGGGCGTCCGGGTCGACGACGAGATCTTCGTCAACGCGCAGTTCGGCTACGACATCCGCTGCGAGGTGGTCGCCGAGCGCGGCACGGTCAACCTCTCGGACCAGGAGCTCACCGCGGTGCGCACCGACTTCCGCGCCGGCAACAAGATCACCCGCGACCACAACGACCGCTTCCGCGGCGCCTTCGTCAGCGAGGTCCAGCAGTGGATCTCGGCCGTCGCGCGCGGTGAGCACACCGGCTCGACCTCCTGGGACGGCTACGCGGCCGCCTGTGTCTGCGACGCCGGTGTCAAGGCGCTCACCGAGGAGGGCGAGGTCCCCGTCGAGATGATCGAGCGGCCGGCGTTCTACGCCTGACCGCACGTCGCCGCCCCGCCCGGGACGGCGCCAACCGACCCGTTCCCCGGACCGCCGCGGGACGACGAGAGGAGCACCGATGACCGTCGCCGTCGCCCACCAGGGCTCGAACGACAGTGACCACGTCCTGCTCGAGGCCGTCCGCGAGGCACACCACCGGGGAGAGACCCTGGCCGTGATCCACGTGCGCGGCGCGCTCGACGAGGACCTCGAGGCCGCCGTGGGGGCCGGGGTGAAGGATGCCGTCGAGCGGGTCACCGCCAAGGCAGGCCTCCCGCCCGTCCCCTACGAGCTGCACTTCGCCGCCGGCACCGCCGACGACCTGGCCGCCGCCCTGTTGGACGAGACCGACGCCGTGAAGGCGTCGATCCTCGTCATCGGCGCCCGGCACCGGTCGCCGGTGGGCAAGGCCTTCCTCGGCTCGGTCTCGCAGCGCCTCATCCTCGAGGCCGACGTCCCGGTGCTCGTGGTGAAGCCGGCGCGCTGACCCGCACCACCCCTCGAACGCCGTAGGGCCTCGCTCCTCGAGCGAGGCCCTACGTGCACGGGTGCGAGCCCGGCACCGTGCTGGTCGCAGGCGAGCGCCGGCCCGACGGCAACGACGCCGCCTCGGCCGCCGGCAGGGCGAACCGTGCGGCCCACTCCACGGCGAAGGGCCCGGCCCCCAAGAGGAGGAGCCGGGCCCTTGCGTGGTGCGCCGCGACGATCCGGGTCAGCGGCGCGTGATCTCGTGCGACAGCTCGGTGAGCTCGTCGCCGCCGGCCATCTGCCGGGTCAGCTCGTCGAGGCCCACTTCGTCGCGCTTCTTGTCGAGCACGGCCTCGCCGAGCTTGAGGATGATGAAGTGGTCGCCCACGAGGTAGGCGTGGTGCGGGTTGTGCGTGATGAAGACGACGCCCAGGCCGGCGTCGCGAGCCGCGGCGGTGTACTTCAGCACCACGCCGGACTGCTTGACGCCCAGGGCCGCGGTCGGCTCGTCGAGGATGAGCACCCGTGCACCGAAGTACACGGCCCGCGCGATCGCCACGCACTGGCGCTGGCCGCCCGAGAGCTCGCCGATCGGCTGCTCGATGTCCTTGACGACGATGCCCATCTTGCGCAGCTCCGCGTCGGCGATCGACTTCATCTCCTTGATCCGCATCGGGGCCAGCGGGTAGTTGCCCGCACGCAGCTCCGATCCGAGGAAGAAGTTGCGCCACACCGGCATGAGGGCGACGACGGCGAGGTCCTGGTAGACCGTCGCGATGCCGTGCGCGAGCGCCTCGCGGGGGTTGCTGAACTCGACCTCCTTGCCGTCGACCTTCATGACCCCCTCGTTGTGGGGGTGCAACCCGGAGATGATCTTGATCAGGGTGGACTTGCCGGCGCCGTTGTCGCCGAGGACACAGGTGACCTCGCCGGCCCGGACCGTCAGGTTGACCCCGCGCAGCGCCCGGATCGCACCGTAGGCCTTGCCCACGTCGATCATCTCGACGAGCGGCTCACCCGCGTGCAGCGTGTCGTCGGCGTGCTCGGTGATGGTGTCGGTCATGGTCCTAGCCCACCTTTCGCAAGGTCGAGAGGTTCTTCACGTACAGGTTCACGATGACGGCCAGCAGGAGCATGACGCCGAGGAAGGCCTTGAACCAGTTGTTGTCCCAGCCGGCGTAGACGATGCCCTGGTTGACCATCCCGTAGATCAGGGCACCCAGGGCCGCACCGACGGCGGAGCCGTACCCACCGGTGAGCAGGCATCCCCCGACCACGGCGCAGATGATGAAGATGAACTCCTGGCCGACACCGGTGTTGCTCTGCACGGTCGAGGTGGTGAACAGCAGCAGCATGCCCACCAGCCAGCCGGCGCCGGCGGTCGTCATGAACAGGAAAGTCTTGGTCCGGGCGACCGGGACCCCCACCTGCCGGGAGGCGACGGCCGCCCCACCCACGGCGAAGATCCAGTTGCCGGCCCGGGTGCGCAGTAGCACCCAGGTCGCCAGCGCGGTGACGGCGATGAACCAGAACACCGAGGCGTAGACGTTGCCGCCAAGGACGGACAGAGCCG
>Ga0157369_10010035_pt1 | contig 10816 bp, 13 predicted proteins | sample C25metaG_FD_113461 | JGI IMG/M metagenome (GOLD analysis project Ga0157369, IMG submission 113461) | Corn rhizosphere microbial communities from Kellogg Biological Station, Michigan, USA - C2-5 metaG | ecosystem: Host-associated > Plants > Roots > Rhizosphere > Soil | place: USA: Michigan...
GTGACGGTTGCGAGGCCGATGTGCGGATGCGGCCGCACGTCGACGCCGGTACCGGGCGCATAGCTCGCGGGACCCATATGGTCGAAGAAGATGAACGGGCCGACGAGCCGGGCGGCGAGCGCCGGTAGGACGCGGCGAACCGTGAGGCTGCCGATGTCGCGCATGGACGGCTTGAGAATGGCTTTGACGGGTGACGGCAAGGCGCGCTCCCTAGGGCTGGGCGCACCATTGTACTGCGCCGTGCGCGTTCGACGAGCGCGGCCCGGCGTGCGGCGGGCGGGGGACGGAGCGGCGCGGGAAGCCGCGTACCGAGCCGTGCTCCGAGCCGCGCGCCGTTTCCCGCGTCGTCACGCCATCCGATTCTTGGCGAGCGGCGGGTTAGCCGCGAAGTAACGTTTGATGCCCTTCAGGATCGCGCTCGCCATCTCCGCGCGATAGCCGTCGTCGTTCAAGCGAGCTTCTTCGTCGGGATTGCTGATGAACGCGGTTTCGACGAGGATCGACGGAATATCGGGCGCCTTGAGCACGGCAAAGCCCGCTTGCTCGACCGAGCCCTTGTGCAGCTTGTTGATCTCGCCCACTTCCTTGAGCACGAACGAGCCGTAGCGCAGGGAGTCGCGAATCTGGGCGGTCGTCGACATGTCGAACAATGCGCGGTTCACGGATTCGTCCGCCGTCTTGACGTTGATGCCGCCGATCAGGTCGGACGAATTCTCCTTGTTGGCCATCCAGCGCGCCGCGGCGCTCGACGCGCCGTGCTCGGACAGCGCAAACACGGAGGAACCCCGCGCCTGAGGCGTCGTGAAGGCGTCGGCGTGGATCGAGACGAACAAGTCCGCGCCGACGCGCCGCGCCTTTTGCACGCGCACTTGCAGCGGCACGAAGAAGTCGGCGTCGCGGGTCATCATCGCGCGCATGTTCGGCTGGGCATCGATCAACGCGCGCAATTTCTTGGCGATATCGAGCGCCACATGCTTCTCGTACGTGCCTGCGCTGCCGATCGCGCCCGGGTCTTCGCCGCCGTGTCCCGGATCGATCGCCACGGTCAAGAGCCGTACGGTCTTGCCGGTTTTCGGCGTGGTGAAGGTGTAGGAGTCGCCGTCGGCCAGGCCATCGCCGCCTGCATTATTCCCGTCGGGCTTGTGCTGCGCGAAGGCGGGCGGCTGCGCGGCGGGCTTTGCCGGTTTGCGCGCGTTACCGGCGGCGCCATTCGCGGTTGGGCCGGAAGCGCCCGGCGCGCCCGGCGGTGCGCTTTGCGCATAGCGCTCGAAGAAGGCTTCGCTGTTGTCCGACGCGGGGGGCGGGGGCGCTGTTGGCCCCGCGAGCGGGGCGGGCGCCGGCTGCAGCGCGTCTTCGCTGCGCTCGTTCCGGTTCAAGCGCTTTTCTTTGCGTTCGGTTTCCGCCAGCAATTCCATCAGCGGATCGGGCGCGACGGTCGGATACAGATCGAGAACCAAACGGTAACGATAGGCGCCGACGGGCGGCAGCGAGAAAACTTGCGGCTTGACCGAACCCTTCAAATCGAAGACGAGGCGCACGACGTGCGGCTGGAACTGGCCCACGCGCACGGCGCGCAGTTGCGGATCGTTCGGCGTGATCTTCGACACGAGATCGCGCAGCGCCTGATCGAGATCCAGGCCGTCCAGATCGACGACGAGCCGGTCGGGCCCTTGCAGCAACTGTTGCGTGGATTGCAGCGGCTGGTCCGACTCGATCGTCACGCGCGTGTAATCGCGCGCCGGCCAGACGCGCACGCCCAGCACCGAGCTGGCCAGCGCCGAGCGCGGGAGACCGAGCGAGGTGGCCAGCCCGACGATGAGCGTGGACGCTCCCGCGCGCAGCATTTGGCGGCGGCGCCAATTATGGGTGGCCGTCGCGGCCGATTCGATCGACTTGAACGGCCTGATCAACATCTTTCGAGACATGCTTTTCCTGATTCACTGTAGGCGCGCGCGTGGAGCAGGCGCCGCTCGTCGTCGAGCGTATCGAGCGCCAAGACCAGATCGGGCGTAGCGAGCAGCGCGCCCGCCTTTTGAGGCCATTCGACGAGGCAGAGCGCACCGCGATCGAAGTATTCGCGAAAACCGGCGTCGGCCCATTCCCCCGGATCGGCGAAGCGATAGAGGTCGAAGTGAAACACTTCGAGCGAGCCGCCTTCGCCGCCTTCGCTTCCTTCGCGCTCGAGCGTGTAGGGCTCGACGAGGGTGTAAGTGGGACTGCGCACGCGGCCCGAATGGCCGAGCCCTGCCAACGTTGCGCGCACGAGCGTGGTCTTACCGGCGCCCAAATCGCCGAGCAACTGCACGTGCAGGCCGGTGAAGCCCGGTGTTCGGCGCACCTGATCGATGGCATGCGCGAAGCGCTCGCCGAATGCGTCGGTGGCCGCGAGGCGATCGAGCGTGAAGCGGCGCTCGAGAAGCACTTTCGCGTGTGGAAAAAACGACGGATCGGGCGAGACGGGCATTCTCGTAAAATAGCGGGATGAAACGAAGTTCCGAACAGGCCGCCGCCGGCGCGAGCCATGCGGCCGGCCCTGCTACCCCGCCCCTGGACGATGCCGCTTTGGCTACGCTTGCTGAGCGCATCAAGGCATGGGGCCGCGAACTCGGGTTCGGCGCCGTCGGAATTAGCGACACCGATCTTTCCGACGCGGAAGCGGCGCTTGCCGCTTGGCTCGAGGCGGGTTGCCACGGCGAAATGGATTATATGGCCAAACATGGCGCCAAACGCGCGCGGCCGGCCGAGCTTGTGGCCGGTACGCGACGGGTCATCACCGCCCGGATGGCCTATATGCCCGCCGCGACGTTGGCTCAGGCCCCATCTGAAAGCCCATCGTCAGCTGCGCCAAGCGGCGTTAAACGCGATTGGCGCGCGCGCGAGTTGGCGCGTTTGGCCGATCCGTCGGCGGCCGTGGTTTCGATTTACGCCCGCGGCCGCGATTACCACAAGGTGCTGCGTCAGCGTCTGCAACAATTGGCCGATCGCATCGAGGGCGAGGCTGGCGCGTATGGCTATCGCGTCTTCACCGATTCGGCGCCGGTGCTCGAAGTCGCGCTGGCGCAAAAGGCCGGCATCGGCTGGCGCGGCAAGCACACGCTGCTGCTCGAGCGCGACGCCGGTTCGTTGTTCTTTCTCGGCGAAATCTACGTCGACATCCCATTGCCGACCGATGCGCAAACCGCGCCCGAGCGCGCGACGCGCGAGGCCGGCGCCCATTGCGGGCAGTGCACGCGCTGTATCGACGCCTGCCCGACAGGCGCGATCGTCGGGCCGTTTCGCGTCGACGCGCGGCGTTGCATCTCGTATCTGACGATCGAGCTCAAGGGCAGCATCCCCGAGCCGCTGCGTCCGCTGATCGGCAATCGCATCTACGGCTGCGACGATTGCCAACTCGTGTGCCCGTGGAACAAGTTTGCTCAGGCCGCGCCCGTCGACGATTTCGACGTGCGCCATGGGCTCGATCGAGCGCGGCTCGTCGATCTATTTGCGTGGAGCGCCGAAGCGTTCGACGAGCGCATGCAAGGCAGCGCGATCCGGCGCATCGGCCACGAGCGATGGCTGCGCAATTTGGCGGTGGCGATGGGCAACGCGCTGCGCGGCGCGATCGATGAGGACGAAAGAGCATGCATCGTCGCGGCGTTGCGCGCGCGCGCCGAGGACCCATCGCCGCTCGTGCGCGAGCACGTGCATTGGGCGCTGCAAGCGGCGTAAGCTTGTGCCTGTTACCGGAGGGAAGCGATGTACAACGCTGTCGTGACCGCACCGTTCGGCAAGGTCGGCGTGCAAGTGGACGCTGCGGCCGGCTGTGTGCGCGAGATCGTCTATCTCGATGATTCGATCCCCGCATCGGCGCCCGATTCGGCGTTGGCCGAGCGGGCGGCGCGTCAGATCGAGCGCTATCTTGCCGATCCAGCCGCGCCGTTCGAGTTGCCGCTGGCCGATGTCGGCACGCCGTTTCAACGACGCGTTTGGCAAGTCATGTGCGAGATCCCGCTCGGCAGCGTCCTCACTTATGGTGCGCTGGCGCGGCAGATCGGCGGCGTGCCGCGGGCGGTGGGGCAAGCGTGCGGCGACAATCCGTTTCCGCTCGTGATTCCGTGTCACCGCGTCGTGGGCGCGAGCGGACTCGGCGGGTTCTCGCATCACGGCGGCGACGGCTTCTACCCGCGCGTCAAGCGCTGGCTGCTCATGCACGAGAGCAATCAACTCGCGCTTGCCCTATGAGCGAGACGAACGCGCCGCTGCCCGTCGCCCCGCTCGACGTTCGAGAGGCATCTCACGACGCGGCGCCGCCAAGCGAGACGCCGCCCGACGCCGCGACGCTCGCGCTGCAGTCCGGCAACCAGCGCTCGATCGACGCCTTCGCCGATGCGCTATGGCTCGAGCACGGACTTGCACGCAACACGCTCGACGCCTATGGGCGCGATCTGCGCCTCTTCGCCGACTGGCTCGCGCGCACGCACGGCGTCGGCATCGATGCGGCCGCCGAGGGGCACGTCAATGGCTACCTCGCGGCGCGCAGCGACGGCAAGACGACTTCGGCCAACCGCCGTCTTTCGGTTTTTCGTCGCTATTACGCGTGGGCGCTGCGCGAACATCGCGTGACGAACGATCCCACCATGCGGATCCGATCGGCGAAGCAGGCGCCGCGCTTTCCGTCGACGTTGACAGAAGCCCAGGTGGAAGCGTTGCTGGCCGCGCCCGACGTCGAGACGGCGCTCGGCCTGCGCGATCGCACGATGCTCGAACTCATGTATGCAAGCGGCCTGCGCGTGAGCGAGCTCGTGTTGCTCAAAACCGTCGAAGTGGGCTTGAACGAAGGCGTCGTGCGCGTCATGGGTAAGGGTTCGAAGGAGCGGCTCGTGCCGTTCGGGGAAGTGGCCCACGGCTGGATCACGCGTTACCTGCGGGAGGGGCGGCCCGCATTGATGGCTTCGCGCGCGGCCGACGCGCTGTTCGTGACCGCCCGCGGCGAAGGCATGACGCGCCAGCAATTCTGGAACATCATCAAGCGGCATGCGCGCGCGGCCGATGTCCGAACGCCGCTCTCGCCGCATACGCTGCGCCATGCGTTCGCGACACACCTTATCAATCACGGGGCCGATTTACGCGTGGTGCAACTGCTGCTCGGCCATGCCGATATTTCGACGACGCAAATCTATACGCACGTCGCGCGCGAGCGCTTGAAGACGCTGCATGCAGCCCATCACCCGCGCGGATGACCCGATCATGCCCGCCTTGGCGCGATGCCCTGGCGGCGTGAAACAACGGCGCCGTTGCGCTTACAATGCGCCGATGAGCAAAAGCAAACATATCTCGGAGACCCAGGCGACGCAGTTCTTGCTGCGCCACAGCGTGAGTTTCGGCGAGCACCCGTACGACTACGTCGAGCACGGCGGCACGGCCGAATCGGCGCGTCAGCTCGGCGTGGACGAGCATCGGGTCGTGAAGACGCTCGTCATGGAAGACGAGCACGGAAAACCGCTCATCGTCCTCATGCACGGCGATCGCACGGTGTCGACCAAGAACCTCGCGCGGCAAATCGGCGCGAAGCGCGTCGAGCCGTGCAAGCCGGAGGTCGCCAATCGCCATTCGGGCTATCTCGTCGGCGGCACGTCGCCGTTCGGCACGAAGAAGACGATGCCGGTCTACGTCGAATCGAGCATTCTCGAACTCGATTCGATCTACCTGAACGGCGGACGCCGCGGCTACCTCGTCAGTCTCGCGCCCTCGGTGCTGACCGCGTTGCTCGATGCGCGGCCGGTGCAGTGCGCCAGCATCGAATGAACCGTGCGCCGCGAGCTGCGAGCCGCGTAGAATGAGCCGCCCGCGCGTTGACCGGGCGATGCCCGCCCAATCGAAAGAGTGTCGTTTATGCAAATGTTGATCGCTACCGTTGCCGCATACCTGATCGGATCGATCTCGTTCGCCGTGATCGTCAGCGCCGCCATGGGGCTAGCCGATCCGCGTTCCTACGGATCGTAGAACCCCGGCGCCACGAATGTCCTGCGCAGCGGCAACAAGGCCGCCGCCATCCTCACGCTGCTCGGCGACGCGTTCAAAGGCTGGTTGGCCGTTTGGCTCGTGGCCCGCTTCGGCCCGCGCTATGGCCTGGACGACACGGCCGTGGCGCTAGCCGCGATCGCCGTCTTTCTCGGGCACTTGTATCCCGTCTTTTTCAAATTCAAGGGCGGCAAGGGCGTTGCCACCGCTGCCGGCGTGCTGCTCGCCATCCACCCGGTGCTCGGCCTTTCGACCGTGCTGACGTGGCTCATCATCGCGTTCTTCTTTCGGTATTCGTCGTTCGCCGCGATCGTCGCCGCCGTCTTCGCGCCGCTGTTCGACTTGTTCCTCTTCGGCCCCAATCGCATCGCTTGGGCCGTGTTCGCCATGAGCGCGCTGCTTCTTTGGCGTCACCGCGCCAACATCGCCAAGCTCATCGCCGGCACCGAAAGCCGTATCGGAGAAAAGAAGGCGGCCGGCGCCAAGCACGATAGCGGCGCCGCGCACGCGCGCAAGCACTGAGAGCGGGCGGGCGCGCCGCGCGCGCCCTGGCCGAACGCGTTAGTCGCGGAAATTGTTGAAGTCGAGCGGCGTATCGGTCACGTCCTTGCGCAGCATGGCGATGACGCTTTGCAGATCGTCTCGCTTGGTGCCCGCCACGCGCACGGCGTCGCCTTGAATGCTGGCCTGCACCTTGATCTTGCTGTCTTTCACGAGTTTGACGATTTTCTTCGCGAGATCGCCCGAGACGCCCTTCTTGATGGTGACGACCTGCTTGACCTTGTCGCCGCCGATCTTCTCGATCTTGCCGTAGTCGAGAAAGCGCACGTCGACGTTGCGCTTGGCCATCTTCGATAGCACCACGTCTTTGACTTGACCGAGCTTGAAGTCGTCATCGGCGAACATCGTCAGTTCGCGTTCCTTTTGCTCGACTCGCGCGTCCGATCCTTTGAAATCGAAGCGCGTGGAGATTTCCTTGTTGGATTGCTCGATCGCATTCTTGACCTCGATCATATTGGCTTCGCAGACGACATCGAACGACGGCATATTCGTTTCTCCAGACTGTGTATGGGACGGCGGTGGAACGCGAGAAGCGCCAACGGCCGGCCGCAATGGCTTGCATGAGCGCGGCGCCGTGGCACGGCGCGCACTCGCTATAATCACGACCGACCGCCATTTTACCGATGCCTTTCTTCCGAGAAAACGCCGGACGCGCGTCGCGCAGCGATATGCATCGCATTGTGCGACGGTTTGTCCTGCTGCACACGCAAGCGCGCCCCCTGCCGATGTCCGTTTCCGATACCGTACCGCCTCTTTTGTCCCACTATTCCCTTCGCGGGCACAACACGTTCGGTCTTGAGGCGTTTGCGCGCTGGTTTTGCCGCATCGACTCGCCCGAGCAGTTCGCGGCCGTCTTGCGTGACCCGCGCGTGACGGGTCTACCGCATCTGGTGTTCGGCGGCGGCAGCAACATTGTCCTCACGCGTGATTTCGAGGGCGTTGCAATGCTCGTATGCCTTGCGGGCAAACGTCTCGCGCATGAAGACGATCAAGCTTGGTATGTCGAAGCGGCCGCGGGGGAAAACTGGCACGAGTTCGTTGCATGGACGCTGGCCCAGGGGCTGCCGGGCCTCGAAAACCTTGCGCTGATCCCCGGGACGGTGGGGGCTGCACCGGTTCAAAACATCGGCGCTTACGGGCTCGAGATGGCCGAGCGCTTCGCCTCGCTGCGCGCCGTGGAACTGGCGACGGGCGAAACCCGCGAATTCGATGCGGCGCAGTGCCGCTTCGGCTATCGAGATAGTTTTTTCAAGCGGGAAGGACGCGGGCGCTTCGCGATCACCTCGGTTACATTCCGCTTGCCGAAGGCATGGACGCCGCGTGCGGAGTATGCCGACGTCGCGCGTGCACTTGAAGCGAGCGGCGCCGAAGCGTCGCCGCAGGCGATCTTCGACGCGGTCGTGGCAGTGCGTCGCGCGAAGTTGCCCGACCCCGCGCAGCTCGGCAACGCAGGCAGCTTCTTCAAAAATCCGGTTGTCGACGCGCAGACGTTCGAGGCGCTGCACGCGCGCGAGCCGCAAATCGTGTCCTATCGGCAAGCCGACGGACGCTTCAAATTGGCGGCCGGCTGGCTCATCGATCGGTGCGGTTGGAAGGGACGGGCGATCGGCGCGGCCGTAGTGCACGAGCGGCAGGCGCTCGTGCTCGTGAACCGCGGCGGCGCGACGGGGGCGCAAGTGCTCGCGCTCGCGCAAGCCATCCAGGAAGACGTTCGCGTGCGTTTCGGCGTTTGCCTCGAAGCCGAGCCCGTGGTGATCTGAACCGCGGAGCAGCGGCGCCCGCTTGGGCCGCCGAGCCCGTCAGTGGTTGAGCTTGCCGAGCAGCAAGAACTCCATCAGCGCCTTTTGAACGTGCAGCCGGTTCTCGGCTTCGTCCCATACGACGCTTTGCGGCCCGTCGATGACTTCGGCGCTGACTTCCTCGCCGCGGTGCGCGGGCAGGCAGTGCATGAACAGGGCGTCGGGGCGCGCGCGTCCCATCATGTCGGCATCGACGCACCATTGCGCGAACGCAGCCTTGCGCGCCTCGTTCTCGGCTTCGAAGCCCATGCTGGTCCAAACGTCGGTGGTGACGAGGTCGGCCCCTTCGCATGCGACGTTCGGATCCTCGAATTCCTCGTATGCCGACCCGCTTTCCGGCGCCACGAGCGCCGGATCGAGCTTATACCCGGCCGGGGTCGACACGCGCAGCTTGAAGCCGAGAATGTGCGCCGCTTCGATCCACGTGTAGAGCATGTTGTTCGCGTCGCCGACCCAGGCCACCGTCTTGCCGGCGATGGGGCCGCGGTGCTCGTGGAACGTGAAAATATCGGCAAGCACCTGGCACGGATGGTATTCGTTCGTCAGTCCGTTGATGACGGGCACGCGCGAATTCTCTGCAAAGCGGCGCAGGATGTCTTGCCCGAAGGTGCGGATCATGATGATGTCGACCATGCGCGAGATCACCTGGGCGGCGTCTTCGAGCGGTTCGCCGCGGCCGAGCTGGGTATCGCGCGTGCTCATGAACACCGCGTGGCCCCCGAGCTGGAAAATGCCGGCTTCGAAGGACAGGCGCGTGCGCGTCGAGTGCTTCTCGAAAATCATCGCGAGCGTGCGGTCGTGCAGCGGGTGATAGGTCTCGTAGTTCTTGAACTTGCGTTTCAGGATGCGCGCACGCTCTAGCACGTACTCGTAGTCGTCCCGAGAAAAGTCGTTGAACTGCAGGTAGTGACGGATTTGTTTGGCGGCCATGAAAACAAATACGGCGGGCTTGACCCGGTGCGCCGGCACCGGACGGCGCCGCCGTCGGATGTGGTAACTCCGTGCAGCATAAAGGATTTTTTTCCGTTTGACGAGCCGCCAGGGCGCGTGCGATGGCGCTGCCCCGTTTGTGTGCAGTGCGGCAAAGACCCGCCGCGGTGATATAATCGACGGGTTTTCCCAAGCCCGGCGGGCAGGCTTCGGGCAAGTCTCATGGGTTTCTTACATGGCCGAAGCATCCCACACTGAATACTTCATTCAAGGCGTCACGAAGAACGGAAAGAAGTTCCGTCCAAGTGATTGGTCCGAGCGCCTCGCAGGCGTCATGTCCTGCTACGGTCCGGGCGCCCAAGGTCCCAACGCGCGGTTGCAGTACTCGCGCTACGTTCGTCCTATCCTTCTCGGCGATCTAAAGTGTGTCATCGTCGATTCGCGTCTGCGCGATATCGAGCCGATGGCGTTCGACTTCGTCATGAACTTCGCGAAAGATAACGATCTGGTCGTCACCGAGGCGTGCGAACTGCCCGACGATCACGGTGCGTCCCGTCGGAGATAAGCCAAGAAAGGCCGCTTCATATCCGGGCGGAGACGGATATCGAACCTGCCGGGTGCGTCGCCGCACCGAACACCCACCTAACACGAATTGCTCGAGCATCAATGCGCAAAAAGGCCCGCAGTTCAGAACTGCGGGCCTTTTTGCTGGTAGGTGCCATGGCGGCGGACACGCCCGATGGACGTTCCGCACACCGAGCGAGGCGTCGCGCGCCTCGCTCGTCGCATCCTTACTGTGCGGCGGCGGCTTGCAAGCCCTTGAGGGCTGCTGCCAGGCGGCTCTTATGGCGAGCGGCCTTGTTCTTATGAACGATCTTCTTGTCGGCGATGATGTCCATCGTCTTCGACGACGCGCGGAAGAGTTCCGCGGCCTTGGCTTGATCGCCGGCGTCGATCGCCTTGCGAACGGCCTTGAGTGCCGTGCGGTACTTCGAGCGCAGTGCCGAGTTGTGCGAGTTCGCCTTGGCGGCCTGACGGGCGCGCTTGCGTGCTTGTGCGGAGTTAGCCATGAGAGTTCCTTGTCCTGTACTGTTTCGGCGCCCGGCCGGTAGGCCGATCGAGTGCCGCTTTTTGGTCCATACCCCTGGAAGCGATTGCCCAGAGGCGCAAAAAACATCGGCGCAGCGTGTTGACGGTTTTCGCGAATTGCCATGAACAACGCACGCGCCTAGTCACTGCGCGACACTGCTCGCCGCGGGTCCTTAGCCGGCCTTTCGGGCGGCAACCTGCGCCGACTGAAAACGAGAAAAAGCCGGCTGGCGACCGAGATCGAGCTTCGAAACGCGCGAGTATAGCAACAAAATCAGGTACATGGCAAGCGCTTGGGGAATCGCGCATGCTTGCAACCCGCCGCCGCTTTGCCGGTCGAAACGCCCGGATCTCCGTTCGGCCGGGCCGCTTGCGCTCACGGTGCGCTGTCCGCAAGCGGCGCTCGCCGTGACGCGCGCATGCGCTCGCGCCGA
>Ga0157369_10010036_pt1 | contig 10815 bp, 5 predicted proteins | sample C25metaG_FD_113461 | JGI IMG/M metagenome (GOLD analysis project Ga0157369, IMG submission 113461) | Corn rhizosphere microbial communities from Kellogg Biological Station, Michigan, USA - C2-5 metaG | ecosystem: Host-associated > Plants > Roots > Rhizosphere > Soil | place: USA: Michigan...
ACCCCCGCCTCGGCAGTCAAGCCAACCGAGGACGTCGGCGAACCGCCCGCGACATGCAAGCCGCCCCCCGTTGCGATCACGCCACCCCAAACCGGCCCGGCGGTCGCCGAAACGCCCGGATCGCGTAGACCGGCATACGAGAGCTGCGTATCCTTGACCGGCTGCCGCTCACCGTAAAGCACCAGGTGCTCGCCCAGCGGCGTCAGTTGAATCCGGCCAGTGATGTTATGCACCAGAAACCGATATGGCGTATAACCCGCCGCAGCGCCGAAGTAGCGAGTGGCCAACTGCAACTCGCCGCCCACGCCATTGGAAGACTGTTGTGGCGGCACTACCGTCGAATTCGAAGGCATCCTGCCCAGGTAAGGCAGCGTAAGCGGTGCAACGGAGTTGCCACCGAGAACGCCTGAGTTCAGAAACACCGGCTGCGCTACCGCGGTAATGCGCACCGTGCGCGCAGCCACCAACGAAGCCTCAATCGGGGTCTCGACGTCAACCAGCCGGTCCAGTCCCGCCGTGCCGTTACGAAATCGCCCAAAGCCCGTTCCGCCGGCAAATCCACTGTATGAACCCTCAATTGCCGTCAACGCAGTTTGCGCCTGCTGGCGCGGAGTCACCGTGCCAATCGGAGCTTGTGCGGCCAGCAACCCGGGCACAACCGTTCCAGTCGCGACTTGAGGCGCCGGCGCCGGCAGAAATACAGGAGAAGGCGCCGGCGGCGGTGTAACAGGAGCCGGTGCAGCAATCGGGGGCGGCACCGCAGCCGGAGCAACCGCAGGCGCGCTCGTGCTTGCCGTTTCGGCAGCAGAGGCCGGCTTACCTGCGTTCCTCCGAGCGGGAGAAGGTGGCGTCCTCGGCTGTGGGTATTGCTGTGCACCCGTATCGGGCACCTCTCTCGATTCGCTCGGCTTCGCCGCGGGCTGCGGCACCAGCGGGCCCGCGTTTGCGGCCTGCTCCGGCTGCGTATGGACCTGTCCCCGCCGGGAAGCCTCCTCTGCCCGTTGCCTGCGGACGCGCTCCGCCTCAGCTGCGGCGGCGTTCGGATCCGATGCCAAGCTCGCGGGTCTCCGCGTATTCGGAACGTACCGCGCCGTCGGCAGCACGTCCGTCATCTCTGTCGGCTGTTGCACCGGAGGAGCCGCGTTGTTCCCAAGCTGCACCGGAACCTCTGCCTTACCCGTCGCCGACGTAATATTCGGAGCCGGAGACGGCCGTGACGGAGCGATGTACGGAGTGAACGGATTATACCCCTCAGCCTTCGCCGCGGTCTGTGCAGGCGATGGCTGCGGCGGCGAAGGCACCGACGAAGGCGCAGCGGTAACCGCCGTATTTAGCTCCATTCCCGCAGGAGCCAGCAGCGCAGCGAGCCGCTGTCCGCCGCTTGCCAGTGAAGCGGACGGTAGCGGCGCCTCGCTTCCGGCGCGAGGTGCCGGCGGCATCGCCTTCAGCGACTGCTCGTAGTACTGTTGCGCCTGCTTGGTGTCGCCGCGCGCCTGCTCATATCGTCCCTTCAGCAACAGGACCTGCGGGTCTGCAGGATACTTCGCAAGTGCGCTCTTCAGCCATGTATCCGCACTGTGTCCGTCGTTTGCTGCCATCGCCGCTGAAATCGCCGTCTGGTAGTCTGCCGCGCTAGCCGACGCCATGTTTTGCCCTTTAAAGATTGCATCCGCTCGCTGCGCATCCCCTGCCCGCAGGAAACCCGGAGCCAGCGCCCGCTGCACCTCGGCGTTGGCGGCAAACTCCTCTGAGGCCGCGTTCAGGATTGCCAGCGCATGAGCCGTGCCACCCGTATCCGCCGAATGGTTCGCCTGCCGCAGCGCCCAGTCTGCCCAGATCGTCTGCACGCTTTTCCGCTGCATCTCGTTCAGGTCCGAGCGGCCGCCTAGCGTCATCAATTCGGGATAAAGCGCCGTATCGTTCCCGCTGGTGTACAGCAGCCAGGCATTCTCAATGGCAACATCCGCCGGAGCTGTGGCGCTTGAAATACGGGAACCGCTTACTTCGCTTCTCGCGAGTTGCGCCGCCTGCTCCGGTCTACCCGTCACGGCGTAGGCCGCACCCATCGTCTCCAGGTAGGCAGGATTATGCGCGAGCTGTGCGCGCACACCCGCAGGAATCAGTCCGGCCTGCTCGATCGCTTCACGGTCGTGTCCGGTCAGGTGCAGGGTCGCGAGCAGTCCTGCCCAGGCCTCCGCGCGCTCCGGTTGCTCCCGCAGCACCTGCTGGTAAAGCGGGTACGCGAGCTGCGGCTGCCCCGATTCGATATCGACGCTGGCAAGCTCCAGCACCAACGCCGTATGAGTGCGATCGCCAGCGCTGGAGGGCTGCGTCGCGCCCCGCTGCAGCAGGTCCTGCGCCATATCCAGACGCTTCTCCGCTCGATACACCTGCGCCAGCGCTACAGCAAAGCCCGGCTGGCGCGTCGCCTGCTCGCGCACCGGCGCCGGCATACGTTCCGCTGTGGCCAGCGCTTCATCATTCTGTCCTGTGGCGTGCTGAGCCTGGATCAGTCCCTGCCAAGCTGCGATATTGCCGGCATCGCTTGTAGTCAGCTGGCGGTAAACCTCAGCAGCTCGCTGCGGTTCATTGCGGACCAGCAGCACGCCTCCTAGCTGTGTCTCGATCGAACGCTTCGACTCGTCGTCGGTCGAGACCCGCAACGCCGTATCCAGCGATCCCTGCGCGTCTCCCCCGCGTCCAGCCAGCAGTTGCGAGGAAGCAAGCGCCTGCAGATAGCCCGGATCGGCATGCAGAGCCGTGTGCACCGCATCGGGCATCCGCTCGTCTGCTGATACCGCAGCTTGCGCATTCCCACTGGCTGTCGCCGCAAACACCAGCCCGCGCCAGCCACTTTGCATCGCGGGTTGCGCCGCAATCGCCCGTTCGAACATCGGAACTGCCGCGGCCGGATCATTGCGCGCCAGCAGCGTCTCTCCCAGACCCGCCAGAGCTTCAGGACTCTCACGCCGCAGCTCCAGGGCGGACCGGAACCGCTTCTCTGCTGTGGCTGCATCGCCCGCGGCTAGGGATCTGTTTCCCTCACTCACGATGAAGCGGAAGCGTGCCGTCTCGAGAGCCTCTGTTACCGCCTGGTCCCCTGGCCGCTTCTGCTTCGCTCTCTCCAGGAAGCCGATCGCAGCCGTGTAGTTTTGCTGCTGCAGTCGCACATAGCCCATGCCGGCAAGCGCGCTCGCGTCGTTCGGCTGCCGCTTCAAAATCGCTCTGAACCGCGATTCCGCCTCCGCAATACGGTTCGTATGCAGCGACTGGTATGCCGCCTCTTCCGGCGAAAGAACCCGGTGCGCGCGGTCCTCCGCAGGGCCCTGCCATGCCAGCTTGTCTTTACCTGGGGCGGCCAAGGGCTTGATCTTTTCGATCCGGGCAATTTGAGGGTCCTTCGGGTTGATCGCCCGCAGCTTGTCCAGGTACATCGTCGCCAGCGTCGAGTCCCCCTTCAACGCCGCCGCACGCGCTAGGCCGGCCAGAGCCTCCGTATTCGTCGGCTGGGTCTCCAGCACACGCTTCCAGATCGGAACCGCAAGGTCCATCCGGCTGCGCTGCTCCAGCGCCCGCGCGTTCTCAAGCTGAGACTGAACCGTCGGCTGCCCGGAAGCAGCAGTCTGACCGTACGAGAAAACAATGCCTGCCCCTAATAGGACAACGAGCAGAAGCGAACGACCCCAAAGCCGGATTACACAGTTTTTCTTCATCCCACAAACCAGATCGAACGCAAAAGGTGTACCTGAAGAGTAACCGCTTTTCGTCCTCCTGTATCCCTGTACTTCTTCCTACTCAGGGCGCGGACGCGGGAGGGCCTGAGAGCGTCGGCTCCGCCACCACGCCCAGCTTGCCGTCCGGTCGCCGGACCAGGGTTGGAGCGTAGGTCCCGAGCAGCTCGCGCCTCCACCAGACGCCCTTGCTCTGCTTCTCTTTGGGCGTACTGAACCAGTACTGGTAAAGCACCGCGCGTACATACTTCGGCGCCGCATCGGCAAATGGATTACCGCGGAACAAGCCCAGCACATCCGCATTGTTCTCAAGAAGCATCTCCTCAGTCCGCGGCACCAGCGGATCCTGGATCCACGATCCCAGCGAGGCGAACCAGAGGTTCCATTCGAATCGCGGCTGGTAGGGCGCATAGATTCGCGGCCTCTCCTGCACATCCTGCGGCTTGTACCGGAATGGATACGCCGTCCATGTCTGCCCGTCATTCGAGCCTTGAAACTCGATCTCATACCGGTGCGGCGTCATCACCGCGAACAGCCCGTACTGGTTGGCTATCCGAAATGGTTCGAGGGCCGCAATTGGCGCGGCAGGAAAGGGCAGCTCGGGCACGAACATCCGGATCAGCGGCACGGTGGTCGCGTAGGCAATCCACGTCAGCAGGATGGCCGAGACCGCCCACCCGACCGAAGCCTGCCGGCTCGCCGCCCACAAAGGCTCGGACCTCGGCGAGGCGGCCTCAGTCGAAGTCACACTCAACCGCGGCGCTTCCTCAGCTCGCAGCAGATCGCGTAGCCCTGGGCCGGTGGCCTCGCCAGCTTCGGGTAGCCCCCGCCTCCATCGCAACGGAACCATCCACCGCAGTGCTTGATCGTCGAGCAGCAGGATTCCCAGCACCAGCACCAGATAGTTCAGGAAGGCATAATTTGCAGTGGCGATCACCCCTGCCTGCCACACCGTCACGATGACTCCGCAGGCGATCCGCCAGGGCCTCGGCAAAAAAGCCAACCAGACCAGCACCAGTTCCATCACCAGGGTCGCGCCCGCCGCGAACTTCTGGAACCCGAGCGGCAGCATTTGTTCCGCGTACCACCCGATCCACGTAGGAAGCGGCCCGTTCTGGTAGTACTCGTACATCGCGGTCAGGTTGTGCCAGCTCGGGTCGCCGCTCGCCAACTTTACGACCCCTGACTGGAAGTAGATCCGGAACCACTCCCATAGCAGCAGCAGGATCGCCGCCCGCATCGGCGGATGTTGCTTACCCCAACCCGGCATCAAGCCTCGCGGCGCAAGAAAGAGCGAGAGAAAGCCCGCCTCCAGCAGCATCCCATCCGACTGATAGTTCGCAAACTCCTGCCCCGCTCCCACAAACGACAGGTAGCAAACAAAACAGACCGCCAGCATCGCGCGCGGCCAAACATTCGCCACCAGCATCACCGATGCAATCAGTCCCGCCCACATGAGCCCCATTAGCATGTGGTTGCCGCTTGAAATCCAGAGCAGCGTCGGCGCTGCCCAGAATCGCATCAGCCCCAGATTGCGGCCGCCCTCCAGGTACTGCACCGCGGGCATCAGCCCATGCACGCCGATCAACCCCTTCACCTGGAAGAGCAGCGCGAAAAACGCCGAGAAATAAATAAGCCCCATCGAACGCAGAAATAGCCACCGCGAGATCAGCCAATTCCCCGCCCCATACTCGGTGCTGAATAGCCAGATGAAGATTCGGCGCGCCGTGTGCATCCAGGCTCCCGCTGCATTCTGATGGCCCATCTCGCCCACGGGTTCGACGGGCTGCGCAAGACATCCTTCCGCCGCCAGGACTACCCTTACAGCGTAACCCCGGAAAGCCTTTGCAATACGCAGCTCAAACCCGCATGAAAGCCGCCGTCGTCGGCTCCGGCCCAAACGGACTCGCCGCCGCCATCGTCCTCGCCCAGGCTGGTCTCGAGGTCGATGTCTATGAGGCCCAACCTACCATCGGCGGTGGCTGCCGCACGACGCACCTCACCCTCCCCGGCTTCCACCATGACTTCGGCTCCGCCGTGCACCCCTTCGGCCTCGGCTCGCCATTCTTCAGCTCCCTCGGTCTCGAGCGTTACGGTCTCCAGTGGATCCACTCTCCCGCCGCGCTCGCCCATCCGCTGGATGACGGCACCGCCGCGATCCTCTGGCAGGACCTCGCCACCACCGCCGAAGCTCTAGGGCCAGACGGCCCAGCTTGGCGAGCTCTCATGGAACCCTTTGCGGCGCGCTGGACCGATTTTGCACCCGACATTCTGGGCCCTGCGATCCACATCCCGCGTCACCCATTCCTACTCGCCCGCTTTGGCCGAAATGCAGTGCTCCCGGCTTCCACTGTCGCCCGAACTCATTTCAGCGGGCCGCATGCGCGAGCTCTCTTCACTGGCGTCTCCGCCCACTCCTTTCTCTCGCTTCATTCCGCGCTTTCCGCCTCCTTCGGCATGGTGCTCGCGATTGCGGCTCACGCAGTTGGCTGGCCGATCCCCCGCGGCGGCGCACAATCACTCGCAGATGCCCTCGCCGCCTGCCTCGCCGATCTCGGCGGCCGCATCCATACCAGCTCGCCCATTCACCGGCTCACCGATCTCACCGACGCCAACCTCATCCTCTGCGACATTACCCCGCGCCAGCTTCTCCAACTCACTGGCGAAACCTCCGCCGGCAGCGCCCAGCCTACAGCCCTCACTCCCGCGTATCGCCGCCAGTTGGCCGCCTATCGTTACGGCCCGGGCGTCTTCAAAGTCGACTACGCTTTGTCCGCTCCCATTCCCTGGACTGCACCCGATTGCGCTCGCGCTGCAACCGTGCACCTCGGCGGCACGATGGAAGACATCGCCGCCTCCGAAGCGTCCATGTCCTCCGGCCGCACCGCTGATCGTCCCTTCGTGCTGCTCTCTCAACCAACGCTCTTCGACCCCTCTCGCGCGCCCGCTGGCCGCCACATCGCCTGGGCCTACTGCCACGTCCCCAACGGCTGCACCGAAGACATGCTCCCCCGCCTCGAAGCTCAGATTGAGCGCTTCGCCCCTGGCTTCGCCCGTACCGTGCTCGCCCGGCACGTCTCCACGCCCGCCACTCTGGAAGCCGCCAACCCCAATCTCATCGGTGGAGACATCGGCGGCGGCGCCATCACCCTCCGCCAGTTTGTTCTCCGCCCCACACCCGGCGAGTACCGGACCTCCGCACCCAACGTCTATCTCTGCTCCTCTTCCACGCCACCCGGCGGTGGAGTCCACGGCATGTGCGGCTACCACGCCGCTCGTACCGCCTTGCGTGATCTCGCGCGCAAAAAAATTCGGGGCCCGCGCCCTAAGGCGATGACCCCGAAGTGCTCTCTGTCTGTCTGACTGTTCTATCTTACATGCCGCTGTTGCTCGCGGAAGAGGAATGTACAACTCGATAGCTGTCGTTCCCCTTTGACCAGACCAGCAGGAGGATGTCCTTCCCTGCAGGCGTCGCCCGCACCAGGCTAGCGAACTGCTCTGCCGAAGCCACCGGCTTGCGGTTCACCTCCAGCACCACGTCACCCGGCTGCAGGCCTGCATCCTCCGCCGGGCTGCCGGGACGAACCTGCGCAATCGCCGCGCCCTTCACATCCGACGGGATCTGCAACTGCTGCCGCGTACCGGCGTCCAGGTCATCGACCGCTAGTCCCAGCCGTCCGTTATTGCCCTGCCCCGGAGCGCCGTCGTTCTCGGCCACCTGGGTACCGGACTTGTGGTATTCGCCGACCTTCACTCCCATCTGCATCGGCTTGCCGTCGCGCATGATGCCAAGTTGGATCGTCGTGCCAGGCTGATCCTGGCTTACCGCCACCTGCAATGCACTGCCGTCGGCGATCTTCTTGCCGTTCAGCTCCTGGATTACGTCGCCGCTCTTCAACCCCGCATGTGCTGCCGGTGAGTCAGGCGTCACCTGCGCGATGATGGCTCCGGTCGCCTCCTTCAGATTGAAGAAGCTTGCATTCGCCGGTGTCACATCGTTCATGCTGATGCCGAGGTACCCATGCTTCACGGTGCCATGCGCAATCAGCTGGTCCGCCGTCGCCTTCGCAATCTGCGACGGAATTGCAAAGCCGGCTCCGGCAAACGACCCGCTATTCGAGATGATGAAGGTGTTGATGCCCACCAGCTCTCCGTGTGCATTCACCAGTGCGCCGCCTGAGTTACCAGGATTGATCGCCGCATCCGTCTGGATGTACCCGCCCGGCTTGCGCGCGTCATCGCTATATGGATTCTGCCGGTTCACCGCGCTCACAATGCCGCGCGTCACAGAGTCTTGGAAATATCCGAACGGGCTGCCGAACGCCAGCACGGTCTGTCCTGGCCTCAGCGTGCTCGAGTCGCCCCATTGTAGGCAAGGCAGGTTAGTGCCCTCGATCTTCACGACTGCCAGGTCCGTCAACTTGTCGGTGCCGACCACCTTCGCATCCATCACGCGACGGTCGTTCAGCGTCACCTTCACGTTCACCGCGCCATCCACCACGTGATTGTTCGTCACAATGTAGCCGTCCGGCGAGATGATGATGCCGCTGCCAACGCCACGCTCCAGCGGTCGCTGCGACTGGAACCGTCGGCTGCCGCGCTGACCGTTGCCCTGCCCCGGTCCGTCGTCCCCAAAGCCAAACCCGCCAAACGGGCCGTTCGGTCCGAAGAACTGTTGCAGACCGGGAGGAACCTGCCCCTGTATCTGCGCCTGGTCTTCCGCCGACCCGCGGGACGTAACCTGAATGTTCACCACCGCTGGTTGCACGTGCGCGGCGACAGCCTCCACCGCCTGGTCGAGCGCCGTAAGCGCCGCGATCCGGCTGTCGTTCATGGGAGTCACCGGATCCGCTGCGCGGCTCGGGCTCTCGTGGAACAAAATGCTGACACCCAGCGCCGTGGTCAACACCACGCCCGCCGATAAACTTAAACGCCTCTTCCCCATTTTCCTCACTCCTTCTACTAATTGATTAGTAATTCGAGACATCGCATTCCCTCCACACTGCTCACTTCCTCAACTTGCTAGAGCTGGAACACCAGCCAGCCGCCCTGTACCGGCACGGCGGCAAACGAACGGATCAATTGCTGCTGCACCGGTCGATCCTGCGCAGGCGTATCGGTCACCGACCGGCTTGCATCCACGCCTCTTGCCGCGGCATTCCACGACGTGAACGTCATCGACTGAGTGACAATCACCTCGCCGTCCGCAGTCACCTGGCGGGTCGCCATCGTTTGGACTATGCGAGGTGCATACATCGCAGGCACCGTCGCACGCGATCGCTCTGACGAGCCTGTCTTGATCGCAACAGCCGTCGCCCTGTTCACGTTTGCATCTGTCGTCTGGCTATCCGTCGCTTGACGGACAAGCATCGGCACAGCCGGTGAGTTCCCCTCTTGCTCAACCAAGTCACTGACGTCGCGCTGCACCCTGGCTTGCGGCGATAAGCCCCTACGCACTGGCGGTTTTGCTACATGGGGCGGTGCGTCGCCAACTGACTTCCACTGCTCCGTCGGAACCACGCTGGCCCGCACTGCGACGATCGAGGCACCCTGATTCCGGCTCCCGCTCTCCCCCACAGCCGCAGCATGCTGCTCAGCCGGATGCGTAAAGCCCACAATCTGCGGAGACCGCTCGAGCGCAGTGGCGGCAAACAGCAGCGTCAGCATCGACCCGCCAAAGACCATACGGGCCTGACTGCCATTCATGCGTCCACCGCCACGCAGAATCCGCAGCACCCTATGCGCCAGTTCGCTCTCTCGTCCTAATGCTCCCAAAGCCAGCGCGAGTTCGCGCACCAGCCCGCGGCGTTCAAGCCTGTACTCGGCCAATGTGGCCAGACATTCCGCGTATGCCTTGGGCGAGCCTGTGGCACGCAGCACCCGCTCGTCGCAGGCAAGTTCGCGCTCGAAGCACAGCCGTCGCTCCACCCAGGCCAACGCCGGATTCAGCGGGAACAATACCAGGGCAATCTTCTGCAGCAGGTTCAGCCAGTCATCGCGCCGTGAAAGATGCCCAGCCTCGTGCAGCACCACCTGCTCCAGTTCTGCGGGCGAAAGCCGTTCCATCAACCATTCCGGCAGGATGATCTTCGGCGCAAAGAATCCAATCACCGTAGGCCGGTCCACTTTATTCGACACGCAAACCTGCGCTCCACGCGCCGCCTTTGGCAACCCTGACTCTACAGGGCGCGCGTGCTTCCAGAGCGTACGCACACGCAGCGCAGCACCGAACAGTGTGATCGCTCGCACCAGCGACGCAGCAAGCCATACGGCTGCGATCCAGATGCACCAACGCGCATCCAGGGTCAGCCAGGGATGCGAACTCGCCATCGTTCCGGTCCCCGCACCGTGCCCAACCGGCGCTGGAAGAAACGGCAGACCCGCCACCAACAGGAAAACCGCGAACCATATGGCGAACCGGACCGGGGCCGGCGTTTCCGGCAGCAGCCGCAGCCCAAGCGCAGCCGCGCCGGCCAGCAGCGCGCCCTGCCATAGCGCGGTCGCAAGCGCACCTGTCGCTACCTGCGATATTCCAGCGACCAGCTCGTGCAGCGGCGCGATCATTCAGCCTCCTCGGCGGGTTCGGCAAAAGGCGTGCGCGTCCCGGCGGATTCATCATCGTCCCGGGCCTTCGCAATCAGCGCCTTAAGCCGGCTCAGCTCTTCTGCATCGATATCGTCGTCGCCCAGCACCGAAAGCAGCAGCCGCTCACGCGAGTTCCCAAAAAACCGCTGCATCATGTGCTTGATCTCCGACCGGCTCGCCTCGTGCTCGGCCACACACGGGCTGTACAGGAACGCACGTCCCTCCTGGCGGTGCTTCACGTAGCCCTTCTGCTCGAGGATTCTTACGGTCGTCAGGACGGACGTGTATGCGAGTGGCTCTCCATCGGCGATCGCGGCCACCAGGTCACTCACAGCCGACTCGCCTCTCGCCCATAGAAGCTTCATCAGCCTTAGCTCGGCTTCCGTTAGCGTGTTGGATTTGCGTGGCGGCATTGTGTCGTCAGAGCCCTACATCCTCTCTGACGAGCAACTAAACATTTAGTTAGCAGGCCTGTGGATATCCTCGCATCTCAAAACCT
>Ga0157369_10010039_pt1 | contig 10813 bp, 10 predicted proteins | sample C25metaG_FD_113461 | JGI IMG/M metagenome (GOLD analysis project Ga0157369, IMG submission 113461) | Corn rhizosphere microbial communities from Kellogg Biological Station, Michigan, USA - C2-5 metaG | ecosystem: Host-associated > Plants > Roots > Rhizosphere > Soil | place: USA: Michigan...
AATGAGGAGCGTTCGATCCGCCGATCGACGCACGCGGCCTCGAGCTGGGGTTTTGTACCGCGCTGGTCCCCCTCTCGAGGCCGCACCCGTTTCCCGGGCCAAAAGACCCGAAAAAATCCAGTACGTATGAACGTTCACTTGGTTTCAGTCAGGTGAGATCATTTCGAGGGTTGTAGGGGTGTCCGTCGCGCCACTTCTGCATCAACTCCTCAAGAGCGGCATCGTTCCCGTCCGGCAGCATAATGCGCGTGGTGACGAACAGATCGCCCGCGGTCCCGCCCGTCTTCGGCAATCCCTTCCCCTTCAGCCGGAAAGTCCGGCCGCTCGAGGTGTTCTTGGGGATCGACAGTTCCACCGCGCCGCCCAGCGTCGGCACCCGGACCTTGCCACCCAGCACCGCCTCATAGAGCGTGATCGGCAGGTCGAGCCGGATGTCTGACCCGTCGACCTTGAAATGCGGATGCGGGGCGATGTGCACGGTGATCAAAAGATCACCCGGCGGATGGCCCTGGGCGGTCTCGCCCTGTCCCCGGAGCCGGATCTGCTGGCCCTCGGTGACGCCCGAGGGAATCCTGACGTTGAGCTCCTTGCCGCTTGGCAGCCGGACGCGCTTCTCGCCGCCGTTGACCGCCTCCTCCAGCGACACCGTCATGGCGACGTTGACATCGAGGTCGAGCCCGACCCCGCCGGTCTCGAACTCGAACGGGCTCGCCCGTCCGGCTCCGCGCCGCGCGCCGCCGCGGCCGGCATTGGCGAACATGCTGTTGAGGATGTCCTCGAACGCGCCGCCACCCATGCCACCAGGTCCGCCACCGGTGCGGAACGTATAGCTCTCGAAGCCACCGGGACCGCCGGCTCGGCCGCCCGCGCCGCCGCCGGGAAAGCCGGTGAAGCGCGGCTTGCCCTCGGCATCGATCTCGCCGCGGTCGAACTGCTTGCGCTTGTCCTCGTCGCCGAGGATTTCGTTGGCCGCATTGATTTCGGAAAACCGCGCCGCCGCCTTCGGATCGTTCTTGTTGCTATCGGGGTGAAGTTTCTTGGCGAGCTTGCGATAGGCGCTCTTGATCGCCGCAGCATTGGCGCCCCGCGGCACCCCCAAGACCTCATAGGGGTCGCGCATTCGTCACGTCTCCTTCAGGGAATATCAGATCATAAACCAAGGGCAGCCCGCCGCTTTTCGTTTCATCTGGGGTGTCAGTTGTATTTTTGCAACGGGGTGGAGAGCGATCAGCTCTGCCGCCACGGCCTCAACGTGTGGATTTCCCAATGGCCGTTGGCGGCTTTGCAGCCGGCGCCCTGCAGCCAGCTTTCGGTGCTGCCGTTGACGTAGCTTGCGAGGAAGTCGCGGCAAGTGCGGCCGTCATCGCCCGAATAGGCCTGGGCCAGCGGGGTCACCGAACCGCGCGCACCGGTCTGCGGATTTTGCCAGGGCTGGCTGGAATCCTTGTCGCCCTTGGTCAGCACGTCGGAGGCGGCATTGCGGGCGAAGGCGAGATCGCTGTCGGTCGGCGTCGGCTCGCCGTGCTTGAGCGCGCCTGTCACCTCATAGTCGCTCATCTTGGCGAAAGCATCGGAGCCGCGGGACAAGCTGCAGCCGCCGGCCGAGAGCCCGATCAGAATCACCGTAAGCGCGGCCCCTTTCGGCACGAACGCCGATAGGCCAATGCGCCCCCATGCCCTATATAGGGCTAGGCTCAACAACGCGTTCTGGGACGCGGGCGGACGCAATTCGGACCCCTGGCATGACGGACACGACCTCCATCAAACACCCCCCACCCTTAACATCTGGTGATTTCACCGAAGCCCAGGAACCGTTCGCGCTGTTCGCAGAATGGTTTGCGGAGGCGTGCAAGAGCGAGCCGAACGATCCAAATGCGATGGCGCTTGCCACAGTCGACGCCGACGGCCTGCCCGATGTGCGCATGGTGCTGATGAAAGGCTATGATGCGCAGGACTTTGTGTTCTACAGCCACATTGCGAGCCAAAAAGGCCGCGAGCTCGCCGCAAACCCTAAGGCCGGTTTACTCTTCCATTGGAAATCGCTGCGCCGGCAGGTACGCATCCGCGGCAACGTGTCGCCCGTGACCGACGCCGAGGCCGACGCGTATTTCGCCACGCGCCCGAAGCAGGCGCAGATCGGCGCCTGGGCGTCCAAGCAGTCGCAGGCACTGGAAAGCCGCTTTGCCTTCGAGCAGGCCATCGCCAGGGTCGCCGCCAAATACGTGATCGGCGAGGTGCCGCGGCCGCCGGGCTGGAGCGGCTGGCGCATCACGCCGCTGCGCTTCGAGTTCTGGCACGACCGCCCGTTCCGCCTGCACGACCGTATCGAATTTCGCCGCGAAGCGCCGGACGGCGCGTGGAGCAAGACGCGATTGTATCCATAACCCTAACCGTTATTCCGGGCGAGCGCTGCATCGAAACTATGGTACGCAATTGCGTACCTGAGAATTTCGAGATTCCGGGTTCGCGCTTAGGCGCGCCCCGGAATGACCGAGTAACAAGAGAGCACCATGCCGACCTCCAATGCGCCACGACGCACGATGCTCCTGACCGGCGCCAGCCGCGGCATCGGGCATGCCACCGTGATCCGCTTTTCCAGCGCCGGCTGGCGCGTCCTCACTTGTTCGCGGCATCCCTTCCCGGAAGATTGTCCATGGGATGCCGGACCTGAGGACCACATCCAAGTCGACCTCGCCGATCCCGACGATACGACGCGGGCGATCGGCGAAATCCGCCGCCGGCTCCAGGGCGGCACGCTGAATGCGCTGGTCAACAACGCCGCGATCTCGCCCAAGGGCGAGGGCGGCGCGCGGCTCGGCACCATGAATACCGACCTCGACACCTGGAACCATGTCTTCCGCGTCAATTTCTTCGCGCCGATCATGATCGCGCGCGGGCTGATCGAGGAGCTGAAGGCGGTGAAGGGATCGGTGGTCAACGTCACCTCGATCGCGGGCTCGCGCGTGCACCCGTTTGCGGGCGCGGCCTATGCGACCTCGAAGGCCGCTTTGGCGGCATTGACCCGAGAGATGGCCTCCGACTTCGGCCGCGTCGGCGTCCGCGTCAACGCGATCGCGCCGGGCGAGATCGACACCTCGATCCTGTCGCCGGGCACCGAGAAGATCGTCGAGCAGCAAATCCCGCTGCACCGGCTCGGCACGCCGGATGAAGTGGCGCGGATCATCTACGTGCTGTGCACGGAGACCGGCTCTTATGTGAACGGCGCGGAGATTCACATCAACGGCGGGCAGCACGTTTGATGATGACCGTCATTGCGAGCCAACGGGTCGCGCGAACGCGCGCCCGATGACAGGCTCCGCGAAGCAATCCACAATGCTCCCTCACAATGACGAGGAACGATCACTCTCATTTCCCGACACCATCCTTTGATCCGCGCGAGCTGGCGCCGATGCTCTTGGCGCCATATGCTCCATTCATCATTCGGGGGCGGCCCGACATCAAGGATTCGTCATGGGACGCTTCGCTTCCGTCGCCGGGCTCTACGAGAAATTCCGTCAGCCCTACCCCGCCGATTTCTTCCGCATCGTCGCCGACAGGCTGAAGCTGTCGAAACGGCACGCGCTGATCGACCTCGGCACCGGGCCCGGACTGCTTGCGATCGGCTTTGCGCCCTATGTCGGCCGCGTCACCGCCGTCGATCCGGAACCGGTGATGCTCAACGCCGCGCGCAAGGCGGCGCTGCGTGCCGGCCAGGCGATCGACTGGATCGAAGGCCGGGCCGAGGACCTGCCTGACGGGACGGGTCCCTTCGACGTCGTCACCATCGGCCGGGCCCTGCACTGGATGGATCGCGAGGCGCTCGGTCCGCTGTTTGCGCGGCTGGTGAAGCCGGGCGGCGCGATCGTGATCTGCGGTTCGTCATCGGCCCGCGACGGCAGCAACCAATGGCTCGACACCTACAATGAGGCGCGGCGCGTCTGGTCCGATGAGCGGCTGTGGTCGCAGGCCGGCAAGGGCGACAGGACGCATCGCGAGTTGATCGCGGTGATGCAGCGCGCCGGCTTTGCGGTCGCCGAGGCGGTCAAGGTCGAAACCGCGCACGAGGTCAGCGTCAGCGATCTCGCGCAGCGCGTGCTGACCTTCTCCTCGTCCTCGCCTGCGGCGCTCGGCGATAAGGTCGACGCCACGCTCGCCGACGTCGAAAGGCAGCTCTTGCCGTTCAGCCGCGACGGCCGGATCACCGAAACGCTGATATCGGCTGCCGATATCCTAAAGCGCGCATGATCGCGCTTTAGCTTTTTGTTTTGGGCATGATCTTTTCGGAAAACCGCTTCACACTTTGCGCTAACGCGGCCCTGCGGGTCCGGATCATGCCTGACGCGCTAAATCAGTCCGCGCAAAATCTGGGCGGCCTGCCAGCGCAGCCGCAGCGCCTCGGAATTGAAGGCGCTGGAGCATTCCTCTTCACTCTCGCCGTCAAGCAGCGCGGCACCGCAATGCCGGCACAGCCGAGCCGACATCGCCGGCACCCGACTTGCAGCGTTGAGTTCCCGATAGCGCGAGAGATCGACGACGTTACGCGGTGAAATTATGGGTTTCTCAACCATTGCTGCCCTCGTTTTGGCGCATGATCCGATCGGAAAACCGGATTCCACTTTCCGGATCATGCATGCCCGGTCGCGACTTCTCTCGCGCCCCAGGCGTGTTGTTGAGCTCGATCTCTTCAGCGGAAATCCGCGCCGCTTTCCGCGGATCAGCTCATGGCAGTGTTATCGCAGAGAAGTTTCGCCCAAACGTTCAGCGCAACGCTCAAATTTTACCGGAGAAATTGCGGCAGGCGTTTCGATCATCATCGCAAGACTTCGCTAACGATTGAAGCTCTCGCAACATCGCTTCTGCCTTCGCCTCGCCCCGCTTGCGGGAAGAGCGAGAGGAAAGAAGTCACAGCCACTTCTTCAGCTTGAAGATCCAGTACGGGACGACGGCCGCGGCAATCATGGCGAGGATGGCGATCGGATAGCCGTGATGCCATTCGAGTTCAGGCATGTCCTTGAAGTTCATGCCGTAAATCGAGGCAATCAGGGTCGGCGGCATCAACACCACGGCCATCACCGAGAACAGCTTGATGATGTTGTTCTGCTCGAGATTGACGACGCCCAGCATGGCATCGAGCACGAAGGTGATCTTGTTGGAGAGATAGGAGGCATGGTCGGTCAGCGAGGCGACGTCGCGCTGCATGGTCTTGAGCTGCTCGCGCATATCCTTGCTCCATTTGACGCCTTCCATCACCGCCGACATGAAGGTAACGATGCGCCCGATCGAGACCAGGCTCTCGCGGACCTTGGAGGTCAGGTCGCCCTTGCGGCCGATCGCGATCAGGATCTGCGAATAGCGCTTGGCGTGGCCGTGGCGCTCGCTCTCCGGCTCGAAGATGTCGTGGGAGACCGTGTCGACGTCGGCGCCGATGCGTTCCAGAATATCGGCGCAGCGGTCGATCACCGCATCCAGCAATTCCATCAGCACCATCTCGCCGGTCAGCCCGGGCGAGCAGGAACGGCCGAGCTTGTATTCGACCAGCGCGAACGGTTTCGGCTCGTCATAGCGCACCGTCACGAGGCGATGGCCGGCCAGGATGAACGTTACCGCCGTGGTCTTCGGCGTGTCGGTATCGGACTGGCACATCAGCGTCGCCGTCATGTAGCGCGCGCCGTTCTCGATATAGAGCCGGCTCGAGATCTCGATCTCCTGCATGTCTTCCCGCGTCGGCACCGCGATGCCGGCGAGCTTCTCGACCGCCTTGTCCTCGGGCTGGGTGGGATTGAAAAGATCGACCCAGACCGCGCTTTCCGGCAACGCAACGAGGCCGTCGACGGAAGCTTTCTTCAGCGAGGATTCCTGGGGAACAAACACAGAAAGCATGGAGTACTCCGGCGGGCACTGACCCTAGCCAAACCGGGATAGCTCGATTCTGGCAAGCGTCTGATGACGGCCCATTAACCGGCCATGCGGATTTGTGGCACCTTGGCGGCTGTAGCGTGGCACGGATTCGCCGATCTGGGCAGACTTGCCCTAAAATGAGCCGAAATCCGCACCCCTTGCGGCAAAAAAGACACAACGACGGTCCCGCAGCGCGGGATAAGCGTCTAAGTTCTGGAATTGTGGTCGGTTTGGACGATAATACAGGTTAACTGAATCATGGCGTTTCGGGCGCAGGATGTCGCCCCGACGCGAAGACTTTCGATCGGAAGTGCACCATGCCGTCGCTGAAGGTGAAACTGGCCGTCCTGGCCGCCGGTTTGTTGCTGTCGGGTTGCATGCAATCCACGACCTATGAGGCGACCAACACCACCGCCTTCAAGCCGCGTGACAAGGAATATCTGTCGAAGATCCGCTACACCAACGTTCCGATCCCGGAACCGTTCCGCCGTGCGATCGTCGATTATCATCGCAAGGAAGCGCCCGGCTCGATCGTGGTCGATTCCGACAATCACTATCTCTATTACGTCCTGGATGGCGGCAAGGCGATCCGCTACGGCATCACCGTCGGCGAAGAAGCCATGGCCTGGTCGGGCATCGCCAAGGTCGGCGCCATGACCGAGTGGCCGCCGTGGCATCCGACCAAGAGCGAGATCGAGCGGCTCGGCGTGCCCACCTTCGTGGCGCCCGGTCCGGACAATCCGATGGGCTCGCGCGCCATGTATCTCTATGCGAACGGCAAGGACACGCTGTTCCGCATCCATGGCACCAACCAGCCCGAATATATCGGTGCGTCGATCTCGTCCGGCTGTATTCGCCTGACCAATGAGGACGCGATCGATCTCTACAACCGGGTGAAGATCGGAACCATCGTGGTGGTGCTCGAGCCGCACCATGGCGACTCACCTTACAACTCGCAGATGGCGTTGCAGGGCGGCGGCCCGATGTTCAACGTGCAATAAACGGGGTCCATCCTCGGAAATTCAAAAGCGCCGGTTTTCACCGGCGCTTTTTTGTTGGGCTGTTGTTTGCGGAGAAAGGCGCCAACCCTCTCTCCGCCTCCGCCTTCGCCCGAAGGCGGGCTTCGGCGGATAAGAGAGCGGGGCGAGGGAGCGCACCATCGATGCCGCTAATGTCGCCTCTTCCTTGACACTGACTTCTTCGTCGGTGACGCGTCGGCCGGCTGGACCGGCTCATCGGCATGAGCCGGCTCGGCCGGTTTTGCCGCGTCACCCTTGTCGCCGTCCTTCGCAGCCACCACGCGCGGCGGCGCGTCTTCGGGGCGTTCGGCAGGCATCAGGGGCGCGATCTGCGGCAGGGGATCGTAGATCTCCCAATGGCAGAGCTTGAACTTGTTCTGGTGCTCCATCAGGTCGAGGTGGATATGCTCCTCGTGATAGCCGTCCGAGCCGGGGCCGAGCACCGTGACGAAGCGCGAGCACACCGAATGCAGCACGGCCTCACGCGTCTCGCGCGGCACGGTGCGGTCGGTCAGCGCGATCGAGCGGCCATCGGCGAGCTTGAAGGCGCGCACGTCGAGCGCATTGGCACGGCCGTGCTCGGACAGATGCGCGCCAGGGATGCGATTGAAGCCGCGGCACTCGTAGGAGTCGAAATTGTCGAGGGTCGTGATCTCGCTGCCGAGCTTTTGCGTCAGCGGCGCGATGTCGGTACGAATCCAGTCGGCAATTGCGGTCGCCATCGAGCAGCGCAGCGTCGCCGGAGGCGTCAGTGCGACGCGATGCTTGTCGGGCAGCACGATGGCCTCGAGCCGCACCAGATCGGTGCCGCCGCAAGCACCGGGGCCCTTGATGTCGGGAATGCTCGGCGCAATCGCGATATCTTCCGTCAGAGCGAGCCGGCAGGCGGTAGGCTGAGGCGCGGCCGGCGCAGGCGGAGCCGCCGGCGATGCCTGCTCGGTCGGCTTGTCCGGCGCGGCCGGCTGAGCCGTGGCCGAAGGGTTGTCGCCGCCCGGCGCGGGCGCCTCCGCCGGGCGCGGCCTTGGCAACGGAATCTTCGCCGGATGCACAGCTCTGCGCAGGCGCGGCCGGCCATCGCCGAACAGGTCGAGCAGGTTCAGCGGCTTGGCGGCCGCAGCGGGCACGGCTTGCATACCAAGCAGAATGAGCGCGGCCACGGCGGTAACCATGGCCGATCCGGAGCGCCGGATGCTGCCTTCTGGCCACTTGCGATGTCCGTTCTCCGCGATAAGGTCCATGACAATTCCAAGATCTACCGTCTGGCCGCCGATTTCCCAAAACGGCACGGCGCAGGCAAATAACATTCGAGGAGGGAATTTGGATGCTTGGTTTGATGCAAGATTGGCCCTTGCTCTGTCACCGGATCATTGAGCACGCGGCGAAGTATCACGGCACCCAGGAGGTCGTCACCCGTTCGGTCGAAGGTCCGATTGTCCGCACCAATTACGCCGAAATTCACAAGCGCGCGCTGAAAGTTTCGCAGATGCTGCGGCGCGACGGCATCAAGTTCGGCGACCGCGTCGCCACCATCGCCTGGAATACTGCCCGACACCTGGAATGCTGGTACGGCATCATGGGCATCGGCGCGATCTGCCATACCGTCAATCCCCGGCTTTTTCCCGAGCAGATCGCCTGGATCGTCAACCACGCCGAAGACCGTGTGGTACTGACCGATCTCACCTTCGTTCCGATCCTGGAAAAGCTCGCCGACAAGCTGCCGACCGTCGAACGCTTCATCGTGCTGACCGACAAGGAGCACATGCCGCAGACCACGCTGAAGAATGCGGTTGCTTACGAGGAATGGCTGAAGCAGGCGAGCGGCGATTTCGCCTGGGAGGATTTCGACGAAAATACCGCCGCCGCCATGTGCTACACCTCAGGCACGACCGGCGATCCCAAGGGCGTGCTGTATTCGCACCGCTCCAACGTGCTCCACACGTTCATGGCCAATGCGAAGGACGCGCTCGGCACCTCCGCCAGCGACGTCATGCTGCCGGTGGTACCGCTGTTCCACGCCAATAGCTGGGGCATCGCGTTTTCGGCGCCGATGATGGGCACCAAGCTCGTGATGCCGGGACCGAAGCTTGACGGCGCTTCCGTTTATGAGCTGATGTCGACCGAGAAGGTGACCCATACCGCCGGCGTGCCCACGGTGTGGTTGATGCTGTTGCAGCACATGACTGCCAACAATCTGAAACTGCCGCACCTGCAATTCGTCGTGTGCGGCGGCTCGGCGATGCCGCGCTCGATGATCAAGACCTTTGTCGACATGGGCGTGACCGCGCGCCATGCCTGGGGCATGACCGAGATGAGCCCGCTCGGCACCCTCGCCGCGCTGAAGCCGCCCTTCGTCGAGCTCGGCGGCGATGAACGGCTCGACGTCCTGCAGACCCAGGGCTTCCCGCCCTATGGCGTGCAGATGAAGATCACGGACGATTCCGGCAAGGAACTGCCCTGGGACGGCAAGACCTTTGGCCGGCTCAAAGTATCGGGCCCGGCGGTCGCGAAGGCCTATTTCCGCGTCAACACCGACATCCTCGACGAGGAAGGCTATTTCGATACCGGCGATGTCGCGACCATCGACCCGCACGGCTATATGCGGATCACCGACCGCTCCAAGGACGTGATCAAGTCCGGCGGCGAGTGGATTTCCTCGATCGATCTGGAAAACCTCGCGGTCGCCCATCCCGCCGTGGCCGAGGCCGCCGTGATCGGCGTGCATCACCCGAAATGGGACGAGCGGCCGCTGTTGATCATACAGCTCAAGGACGGCCAGAAGGTCTCGCGCGAGGAGATCCTCAAATTCATGGAGGGCAAGATCGCCAAATGGTGGATGCCCGACGACGTCGCTTTTGTCGACGGCATCCCGCACACGGCGACCGGCAAGATCCTGAAGACCGCGCTGCGCGAGCAGTTCAAGGCCTATCGTTTCCCGAACGCCGCGGCGTAGGGCGTCCCGCACCGGTTCCACCCGCAAGCGGCCTCCCCGAAACGGGGGGCCGCTTTTGCTATGCGTAGAACGCAGGGCAAAATATGACGTTAACCTATTGTACCAGCTACGAAAGATGAATTGGAACTGGTGCCGCCTCTCTCTAATTTCCGCCCCGTTCTTCCGAACCAAACACACACACAGGGACGCTCAGAATGAGAAGATCAAATGCGCTGCGGGCGCTGCCGTGGCTCGTGCTCGCTTCGCTTGCGACCACGGCTGCGCAGGCCGCAAGCAACAAGGTGGTGATCGGCGATATCGATGACATGTCCGGCCTCTATGCCGACGTGATCGGACCCGGCGGTGTCGATGCTGCCAAGATGGCGATCGACGATTTCGGCGGCAGCGTGCTCGGCAACAAGATCGAGCTGCTCACTTCCGATCACCAGAACAAGCCGGACCTCGGTGCCCAGAAATTCCGTGAATGGGCCGACCGCGACGGCGTCACCATGATCCTTGGCGGCTCCAACACCGGCGTCAACCTCGCGATGAGCAACGTCGCCAAGGAGAAGAAGATTCCGTTCATCGCGATCGGCGCCGCCGGCGCCTCGCTGACCGGCAAGGACTGCACGCCCTATACCGTCCACTACGTCTACGACACCACCTCGCTCGGCAACGGCACCGCCAAGACCATGGTGAAGCAGGGCGGCAAGACCTGGTTCTTCCTCACCGCGGACTACGCCTTCGGCACCCAGCTGCAGGAAGCCGCCAGCAAGGTGGTGGAAGCCAATGGCGGCAAGGTCGTCGGCGCGGTGCGCGTGCCGCTCTCGACCTCGGACTTCTCGAGCTATCTGTTGCAGGCGCAGAACTCCGGCGCCCAGGTGCTCGGCCTTGCCAACGCCGGCAACGACTTCACCAACTCGATCAAGGCCGCCGACGAGTTCGGCATCGCCAAGACGATGAAGCC
>Ga0157369_10010040_pt1 | contig 10812 bp, 8 predicted proteins | sample C25metaG_FD_113461 | JGI IMG/M metagenome (GOLD analysis project Ga0157369, IMG submission 113461) | Corn rhizosphere microbial communities from Kellogg Biological Station, Michigan, USA - C2-5 metaG | ecosystem: Host-associated > Plants > Roots > Rhizosphere > Soil | place: USA: Michigan...
GCTGCGCGCCGCCATCTCCGAGATCGAGCAGTACGAGCGGGTCGTGCTCAACGTCCAGCCTGGCATCCAGGTCGTCGGGCAGGCGGTCAACGACATCGTCCACCTGGTCGCCGAGATCGTCGAGAACGCCACCACGTTCTCGCCCGAGGACACCCAGGTATACGTGACCGGCCAGCCGCTGAACAGCGGCGGCGTCCTCCTGGACATTACCGACAACGGCGTGGGCATCTCCGAGCAGGAGATGGCGCACGCCAACTGGCGGCTGGACAACCCGCCGGTCGTCGACGTCGCGGTCTCCCGCCGCATGGGCCTGTTCGTGGTCGGCCGCCTGGCGGCCCGCCACGGTGTCCGGGTCCGGCTGCGGCACGCGCAGTCCGGCGGCCTCACCGCGCTGATCTGGCTGCCTGAGTCGGTCGCGGCCCCCGAGGCCGCGGCGCCCCTTGGCCGGCTCCGCAAGTTCGAGAGTGACGACTACGGCCCGGCCCCGTCGCTGTCCGCCCCGACCGGCGGTTTCGGCAGCGGCTCAGGCGGTGCTTCCAGCAGTGTCTTCGGCGGCCCCGGCGCCCCCGGTCCTGGTTTCGGCGGTTCCGGTGGCGGGCTCGGCGGGCAAGGCACGGGCGGCGGCTTCGGCAGCCCCGGTGGTCCCGGGGCGGGCAACGCGGCCGCGGCCGCGGCGTCCCGCATACCGCGGCTAGCGCCCGGCAACAACGGCGGTAACGGCTCCGGCGCGTTCGGCGGCGGCGCATTTGGCGGCGGCAGCGGCTTCGGCGACGATTCCACCTTCGGTGGCAGCGGGCTGCCCACGCGAGGTGGCAGCGGCAGCGGCTTCGGCAGTCATGACGAGCCCGCCGCGGGCGGCAACGGCCTGCCGACGCGGCAGCCGGGCACTCAGCTGCCGGGCAACGGCAGTGGTTCCCGCCTCGGCATCGGGGCGGGAACCCCAGGCGGAGGCCCCGCGTTCGGCGGAACCGGGAACGACTTCGGCAGCGACAGCGATTTCGGCGGTGCTGGCGACTTCCCGACCAGTCGGCGGCCAGTCTTCGACGAGCCCCCGGCGGGCCTGAACGGGCTCAGCGGCGGGGTTGGACCCGGCAGCACCGGCCCGGCACCCGTCCTCGGCGGCCCCGGTTCCACCGGCCCGTTCCCCACCCTCGGCGGCTCCGGCGCATCCGGCCCGTCGCCGGTGGCGGGATTCGGCGGAGGCTCCGACGGCAGCCAGGTGACCATTCCGCCGTCGGTGAGCCCGGCGCAAGACCAGCGACTGCCGATCTTCGACTCGCTGGAGTCGGACTGGTTCCGGCGTAGCGGCAAGAGCCTGAGCCAGAGCAGCACCACCGCGAGCGGGACCGTGAGCCCGGGCGACAGCGGCGGCTGGAACTCACCAGCCGACGAAGGATGGCGAGCGGCGCAAGTTGTCGCGTCGCCTACCGCGGAAGAGACCACGACAGCCGGGCTGCCCAAGCGAGTGCCAAGGGCTAACCTCGTACCCGGATCTGTCGGCGGAGGCGAGGGCACCCCCGAGGCCGCGCCGCCAGCCCGGTCGGCGGACGATATCCGTAACCGGATGGCGAGCTTCCAGCGCGGCGTGCGCGATGCGCGTGCGGCCGCACCCCAGAACGAGGAGCCATAAGTCGGATGAGACCCACTGATAGAGAAATCACGGCACGAGGAGCCTGCATGCCATATGTCAGCATGTACGGGCGAGGAGAGGAGCGCGCGTGAGCACGCCAGGACGCCCCGTCCAGGACCTCAGCTGGCTGATCACGAATTTCGTGGAGCGGGTCCCGGACGTTGCGCACGCGGTCGTCGTGTCATCTGACGGCCTCCCGCTCGCGTTCTCAGCGGGCTTCCCGCAAGAGCGCGCTGATCAGCTCGCGGCGGTCACGTCCGGCCTCACCAGCCTTACTCAAGGCGCGTCCCGCGTCTTTGAGGGCGGGCAGGTCGTGCAGACGGTGGTCGAGATGCAGCGCGGTGTGCTGGTCATCATGGCGATCAGCAACGGTGCGAGCCTGGCGGTACTCGCCGCCTCCACCTGTGACCTCGGCCTTGTCGCCTACGAGATGACTTTGCTTGTCGAGCGTGCCGGAAGGGTGCTGACCCCGGCGGCGCGCGGTGGTGTCATGCAAGGTGCTATTCCGGGAGACAGACGATGATCAGCGCTCAAGGCAGCTTCTCTGGGGGACGCGGTGGCCAGTCCCGGCCGCGGTGACGACCGTCTGGGGCCGCCGACCAGTTGGTCGGGCAGGGCTCCCGGGTCGTGGGATGACTCATCGCAGCGTAGTGGTGCGTTTCCTCAGCAGTTCCCTGCTGAGGAAGAGTCTCCTGAACCGCGTCGCCTTGTACGGCCATACACGGTAACCGGCGGCCGCACCAAGCCGAGGTACAAGCTCGCGCTTGAGGCCCTGGTCACCGCGACGGTGTACGAGCCCAGAGATCTCTCCGTGCTGGCACCGGAATGCCAGGCGATCCTGCAGTTCTGCCTTGACTGGAGGTCCGTCGCCGAAATCTCCGCGGTGCTGCGGATGCCGCTGGGAGTGGCGCGCATCCTGGTCGCGGACATGAGCGCGGACGGGCTCGTGCGCATCCATCAGCGTGACGATTCGGAAGGCCGCCCTGACCTTCATCTGCTTGAAAGGGTGCTTAGTGGACTCCGTAAGATCTAGCGTCGCACGCCCGCACGGAGGCGGGGACGCGTCGGCGATGACGTCGGTGAAGATCGTCGTCGCGGGCGGCTTCGGCGTGGGCAAGACGACCTTCGTCGGCTCGGTGTCGGAGATCCAGCCGCTGACCACCGAGGCCGTGATGACCGTGGCCTCCACCGACGTGGATGACCTGTCCCACGTTCCGGAGAAGAACACCACGACCGTCGCCATGGACTTCGGCCGCATCACGCTGGAGAAGGACCTGGTGCTCTACATGTTCGGCACGCCCGGACAGCACCGGTTCTGGTTCATGTGGGATGACCTGATCCAGGGCGCGATCGGCGCCATCGTCCTCGTGGACACCCGGCGACTGGCGGACTCGTTCCCGGCCGTGGACTACTTCGAGGCGAGCGGCCTGCCGTTCGTGATCGGGATCAACGGCTTCCACGGCCAGTTCCCGCACCGCTCGAACGATGTCCGCGAGGCCCTGGCGATCCCGTCGAACGTCCCGGTGATTCCCTGTGACGCGCGCAACCGTGAGTCGACCAAGGCGATCCTGGTCACCCTGGTCGAGCACGCCATGTCGATGCAGGCGGCGGGGCGCTACTAGAACTCCGGGCCCGCTGTTTTGGTGCCCCGCACCTAGCGTTCGGTGCGGGGTTGCCGGCAGAATAAGGGCGTGTCTGAGGGCTATTACACGACGAGCACCGCCTTCCTCGAGGCTCTCGCCGAGGCGGGCGTCAAGTACCTGTTCGCCAACCTTGGCAGCGACCACCCGGGCCTGATCGAGGCCTTGGCGGTCGCCCGCGCTGAGGGCCGGGCAGCGGAGTTCCCCGAGCTCATCATCTGCCCGCACGAGGTGGTGGCCATCTCCGCGGCGCACGCGTACGCCATGGTCACTGGCGAGCCGCAGGCGGTCCTCGTGCACGTCGACTCGGGCACGACCAACGTCGCGGGCGCGGTTGGCAACGCGTTGCGTGGCCGGGTTCCCGTGCTGGTGTTCGCCGGGTCCGTTCCCGCGACGCAAGAGGGCGAGTTGCCCGGCGGACGGACGGAATTCATCCAGTGGATCCAAGACGTCCGCGACCAGCGTGGCATCCTGCGCAACTACGTCAAGTACGACCAGGAGATCCGCAGCGGGCGCAACGTCAAGCAGCTCGTGCACCGCGCGCTGCAGCTGGCCCGCAGCGAGCCGGCCGGGCCGGTGTACCTGACGGCCACCCGCGAGGTGATGGAGGAGCCGCTCACCCCCTATGCCGTGGACGGCGCCGGGTTCTCCGCCGTCGCCCCGGGCGCGCTCACGGCCGAGGTGACCGCGGAGATCGCGCGGGCACTCGCCGGCGCCTCGCATCCGTTGATCGTGACCTCCTACCTGGGGCGCGACCCCGCAGCAGTGCCCTCCCTGGTGGCGCTCGCGGAACTGCTGGCCATCCCGGTCGTGGAGGCGATGGCTTACCACGTCAACTTCCCCTTCGACCACCCGCTGCACGCCGGCTTCCAGTACCACAGCGTCGGGCAAAACCCGGTGCTGGCCGAGGCTGACGTGATCTTGGTGCTGGACAGCGACGTGCCGTGGATCCCGGCGGTGAACAAGCCGTCCCCCGGCGCGGCGATCTACTACGTTGACGTGGACCCGGTGAAGCCGGGGATCGGGACCTGGTACACCCCCGCCAGGCGCTTCGCATCCGCCTCGACGAAGGTAGCCGTGGAGCAGATCACCGCCTACCTGGCGGCCAGCCCGGACCTCGTCCGCCCCCAGGCGGCCGATCAGCGCCGTCAGTCGCAGGCCGCGCGGCACGCCCTGGCCCTCGCCGCGCTCGATGAGGCGGAACGGCCGCTTGATGACGCCATCACCGCCGAGTACCTCACCGCGTGCGTGCGACGGCTGATCGAGGACACCGACGCGATAGTGCTCACCGAGGTGGTAACCAGTAGCAAGGCGGCGTCGGAGGGCCTGCGGCCCAGCGTTCCCGGCTCGGTCATCCACCATGGCGGCGGCTACCTGGGCTGGTCGGGCGGCGCCGCGCTGGGCGCGGCGCTCGCGGCCGGGCCCACCCGAACCGTGATCTCCCTCGTTGGCGACGGCTCGTTCCTGTTCAGCGCGCCCGCCTCGGCCTTCTGGGCACAGCGCCGCTACGCCGCCCCGTCGCTGACGATCGTCTACGACAACCGCGGCTGGGCGGGTCCTAAATTCTCCACCATGCATGTGCACCCAACCGGGGCCGCCGCGGCCGCGGGGGACTTCAACGCTTCCCTAGACCCGGAGGTGGACCTGCCCGGCGTGGCGCTGGCGGCGGGCGCCGGCTTCGGCGTGACCGTCTCCGACCCGGCCGCGCTGCCCGGCGTCCTGAAGGAGGCGCTGGCGGCAGTGCACGGCGGCCGTTCCGCCGTCGTCTCCGTCCACCTCCCCAAAGTCCAGCCCTGACAGCACGAGCGGTCCCGGGCCGGGCGCGCTACGGGGCGGCCGGGCGGAACGTGGCCGCGAAGGCCTGGAAGTAGTGGTAGTCGGCGTTCCAGTCGCCTTGCGGCGTCGCCCAGTACAGTGCGTAAGCGTGATGGGCGTTCGCGCGGACGTTACGGTTCAGGACGTGGGTGAGCACGCCGTTGCTGTAGTAAGTGAACTCCCAGTCCGCCGCCTTTTCCGCTGGCGGGTAGTTCACCGACTCGAGGCGGATCCGGTGATAGCCCGCGTAGGTGCCCGCGCGGTTGGCTTCCTGCTGCCGCCAGTCGGCGAGCGGATCCGCCTTCGGGCTGTCGGACTGGTCGATCAGCAGGTAGATGCCGCTGTTCGCCGGGTTCCGTATGTAGACATAGTGCCCGGCGTGGGAGATCTGCCAGCCTTGCGGAACTCCGATGGAGAAGCCGGTCGAGTTCGTGAACCGGTAATAGCCGACCGGCAGCGCGCCTCCACCGGTGCTCCCGGCTGGCGGGCCGGACGACGGGGAGGATGGAGCCGCGGAGGGGGAGGTGGCGCTCCCGGATGGCCTCCCGGACGGCGAGGTGGCGCTCCCGGACGGCGAGGCCGCGGTCCCGGACCGGGACGCGGGCGAGCCGGCGCTGCCGGTTGACGCGCTGGGCCGCGGACTTACCGGAGGCGAGGCCGATGGGTGGCCGGGTGAACCGCTCAGGGTAAGCGCGACGGCCGTTCCCGCCGCCGCGATTACCGCCGCGGCGGCGGCAAGCAGGCCTCGGGTCCGGCGAGAGCCTCGCCTCGGCGGTTCCGGGACGGGTGATTCCGGGACGGGTGATTCCGGGACGAGTGGTTCTGAGACGGGAGGCTCTGGGAGGGGCGGTTCCGGGACGGGTGGTTCCGGGAGGGGGAGCCGGGAGACTTCCGGCTCGGGGAGTTCCGCCTCACGGGGCAGGACTTCGGGCGCTCGCGGTCCGAAGCCCTCCGCCTTAGTAGCCCGGGACTCCCAGGCCACGGTCTCGCGGTCGCGCGGAACTTCGGGATCCGGCCGCTGCGCGGGCATCGCGGCGGGCTGGCCCTCCGGCTCGGTCGCGGGGATGACGGCTTGCGGGCTAGTCGCGGGCGCGGAGGGCGCCTGCGCCGCGGGGACTGGCTGCTCAGGCGCTAGCGGAGGAGGCGCCTGCTGGGCGTCCGGGAGCAGGGCCGGCATCGCGGCGGCGTGGTGGGCACTGGGTTCTGCCGGGGACCAGGGCGCGGGGGCGACGCCGGACGCACGGCGCGTAAGGCCGCCGAGCCAGCGCGGCCTTCCGCCCCCCTCAGGCGCGACCCGCCGGAGCATTCGCTCGGTCTCGTCCGGGCCGAAGCGCCGAGCCGGGTCCTTACGAAGCAGCCCGCTGATCACCGGCGACAAGGCTCCCGCGTGGGGGGCCGGATCCGGTTCGTCGACGACGACGGCGGTCAGGGTCGCCAGCGCGCCTTCCCGCTCGAACGGGGGACGTCCCTCCACTGCCATGTAAAGGCAGGCGCCGAGTCCCCACAGGTCCCCCGCCGGGCTCGCGTGGCCGCCGCGGGCGTGTTCCGGCGCGATATACGAGGGTGACCCGATGAGAAGGCCGGAGTTGGTCAGCGTCGGGCTATCGGCGGCGCGCGCTATCCCGAAGTCGGTGAGGACCACGCGCCCGTCCGGACCGGCCAGGATGTTGGCCGGCTTCACGTCACGGTGCAAGACGCCCTCCGCGTGCGCGGCACGCAGGGCCGCCAGGATCCCCAGGCCCAGCTGGGCCGCCTGGGCCGGGGGCAGTGGCCCGTCCTCCACCACAATGTCGCGCAGCGACCGGTACCGGAGGAGCTCCATGACGATCCACGGGCGGTCGTCTTCTTCGATGATGTCATAGATGAGGACAACGCCTGGGTGGCGCAACCGGGCGGCCATCTGCGCTTCCCTGAGCGCGCGGCGCCGCGCGGTCAGGCGTTCGGCCTCGTCGAGGGATGGCGGCCAGGCGATTTCCTTGACCGCGACGTCGCGATTGAGCAATTCGTCGCGGGCCCGCCACACGGTTCCCATCCCGCCGCGGCCGATGACCGAGTCGAGTCGATAGCGCCCCGCGAGGAGGCGCGCGTGCTCAACCGTATCCATGCGAGCCGGCTACCCGGGGACCGGCAAAGCTAACGAAACCCTGGCCGATCGGCTGGCGCACGCTGGCCGAGCACTGGGACGGCACCGCGTGGACCGTTGCCACCAGTCCCAGCCCGGGGTTCTTCAACGAACTGTTCTCGGTGGATGCCCGGTCAGCGACCGACATCTGGGCGGTCGGGCAGAGCATCGCCAATAACGCCTCGAGCGTTCAGCCGAGGCCTCACCGCGAACCGGTCCCGCCGGCAATCCCGGCGGGGGAAGCGGTTTCGTGCGGTAACCTGTCGGTTGGCACGGGGCGGTAGCTCAGCAGGTCAGAGCAGCGGACTCATAATCTGCCGGTCGTGGGTTCGAGCCCCACCCGCCCCACGGCATCCACTCGAACGCAAAGCACCCCTGGCCTGCGGTTACGCGAGGCCGAGGGGTTCTTTACTGAGTGGACGATCGCTGACGCCGACGGTTCGACGCCTTGCCGCCCTTGGCTCGCGGATCAGGCACGAGCGCTTGGCTCCTGCCGACCGCCACCAATCCCAACACCACGTCCCCTGTCGAGGATTTCCTTCGCCTTCTTGAGTTGCTTCGGGGAAGACGCTCACCGCGCGGCGCAGGGCAACGGGGACGAACAGCCTACTTTCTACGGCGTTGGACATCGCTGACGGCGGCCACGAGAGACTACCCGCAGACGGCCAGATAGCGGCCCGCTGGCGGACGGCAGAATTGCCCGGCGGCGGCCACGGGTCTGCCCGACACGAACTGATCATTCCCGCCTGGTTACCCGGCGGGGGTCCCCTTCCCGGCTTGGCTGGTCAGCGCCAACTGGACCAGCTTCCCGGGAAGGGGACGCGTGAAGAGTGCCGAGGAGATCATGAACATCCTGGAGGCGTACGACCTGACGGGGTCGTTCCGCGACGCGGGCGAGCTCGCTGGCTGCTCGCATCACACGGTAGCCCGCTACGTGCGGGCGAGAGAGGAAGGACGGCTCGTGCCGGGCGCGTCAGCGCCCCGGCCCGGGGTGATCGACGAGTTCCTGCCCAAGCTGGAAGAGCTCGTCGAGCGGAGCAAGGGCAGGGTCCGCGCTGACGTAGCGCACGAGAAGATCACTGCGATGGGCTATGCCGGGTCGGAGCGCACGACCCGGCGGGCGGTCGCGCGGCTGAAGTCGTCGTGGCACTCGGGGCGGCGGCGGGTGTTCCGCCCGTGGGTCCCGGAGCCGGGGATGTGGGCGCAGTACGACTTCGGGGACGGCCCGGAGGTCGCCGGGGCGGTGACGGTGCTGTTCTGCCTGTGGCTGGCCTGGTCGCGGTTCCGGGTCGTGCTCCCGATCCTGGACAAGACCCAGCCGTCGGTCTGGGCGGCCGTCGACGTTGCGCTGCGGCGAGCCGGCGGGGTCCCGGCTTACCTGCTGACCGACAACGAGAAGACGGTCACGGTCGAGCACGTGGCCGGGATGCCGGTGCGGAACCCCGGGGCGGTGGAGTTCGGCCGCTATTACGGGCTGACGGTCGCGACCTGCGTGCCTTACGACCCGGCGTCCAAGGGCGGCTCGGAGTCCACGGTCAAGCTGGCCAAGGCCGACCTGGTGCCCACGGCCGCGAACCTGCTCGGGGAGTACGGCAGCTTCGCCGCGCTGGAGGCGGCCTGCGCCGTGTTCTGCGAGCAGGTCAACGCCCGGCCGCACCGCATCACCCGCCGGGCCCCGGCGGAGATGCTGGCCGACGAGCGGCCCCGGCTCCACCCGGTCCCGGCCTTCCCGTTCACCGCGGCGCTGGGCGTGACGCGGCGGGCGGATGCGATGTCGCTGGTCGCGTTCGAGGGCGGCCAGTACTCGGTCCCGCACCGGCTGGCCGGGCAGGTCGTCCACGTCCGCCGGCACGGCAGCCAGGTCGTCATCGTCCATGCCGGCCCGCAAGGGCCGGCCGAGGTCGCCCGCCACCTCGTTACCTCGCCGGGCAGTCCCCGGCTGGACGAGGCGCACTACCCGCCCGCGCCGCCCGGGGCCCTGAACCGCGAGCCGAAGGCCCGCACTGCGGCCGAGGCGGAGTTCCTCGCCATCGGCGGCGGCGCCGGGCTCTGGCTGGCCGAGGCCGCCGCGGCCGGCGCCTCCCGGGTCCGGTCCAAGATGGCCCGGGCCGTCCAGCTCGCCGCCCTGCACGGGGCCGGGCCGGTCGACCGGGCACTCGGGCGGGCGGCTGCGGCAGGCCGGTTCGCCGACGGCGACCTCGCCGCTGTCCTCGCCCACCAGGCGGCCGCCGCTCCCGGCGGGACCTCACAGGCCGGGGAGTCCCGCACCCTTGCCCAGGGCACCGGCGGCTGGGCGCCCCGCGACGGCAGGCAGGAAGAAGGCCAGTGACCGCCGGGAACAACCACGGGCAGGCCGTCGTCCTGTCCGCGCAGGACGCGGCGTTCATCCGGCAGGCCCTCACTGCGGCCTCGGCGGTCTTCGCCCAGGCGAAGACCGCCGGCGGAGCCGGCTTCAAGGCGCTGCAGGACGCAGCACTCGACGTCCCCGGCGGCCGGCCCCTGGCCGGGGTGCACTACGACGTCTGCCTCGCGGTCGATCACCTCGACTTCCCCACGCCAGTCAGGAGCGCCCGGTGACCGCCGCGGCCCCGGCCCCGCCACCGCTCGACGACGGCCTGGACCAGCTGCTGCGCCGCATGCGGCTGCCCCACATGCGCCGCATCGCCCCCGAGGTCATCGCCACGGCCAAGGCCCAGCGGTGGGATCCCGCCGAGGTCCTGCGGGCCCTGCTGACCGAGGAAGTCGCCGGCCGTGACCGCTCTTCCCTCGCCACCCGCAGGGCGAGGGCCGCGTTCCCCAGCGGGAAGACGTTCGACGCCTGGGACGAGCGGCTGTCGTCGGTCCCGGCCCCGACCCAGGCCGCGCTGCGGACCCTGGAATGGATCGCCCGCCGCGAGAACCTCGTCGTCTGCGGGCCGTCCGGCACCGGCAAGACGTTCCTGCTCGAAGCCCTCGGCCAGGCCGCCATCGCAGCCGGGAAGAACGTCGCCTGGTCCACCCTGGAGCAGGTCGGCGCCCTGGTCCGCCGGCACCGCGCCGACGACTCGGTCACCAAGGCCATCGCCCGGATCCTGCGGGCCGACCTCGTCGTCATCGACGACATCGGGCTCCTGCCCGTCGCCCCCGACGCCGCCGAAGGGCTCTACCGGATCGTCGACGCCGCCTACGAACGCCGGTCCGTTGCGGTCAGCTCGAACCTTCACCCGTCGGGCTTCGACGAGCTCATGCCGAAAACCCTGGCCACCGCCACCGTCGACCGGCTCATGCACCACGCCCACGTCTGCCAGACCAGCGGCGACAGCATCCGCCTCACCCAGGCCATCGCCGGAAAGGGAGTGATCCCGCTGAGCTAACCAGCCGGGCACGTCTGGTGGCCATCCCTGGGCAGATCCGATGGCCACCAGCGGGCACCTCTTATGACCGCCACCGGGCACTTCCTGGTGTCCCTTGACACCGGCGAGGGGAACACGACCCGCAGAGACCTGCTAAACAAGCCCGCAGAAGCGTGATTCCGCATCGGCGGCCGACGCCGACGCCAAGCTGTCCGTGGCCATGAGAAAGTGGTTCTGGCACACATATCGTGAACGTAACGATGCTCCTGGGCA
>Ga0157369_10010043_pt1 | contig 10811 bp, 10 predicted proteins | sample C25metaG_FD_113461 | JGI IMG/M metagenome (GOLD analysis project Ga0157369, IMG submission 113461) | Corn rhizosphere microbial communities from Kellogg Biological Station, Michigan, USA - C2-5 metaG | ecosystem: Host-associated > Plants > Roots > Rhizosphere > Soil | place: USA: Michigan...
CAACCGGGAGAGACACACACAATGGCACTTATCAGCATGCGCCAGATGCTGGACCACGCAGCCGAGTTCGGCTACGGCGTTCCAGCCTTCAACGTCAACAACCTTGAGCAGATGCGCGCCATCCTGGAACCCGCTAACAAGACTGACTCGCCGGTGATCGTCCACGCTTCGGCCGGCGCCCGCAAATAAGCCGGCGCGCCATTCCTGCGTCACTTGATCCTGGCGGCGATCGAAGAATTCCCGCACATCCCGGTGTGCATGCACCAGGACCACGGCACCAGCCCTGACGTCTGCCAGCGTTCGATTCAACTGGGCTTCAGCTCGGTGATGATGGACGGCTCGCTGGGCGAAGACGGCAAGACCCCGACCGACTACGACTACAACGTCCGCGTTACCCAACAAACCGTGGCCATGGCGCATGCCTGCGGCGTCTCGGTAGAAGGCGAGCTGGGCTGCCTGGGTTCGCTGGAAACCGGCATGGCCGGTGAAGAAGACGGCATCGGCGCCGAAGGCGTTCTGGATCACAGCCAGATGCTGACCGACCCGGAAGAAGCCGCTGACTTCGTCAAGCGCACCCAGGTCGATGCCCTGGCCATCGCCATCGGCACCAGTCACGGCGCCTACAAGTTCACCAAGCCACCTACCGGCGACGTGCTGGCGATCGACCGCATCAAGGAAATCCACAAGCGCATTCCGAACACCCACCTGGTGATGCACGGTTCGTCCTCCGTACCACAAGAATGGCTGGCGATCATCAACCAGTACGGCGGCGACATCAAAGAAACCTACGGCGTCCCGGTTGAAGAAATCGTCGAAGGCATCAAGCACGGCGTGCGCAAGGTCAACATCGACACCGACCTGCGCCTGGCCTCCACCGGCGCCATGCGTCGCCTGATGGCCACCAACCCGAGCGAATTCGACCCGCGTAAATTCTTCGGCGCCACCGTGACCGCAATGCGTGACGTGTGCATCGCGCGTTATGAAGCGTTCGGTACTGCCGGTAATGCTTCGAAGATCAAACCGATCTCGCTGGAAGCGATGTATCAGCGTTATCTGAAGGGTGAGTTGAACGCGAAGGTTAACTAAGCCTCAGCGTTAGACTGCTTTAAAAGAAACCCGCCGAGTAGAGGCGGGTTTTTTTGTGGGCGGAATTTCTCGCGGTAACGAAGCTATCCAAAAGTCAGAGAAAATGGCGCTGCCGCGTGCTTAATGGCATTGACCACATGGGGCGCCTGTTCGCGATACTGAGGATAGCGATCGAGAACCGCTTCAACCGAGGCGAGCAGGTGCTGAATTCGCTCCTTGGGGTGGTCGATTTCACAGGTGTGAGCAAACTCCAGGAGCCCTTGTCTTGACGCGAACATTGACTTGTTGCCCGCCAGATCCAATGCCAGAACATCTTCTGGAATATAGGCCGTGGTGTTGACGATGTCGTAAGCCGGCGCCAGATGCGAATCGCGTTGCGCGGGTTCGGAATAGAGCAAACCGAAATTTTTCAAGTGAGCGTCGCCGTTTCCAACGATGCAGCTCAGGGCGACGATATCGAAGAGTTGCTCAAGGGACGTGCGCAAATGTCGTGCGGGACAATACAGTCGGACAGCCTTCGCAATTGCCGCATAACTTTTGCTGTACTTCTGATTAGCCGACAGCCCCATCAGCACCGCCATGTCTTCAAACCCAATCGGATTGAGCTGGTCGTCGCGGTCAAAGCGGCGCATGACAAACAGTTTGGCGTTGTAGGAAAGGTAAAACGGTGGAACGGGAATACCCGCCTCTTTCGCCATGGACATGCAAAGGAATTCGTTAATCGCCAGGCCCGGGAATTCGTCTCTGCCACTCTTGATGATCAGATCCGAGGTTTTGGATGTCACTCTCGGCAACGCTATTTCTTGCCGCTCCGGCACCAGCAACTTCGGTTGAACACCTGAAATGCCTGCCCGCAGGATGTAACGATCAAGCATGTCGGCGAAGATATCTTCCGTACCGTCCCACGTGAGAATCTCGTCGAGTTTTTCTCCCGGAAATTCTTGAGCCTGCAACAATGCATCAACGGTTTCAGAGCGTACATGAACCCTGCCAATCGGCGATGTACTGCCGGAAAGCGCCAGTAGCAGCATCGGGTCGACGTTCACAGTTTTGGCCAAGCGGTTGCGCAACTGCTCCAGTACGTAGCCTTCGGGCAGGTTCATTTGGAAGACAGGGTGCAACTCACGCCGACGAAACTCGTCATGCCGTACAGGCATCAGGAGGCTGATCGCCATTTGTGGCGATGCATCTTCGTGATAACGAAAAGTGAAATCCTCGGCATCGCTGAAAAGCCTGCCGCTATTACCTTCAGGGGTACTGACTTGAAGAGAGGCCATTTTCATTCGAATAAATCTCCGATCTCTTCAAGGGTTGGCATCGTTGCTGGAACCACCGAGAGTTCGCAGTCCAACGCAGCCAAAACCCGCGCGTAAGCGATCATGCCGACAGAAAGGGTGCCTTTCTCTACCGCAATGACTTTGTATCGTGTCAGTCCCGCCAGATCGGCAAGTTGAGCCTGCGTCAGGCCACGATTTATACGTTTTTCACGTAATTGAATCCCGAGACGGGTAATTAAAAGAGAGTAATCCATGTTGCGCTACCGTAACATTTTGGTGTCAATGTACCGTATGCGGAACATTTAATCCATTTGGCTCAAGAAACCCGTCCTCAGGCGGGCTCTTCTGAACGATTATTCTTCAGTTCAACGTGACCGAATGCCTGACGGGCGCGCTCGCCAGCTCCTTGTGGTGTTTGTGTTACTTGTCGTGATCAATATCCAGTTTGGTAAACGTCACCTGCCCACCTTCACTCGTGTACCCGGTGTTGTCCTGCACATACACCCCAGCCTTGAAGTACAGCGGCTTGTCCCGCCAGGTCGCGCTGATCTGGGAGTCCCACTGATAGCCCGCCGCACTCACGCCCAGCGCACCGCCGGGGCTCAAGTGGATGAGGTAGTTGAATTCGCGATCAAGCTTGACGCCGGTAGCCAGGGTGATGACGCGGCTTTCGGCGTCGTCCGGGCGCATGCGCACTTTGATCACCAGATTGCCGGTCTGGGTTTTTTCCTTGTACTGATATTCGAGCTTGACCATTGGCCGCTGGCTCTCATACGCATGAATCTGGCCGATGACAATCTTGCCCGAGCTGGGCACTTTGTTTACAGCGAGGGTGGCGCGCAGCAGGTTGTCGGCGTCCGGGTAGTACCAATTGCGCAGGGTGCCGTTGCTGTAGGTTTCGCGCAGTTCGGTACGCGGGTAGATGGCGTTTTCGGTTTTCGAGCCGGTCACCGGTGACCAGAAAAACAGGGTGCCGGTGTCGGAATGGAAGTACTGATCCTTGAAGCCATCCACCAGTTTCGAGGTTTCGACGGTGTACGGCGGGCTGCCAACAGGAACGCTGAGGTTCCAGGTTGCGAGGTCGATCATGACGTTTCTTCCAATCAATTCATCCGGAACGCCGGTGCCAGAAGCTCTAGCCCGCGCGTTTTCGGGCGTCTTTATAAGCGTAGCGGCAATTTTTGTTAATGCCCGTACGGCGATTACTTGACGTCAAAGTCCTGTCGAAATGCCATCCCGCCCGGTTTTCGGGGGCTGTAGCGGTGACCGTTAGTCGGGTGGGTTGAGCATTGTTTAAATGATGGCGGGATGACAGCTTCTGCTTTCACCGATCCGCGTCTAGAGTGAAGGCTCAGTACGTCTATGGTTTTTGCCGGTAACGGCTTGATAAGAGAAGCAGCATGGAATGCGCGCAACCCCAGCCAGGTGAAGGCAGCTCGGTCCTTTTGATCGTCGATGATTACCCTGAAAATCTGATCAGCATGCGCGCGTTGCTGCAGCGTCAGGATTGGCACGTGATGACCGCCGCCTCCGGTTTCGAGGCGCTGAACCTGTTACTCGAACATGACATCGACCTGGTCCTGCTCGATGTGCAGATGCCCGGAATGGACGGTTTTGAAGTCGCACGGTTGATGCGCGGCAGCCAGCGCACGCGGCTGACGCCAATCATTTTCCTGACCGCCAACGAGCAATCCCAGGACGCCGTGATCAAGGGCTATGCCAGTGGCGCAGTGGATTACCTGTTCAAGCCGTTCGATCCGCAAATTCTCAAGCCCAAGGTCCAGGCGTTGCTTGAGCACCAGCGCAATCGCCGTGCCCTGCAACGCCTCAGCCATGACCTGGAAGTGGCGCGGGCCTTCAATGCCTCGGTGCTGGATAACGCCGCCGAAGGCATTCTGGTATTGAGCGAGGACGGCGTGATCCGCTTTGCCAACCCGGCGATTTCGCGGCTGCTCAACGCGCCGGTCAAGGATCTGCAAGGCAAGGAGTTTCTCGATTTCCTGCAGAAACCGCACATTCCCCTGTGGGCCGATTCCGAGTTCTACGCCGGCTACCAACGCGGTGAAACCCTGCGTCTGCACGATGCGTTGCTGCGCACGGCGCCCGGACAGCAAGTACCGGTGGCTTTATCCTGCGCGCCGTTGCCCTCGGAACAGCATGCGATGGTGGTGACGGTGCTGGACATGTCGGTGGTGCGTCACTTGCACCAGCAACTGGAGTTCCAGGCGGTGACCGATCCGCTGACCGGTCTGCTCAACCGGCGCGGGTTCTACCAGACCGTGGAAAACCTGCTGTTGCGCGGCGAGCGCAGCGACAGCAGCTGGGTGCTGCTCTACCTCGATCTCGATGGCTTCAAGCGGGTCAATGATTCTCTCGGCCACGATGCCGGCGACCGCGTGTTGCGCTGGGTCTCCGAACAGTTGAAGGCGTGCCTGCGGCCGTTCGATATTCTCGCGCGCATGGGCGGCGATGAATTTACCGCGCTGCTGGATCTGGAGTTCCCCGAGCAAGCAGCGAAGATTGCCGAAAAACTCATCGAACGGGTATCGGTCTGTCAGCAGATCGAAGGCCTGGATATCGTTCTCGGCGCCAGTATCGGCATTGCCACTTATCCCGACTGTGGGCGCAACCTCGACGGCTTGCTGCGCGCATCGGACATCGCCATGTACGAAGCCAAGCGTGCCGGGCGTCAGCAATATCGCTTCTACGATCATGAAATGAACGGTCGCGCCCGCTCGCGTCTGATGCTTGAAGACAGCGTGCGCGAGGCCATCGAAAATCGCGATTTCAATCTGGTCTATCAGCCGCAGGTGGCGATCGGCAGCGGACAGATTCGCGGCTTCGAAGCGTTGCTGCGCTGGCAGCATCCGAGTGTCGGCGATGTGCCGCCGGTGTTGTTTCTGCCGTTGCTGGAAGAGGCGCGCTTGATCAGTCGCCTCGGCAGCTGGATCTATCACCGTGGCGCCGGTCAGCGCAAAGCCTGGGAAACGCTGTTCGCTGAAGATCTGGTACTCGGTGTGAGCCTGAGCAATACCCAGTTCGGCCTGCCGAATCTGGTCACCGAATTGCGCCAGGTCATGGAACGCCATGCGCTGCAGCCTCGGCAACTGGAAGTCGAAGTCACCGAAGAAGCGTTGATGCAAAACCCGGACGAAACCCGCAAGCAACTGCGGCTGTTGCGTCATCTCGGGGTGCGCGTGGCGCTGGATGACTTTGGCTCGGGGCCGTGCTCGCTGGCGCATCTGCGCGATCTGGAACTGGACACGCTGAAGCTCGACCGCCACTTGATCGCGCGCTTGCCGGACTCGCCGCGTGATGCTGCGCTTGTGCGCATGGTTCTCGACCTGTGTCAGCAATACGGCCTGCTGGTGATCGCCGAAGGGGTGGAAACCCTTGAGCAATATCAATGGCTGCGAGCCCATGGCTGCGAGTATGTGCAGGGCTTCCTGGTGGCGCGACCCTTGGTCGCCGAGGACGCCGCCCACTTCGCCGAACCGTTTGACTGGAGCGCGCTGGCGGGTTGAATTCGCTACACTGGCGCACCTTTTTTCCAATCGTGCTGCCCGTCCATGACTGTGTTGAAGTACCTCCAGGCCTATCCCGAGCGTTTGCAGGATCAGGTGCGCCAACTGATCGCCGAAGGGCGGCTGGGTGATTACCTCGATCAACGCTATTCGGGGCGGCATGACGTGCAGAGCGACAAAGCCTTGTACAGCTACGCGCTGGATCTCAAGCAGCAGTACATGCGCAATGCGCCGGCCATCGACAAAGTGCTGTTCGACAACCGCCTCGACCTCACTCACCGTGCCCTCGGCCTGCACAGCACGGTTTCGCGGGTGCAGGCCGGCAAGCTCAAGGCCAACAAGGAAATCCGCATTGCCTCGCTGTTCAAGGACGCCGCGCCTGATTTTCTGAAGATGATTGTCGTGCACGAACTGGCGCACTTCAAGGAATCGGACCACAACAAGGCGTTCTATAAACTGTGCGAGCACATGCTGCCTGGGTATCACCAGATCGAGTTCGATCTGCGCGTGTACCTGACGTGGCGGGACATGCAATAAAAAGTCTAAAGATCGCAGCCTCCGGCAGCGCCTACAGTTGGAATGCGATCCTTTGTCGGAGCTGCCGAAGGTTCGGGCCGCGTTCGGACGAACTTCTAACGTTGGGAGTGTTTGGATGGATGTCAGCAAGACCAAAAGCAGTTTCTATCGCCGTTTGTACGTGGCTTATCTGATCGACAGTGGCCTGGCGCCGAGTGTGCCGACGCTGACCGAAGTCACCGGCATGCCCCGGCGCACGGCGCAGGACACCATCGCCGCGCTGGCTGATCTGGACATCATCTGTGAATTCGAACAGGAGGAGGGCGCACGCAATCATGCCGGGCGTTATCGGATTCGCGAGTGGGGAGCGATTGATCGCGGCTGGATCGAGCGCAATTTGCTGCAGATAAAAGCAGTGCTTGAATACCCCTGATTCCTGCGCCGACAGTTCTGACGTCTTCGCGAGCAGGCCCGCTCCCACAATGGATGTGCATTCCCTGTGGGAGCGAGCCTGCTCGCGAAAGGGCCCTCAGGACCGACGCATCCCGATATGTGGAATGTCATCCTCGAGATATTCCTCACCGACTGCGACAAACCCGTACTTGCCGTAATACCCCTGCAAATGCGCCTGTGCCGACAGATAGATCGGCACCTGCGGCCAGTGCTTTTCGGCCTGTTTCAGCGCCTGTTCCATCATCGCGTGGCCCAGCCCTTTGCCACGGCCGGCGGGTGCGGTCACCACGCGGCCAATCACCACGTCGCCGCCTTGGGATTCCGGGTCGAGCAAACGCAGGTAAGCCATCAGTTGATCATCCTCCCAGCCCATCAGGTGATGGCTATCGCCCTCCAGATCCTGGCCGTCGAGATCCGGATAGGCACATTTCTGTTCGACTACGAATACATCAGAGCGCAGCTTCAACAGGGCGTACAACTGCTCTTTGCCCAGATCACGATGATGTTTGCAGATCCACTCGATTGTCATTTTTCGATTCCTTGAACACGTCGCCCGATACTAAGCGCACCCGCTGCGGATGTCTGCATGGCGTATCAGTCTGTGACAAAGGTCAAAATGCCATCATTCCTTTCTCGCGGCGGCCGAGAGTTTGTGTAATCTGCTGAAGAGCACTGCGCACTGGTTCCCATGAGCTAATGTTCAATGCTTGGGTTTTGCCGGTAAGGGGCCTTGGAATTTGACGTGAAACCACGTCGGGCGGTTGCCCGCTGAGGATGTTCAAGCATGCTGCGATTGCTTCAAGCCGTTGCTTTGATCGGACTGCTGGTACTGGGCCAGGATGCTGCGGCGCAGAAGCTGCGGCTGGCATTCGATAATTGGCCGCCATTTACCGACGATGCGCTGGTCAACGGTGGCCTGGCCACCGACATTGTCAGCACTGCACTGGCTCGCGCCGGTTATGCCAGCGGTTACGAGCAAGTGCCGTGGGCGCGAGCATTGCTGGGGATTGGCGAGGGGCGTTACGACGTTCTGGTCAACGCCTGGTACAACGACGAGCGCACGCAGATCGGCCAGTTTTCCGGCGAGTACCTGATCAACCGCATCCGCTTCCTCAAGCGTAAAGACGCGCCCATTGAATACAACAGCCTCGAGCAACTGCACACCTATCCGATTGCGGTGGTGCGCGGGTACGCCTATTCCGCACCTTTTGATGCCGATACGGCGATGCAGAAAGTCCCTGTGCACAACTTCGCCATGGGCGTGCGCATGCTCTCGGCGGATCGGGTCAAGTTGACGCTTGAGGATGAGTACGTAGCGAAGTATTACCTCGCCCGGGAATCGGCCAAGGTGCGCAATTCGGTGGAGTTCCTACCCAAGCCGTTGAGTGAGAACAGCCTGCATATTCTGGTCAGCCTGAAGAATCCGCAGCATGAGCAGATTGTTGCCGGGTTCGATCGAGCGATCGAGGCGATGAAGGCTGACGGGACTTATGAGAAGTTATTGCGGCGGCACGGAATGTGAAGGGTGATCCGGCATTTTCGTTGTGGCTGATCACCTCTTCGCGAGCAGGCTCGCTCCCACAATTTGAAATGCATACCCTGTGGGAGCGAGCCTGCTCGCGAATGCGTCGTCTCAGGCGCCGCTGATTTCGGCAGTGTCCTTGATCAAATGCGCCGCCAACGTCCGAAGCGGCCCCAATTGCCGGCATATCAGCGCCAATTGCGTCTGCACCAGTCGCTGCCCTTCATCAATCTCCTCCGGCATCTGTTCCAGCTCATTGGCCAGCGCTTCTTCTTCATCACTCTGAATCGCAATCGGCTGCTTGCTCGCCAGGCCTTGGGCGATTTCGTCGATGCTGGTCGCCAGTCTCACCCCGGCGCCTTCGATCAGATGCTCACGCACTTCGGCTGGCAGCTGTGTTTCGCGGTGCGCGCCGAGCCCGGAAAGGTAACTGAGCAAAGTGTGCGACAGCACCAGGAAACGGAAGCCGACATCCGCCTCCTTGCGGAAATGCCCCGGCTCCATGAGCATGTTCGCCAGCGTCGTCGACAGCGCCGCGTCGGCGTTGTGCGCGTTGCGTCGGGCCAGGCGATAGGCGAGGTCGTCGCTTTTCCCGGCGGCGTATTGCTGCATGATCTGGCGCAGGTAGATGCTGTTGCAGGTCAGGGTATTGGCCAGCACCTTGTTCAGGCGCCGACCCTGCCAGTCCGGCAGGAACAGGAACACCGCCAGACCTGCGATCAGGCTGCCCAGCAAGGTATCGAACAGCCGTGGCAGGAACAGCCCGTAGCCGTCGCCGACCTGATTGAAGCAGAACAGCACCATGATGGTGATCGCCGCCGTCGCCAGGGTGTAGCGGGTGGTGCGGTTGGTGAAGAACACCACGCCGGCAGCGATGGCGAAGCACGATTGCACCACCGGGTTGGGGAACAGATCGAACAGCGCCCAGGCCACAGTCAGGCCAATGGCGGTGCCGATGATCCGCTGGCCAAGCTTGCGCCGGGTGGCGCCGTAGTTCGGCTGGCAGACGAACAGCGTGGTGAGGATGATCCAGTAGCCTTGCGACGGGTGAATCAGGTGCACCATGCCGTAGCCGATACTCAGCGCCAGCGGGAGGCGCAGGGCATGACGGAACAGCAGCGAGGTCGGCGTCAGTTGTGTACGCAGGCGAATCCACACGTCCTTGAGATTGCGCGGTGAGCGGTCGAGCAGGCTGCTGTCGGTGGCATCCGCCAAGGCGTCAGGATTGCTGGCATCGCTGAGCAAGCGATCGAGGGTGCCGAGGTTGGCCGCCAGTGCCCGCAGCGAACGGAGCAAGCCGCGCCATGCCGGGTTGCTCTGGATGCGTAAATGTTCGAGGGAGGCATGCAGGTCGTTCAGGGCTTCGGCGAAACTGGCGTCGTAGATGAACGGCTGGCGCATCTGGATTGACTCGGCCAACGCGCGGCAGGCCTTGCCTTGCTGGCGCAGCAGGCGCTGGCAGCGGAACAGCACGTCGCTGTGGAAGAACGCCTCGGCCAACGCGTTGTAAGGGTAGTGCGAAGAGCTGGCGCGTTCGTGAATGTCCTGCGCGAGGAAATATAGCTTCAGATAGCGGCTGACCTTCGAGCCGGGCCGACCGTTGCCAACCCGGTGCAGGATGATTTCCTTGGCCGTGTTCAGCGCTGCGACCACCCGGCCATTCTGCTGCGCCAGTTCGAGGCGGCGGGCTTCGACGTCCATCTGCCGGATCGGCTCGAACAGCGAGGATTTCAGCTTCAGGTAAAGACCGAGTTCACGGAACAGCCGCGCCAGACTTTGCTGCACCGGTTGATTGGAAAACAGCGCCTGCCACAGCACAGAGAGCAGGCCATACCACGCCGCGCCGGCGACCAGCAGCATCGGTTCATGCCAGAAATCGGTAACCGCGCCGCCGCGCTGATCGACGCCGATCATCGTGTATACGGAGAGAATCAACGTCGCCGAGGCGATCGCACCGTAACGCTCGCCCAGTGCGCCGAGCATGGTCAGGCCGAAACTGGCCAGCGCCAGGGCTACTGCAAAAATGATCGGGTAGGGAAAGAGCAATTCCACCGATAGCGCGGCGATGCTGAAACACACCAGCGTCACCGCCAGAGCGTTGAGACGACCCTGCCAACTGTCGTCGGTCTCGGCCAGGGCGCTGGCGATGATGCCGAGGAACAACGGGATCAGCAGGCCCATTTCATCCTGATACCAGCACAGCGCCATGCTGCCGGTCAGGGCGATGAATACCCGCACGCTGTAGCTGAATTTATCCAGCGCCCACAGGCGCCGCAAAGACTGACGAAACGAGGTCGAGGACATGAAGTGCGAATGCCTTCCGAGGCGAAGCCGCTAAATTGAGCCAGTAATGACGCCGACGCAATGGCGCCGAGCACATCTGACAGCAAAAAGTGTTCCTTTTACTTACACCACAAACCACTGTGGGAGCGA
>Ga0157369_10010050_pt1 | contig 10807 bp, 11 predicted proteins | sample C25metaG_FD_113461 | JGI IMG/M metagenome (GOLD analysis project Ga0157369, IMG submission 113461) | Corn rhizosphere microbial communities from Kellogg Biological Station, Michigan, USA - C2-5 metaG | ecosystem: Host-associated > Plants > Roots > Rhizosphere > Soil | place: USA: Michigan...
CAGGGATTTCGCCGAACACACCGACCGGAATCTGCGGTACGTCTGGGGTCCGGCTCCCGATCTGCGCGATCTCGTCGCCGCCCCCGCACCGGCCGGGGAACCGGTCGAGCACACCCGTTTCGGGTCGATCGCCCGCCGCCTGTGGGTGCCGCTGCTACGCGCCGAACAGCAGGGGGCGCCGTGACCGCCGCCGTCGCCCGCCGCCGTGGGACGGAGCAGCTGTGACCACGACCGCGCCCGCCCCACGCCGGGCCGGGTCGGCGGCAAGCCGGATCGGCATCCGCCGGGGCGTGTCGTCGTCGCGCTTGCCGCGCAGGTCCATCGCCGCGGTCGCGACGACGCCCGCCACCACGACGACGGCGAGCAACGTGAGGGCAACAAGCCAGTCCGGCACTGTCGACGAAACCAGGTGATGCGCCGGGAATGGGAACGGTCGGCGGAGGACATGCACGGACGCATCCTGACAGGACGGACCGCGTTTGACGATCACCGCCGGTGCGTGGCGCCATGCGGCGTCATGATGGACGCATGCTCTGGCGCAAATTCCTCCGCATCTTCAGACAACGCCGCCGGCAACGCAAGCGCCGTTACTAGCCCGCGGTAACCGCGGCACAACCTTTTCCGGCGTGCGCGAGTCTGTCTGCTGTGACCGAACGGACGGGCGTGCACCCGGGCTTGGGTGAGCTCGACGCCGCGCCGGCCGGTGACGACGAGCTGCTCTACGTCTTGTTCCTCCAGCACTATTCGCGGCTCGTCCGGTTCGCGGTCGCGGTCAGCGGTTCAGCACAGTACGGCGAGGACGCGGTTCAGGAGGCCTTTGCCCGGCTGTTCGCCCGGCCGCGGCGGTTGCGCGACCGCGACGCGGCCGAGGCATACCTGCGGTCGGCGGTGTTCAACGCGGCGCGGACGGGCAAGCGCCGCCGCGCGCACGAGACGCCCAACCGGCCGGAGTTGCCCGGCCCGGTCACTGCCGACCCGGCGCCGTCTGTTGTCGATCGCCACGACGTCGTCGCCGCGCTGCGCGAACTGCCGCGCCGGGAACGCGAGGCGATCGCGCTCCGCTACCTCCTCGACCTGTCGGAGCGGGACACGGCACGCGAATTGCGGGTCAGCGTCGGCGCGGTTAAGGGTTACACCTCGCGAGGCCTCGACCGCCTCGCCGCGCTTCTCGGGAGTCACCGTGACTGACGACGTCCGCGCCCAGCTGCTCGAGCTGCCTGGCGCTTCCCCGGACGACCTGACGTTCGACGCGATCGTCACGGCCGGAACGCGGCGCCGCCAGCGCCGCCGGGCGAGCCTGCTCGCCGCATCGACTGGCATTGCCGTCGTCGGCGTCCTCTCCGTGGTGCTCACCGTGCCCGGCGGCGGCGCGACCGTCGGCAAGCGCGGCCCGGTTCCCGTCGGCGACGGCAAGTACTACTGCCGCGAGGCAGACGTGTCGGCGACCCTAGGCCCCGGTGAGCTGGAGACGTCGCCGGAGCGGCGCAATATGTTCGACGTACGCCTGGTCGTCACCCGCGACTGCCAACTGCGCGGGCCGCTGCAACTGGAAGTGAGCGCCCAGCCGGTCAGTCCGCCGGTGCCGCCAGACCCGGCGTGGACGTGGACGGCAAAAACGACGAGCAATTACGGCGGGTCCGGCCCGCAGCAGACGACACCCGTTCCGCTCGACCCGTCGTACTTCTACGCCGTCGACCTCGGCTGGCGGCCTCGACGGCAGGGCTGCGAGGGACCAAACGTTCGCCTCGTCGGCCCCGGCCACCTGGTGCTGCCGCTCGGCCGGCTCAGCTTCTACTGCGGCGAGCCCATCGCGATCAGCAACACGTTCGCGGTCAGCGTGGTGAGCAGCGTCCCGTGGACTCTCGTCCGCGCGAGCGGCAACCGGGTGACGATCCATTACGGCCCGCTGTGTCGCGGCATGGTGCCTCGGGTGACCGAAACCAGCACCTCGGTCACCATCGCAGCGCTGACCAACGAACCACTCGGCGCACATGGCTGCCTGGCCATGACTTTCGATGGGTCGTCGACCGTCGTCACGCTGCGCCGGCCGCTCGGCGCGCGCGCCATCCGGCACGCGCCGACGGGATCGTGGCCGGCGGCCGATTTCATTTCAGCAAGCTCACACCCCGCGCGATGACGAGGATCGAGACGAGCAGCGCTTCGATCGACTCGATGGACATGAGCATTTTCGCCCGCGGCGACAACGGCATCGTGTCGGTCGGGCTGAACGCGGTGCTGTTCGTCGTAGAGATGTAGAGGTAGTCGACGAACCGCGGCCGCCAGTCGCTCAACTTCGACGATCGGCTGGCTACTTCGGCAGCGGTGTCGTCATTCTCGTCTTGCGAGAACCGGAAGTCGGCGGGCGGCAGCTCGGCGCGTTTCGCCTTCGCCCGCAGCACCGGCCCGCCACGGTCGAGCTCCCAGTAGAGCAAGCCGAACGCGATGATGTTCGTCAGCCAGACTTGCAGCGCCGCGACCAGGAGCGACGTTCCCTTCTTCGCGCCGCCGGCCACGAGCTGATGCACCAACGTCACGAACGCAGCGCTGTTGGTAATGACGAGCAGGCCGGCCAACCCGATCGACATCGACCGCAGCAGCCGGTTCTGCCGATCCATCCGGATCGGGTTCGCCGCGACCAACGGCGCGAGCAGCAGCAGCTCAACGCCGGGCACGACGAACCGCAACCACCCGAGGAGATGGCTGGGCAGCGTCGCGTAGAGGGCGAGCGCCACGAGGGTGGCCGCGGAGGCGGCGAGCCGAACCTCCGCCGGCCGCCCCTGCTGCGGCCCACCCGGTTGCTTCCCCGCGGTCGCCACGACGAGCAGCTTAGAGTCGGCCTCGTGACGAGCCTCGCCGAGCCGGTGCGACTCACGCAGTTCGCGCACGGCGGGGGCTGCGCATGCAAGATCCCGCCGGGCGAGCTCGAGCAGGTCGTCGCCGGTCTGGTCGGCGGCCGGCAACTCGACACGACCGCCGAACTCATCGTGGGTCTCGACACCGGGGACGACGCGGCCGCTGTCCGGCTGACCGCGGCCGGCGACACCGCGATCCTCGCCACCGCCGATTTCTTCACGCCGGTCGTCGACGACCCGTACGACTGGGGCCGCATCGCCGCGGCCAACGCGCTCTCCGACATCTACGCTATGGGCGGCCAGCCGCTGCTCGCGATCAATCTGCTCGCGTGGCCGCGCGCGACCCTGCCGTTCGAACTCGCCGGCGAGGTGCTGCGCGGCGGGCTCGACATCGCGTCCGCCACCGGCTGTCACGTCGCCGGCGGCCACAGCATCGACGACCCGGAACCGAAGTACGGCATGGCGGTCACCGGAGTGGCAGACGCGAACACGTTGCTACGCAACGATTTCGCCTGCCCCGGCGACGCGATCACCCTGACCAAGCCGCTCGGCCTCGGCGTGCTCAACAACCGGCACAAGGCAACGGGCGATGTGTTTCCGGAAGCGGTCGCCACGATGGTCGCGCTCAACCGGGACGCGTCGATCGCGGCCCTCTCCGCGGGCATCCGCGCCGCGACCGACGTCACCGGTTTTGGCCTGCTCGGCCATCTGCACAAGATGGCGCGCGCGTCCGGCGTCACCGCCATCATCGACGTCGCCGCGGTGCCATTGCTGGCCGGCGCGCACGCGGCCGCCACCGCCGGCTACATCCCAGGCGGCTCGCGCCGCAATCTCGACTGGGTCTCGCCGCATCTCGACAGCGGAACGTACGACGACGTCACGCAACTGCTGCTCGCCGACGCACAGACCTCGGGCGGGCTGTTGCTGGCCGGCGAGATTCCCGGCGCGCCGGTCATCGGTGAGTTCGTCGCGGCTCGCGACGACGGCGTCACGATCGTGCTGCGTTAAGCCGTTCGCGCTGGGGCGCCACGGTGTAGACGGGATCCTCCGCCGACGCGACACCGGCCTCGAAGACGCCGAAGCGGGTCAACGCCGACGCGACCGTGAGCATGCCGCCGGCGACGATCGCGGCAGTCTTGCTGCGCCGGCCCAACGTTGCCGCGCCCAACGCGCCCGCGATCGATAGCGCTTTCGCGGCGCGCAGCTTCGCGCCCGCCTTGCCGTCGGTGTACGGCTCGCCGACGAGGCCGAGCCGGTTCTCCATCCGGTGCGTCGCCGCGAGCTCGACTGCGGATCCGAGAACGGCCAGCCGGGCCGCCGGCGCGTTCTCCTGCACCGGTGACGTCAGCAAGGAGAGGCCGGCCGAGCCCGCCAATGCGGAGCCGGCGAACACGAACGGCAGCTCGGGATAAGCGGCGTGCCACGACGGGACCGACGTGTCACACAGCAGCACCGCGGTGTACGTCGCAACCAATGGCGCGATCGCCGCAGCGGCCATCCCAGCCGGCCGGGCGACGTCGCGAACGACCCGCGGCGCCGGCGGCGTCTCGCTCATCGCCGCAATGCCAACCGGCGCGGAAAAGGCGGTGAGCAGCCAGCTGCCGACGCTCATCGGCGACGTCGGCTTGACCACGCGCAGCATGTTCGCGAACCGTTCCGGTCGGCCCAGGTCGTGCACCAGCGCGGCGCCGGACACCGCGAGCGCGGCGAGCGACGTCAGCCGCGCGGACCGGCGCATCGACCGCCGCCCGGTCAGATCCGCGCCGGCCGCGAGAAACGCGCTGCCCGCGGCGACACCACCGGTGAACAAATACCCGGCGATGTCCCGCTCCTGCCACACCGGCTTCTTCAGCACCGGCCGGCCGTAGTACGACGCGAACTCGGCGCGCGGCACCATGCTGCGTTCCTTCATTGGCGTTCCCTCATCGATCGCCTCGCCGGCCGGCGAACGCGCTGACGCCGAGCCCTACGAACGCGACCGCGGCGAGCGCCGCGTGCCGCCACATCGCGCCGAGATCTCGCGTCGGCACGACGGGATCCGACGGCAGGCCGTAGACCTCCGGTTCGTCGAGCAACAAGAAGAACGCGCCGGCGCCGCCAACGCCGTCGGCCGGGTCGTCGCCGTACAGCCGCGCCTCGGTCACCCCCGCCTCGACGAGATCCACGACTCGACCACGGGCGCGTTCGCGCAACTCCTCCAGCGGGCCGTACTGGATCGACTCGGTCGGGCACGCCTTCGCGCACGCCGGTTGCTGGCCGGCGCCGATCCGGTCGTAACACAACGTGCACTTCCACACCCGGCCGTCGCTTTCGCGCCGATCGATCACGCCGTACGGGCACGCCGGAACGCAGTAGCCGCAGCCGTTGCATATGTCCTCTTGCACGACGACGGTGCCGAACTCGGTCCGGAACAGCGACCCCGTCGGGCACACGTCAAGGCAACCGGCGTGCGTGCAGTGCTTGCAGACGTCGCTCGACATGAGCCACCGGAACTCACCGTCGTCGCGGGGTTGCTCGATGAACGCGACGTGCCGCCACGTGCTCGCGCCAAGCTCGCCGGTGTTGTCGTAGCTCTGCCCGAGGAACGCGTAACCGTCGTCGGGAACGTGGTTCCACTCCTTGCACGCGACCTCGCACGCCTTGCAGCCGATGCAGATCGACGTGTCGGTGAAGAATCCCATGCGTTGCGTCATCGCGACGTTCCCGTCTCGATGGTGATGCCGGCCCGGCGCTGGTAGGCCTCGACCAGCCGCAGCAACGCCGGGCCGCGCGGCCGGCGACCGGGCCGGATGTCGCACGACGCGACTTTGCTCTCCTGGATGTGCACGTTCGGATCCATCGCGACGCCGAGCAGGTCGTTCGCCGCGTCGCCGGTCACATAGCCGTTCGGACCCCAGTGGTACGGCAAGCCGACGACGTGCGCGCGACGGCCGGCGACCGTCAGCGATCGCAGCCGCTCGGTGACCATGACGCGCGCTTCGATCGCGGTCCGCGCGCTGATGATCGTCGCCCACCCGAGGTGAGTGAGGCCGCGCTCGGCCGCGAGTTCCGGTGACACTTCGCAGAAGAACTCCGGCTGTAACTCGGCGAGGTAGGGCAGCCAGCGCGACATCCCGCCGGCGGTGTGATGTTCGGTGAGCCGGTAGGTGCTGACGACGTACGGGAAGACGGCGGCGCCGCGGTCGGGCGCCGACGGGTTCGACAGATTGTCGGCGCGTGCGATCGTCTGCCGCGCCGGGTTGGCCTGGCGCTCGTACAGCTGGTTCGGGAACGGCGACTCGTGCGGCTCATAGTGCGTCGGCAACGGCCCGTCGGTGAGACCGCTCGGCACGTACAGCCAGCCCTTGCCATCGGTTTGCATGATGAACGGGTCGGTGCCGGCGATGTTGTCTTCGGCCCGGGCCTCCGCACCGGGAACGTACGCCGGGTTCTTGTTTGCGGCGAAGTCCGGCACGTCGTGACCGGTCCACTTGCCGTCGCCGGCGTCCCACCAGACGAGCGCTTTCGCTTCGCTCCACGGCTTGCCGCCGAGGTCGGCCGAGGCGCGGTTGTAGATGATCCGCCGGTTCAGCGGCCACGCCCACCCCCACTCGGGCGCGACCCAGTTCTGCTCGGTCCACGGCTTGCGGCGGGCCGGCTGGTTGACGCCGTCGGCGAAGCAGCCGCAGTAGATCCAGCAACCGCACGACGTCGAGCCGTCGTCCTTCAGATCGGTGTATCCCGACAGCAGGTTTCCGTCGGCGTCGTAGCCGTTGATCTCGCGCAACACGGCTTCCGGATCCGGATCGTCGTGCGGGCCGTGCGTCGGGTAGTCCCAGGTCAGGTCGAGGATCGGCCGATCCATCGCGTCGTACCGCGCGCCAAATGACGCGGAGTCGTCGCTGGCCTCGAGCCGCTCACGAATGCGCCGGCCGAGGTGGTAGGCGAACCACAGGTCGCTGCGCTGATCCCCTTGCGGTTCGACGGCTTGATGCCGCCACTGCAGGAGCCGTTGGGTGTTGGTGAACGTGCCGGCCTTCTCGGTGTGCGCGGCGGCGGGCAAGAAGAACACCTCGGTGCCGATGTCTTCGGTGCGCATCTCGCCGGTCTCGATCTCCGGCCCGTCCTGCCACCACGTCGCGCTCTCGATCAGCGAGAAGTCGCGGACGACGAGCCATTCGAGGTTGGCGAGACCTTTGCGTTGCAGCTTTCCGTTGCTGGATCCGACCGCGGGATTCTGCCCGAACAGGAAGTAGCCCTTGCACTCCCCTTCGATCTGCTTGACCACCGTCGGGTACGTCGAATGGTCGCCAGTGATCCGCGGCAGGTAGTCGAAACAGAAGTCGTTGCTCGGCATCGCCGCGTCGCCCCAGTAGGCCTTCAGCAAGCTGACGAGGTACGCCGGCATGTTGCCGTAGAAGCCGCCGCGCGGCGTGTTGAGGCGGAGGAACTCCGACAGGCTTTCGTGGTTGTCCGCGTGCGGCATCGGAATGTATCCGGGCAGCAGGTTGTACAGCGTCGGGATGTCGGTCGATCCCTGGATCGACGCGTGCCCCCGCAATGCGAGGATGCCGCCGCCCGGCCGGCCCATGTTGCCCAGCAGCAGCTGCAGGATCGCCGCGGTGCGGATGTATTGCACCCCGACCGTGTGCTGGGTCCAGCCGACCGAGTAGACGAACGCCGCGGTCTTGTCGCGGCCGCTCGCCGCCGTCAACGCCTCCGCGACCCGCCGGAACTTCGCCTCCGGCACGCCGCAGATGTCGGCGACGGCCTGCGGCGTGTACCTGGCGAAATGCCGCTTCAACACTTGGAAAACGCAGCGCGGATGTTGCAGCGTGAGGTCCTTGAGCGGCTCCCCCGGGTCGAGCGCCGCGCCGCCGGATCCGAATTGATGACCGCTGCCGGGCTCTTCGTACTTTTCCCGCTGCTCCTCCGGATCCTGCTCGCCCGCGCCGACGTCGACCCCTGCGTACTGCCACGTCTCGGTTTTGTACGTGCCGCTCTCGGGATCGAAGCCGCTGAACACTCCGCCGAGGTCCTCGGTGTCGCGGAACTCTTCCCGCAAGACGAACGACGCGTTGGTGTAGTAGCGCACGTACTCGTCGAACCACTTGCCTTCGCTGAGCACATAGTTGACGAGACCGCCGAGGAACGCGATGTCGCTGCCCGGCCGCAATGGCACGTGCAGATCGGCCAGCGCGGACGTGCGGGTGAAACGTGGGTCGACGTGAATGACGGTCGCGCCCCGTCGCTTCGCCTCGACGACCCACTGGAAGCCCACCGGGTGCGCCTCGGCCATGTTCGAACCCTGGATGACGATGCAGTCAGAGTTCTGCAGGTCTTGCTGGAAAACCGTCGCGCCACCGCGACCGAAGCTGGTCCCCAGACCGGGCACCGTGCTGCTGTGTCATATCCGCGCCTGGTTCTCGATCTGCAACGCGCCGAGGGCGGTGAACAGCTTCTTGATCAGGTAGTTCTCTTCATTGTCCAGCGTCGCGCCGCCGAGGCTGGCGATGCCCATGGTGCGACGGGTGCGCGCGCCGTTCGGGCTCTCCCATTCCCACGTCTCGCGCCGGGTCCTGACGACCCGGTCGGCGATCATGTCCATCGCCGTGTCCAAGTCGATGCGCTCCCAGTCGGCGCCGTGCGGCCGGCGGTACAGCGCGTACGTCTCCCGCGCGTCGCCGGTCGTCAGTTGCAGGCTCGCGGACCCCTTCGGGCAGAGCCGGCCGCGGCTGATCGGCGAGTCCGGATCGCCCTCGATCTGCACGACCTTGTCGTCCTTGACATAGACGTTCTGCCCGCAGCCGACGGCGCAGTACGGGCAGATCGACTTCACGGCGCGATCCGCTGTGCTCGTCCGCGGTTGCAAAGCCTCTGTCGCCGCCGACTTCACGGCGCGGCCGCGGCCGAGCGGATCGCCCTTGCTCACCTGGCGCAGCACCGGCCACTGGCCGAGCCACCCCACGTGCCGCCCAGTGACGCCCACGAGCGGACGCTACCCCGGACACCCGCGAGCAATCGCGACCACGTGCGTGCGACGCTGGCTGTCGTGGCAGAGATGACCGAACGGCGCCGCGTCGTCCACGTCGACGGCAGCAGTGTCGACGGCAACCGGGTCGTCGAGCGGCCGGACACATTGGCGGTCGAGGAACCGCTGGAAATACGGGTCGCCGGCCGGTCGGTGTCGGTCACGATGCGCACCCCGGGACACGACCTCGACCTCGCGCTCGGCTTCCTGCTCACCGAAGGCGTCGTCACGAAACCCGATGAGATCGTCGAGGCCATCGCCTGCGGCGACAACGTCGTCGACGTGGCAACGACTGATGCTGCCGCAGCCCGCGTCGTCGAACGTCGCTTCTACACGTCGTCGTCGTGCGGGCTGTGCGGCAAGGAAAGCGTCGACGCGGTGCGCACCCGCTCGCCGTACGACGTCTCGACCGACGGCGTCGTCGTCGCGCCGGCGGTCCTGACCGCTCTCCCGCATCGGCTGCGGGAGGCGCAACGGGTGTTCGAGCGCACCGGCGGCTTACATGCGGCGGGATTGTTCACGGCGGCCGGCGAGCTGCTGTGCCTGCGCGAGGACGTCGGCCGACACAACGCGGTCGACAAGATCGTCGGCTGGGCGCTGCAGCAAGACCGGCTGCCGCTCACCGGATGCGTGCTGCAGGTCTCCGGCCGCGCGTCGTTCGAACTCGTGCAGAAGGCAACGCTGGCCGGTGTCCCGATGCTGGCCGCGGTGTCCGCGCCGTCGTCGCTCGCGGTCGCCCTCGCCGAGGAGACCGGGATGACGCTGGTCGGCTTCCTGCGCGGCGAGTCGTTCAACGTCTACACCCGACCGGACCGCATCACGTCGTGTCCATCGTGTCCTGAACGCCGATGACGCCGGGCTGCTTCGTCAGGCACTTCTCCAGCTGGGCGATGTCGTGATCGTTGGCGCTGTCGATCCGGAAGCGGACGTCGGAAGTCGGCGCGACCCGGTGCGTGCCGGCTGAGATCGGCTCCGGCGACGTGTGCTTGGCCGAGCCGGTGCAGGCCCGCAACGCGTTGTCGTGGTCGCTCTGCGGCGCGTCCGCGGCGAAGAACACGATGACCTCTCGCTGCGTGCCTTTGCACCCGGACATGCCGGCGAGGAGCACAACGGCCGTTGCGACCGACCCCGACCTCGCCAACGCGCGCACGTCTGCCAGCCTACGAATGTGTCGTTGCCCCTGGAGAGCTACGCGCTCATCGGCGACCTGCAGACGGCTGCGCTCGTCAGCCGGACGGGCTCGGTCGACTGGCTCTGCCTGCCTCGGTTTGACGGCCTGGCGGTTTTCGCGGCACTGCTCGGCGACGAGCGGCACGGCTATTGGCGCATCGCCGCCGACGGGCAGCGCGAGTGCGCGACCCGCCGCTACCGCGACGGCACGCTGATCCTCGAAACGACCTGGGAGACGCCGTCCGGCACGGCCCGGGTCGTCGACTTCATGCCGCCGCGCGGCGAGGCGCCGGACATCGTCCGCATCGTGGAAGGCGTCGCCGGCCGGGTCGAGATGACCAGCGAGATCCGGCTGCGGTTCGACTACGGCTCGGTGGTGCCCCGGACCCGTGCGATCGACGGCGGTTTCTGCGCGGTCGCCGGCCCCGACGCGGTCTACCTCGACGCGCCGATCGAACACGCCGAGCACACCGAAGGCGCCGCGGCCGCCGACCCGAAGCACGCGGCGACGTTCGCGGTGACCGAAGGCGATCGGGTGCCGTTCGTCCTGACCTGGCAGGCGGCGCACCGCGACCGGCCCGACCCGGTCGACGCCGATGTCGCCGAAGCCGAAACCGACCGCTACTGGCGCGACTGGGTCGGCCGGTGCACCTACGACGGCGAGTGGCGCGACGCCGTCGTACGTTCGCTCGTCACGTTGCACGCGCTCACGTACCAGCCGACGGCCGGGATGGTCGCCGCCGTCACGACGTCGCTGCCGGAGAAACTCGGCGGC
>Ga0157369_10010053_pt1 | contig 10805 bp, 6 predicted proteins | sample C25metaG_FD_113461 | JGI IMG/M metagenome (GOLD analysis project Ga0157369, IMG submission 113461) | Corn rhizosphere microbial communities from Kellogg Biological Station, Michigan, USA - C2-5 metaG | ecosystem: Host-associated > Plants > Roots > Rhizosphere > Soil | place: USA: Michigan...
CAGGCTTGTTCTTGATGGCACCGACGCGGTAGAGGAATTCCGCCAGCGGGTAGGTGTTTTTCGGCGTAACGCTGAATTCGAACTGCGGGTTGTCGATGATTTTGAGCAACTCGGCGCGGTCGATCTTGGCCTTGGTCACGCGCAGGTAAGTGTCGGCTGCAGCGCCTTTGTCGTTCTGGGCGAACTGCGCGGCTTCGGTCAATGCCTCGACGAACGCCTTGTAGGTTTTTGGGTTGTCGTTGCGGAATTTCTCGGTGGCGAACAATACCGTCGGCGAGTTCGGGCCGAGCAGGTCGTAGGTGTTCAGCACCACGTGCACGTTCGGGTTGGCCAGGGCCTGGTCCTGAAACGGCGGGTTGGAAAAATGCCCGGTCAGCTCGGTGCCGCCAGCGATCAGCGCTGCGGTCGCATCCGGGTGAGGGACGGCGACGGTGTACTTATCGAGGCGATTGAATTCCTTGTCGCCCCACTGCTTGGCCGCCGCGTATTGCAGGAAGCGTGACTGCACCGACACGCCCACCGCGGGCACGGCAATGCGGTCCTTCTCGGTGAAATCGGCGATGGTCTTGACCTTGGGATTGTTGCTGACGAGGTAGTACGGGAAGTTACCCAGGGAAGCCACGGCCTTGACGTTCTGCTTGCCGTGGGTGCGATCCCAGATGGTCAGCAGCGGGCCGACACCGGCTCCGGCAATGTCGATGGAACCGGAGAGCAGTGCGTCATTGACTGCCGCGCCGCCAGACAACTGTGTCCAGTCGACCTTGATGTCGATGCCTTCCTGTTTACCGTATTTTTCGATCAGGTTCTGGTCGCGTACCACGTTCAGCAACAGGTAAACGATGCCGAATTGTTCGGCGATGCGGATCTCGCCTTCGGCCTGCGCGGACGCCGGTGCAATCAGGCTGCCGGCCAAGAGGCTGACACCCAGGCCGACGGTCGCCGCCAGCCGTGCGAATGGAATTTTCCTGGACATGGTCATGCTCCGATCAGAAAGGCGCGTCGCCCTGGATGGTGGTACGAAACAGCTTGCGGCGCAGATGGCTCGGGCAACCGGCGGCCAGGTGGATCAGCGAGCGGTTGTCCCAGAAAACCAGATCGTGGGGCTGCCATTGGTGGCGGTAGATGTTTTCTGGTAACACGCTGTGGGCGTAGAGTTGGGCCAGCACGTCGCGGCTCTCATCCTCCGGCAGGCCGACGATGCGGGTGGTGAAGCCTTCACTGACAAATAGCGCCTTGCGGCCGTTTTCCGGGTGGGTGCGCACGATGGGGTGCACGACTTCCGCCACCTGGGCGAGCTGCTCGGGGGTCAACGTGGGGCGCCAGTTGCCTTCGAATTTGGTTTCGCTGTAGCGCGCGGTATAAGAGTGAGCGGCGCTGCGACCTTCGACGGCTTTGCGCAGATGCTCGGGCAATTGGTCCCAGGCTTTGTGCATATCGGCAAACAAGGTGTCGCCACCTTCGGAGGGCAGCTCCTGGGCGTGCAGCATCGAGCCCAGGCTCGGCAGTTCTTTATAGGACAGGTCCGAATGCCAGAATTTACCGGCGTCACCCAGGCCGATGGATTGGCCGTTTTCGATAATGTTGGAGACGATCAGGATTTCCGGATGGTTGGCCAGCAGGAACTGCTTGAGTACGTGGATCTGCAGCACGCCGAAGCGGCGGCTGAAGGCAATCTGTTGTTCGGGCGTGATGCGTTGATCACGAAAGACCACGACGTGATGGTCCAGGTGCGCACGGTGAATGCGCGCGAAATCCTGCTCGTTGACTGGGCGTGACAAATCCAGGCCAATGACCTCGGCGCCTACACTGCCGGGAAATGGACGAATCTCGAAGGTTTGGGCGGTAGCGGTCGCTGTTGGAACAGTAGAGGTGGCGGACATGAGGTCACTCCCGGTCAGACAGGAGTGTGACTTTATAGATATAAGAACGGCTATTTAAATACCGTTAGTGAATATCGATAGACAGGAATGTATCGACCGAACCCCATACTTCCTAACGCATGGGGAATAAACTGCAACAGCAAAGTGTTCATTCCATAACCGCCGATAATGCAGCAATCGGCGCAGGAAGCCGGCCGATGAACCCGGCCGTGTAAGACGCCGTAAATGTCGGTTGTGGGGGGTGGGAGCGTGATGTTGAAGCGCTTACAAGCCGAAACCGTACCCGTTTGACAAGCTTATGGGCAGTCTCTAGTGTGCATTGGATCCAATTAGCCACCCTATCAGAATAAGGAGGATAGCGTAACCGTGACGCAGAAGCCGAACCCTTTGAACAGCATCAAGATCAGCGGGCCTATTCCCGCCCATCTCGCTCGTTCCGTGATTGAAGAAACCTTGCGCAACGCCATCCTCGATGGACGCTTGCCGTGCGGTACCGCCATGCGCCAACAGGAATTGGCCAGCCTGTTCGGAGTCAGCCGCATGCCCGTGCGGGAAGCCCTGCGCCAGTTGGAAGCCCAGTCGCTGTTGCATGTGGTGACGCACAAGGGTGCCGTGGTTGCACCGCTGATCGAGGATAACTCGGCGGAAACCTATGAACTGCGGATGTTGCTGGAGTCTGAAGCTTTGCGCTTGTCGATTCCGTTGCTCACCGAGGCCGATATCGCCGAGGCGGATGCGATCATCGTCGCCCTGGAGCAGGAAAAAGACTACAGCGAGATTGGCCGCCTCAATCGGCTGTTCCACATGGCCCTGTATGGCAAGGCCCCGAACCAGCGGCTGCTCAATCTGGTGGAGCACGGGTTGAACGAAGAGGAGCGTTTCCTGCGTTATAACCTGGAGGCCATGGGGTTGGGAGAGACGTCCCAGGAGGATCACCGCGAATTGCTGAACCTGGTCGCCCAGAAGAAAACCCAGGAAAGCATCCTGACGCTGCGCAATCACTTGATGCGAGGCATGGAAGTGATCAGCGCCTACCTCAACGGCCTGGAGGCCGACGACGCCAAGAAAGGTAAGTACTAAGGCGCGCGGCCCTCCTGTCGCGAATCTTCCTTACCCCGGGGCTCACTAACTCACTATTAGCGCCCCGCACAGAAGAAGTTTCCCACCTGCCGTAAAGAAGCAAACTTACAGCACATATTATTTAGAAAAACTTCTAACACATTTGTATGCTCGCCAAATTGTTTAACCCGCTTATTATCTTTCCTTACTAAACCAGATAGTTCATTCCGACGTCGCGATGCCCCCATATTGAGCGGCTCGCACGCCAGCGCCTGGTTTATACCTGCTCAATCCTTGCCGATTACAAAAACTCATCGCTGTTTCCACACAGCAGACGCAACAACTTATAGGCATCAACCATGCATCAACCGTTACTTGAAACAATAAAACTGCAGTTATGCAGCCATTCGTTATTTACAGAAATAACTTCTCTGCGAAAGTTGCAACTTTTTATGGAAAGCCATGTATTCGCTGTCTGGGATTTCATGACCCTCGCCAAACGTCTGCAACAGGAGCTGACCTGCACGCGTCTACCCTGGTTGCCACCTGTCGACCCATGGGCTGCACGCCTGATCAACGAGATCGTGCTGGGAGAGGAATCTGACGAACATCCTGCACAAGGCTATTGCAGCCACTTCGAACTTTACCTGGAAGCCATGGCGGAAGTAGGCGCCAGCACTACCGCTATCAATCACTTCATTGCGCTGCAACGCCAGGGCCTCGAAGCAACTGCCGCCTTGCATGAAGTCGAGATTCTTCCCGGTGTGGCCCGCTTTGTCAGCGACACCTTACACCTTGCGCTAAATGCCCCTGCCCATTGTGTGGCCGCCACATTCCTGCACGGCCGTGAGCACGTCATCCCACCGATGTTCGAGCGCATCCTGCAATCCGAGGCGCTCAACCACCGTCAGACGCCTACCCTGTGCGCCTACCTCAAGCGCCACATCGAATTGGACGCCCAGGACCATGGGCCGGCAGCAGAGCAGTTGCTTCTGCGCCTCTGCAGCGCAGACCCGGCCTACCCGCAACAGGCCAACGCTGCCGCCGTGGCTGCCGTCCAGAGCCGCATCGCGCTCTGGGATGTGGTTCGGGCTTCGCTGCACGAGATGAAGCCATGACCGCTGCCGATTACAAAACCATTGCCGACGACTGGGAGCGCCGCGCAACCATCCGCACACGTCCTCGCCGTTTGCTGGAGGATGATGACAAGCTGATCTACCCGTTGTGTCGCCAGCCCCTGGTGCTTTGTGCAACCTTTATCGAACACTGCCCGCAGTGGCGCGATTTTGTCCTGGCACAGAGCTTTTATAAATTCATCAACGACGTGGTGATATTCGAGACCGAGATTGTCGACCAGACGGCACGCAGCATTGCCAAGAATCGCTTCTCGGTGCCCTTCCCGCTTGCCTGTCGTATTGATGCGATGACCATCGTTGTGGACGAGGACTACCACGCGTTGGTGGCACTGGATTTCCTCCAGCAAACCGTGGCCATGACGGGTATACAACCACTGGCGCTGCCCCAGGAAATCGAATTGAGCCGAGCGCTGCCGGCGGCACAGGCGCAGGTACCCCCTCACCTGCACGATGCCGTCGCGCTGATCGGCGTGGCCATTGCCGAAAACACCGTGACCCACGATGTGGCGGCGTTCTCCAAGGACGCCAGCGTCAAAGCCTCCGTCCGTGGCTTGATGGCCGACCACCTGGCCGATGAAGGCCGCCACGCACAATTCTGGACGCGCTTGGTACGCCTGTATTGGCAGGCTGCCAGCGCCGACGACCGCGACAGCATTGCCAAGGTGCTACCGATTTTCCTGGCCCGGTACCTGACCAACGACCTGCAAAAGAACTTCGACCTTCAGTTGATCGACTACCTCGATATCAGCAACCCCCTGCGCAACGCCTTGCGCGATGAAGTCGCGGCGCTGGCCTTCCCCATCACCCGCCAGCATCCTTTGATGGGCAATATCCTGGGCTTCCTGCAACACAGCGGCTTGCTGCAGACACCAAGTGTGGCCCAAGGGCTGACCGACTACTTGCACGTGGCCGGGAGGGTAGCATGAGGCGCCTGACCATCGGATTTTCCGGCACCAGCAGTGCCTTGGCGGCTATCAGGCGGGAGCTGGAGCAGTATGGGTATGTCTTGAGTGATGCCGGCTCGGACCTGTGGATCGATGACGGCAGCCAGTCGTTGCCGAACCCGGCACACCAAACCTCAGTGCTGGGCCTGCGCCTGGGGGTTGGCCCAGTGACCGACTGCGGGTTACCCGCACTGCAACTGCGCGCCTATGGGCCCGAGGGGCGACTAGCGGCTGTCCTTGAAGTCGCAACGGAGCCCAGTGGGAACGGCCAGCGCCTGCGCCAGCAAGTGACCCAAGCGATGATGGAATGGGTTGCGCTGCACGTCAGTGGTTTTTCGCGCGACCCCGGATATTTCTCCGTCAAAGCGGTCGCCAATGAATGGCCCGAGCAGGGTTTGGACGCGCTTGACGCCTTGGCATTTGTTCACCGATTCAACCGCACCGAAGACCTCGCTGTCATGCGGGAGGCCCAGGTGCCTGTGATCGAACGGTTGCAGGCCAGCCTTCACCAATTCGCTGATAGGCGGGCGCTGAACATCGACGGCAGCGTGGTGACTTACCGCGAGTTGCACGTGCAGGCCCTCATGATCCAGCAACGGTTAAGCCCTGTGTTGGGCGTCACGCAGGCACCACCGGTGGTTGGGGTTTGCCTGGAAAAGTCCGTAGCGTTGTACGCCAGTATTCTCGCGGTTATGGGCTGTGGCGCGGTGTATCTGCCGCTGGCTCCGGACCACCCGCCTCAACGCCATCAGGCCTTGCTCGAGAACGCAGGGGCCCGGGTGTTGCTGGACGCCGGCCAGCACCCCTTGCGAGAGCGCTTCATTACACTGGATGTGCGCAAGGTCGACCCGCAGGACACCGACTTGCTGCGTCCGCTGATGCACGCTCAGCCCGCCCTCGATTCGCCCTGCATGACGCTCTATACATCGGGTACCACCGGCCATCCCAAGGGGGTGTTGCTCAGCCAAGCCAACCTGGCACATTTCGCGGCCTGGTTCAGGGCCTGCATGAACCTGGATGAACAAAGCCGTGTCCTGCAGTTTTCACCGGTGAGCTTTGACTCGTCCCTGATCGATATTGTCCCTACCCTGATAGCGGGCGCCGAGTTGATCGTCCCCAGCGCAGAGCAACGACACGACCCTCAGCAACTGCTCGATCTGCTCCACCGTCAGCGCGTTACCCATGCCTTTTTGCCCCCCTCGCTGCTGAGCATTCTGCCGCCCGATCAACCGCTGGGCCTGACGCACCTGCTGACCGGGGGTGACGTCTGTGAACCCCATGTCATCGACCGCCTGGCGGCGCAGTGCCAATTTCACAACCTTTACGGCCCCACGGAGGCCACCGTACTGATCACCCATCGTACGTTTCAACCTGGCGACAGCAACCGCAATCTCGGCCGGCCGATCGCCAACAGCTGGGTGTTGATCCTCGATGACGACCAGCAGCCGGTCGATGAAGAGGTGATGGGTGAGGTGTACATCGTTGGGCCTGGCGTAAGCCTGGGCTATGTGAACGACCCACCTCAGGCGACCAGTGCCTTTGTGGAGCTTGCAGTGCCTGGGGGCCAGCCCTTGCGCGCCTACCGCAGCGGCGATTTGGCCCGGTGGACCGCCGATGGAATCGTGCTGGGCGGACGACGTGATGATCAGGTGAAGATTCGTGGCTTTCGGGTCGGGCCCCAGGAGATTGAGCAGTGCCTGCGTACCAGCCGGCTGTATCGCCAAGTGGCGGTGGTGATCGACCCTGACCGCAGGATCCGTGGCTTTGTCGCTCAACCCGAACCCGGGGCTACCCTGGCGGCCCTGCAGCAACACGCGCGGCAGTGGCTGCCCGACTACATGCGGCCCGGCTTCTGGGATGAGTTGGCATGCATGCCGTGCGCCAGCAACGGCAAGATCGACCGTGAGGCCTTACTGGCAGTGCCGCTCCAGCCCAACGTGCAGGAGGAAGGTGGCACGGCACACACCCCGCTTCAAGTTCGGTTGACTCGCCTGTGGAGCGAACTGTTGACGCTGCCCGAGGGTGAAGTGTCTATCGATGAGAGCTTCTTCGATCTCGGCGGCCACTCGATTGTGCTATCGACGTTGTTGCTGCGCGTTCGCGAGCAGTTTGGTCGTAGCTTCGCACTGAGTCATTTCGTTGAAGTACCGACGATTCGTACGCTCGCAACGCTGCTGGAGAACGGTGAACGACCCGATGCTTCCTGCGATGCGGCTGCTCGCGATGCTCAACGGGACTGGACGTTCAACACGCTGCCAGAGGACCGCGCAGGCGACCCACACAAAGTGATCGTGACGGGGGCCAACAGTTTTGTTGGTGTTCACATCGTCGAGGCATTGCTGGCCGCAGGTGCAACGACCGTGGCGTGCCTGGTACGTGAGACGCCGGGACAGTCGGCGATGGCACGATTCACTCAGGCGTTGCGTGAGTACCGCCTGGAACATCTGGACCTGAGCAGGGTGCAGGTATTCGCCGCCGATATCAGCCTCCCTCGATTGGGCCTGGCCAGCGACGCGTATGATGCTATCGCCCAGGATTTCGGGGTGCTGATACACAACGCAGCACGGGTCAATCACGTGATGGACTATACATCTCTGGCCAGGGACAACGTTGCCCCCCTGTTCGAATGCCTGTGCCTGTGTGAGACCCACAGCAAGAAGGTCCTCAACTTTATCTCGACACTGTCCGCTTCCAGCGCTGTCGACTCGCAGGGTTATGTCCTCGAAGCGCCCGCTGCAACGACGTTGCCGCTGTACATCAAGAATGGCTACAACCTGTCCAAATGGGTTGCCGAGCGCCAACTGGGTCGTGCGGTGGAGCGCGGCGCCTGGGTGAATATCCATCGCCCCGGCAACATCAGTTTCAACAGTCACAATGGTGCCTGCCAACCGCAAAAAAATCGTCTGATGCTGATGCTCAAGGGGTCACTGCAGCTGGGCCTGATGCCTCGGTTGACGCTGAACTTCGACCTGATGCCGGTGGACTTCCTGGCGCGCTTCATTGCATTCCACAGCAGCCGCTTTCAGGCCGACAGGCATGTGTTCAACCTGCATAACCCCAAGCCTTTGAGCTGGGAGGACTACCTGGATGCGTTCAGTCGGGCGGGGCACCGTTTCAAGCGGGTGAGTATCGCGCAGTGGCAACAGGCGCTGCGAACGGTAAACCAGGACAACGCACTGTTTGGCGTGCTCGGTTTCTACCTCGATCGCCTCGACGAAGACATCGGCGACACATCGATGATTCGCCACGACAACGCACGACAGGGTATCCAGCAGATGGGGGCTCGCTACCCCGAAAAAGACCCGGCGTTGTTGAGCAAAGGCTGCAACTACCTCAAGACCATCGGCTTTCTTTGAACGCCTCAGGACAACCTCATGAAACTGCTGCAACCCGATACGTTAATTCGCAATCCGAACGGCCTGCCGATAGTGGCATCCGTCTCGGTCAACTGCTGTGCCTCTCGCCTGTGGGCCATGGTGGGGCAGTTTGCCGGCTTCGATGTGTTTATTCCGGACCTGATGCATATCGAAATGACCGGCTCAGGCGTGGGCGCATTGCGGACTAAATTTTTCCGCGATGGTAACTGTGTCGTGGAACAGCTCAATAGCCGGGACGAACAAGCCATGCACATGACCTGGACCACAATCTACAACACACTGGGCGTGGCCAGGTTATGGGCGGCGATGCATGTGGAAGCGCTTGAAAAGGAGCGCTCCAGGGTGACATGGACAATTATTGCTGAGCCCACAGAGGAGGTGAGCCCAGGGTTTGAACAGTTTGTGCAGGGCTTCGCCAACGGCGCCTTGGACAACGTTCGCCGGTTGCTTGGCTAAGCGGCAGGAGCGGCGCGCGTCGCTCCTGCCATTCAGTCAGCGGGTTAGATCTTGAAGCTATCGACCAGTTGCTTCAACCGATTGGCCTGCTGCGACAGGGCATCGCAATCCTTGAGGGTTTCATTCAGATTGGCCACGCCCTGCTGGTTCAGCAAGTTGATCTGGTTGATGTCCACATTGAGGGTTTCCACCACGGCAGTTTGTTCTTCGGTGGCGGCAGCCACGGACTGGTTCATTCCGTCGATCTCGACAATCCGCTGCGTCACGCTGACCAGGCGCTCACCGGCCTGGTTCGCGACCTCTACGCTTTCTTCGCTGGAGGTCTGGCTGGCGTTCATGGTGGTGACCGCTTCACGCGAGCCCACTTGCAGCGAGGTGATCATTTTGTGGATCTCCTCGGCCGACTCCTGGGTTCGATGAGCCAGGTTGCGCACCTCGTCCGCGACCACTGCAAAACCTCGACCGGCCTCACCCGCACGCGCTGCCTCGATGGCCGCGTTAAGCGCCAGCAAGTTGGTTTGCTGGGAGATGCCTTTGATCACATCAAGGATGTGACCAATGTTGTCGGTGCTGGCGTTCAGGGTTTCGATCTGGGTGCAGGACAAGCTGATCTTCTGCGACAGCTCCGACATCGCAAGAATGGTTTGCTCCACGACTTTGCGTCCATCGTCGGCTTGCTCACTGGCACCACTGGCGTGCTGTGAAGCATCCGCGGCGTTACGTGCGATTTCCTGGGTAGCGGCACCCAGTTCATTGATCGCTGCGGCCACGCTATTGGTGCGTGCACTCTGCTCATCGGAACCGATGATAGAGGCATTGGACGAGGCCATTACACGCTGGGACAAGTCGTGTACCTGGCGGGTTGCCGAAGACACTTCCGAAATCGAAGCGTGGATGCGCTCTACAAATTGATTGAACGCACTGCCGACCTCGCCGAATTCGTCCTTGCTGGTGACAGCCAGGCGACGGGTCAGGTCACCCTCGCCCTGGGCAATGTCCTGCATCGCTACGCCCATGGTGGTGAGGGGGCGCAGCAAGACTTGGATCAGCAAGCTCAGGAGCACGGCGATCACGACCACGGCGATCAGCATGGCAACCAACGCGGAAGTTCGGAACTTGCCCAGCGGCGCGTAGGCTTTGTCTTTATCAATCGACAGGCCGATATACCAATCTGCGCCAGGCAAACCACTGATAGGGGTGAAGGACAGGATGCGGTCCTGCCCATTGAGGACGACGTCCTGGCTGACCTTGTCGATACGCACCTGGGTGCCGGGGTAGATATCCTTGAGGTTCTTCATCACTTGGTCCTGATCAGGACTGACGATGACTTGGCCGTCGCCGCTGACCAGGAATGCGTGGCCGATACCGCCGAAGTCCACCGAGTTGATGATCTTCACCAAGGTTTGCAGGCTCAGGTCACCGCCGACGACGCCGAGCAATTCACCGTTCTTTTTCACCGGCATGGCGATGGTCACGATCTGTCCACCCACTGCGGCCATGTAGGGTGGCGTGAGCATGGGTTTATCTGCGGCCACTGCCTGCTTGTACCAAGGGCGCTGACGGGGGTCATAGCCATCGGGCATTTTCGCGTCGGGGCGCTGGGTGAACACGCCGTTGGTTTGGCCTACGTAGGTGAACTGGAAGTTCGAAGTGAATGCCGCTTGATCGACCAGACCGGGAAGGTCGGCACCACTGCCTTGGTGGGCAACGTTTTGCGTGAGGCTTTCGAGTACCAGTATTCGACCACTGAGCCAGTTCTGAACACTGCTGGCGGTGAGTTCACCGGATTGTTGGATGGAGGACTCCAGGTTCTGCGTGATGATGCTGCGTTGCAGGTAGTCGTTGTAGAGGGTGAATAACGCGAAGGCCAGAACCACGACGCCTGACGCGGCCAACAGAATTTTATGACTGAACTTGAGATTCATTTCATCGACTTCTTTTGCCAAAGGGGGG
>Ga0157369_10010055_pt1 | contig 10801 bp, 13 predicted proteins | sample C25metaG_FD_113461 | JGI IMG/M metagenome (GOLD analysis project Ga0157369, IMG submission 113461) | Corn rhizosphere microbial communities from Kellogg Biological Station, Michigan, USA - C2-5 metaG | ecosystem: Host-associated > Plants > Roots > Rhizosphere > Soil | place: USA: Michigan...
ACAAGCACGAGCAGTGGGCGGACGACATCGAGGAGACGCAGGGCACGCGCCCCAACTACCCGCTGATCGGCGACTCGGACTACAAGGTCTCGAAGCTGTACGGGATGCTGCCGGCCGACGTCTCCGGCGATCCTGCCGAGCGCACGCCGGCGCTGAACCAGACCGTCCGCAACGTCTTCGTCATCGGCCCGGACAAGACGATCAAGTTGATCCTCGTCTATCCGATGTCCACCGGCCGGAACTTCGACGAGGTGCTCCGCGTCATCGACTCGCTCCAGCTGACGGCGAAGCACAAGGTCTCCACTCCCGCACAGTGGAAGCAGGGCGATAAGGTGATCATCTCCGGGTCCGTGTCCGACGACGAAGCGAAGGAGATCTTCGGAGAGTGGGAAGCACCGAAGCCGTACATCAGAGTGGTGCCGCAGCCGAGCTAGAGGAGTACCGCCGCGAGCTGACCGCGTACTGCTACCGGATGCTCGGCTCCGCCGCCGACGCGGAGGACGCGGTACAGGAGACGATGATTCGCGCCTGGCGCTCCCTCGAGAAGTTCGAGGGGCGTTCGGCGCTGCGCTCCTGGGTGTACCGGATCGCGACGAACGTCTGCTTCGACGCGCTCAACAGCTCGAAGAAGCGCGCGCGTCCGATGGACCTCGCCGGGCCCGGCGAGCCGCTCTTCGAGAACCTGCGCGAGCTGCCCGAGGTGACCTGGCTGACGCCGCTGCCGACGCCTGACGAGGCGGCCGAGCAGCGCGACACGCTGCGTTTGGCCTTCGTCGCGGCGCTGCAGCACCTGCCGCCGAAGCAGCGGGCCGCGCTCATCCTCTGCGAGGTCCTCCAATGGCAGGCATCCGAAGCCGCGCAGCTGCTCGAGACGAGCGTCGCGTCGATCAACAGCGCCCTCCAGCGCGCGCGGGCGACGCTCGCGACCGCTGACATCGCGGCGCCGGCGGAGCTCGACGCCGAGGCACGGGCGCTGCTCGACCGATACGTCGCCGCGTTCGAGGCGTACGACATCGACCGGCTGACCGGGCTCATCCACGAGGACGCGATCCAGTCGATGCCGCCGTTCGACCTCTGGCTGCGCGGCCGGGACGACATCTTCACCTGGTGGCTCGGGCCGGGGATCGGCTGCAGCGGCTCGAAGCTCGTGCCCGCGCAGCAGACCGCGAACGGGCTGCCGGCGTGGGGCCAGTACAAGCCGTCCGACGACGGCGGCTACGAGCCGTGGGCGCTACAGGTCGTGGAAGTGATCGGCGGGAAGATCGCCGAGCTGACGTTCTTCCTCGACACGAAGACGCTGTTCCCGCTGTTCGGGCTTCCCGAGCGTCTCGCGTAGCCCGCACAGGTCGATCAGGGCCCACAGCTCGGCCGAGGCCGCGACGACGCGCACGTCCGCGGCGAGGCGGAGCCGTGCGAGCAGGTCGACTGCGCGCAGGTCCACACCTCTAAGACCGCCGCCGGGCGGCGAACTCATCGACCGCGCGCGCGACCGCGGCCGGCGCGACGAGCATCGAGAGGTGCCCTGCGCCGGGAATCGCCTGGAAGCGCGACCCGAGCAGGCCCGCCGTCCGTCGGCCCGCCGCCGGCGAGTCGACGGAGTCGTCGGCGCCCCAGAGCACGAGACTCGGGATCGGCACGGAGCGCAGCGCCTGTTGGGCGACGCCCTGGATGCCGTAGCGAAGCATCGCCTTGAACGCGGCGGCGGTCCCCGGGAGCCGGAAGGGCCGCTGGAACTCGTCGATCGTCGCCCTGTCGATCCGGTACCGGGGGCCGAGCGCGCCGCGCAGCACGCGCCGGAAGACGAAATCGGAGCCGGTGACGATGCGATACGCGCTCGTGAACCACGGCGGCACGAGGAGCGCGGTCAGCCAGGTCGGCCCGCCGCCGCCCGGCAGCGCATCTCCGTCGAGGAGGACGATGCCGGAGGCGTCCTTCGCAAGCGACACCGCAACGGCGGCTCCGAGCGAATGGCCGACGACGACCGGGCGGCCGAGGCGCTCGCGGCGGATGAAGCCGTGGGCGAGCGCCGTCCAGCGCGCGAGGGAGTACGGGCCGCGCCGCTGCGAATAGCCGAAGGGCGGCAAGTCGATCGCGAACACGCGGTGGTCGTGCGCGAGCAGCGGCGCGGCGCGGTGCCAGACCCACGTCGGCTCGACGAATCCCCCGAGCAGGAGGATCGCGCTGCCGTGCGTCCCCCAGTGGGCGTACGCGAGGCGCGTCCCGTCCACGACGACGGACGGGCCGGTGTAGCGAAGCGTGTCGCGGTTGCGCGTGGCGAGGTTGTAGGCGAGCGACGCAAGGGTGAGCAGGACGACGAGCCGAAGGAAGAAGCTCACCGCCTCCTTTGCGCTTTGCGCAGCGCGTCGAGGCGCCGGCGGTCCACCTTCGTCGGCCGCCCGACGGCGCGCGGCGCCGACCGGCGCTCCAGAGCCTGTTGCTCGCGCAGGGCGATCGACTCCGCGGTCTCCTCGTAGAGCGTGGCCGCGACCGACGCCGGCCCGCGGCGTTCCCCGAGGGCCGTCACGACCACGGTGCGGCGGCTCTGCCCGAGCGTCACCTCGATGCTCTCGCCGACGTGCACGTCGCGCGACGGCTTCACGCGCGCGCCGCCGACGTGCACGTGCCCGCCTGCGACCGCGTCCGTCGCCGCGCTGCGTGTCTTGAAGAAGCGCGCAGCCCACAGCCACTTGTCGATGCGAACGGCCTCGGTCACACCGTGCCCGGCAGCACGACCTCGAACCGTGCGCCGCGCTTCGCGCGCGCGTAGCGCAAGTCGCCGCCGTGAGCGCGCGTGTATGCGCGCGCGATCGCGAGCCCGAGCCCGCTGCCGTGCCCTTCGCTGCCCCGGACGAAGCGGTTGAACAGGCGCGGCACGAGCTCGTACGGGACGCCGGCGCCTTCGTCCTCGACGACGAGCGTCAGCGTGTCGCCCTTCGCCGACGCGGTCAGACGGATCGGCGTCTTGCCGTAGGCCCGCGCGTTCGAGACGAGGTTGGTGACGACGCGCTCGAGGATGAGCGGATCCAGCATCGCCTCCACCGTCCCGTTCGCCTCGACGACGACGTCCGCGCGCGTGCCGGCGGCTGCGATGAGGAAGTCGCGGACGTTGACCGGCTCGATGTTGACGCGCACGCGGCCGGAGTCGAGCCGCGAGAGATCGAGGAGCTGTTCGATCAGGCGGCGCATGCGGTCCGCCTCCTGCCAGGCCACCTCGGACAGCTCGTGCTTGACCTCGTCGGACAGCTCTCCGGCCCGCCCGCGCAGCGTCGCGAGCGCGCCGTACACCGACGCGGCGGGCGTCCGCAACTCGTGCGACGCGATCGCGACGAAGTTCCGCTGTAGATCGTCGAGCGCGACGGTCTCCTCGTGCAGCCGCGCGCGTTCGATCGCGACGGCGGCACGCTCCGCGACGAGCTGCAGGAGCTGTACGTCGTCCTTCGCGAACGTGTGGTGGTAGAGCGTGCCGACGTGCAGCACGCCGATCACCTCGTCGCGTGCGATCAGCGGCACGCCGAGCAGCGTCTTGATCCCCTTCTCGCGCAGGATCGGGTTGAGGACGTGGGCGTGGTCGACGTCGGGAAGGATCACCGGCCGCCGCTCGGCGGCGACACGTCCGGCGAAGCCGCCGCCGACGGGGATGCGGACGCCCGCCTCCACCTCTTCCTCGAGGCCCTTCGCCGCGCGTGCGACGAGCTCGTTCGTGTCCTCGTCGAGGAGGAGGACGGCGGCAGTGTCCGCGCCGAGGATCGGGCGGATGCGAACCAGCAGCTCCTCGAGCAGGTCGTCGAGCTCGAGATGCGTAAGCGCCGCATCGGTGACCGCCTGCACGTATTCGAGGTGGCGCCGCACGCGTCGCTCGGCCTCGAACGCGCGCGCGTGCTCGATTGCGAGCGCCGTCCGGTCGGCGACGAGCTGGAGGATGTCGATGTCGTCCTTCGTGAACTCGTGCGGAGTGAGCGTGCCGACGTGCAGCACGCCGATCGGCCCTCCTTCGACGAGGAGCGGCACGCCGAGCATCGACTTGATCCCCTTCTCCCGCAGGATCGGGTTGAGGACGTCCGCATGGTCGACGTCCGGGAGCACGACCGGCCGCCGATCGGCGGCGACACGACCGGCGAATCCCAGGCCGAGGGGGATGCGCACACCGGCCTCGACCTCTTCCTCGAGCCCGTTCGCCGCGCGCGCAACGAGCTCGTCCGTCTCCTCGTCGAGCAGGAGGATGGCCGCCGTGTCGACGGAGAGAATCACTCGCACGCGGGTGAGGAGCTCGTTGAGCAGATCCTGCAGGTCGAGGTGCGCGAGCGCGGCGTCGGTGACCGACTGCACGTTCTCGAGGCGGCGCCGCGCGAGCCGCTCGGCCTCGAGCGAGTTGTAGTGCTCGACGCCGACGGCCGCCCGGTTCGCGACGAGCTGGAGCATCTCGAGCTCCTCGTCGGCCAGGTGCTGCATCCGCGCGGCGACGGCGCCGTGCACGGCGGAGCGCGCGAGCAGCGGGACGGCGGTGCCGTCGGCGGACGTCACGACCTCGCCGCATGCGATCGAACGTTGCGCGAGCTCGAGCAGGGCCGGATCGCTGCTGCCGTACCGCGGTCCGTCCACGAGCACGATCGCGCACTCGGTTGCGGCGAGGGCCGCGCAGGCGCGTTCGGTCAGCTCCTCGAGCAGCTCGCCGAGATCGAGCTCGGCCAGGCGAGGGTCGACGACGGCCCGCAAGCCGCTGTGTCGTGTCGACCCCCCATTTTCCACCTCGGGAGGTTACGCGAAGTGGCGATGGGTTCGATACAAACGGAGGGTTGGACGCGCTGCGATCTGCCCTGCTCGCCCTGCACAAGGCCGTCCTGTCGGTCGAGAGACGGAACCTCGAGCGCGTCCACGGTCGCCTGGGGAACGCCGAATTCCTTCAGATCGTGTCCGATCCGGTGCGCTACGGCTGGCTGAAGCCGTTCTCGCACCTCATCCTCGCGATCGACGACGAGGACTACGAGGGGGACGTCGTATCGGACGCGCGCGAGCTGTTGAAGCCTCCGAAGGCCGACACGCCCTTCGGACGCCGGTACCTGTCGCTGATGCAGCGCGAGCCGGCGCTCGTCGTCGAGCACCGCGCGGTCACACGACTCCTCTGAGGACCTCGTCGGCGACGCCGAAGGCGGCGTTCGCCGCGGGCACGCCGCAGTAGATCGCGCACTGGAGCAGCGTCTCCTTGATCTCGTCGTCGGTCAGACCGTTGCGCTTCGCCGCGCGCACGTGCATCGCGAGCTCCTCGTGGTGGCCGAGCGCGGTCAGCGCCGTCAGCGTGATCACGCTGCGCGTGCGCCGGTCGAGGCCGGGGCGCGCCCAGATCTCTCCCCACGCATAGCGCTCGATGAGCTCCTGGAAGTCGCCGGTGAAGTCGTTCGCCTTCGCCTGCGCGCGGTCGACGTGCTCGTCGCCGAGCACCTCGCGGCGGATGCGCTCGCCGTCGCTCATGACAGGTGCGCGAGCAGCGCCTCGTTGAACGCCTCCGGCTGCTCCGCGCTCGCGAGGTGCGCAGCGCCGTCGAGCACGACGAGCTTGCCGGGCACGGTACGCGCCTCGTCGAGCGTCACGCTCGGATCTTCCGCTCCCGCGATCACGAGTGTCGGCGCGACGACCCGCGTGAGGTCGGCCGTGAGGTCGGTGTCGCGCAGGGCTTCACAGCAGCGAGCGTAGCCCTCCGGCGGGCACCCGAGCAGCATCTCGCGCGTCCATGCCGGCACCTCGCCGACGAACCAGCGGCCGAGGACGGCGTCGGCGATCGCGGGCATGCCCTCGGTGCGCACGCGGGCGGCGCGATCGTCCCACTGCTCCGGCGGCGGGAACGACGGCTTGGTACAGGCGACGACGAGACGGTCGATGTCGGCGTTCGCCGCGATGCACATCGCGACGATCCCGCCGAGCGAGAGGCCGCAGTACGACGCGGGGCCGTCGACGAGCTCGACGATCGATTCTGCGAGCTCCGCGATCCGGAACGCGTGGTCGGGAACCGGTGACCCGCCGTGCCCTGGGAGGTCGACGCGGAGGACGCGGAAGTCCCGGAGCGCCGGCAGCTGCGGCTCCCACATCGCGGTCGTCGAGCCGAGCGAGCCGAGCAGCACGAGGGTCGGGCCGTCGCCGTCCGCGACGTGATGCAGCTTCACCCGCCGTACGCCTTGCGGTACACGTCGAGCGCACGGTCGACGAACGCACCCGCGGCGCCGAGGTAGTCCTCGGGCGCGGCCGCGTCGATGTTCAGCCGTCGCGCTTCGGACAGCGTGTCGTCGGAGATGTTGGCGCGCATCCGATCGGCGTCGACTTCGAGGCCCTCGAGTGCCTCGCGCATCCACGCTGCCGCGCCGCCGGTGAGCGCGAGCGCGTCGGTGATCGCCCGCCACTCCGCCTGCCACGCGCCGGTCGCCCGCTCGTGCTCGTGCACGTCGCCCAGCAGTTGCTGCCCGGCGGCGATCGCGCCCGACGCGCAGGCGCGGGCGAGCGTCGACCCGACGGGGTTGCGCTTGTGCGGCATCGTCGAGGAGCCGCCGCCCGGCGCCTCGCGCACCTCGCCGACCTCCGTCTGTGCGAGCAGCGCGACGTCCGTTGCGATCTTCGCGACAGCACCCGCAGCGATCGCGAGCGCGGCGCCGAGTCGCGCGATCGGGATGCGGTTCGTGTGCCACGGCAGGATCGGGACATCGAGGCCGAGCTCCTGCGCGTACGCGGCGAGCACGTCGGGCCCGCGATCGCCGAGCGGCGCGAGCGTGCCGGACGCGCCGCCGAGCTGCGCGGGCGTCGAGACGCTGAGGCCGCGCTCCGCCGCGACGGTCGCGACGAGCCACTGCGCCGCCTTCAGCCCGAACGTCGTGGGCGTCGCCTGCTGCAGCAGCGTCCGGCCGGCCATCACCGTGTCGCGATGCCGCTCGGCGAGCGTCGCGCACGCACGCTGGACGCCGCGCAGCTCCGCGGTGATCAGGTCGAGCGCGCGGCGCGCGACGAGCATCGCCGCCGTGTCGACGATGTCCTGCGACGTCGCGCCGTGGTGCGCGTGCTCGGGCAGTCGCCGGACGAGCGGCTCTGCCGGATTGCCGACGCGTCGGCCGTCCTCGGCGAGCTCCTCCGGGTCGAACGGCCCGGCCGCGTCGATCGCCGCCGCAGTCCCCTTCGGGACGATGCCGAGCCGCTCCTCGACCGCTGCGAGCGCGCGCTCGGCTTCGACCATAGCCCCGACCCACGCGTCGTCGGAGACGGCGGCGCGCAGCTCGGCCGGAACGAAGAGCGCGTCAAAGGGCAAAGAAGGTCGTCTCCCGCTCGCCCTGCAGGTGGATGTCGAACGGGCCGTCGTGAGGAAGGTCGATCGCCGTCAGCTGGTGCCGCAGCAGCCCGCGCGCGAACACATATGCCCACAGGCGCGATGCGTCGCGAGGGACGAGGAAGCGGAACACGCCGTCGGAATCGGTCGCCGAGCGGCCCCAGGCGCGCGTCGCCGGGTCGTACAGCTCGATCACGCCGTCCGGCACCGGGTCGCCGTTTCCGTCGAGCAGCCGGCCGTGCACCTCGACGCCGTCCGGGTCGAGCACGTGCTGCTGCCGGCGCGACAGGCCGATCGCGAAGAAGGGCCCGACGGTTTGCGACGGCGTGCGCATCATTCGAACGGTGTCGACCGCAGGACGATGTCCCATTCGTAGCCGAGCGCCCACTCGGGCTCCGTCCGGGCGAGCTCGAAGCGCGCGACGAGCAGCCCGCGCGCCTTCGGATCGCGGACGGCGTTGAAGATGGGGTCGTATTCGAACAACGGATCGCCGGGGAAGTACATCTGCGTGACGAGACGCTGCGTGAACATCCGGCCGAAGACGGAGAAGTGGATGTGCGCCGGACGCCACGCGTTCGGGTGGTTCCCCCACGGATACGCGCCGGGCTTCACCGTGGTGAAGCGGTAGCGGCCGTCCGCGTCGGTCAGGCAGCGGCCGGCGCCGGAGAAGTTCGGGTCGAGCGGCGCCGGGTGTGCATCGACTTCGTGCCGGTAGCGGCCGGCGGCGTTCGCCTGCCAGACCTCGACGAGCGCGCCGCGCAGCGGCCGTCCGTCGTCGTCGAGGACGCGGCCCGTGACGACGATGCGCTCGCCGAGCGGCTCGCCTTCGTGCTGCCTCGTCAGGTCGTTGTCGAGGGGATCGAGCGCATCCTCCCCGAAGACGGGGCCCTCGAGCGAGTGCAGCTCTTCCGGCAGCGTCGCGAGCGGCCGCTTCGGGACCCGGAACTCCGTCGAGCGATAGTCGGGCCAGTCGACTTCGACCTCGCTCACGCGTCGCCCTTCGTGCGAAGCGCGTGGAGCGCCCGCAGCTCGTGCTCGGTCGCCGGTGTCGTCTCGCGCACGTCGCCGGCCACGCGCAGCTCCCAACCGGTCGCCGCCTGCACGTCGTCGACGCTCACGCCCGGGTGCACGTGCGTGAGCGTCAGCTCGCCGTCGCGAGGCTCCAGCACGCCGAGATCCGTGACGACCACGCGCACACGATCGCCGACGCTCGTCCGGAAGTCGAGCCGCTCCACGAAGGTGCGCGGAGTCTGGCGCAGCATCACGAAGACGTCGCGGACGTTGGTCGCGATCTCCGGCGCGCCGCCGCCGCCCGGCAGGCGCACGGTCGGGCTGTCGTACGGCCCGATCACCGTGCTGTTCAGGTTGCCGTGCCGGTCGATCTGCGCGGCGCCGAGGAAGCCGACGTCGATGCGGCCGCCCTGCAGCCAGTACGCGAACATCTCGGGCACCGAGACGACCGCGTCCGCCGTCTCCGCGAGCTCGCCGTCGCCGATCGAGAGCGGCAGCTCGGTCGGCTTGGCGCCGATCGTGCCGCTCTCGTAGATCAGGACACAGTCGGGCGCGTGCGTCGCGCGTGCGAGGTTCGCCGCCGTGCTCGGCAGGCCGATGCCGACGAAGCACACCGTGTCGTTCGAGAGCCGCCGTGCCGCCTCGATCGCCATCAGCTCGTCGTTCATCACGCCGCCACCTCGGCGTAGACGTGGTCGTCGAGCCACTGCGTGAACGACTCGCGCTCGCGAGAGATGTCGTCCCACTGTTTGTAGAACTCGTTGTCGCGGTCGTAGTAGCCGTGCGCGTACGACGGCGCCGCGCCGCGCGGCACGACGGCGATCGCCTCGATCACCCAGTGTGGAAGCACGATCGCGCCGGGCAGCGGCTCCAGCGCGTCGACCAGCTCCTCCACTGTGGCAAGTGCGCGCGCCGAGGCGAGGACGGTTTCCTTCTGGACGCCGAGAATTCCCCATAGCTGGACGTTGCCGCGCCGGTCGGCGCGCTGCGCGTGGATGATGCCGACATCGGGCCGGTGCGCGGGCACGGCTGCGAGCTGCTCGCCCGTGAACGGGCACGTGACGGTCGCCGGCGGGTGCAGGTCGGTGCCGCGGTAGCCGCGCAGGAGGCCGAACGGCAGATTCGATGCGCCTGCCGCCCATGCGGCCGCCATTCCCGCGTGCGAATGCTCGATCAGCTCGAGCGGGCGCGGCCACCCGTTCTCGACCGCGTCGCGCAACCGGTGCAGCGAGCCGACGCCCGGATTGCCGCCCCACGAGAAGGTGAGCGAGCGCGCGCAGCCTGCACCGATCAGCTGGTCGTAGACGACGTCGGGCGTCATCCGGATCAGCGCCAGCTCGCGCCGGCGCTGTCGGACGATCTCGTGACCCGCGGCGTGCGGGATCAGGTGCGTGAAGCCTTCGAGCGCGACCGTGTCGCCGTCGCGCACGAGGGCCGAGATCGCGTCGGCGAGCGAAACGATCTCGGCCATGGCGTGGACGTTACGCGGTTGCCGCCGCTGCCTGCGCGCCCTCGAACTCGGGCGCGTTCTCGAGGTAGACGACCGTGTCGTACCCGAGGTACTTGATCAGCCGGTTCTGGCAGATCAGCAGGCGCAGCGGCTCGTCGCCCGTGTTCACGAACTGGTGCTGGTGGTTCTGCGGCACGTAGACCGTGTCGTCCGTCTTGAACTCCCACGTCGTCGGCTCCTTCGCGACGCGCGCGTAGTAGCGCTCCGCGATCTCGGCCTCGACCTCCCACTGCACCGACTCGCCCGTGCCGGAGATGACGTACGCGACCTCGTCCGCCATGTGCCAGTGCTTCGCGGAGCGGCTGCCGGGAGGGATCTCCTGCTCGTAGACGTCGACGCTCCACACGCGCACGTGCGGCGTGTCCTTCGACGCGATGACGCGCACGCGGCCGTCGCGCGTCGTCTCCCAGACCGTGTCGGCCGGCTTCACGACCTTGACCTTGTCCTCGACGCCCTCCGTCCAGATCTGCGACCAGTCCTCGCGCGGGCCGAAGCGCTCCTCGTCCTCGATCGGGCCGCTACGACCCTGCTGGATGAGCTGGAAGTACATCCAGGTGGACTTCGCTTTCATCACGAGCGCCTTTGCGGTCTCGTTGCCGTCGTTGAAATGGCGGTGGACGGAGTCGGTGTGGACGACGACGAAGTCGTCCTTCGACCACGGGTACTTCTGGTCGTCGTGGATCTCGTAGCCGGAGCCCTGGAGGATGTAGAAGGCCGCCTCGTTCTGATGGCCGTGGCCGTGGTTCGACTTGCCGGCGGGGATCTCGACGAAGTGGACCTGGATGTTCTGCGTCAGGAACGGGTCGTCGCCCGGGCCGATCCGCCACCAGGTGCGCGAGTCGGCGGAGTCGCCGGAATGGCCGACCTTCGCGTCGTCGACGACGACGTCGTCGTTGCGCACGCGGGGAGCGGCGAGCTGTTCCTTGCGAAATTCCTTCAGTCCGTACTGCTCGGAGCTCATCCCGCGCAGGAAGACGCGG
>Ga0157369_10010056_pt1 | contig 10801 bp, 9 predicted proteins | sample C25metaG_FD_113461 | JGI IMG/M metagenome (GOLD analysis project Ga0157369, IMG submission 113461) | Corn rhizosphere microbial communities from Kellogg Biological Station, Michigan, USA - C2-5 metaG | ecosystem: Host-associated > Plants > Roots > Rhizosphere > Soil | place: USA: Michigan...
AGGGCCCGGACCGCCTCCGCAGTGCTGCATGCCCGGAACCATATACAGCCGCGTAAACGAATCCGCGGCGGGGCGGCCCATCTTTGCAATCACATTCTGGTAGTAGTTCACCGTATTCAGCGCGGGGATGGCGGGGTCGTTCCATCCGTGATAGAGGATCAGCTTGCCTCCGTGGGAGCGGAAGCCGCTGAGGTCAGCATTTGTAGCGTTGAGAGCGTCCGCAGTCTTGATTGTGGCGGCTTTCATGCCTGTATTCACGTCGAAGGTCTTGTAGTCCCAATTCTTCTGATCGTAAACCATGTTGGAGTAATAGCCGAGGCCGAAATACGCCATGAGGCTCTTCGCCGGAGCGGGCCCGGTGATCCACAGCGCCCAGCCGCCCTGTCCTTCTTCTGCTCCGGGGAGGTAGCCGGGAAAGACGGCCTTGCCGCTTGCATCCTGAATGCCTGCATAGATGGTCTTGAGCGCGGTGACCTGCGGGGCGGTGAGGCAGTCGATGGTGTCTTCGCTGCCTTTGCACTGGATCGTTGCCGGATCGAACCGGCACTGGCGGGGGTCATTGAGGACCCCGTCGGCAACACCGTCGAGTTTGTCGCATGCGGCGACTACGGCTTTGCCGATGATGGAGATCTTGGCTGGAGGGATGAAGCTGGCGGGAGTGACAGTGACAGCTTGCGTATCGACAACGGCGAGAGAGAGCAGGCCGGTCCAGTAATTTGCTGGAGCACCCGCGAGGATACCGTCGTAGTCGTCAGGGTAGCGCTGGGCTTCCATGAGGGCTTCACGGCCGCCGTCGGAGCATCCGGCGAAATAGGATCGCTTTGGCGCGGAGCCATAGAACTGCGGGATGACGAGCTTGGCAACGCGGGTCATCTCGTGGATGCCGCGATAGCCGAAGTCGATGATCTTTTCCGGGTGGCCGAGGGCCCAGGCGGCGTCGATGGGCGAGCCGGTGTGACCGGTGTCGGTTCCGGTGGCAACATAGCCGTGCTGAAGCGAGGCACCGAGCTCGAGATAATTGATGGCTCCAGCAAAGCCGCCGTTGGCGAGCCCCTGGAGTTTGCCATTCCAATTATCGAGCGGCATCCAGACTTCGATGGTTATGTCGGAGTCGGATGAAGGATGAGCGTTTGCCACAACGCGGCAGAATGCGGGCAGTTGCTTGTAGAAGGCTGAGATGTCAGCACCTGTAAATGGGTGGCGAGGTCCGGCAAATTCTCCAGCCGCCTCTGTCTTGGCAGTAGTGATCGTGACATTCGGCAGTTTCAGTTTGGCGAGAGCTTCGCATTTTTGCGATGGGGACGCGTCGGACTGAGCTGTCAGGAGCACGCTGCTGAAGAGGAGGAGGGTGGCTGGGGCAATCAGGATAGGGATCTTCATGGTGCGCTTTCCTTCAGGGAGATTGCGTCGCGATCATTCTATGCCGGACAAGCGAGGCACGGCGGTGAGCAAATCCTGCCCCCGAGTGAGGTTGTATACTCGCCAAGTCATGCAGGTGTTTGCAATTCTTCCGGCAGCTGGTCTGGGAACAAGAATGGCGGGGCCGCAACCGAAGCAGTTTCTTTCTTTGGACGGCCTTCCGATCCTCATTCATTCATTGCGGGCATTTGCATCCGTTGAGCGGGTAAAGTCCATCTACGTTGCAGTGCGCAAAACCGAGATGGAGCGAGTGCAGGCGCAGGTGTCGGAACACGGCTTCGCAGATCGCGTACATGTGGTCGAGGGCGGCGATACCAGACAGGAATCGGTGGTGCATGCCCTGAATGCGCTACCAGGCGAGGCCGAAGACATTGTGCTGGTGCACGATGCGGTTCGGCCGCTCATCGACAAGGCGACAATCGAGCGCACCATCGAGGCAGTGGCGGAGCATGGCGCGGCCATTGTGGCGCTGCCGGCTGTGGATACGATCAAACAGGTGGAGCGCACGGCGCACGGAGCGCTCATTACTTCGACCATTCCGCGGGAGTTTATCGTTCAGGCGCAAACACCGCAGGGATTCAGATTTGGTCTGTTGCAGAAGGCTATGAGCGACGCTGTAGAAGACGGCTTTGTGGGCACCGATGAGGCTTCTGTTGTGGAACGGGCTGGATTACCGGTAGCCGTGGTGCATGGTTCTCAGGTTAATCTGAAGATCACACAGCCGGGCGACATTGAGCTGGCAGAGTTTTACCTGCACCAGCGAGCGCATTGATCCGGCGGGACTTTGATGAAAGCCCAACAAGTTACCGTGACTCGTTGGGAGGGCAGGCACGTAAGCGATGGAGACTCGCATCGGATTTGGCTGGGACTCGCACTCATTCAAGGCGGGGATCCCACTGCGCATCGGCGGCATGACACTTGATCATCCTGAAGGACTCGCAGGCCACTCCGACGGCGACGTGCTGCTGCACGCGATCACCGACGCGTTGCTGGGCGCGGTTGCGGCCGGGGACATTGGGAGTTTCTTTCCGCCTGGCGATCCGCGATGGAAGGACGCCAACTCGGCGATCTTCCTGAAGCTGGCGCTGGAGGAACTTGAGCACGTGGGCTTTCGAATCGTGAATGTGGATACGACCCTCATACTGAATGCTCCGAAGATCGCTCCGGTCGCGGGGGAGATCCGGTCGTCGGTGTCCGATCTGCTCGGGGTGGAAATGGACCAGGTGAGCATCAAAGCCAAGACTCCTGAGGGGCTGGGGCTGGACCATGTGGCGCAGTGCCACGCTGTTGTGCTGGTGGAGCGGTCGGTGGACCCCGATGAATTGAAGAGCATGAGCGCTGTAATCGAGAGCCAACGCCAACTCGAGGACGTGGTGGACGATCTGCTGGCTTCAGTGCATGGAGTGCAGAAAAAGCGCGGAGTATCTCCGGTTTACGACACAGAGGACATCACCTGATCGCGAATTGCCCATAAACAGGGGCAAACCCCTTGTGGCAATATTTTGGCATGGTCAATTTATGTTGCCCTGGGGATGTGCGGACGCGTATTCTCCCCGCATAACCACACGGCTCGAAGCACAAGACCTCGGGCGGGGCGAGGCCACTTCCCAGATGCGTTTTAGATCGCACAGACTCAGGACCGCGATCCTGCTGGCGCTTGTCGGCATGGTGAGTCTGCTTGTGTGCCCAAGGCAGGCAAATGCCGATGATGTGAAGGGGAAATCTGACGCCGCAGCCAACCCTTTGCAATCAAGTTCAAATTGGGCTGAACAGGTTGTGCTTGGGTCGTCAAGCGTGGAACTCAACGGTCCCTGGAAGTTTCACAAGGGCGATGACATGCGGTGGGCGCAGCCGGGGTTCAACGACTCCGGTTGGGCATCGGTTGATTTGACGCCACCCCCGGGCTCGTATGACCCGTTTCTTGGAACCAGCGGGTTCATGCCGGGGTGGACTGCGCTTGGAAATCGGGGCTACTGGGGATTCGCATGGTACCGGCTGCAGGTGAACGTGCAATACGACCCGGGCCTGTCTGCGGGTGGGCTTGAAATCAAGATGCCCAACGACGTGGACGATGCCTATCAGGTTTTTGTAAATGGGCAGCAGATTGGCGAATTCGGCAAATTTGGCAAGTCGGGCGTTAAGACGTATCTGTCGTTGCCGCGCGCATATGCCTTGCCGAAGGAGATCAGTGGCGGGCCAATTACGGTGGCCGTTCGCGTGTGGATGGATGCGTCGACGCAGCTGACGAATCCTGATTCTGGCGGACTGCATGGGCCACCGATTCTGGGACAGGCGGCCCCAATCGATCGGATGCTGCGTCTAGACTGGGATGCCGTCACGCACTCGCAGCTGAGCCGATTCCTGGAACTTGCGGTCTTGCTCCTTGCCATTACGGTTTGCGCAGTTCTGTTCTGGCTTGACCGTAAGGAGAGGTCATATCCGTGGCTCGGCGCAACCTGCTGTGCAATAGCATTGCAGTTGTCAGTATCGCTTGCGGGAAATTACACGACCCTGCTGCCCGGTTGGCTGAATTTCTTATTGATGGACGTCGTGTTTGCACCGCTTGTGATCTCGCTCTGGATACTCTTCTGGGCGTACTGGTTCCGCATGGGACGCATGGTGCGGATGCACTACATGGTGTGGGGCTTTACGGCGGCTCTGATGCTGACGGTTGCTATGATGCGCGCCCCGCTCTATGGCAAGTTGATACCGGTATATTGGCTGGTGGCGCTGGCTCCTCTGGCTGTGCTGCTGAAGCTGCTGCTTGGAAGCCTGCTGCTTTGGGTTGCGTGGGAAGGGATGCGGAAGGATCACGCCGGAGCCTGGCTGGCGCTGCCGGCACTAGCGTTGGTAGCCGTATCTCTCTATCAGCAGGAATTGCTGGTTCTGCATCTGCAGTTGATGTTTTTCCCGTTCGGCATGGCAGTGAACATAAGCCAGATCGCGGTCGTGGTATCGCTCGTCATCATTACCGTACTGTTGATGCGGCGGTTCCTAGAGTCGCTGAAGCTGCGTCAGCAGTGGGAATCGGAAATCGACCAGGCGAGGCAGATTCAGCAACTGCTGATTCCTGAAGCCATTCCGACCGTGCCTGGGTATGTGCTGGAGACCGAGTACAGGCCAGCGCAGGAGGTTGGTGGAGATTTCTTTCAGATTCTGCCCGATGGAAAGGGCGGCGTGCTGATTCTGCTGGGGGATGTGACTGGTAAGGGATTGCAGGCCGGTATGCAGGTCGCGCTGATAGTTGGCGTAATCCGGACGCTGGTGGAATCGAGCTACGAGCCGCATGTGGTTCTGGAAGGGCTCAATCGAAGACTGTGCGGGCGGGGTCAGTCCTACGCAACCTGCGTGGCGATGCACATCGATGCCGAAGGGAAGACCACGATTGCGAACGCTGGACACATCGTTCCTTACTTGAATGGCAAAGAACTGACGATGGCCGGGAATCTGCCGCTGGGTCTGAATCCGTCAGTCACGTTTGACCAGGTGACAATGCAGTTGAAACACAAGGATCGGCTGCTGGTGATTACGGATGGTGTGATCGAAGCGAAGAACGCGAAAAACGAGCTGTTCGGGTTCAATCGCGCGCGTTCTATAAGCCATTTGCCGGCGGCATTCATCGTGAAGGCGGCGGAGATATTCGGACAAGAAGACGACATCACAGTGGTGTCGATCTCGCGCATGTCGCAGGAGAAGGAAGCTGAGATTCCGAGCGTCGCAACGCCTTCGTTCAAGTCAGAGGTAGCGTAGATTCGATTTGGCGCAAACCGCATCGATCCGTCCCTCTGAGAGTTCCCTCCCGGCTTTTCCTCTGAAATTCTGATTGCGAAAATCTGTGATTCGCCGTAGTTTGGCTCAAAGTCCCAAACGACTTATGGGGAGCACAGCTATGCATTTGCTTGCAATGATGCTGCAGGAGAATCAGCCGAATCCGGAGATGATTCAGAAGATGGTAGTGGCCATGATGGCGATCATCCCGATTCTCATTCTGGTAGGGATCGCCGTGGTAATGGTGCCCTGCTGGTTCATTCTGAAGAAGGCAGGCTTCTCACCCTGGCTTGCGCTTTTGTGTATCGTTCCATCACTGGGCACTCTGGTGTTGCTTTACATTTTGGCGTTCGCAGAGTGGAAGGTTGTTCCCTCTCCGCAGGCAGGAGTGTATCCGCCGCCCTATCCGCCTCCGCCGCCTCCATATCCGCCACAGGCGTGAGACTGCACACGATTTGGAGAGGGAGCAAATGCTAGCATCGTGATTGGAAGATATTTACACGATGTCTGATTCGACTCCCTCGAAAACTGGCGCTTTGCGAGTTCGATTTGCGCCATCGCCGACTGGTTTTCTTCATGTCGGCAGCGCCCGCACGTTCATCTTCAACTGGCTATTTGCGCGACACAATCACGGGACGATGGTGCTGCGGCTGGACGATACCGATGTCGAGCGCAACACGGACGCGAGCGTGCAGTCGATCTTTGAGGGATTGCGCTGGCTCGGGCTGAACTGGGACGAGGAATACAAGCAGTCGGAGCGCCTGGCGCTGCACCAGCAGGCTGCACAGAAGATCTTCGAGAAGGGCCTGGCTTATCGAGACTTCACGCCGGCTCATGCGGGGGACGAAACTCAGTCGTCCACGCTGGGAGCGTGGCTTTTCAATCCGGGGATGCGGGAATTGTCGCGCGAAGATTCAGACCGGCGCGCGGTTTCCGGCGAGAAGTTTGCGCTTCGTTATCGCGTACCGAGAGGGCAGGATCGGCTCTTGCGGTTCGTGGATGGCGTGTACGGGTCGCAGGCAAAGGCTGCGGACGAGGTAGAGGATTTTGCGCTGCTGCGATCGGATGGGATGCCGACGTATCACCTCGCGTCGTGCGTCGATGATGCGGATCTAAGGATCAGCCATATCATTCGAGGGCAGGATCACCTGACAAATACATTCAAGCACCTGCTGATTTTCGAGGGGCTGGGAGTTGAGGCGCCGCAATTTGCGCATTTGCCGCTGCTGGTTGCACCGGACGGCACGAAATTGTCGAAACGGAAGCACGGGCCGGTAGTGAGCGTGACGACCTATCGGGATGCGGGATTTCTGCCCCAGGCATTTGTTAATTTTCTTTGCCTCCTAGGTTGGTCGCCGAAGAACGATCGCGAGTTTCTGACGATTCAGGAACTGACGGATTTGTTCTCGCTTGAAGGAGTGAACCGCGCGAATGCGGTGGTGAACTTCAACGAGGAGGACCCTTTCGACCCAAAGGCGGTATGGCTGAATTCGGAACACATCCGGGCGCTGCCGGTGGAGAAACTGAGCGCGTTGCTGCTGCCTTTTTTTGAGCGGGCTGGCTTTCGGGCGTCGGCGGAGAGAGTTAGCGCTGTGACGCCGCTGATTCGGGAGCGGATCAAGTTACTGGGCGAGGCGGTGGGGGCGGCGGATTTCTTCTTTCTGGACGAGCTTGCGCCGTACGATCCGGCTGAGTTGATTCCCCAGAAAGGCGATGCTGCCCTTGCGGGGCGAGTGCTTCAAAAGGCGCTACAGGTATTGCCCGGGACTGACTTCGCGCACGATCCGCTGGATGCCGCCCTGCGTGCGGCTGCAACGGAGCTTGGAGTGAAGGCTGGGCCGATGTTTCAGCCGATCCGGGTGGCGGTTTGCGGACGGAAGAATGCGCCGCCGCTGTTTGAGACGATGGCGGTGCTTGGGCGGGATGTTTGTTTGAAACGAATTCGAGAGGCCGAGGCCAAGCTTGGAAGTCTTGCGAGTTGAAGGAGACATTTGGGCAGACAAGATGGGGAAGATGAGTAACGAGAACATCGGCAGCGCTGAGGTTCGGCCATCGAATTTTCTAAGCGAGAGGATCGCTGAGGATGTGCGCACGAGGAGATATGGCGATGCGGCAATTCAGACGCGCTTTCCTCCAGAGCCGCACGGGTATCTGCACATTGGACATGCGAAGGCGATTTGCTTAGATTTCGAGCTCGCGGATGAAGTAGGCGGCAAGACGAATCTGCGCTTTGATGATACGAATCCGGAGAAGGAAGAGCAGGAGTACGTCGATTCGATTCAGAAGGACATTCGCTGGCTGGGCTTTGACTGGGAGCGGCTTTGTTTCGCGTCGGACTACTTTGGGCAGCTTTATGAGTGGGCCGTCAAGCTTATCAAGGATGGTAAGGCTTACGTCGATGACCTCACGGCGGAGGAAATCCGGCAGTATCGCGGAACGCTGACGGAGCCCGGCAAGGACAGTCCATATCGGAATCGGTCCGCCGAAGAGAATCTGGATTTGTTTGCGCGGATGAAGAAGGGCGAGTTCCCGGATGGAAGCCGCGTGCTGCGCGCGAAGATCGACATGGGATCTGCGAATCTGAACATGCGCGACCCGGTGATGTACCGGATTCTGCATGCGATGCACCATCGCACGGGCGACGAGTGGTGCATCTATCCGATGTACGACTACGCGCACGGGCAATCGGATTCGATTGAGAATGTCACGCACTCGATGTGCAGCCTGGAGTTTGCGGATCATCAGCCGCTCTACAAGTGGTTCATTGAGAACCTTGGCATATTTCCGTCCCAGCAGATTGAGTTCGACCGGCTCAGCATCACCTACACTCTGCTGAGCAAGCGTAAGCTGCTGCAGCTTGTGCAGGAGAAACGGGTGAACGGATGGGATGATCCGCGGATGCCCACTCTTTCTGGTCTGCGGCGTCGCGGGTTTACTCCTGAGGCGATCCGGATGTTTGTGGCGGCGGCGGGAGTGTCGCGGACGAATGGCAGCACCGATATTGAGATGCTGGAGCATTTCCAGCGCGATGATCTGAACTGGCGCGCACAGCGCGGGATGGCTGTTCTACGGCCTCTGAAGATTGTGATCGACAACTATCCGGAGGGTGAGGGCGAGTTTGTCGAAGTAGCGAACAATCCAGAGAATGCGGCAGCAGGCATGCGGCAGGTTCCGTTCTCGCGCGAGATTTACATCGAGCAGGATGATTTTCGAGAGGTGCCTCCGCCGAAGTACTACCGGCTTTCTCCGGGGAAAGAGGTCCGGCTGCGGAATGCCTATTTCATAACCGCGCACAAGGTGGTGAAGGATGCGGCTGGGAATGTAGTCGAGGTGCATTGCACGTACGATCCTGCGAGCAGAGGGGGCAATTCGCCGGATGGGCGCAAGGTGAAGTCGACGATTCACTGGGTGTCGACGAAGCATGCGGTTTCGGCCGAGGTGCGGCTGTACGAGAAGCTGTTTACGAAGTCCGATCCCAATGACTACGCGGAGGGCGGGAGCTTTCTCGACAATCTCAATCCGGATTCGCTGGAAGTGATTGCCGACGCGAAGCTGGAGCCTTCCCTGGCCGAGGCAAGAGTCGGAGAGCCTTTTCAGTTTGAGCGTGTCGGCTATTTCTGCCTTGATCCGGAATCGGCGAATGGGAAACTGGTATTCAACCGGACGCTTTCGTTGAAAGACTCATGGGCGAAGATTGAAAAGAAAGCTGGAGTGTGAACCGACGAACATCTAGAGCTACCTAGGCGATTGCGGAGTTATTGCTCATGTGCTTTCTACTCTATGCCGGAACCAGCAAACCACTTCCCAAGAGAGAGTGGAATTCGAGTGATCCGCATGTAAACGTGCAGGATTTGGAGCATTCAGAGTCGTGGGTGCGGACGACTTTCAGCAAGCCGGTGGTGCAGAACATCGGATCTTCTACCCACTGCGGCTGTGCCTTCCCCTCAGTCATGCAGGATGGCGCTGGTGAATGGTACTACTGGCTCGACCCTGTAAAGGACGCCGAAGAGATCGCTAGCAACAAACGGGAATGCGAAGAGCTGTGCGATCTCTTGGCGCAGGCCGATGAAGATGAGGTGGAACTCTACGGCGTCTGGGCCGGAAATGAAGATAAGCAGCCTTTGATTCGCGAAAGTATCGCGCTTGATGAGATTCGCCGTGAATTCTTTCGCTTCAAAGAGGGTGGGTACTATCGTGTCAAGCTGCGCTGATCCATCGAGCAATGCTCGCGATCAGATTGCCGTCATTCACTTTCCGATCACATCGATCGGCACTGTGATGGTTTTGGGCGGGAGGCACTGGGTCTGGTCACAGGCCTGGTAGCGGAGCTTTGCTTCAACGAGGTGGTTGCCGGGATTGCTGACGAGTTTTGCCTGGATAGTGAAGTCGCCCGTGTAGACGGAGAGCTTCTGGTCGGGATCGGCAGGCAGGGTGAAGTCGGTGCCAGCGGGGTAGGTGGCGTTGGCGAGCTTCACGCCTGAGCTGTCGGGTATCGAAAAGACAGTAGGGATCAGGTACTCCGCACGCGGTGTGTGGGAGTTGATGTGCAGATTCTGCTGGATGCGGAAGTGAAGCGTGACGGGCGTGGGCTTGCCGGCGGCTACCGAGACCTGCTCAGGATAGAGATACTCGACAGCCTGCGACTTCAGTACAGATTGGCGCGGAGAATTGGTGAGTGAGTCCTGCTGATTGAATGCGGCTGCGCTTCCGACAGCAATTAGCGAGCCAACGATGATGCGGCTGATATATTTCTGCGCAATCACTGCCCTTCTCCCATGGCCTTGCGGATGTGCGCTTCCATGTCGTCTTTCGAGCTGATGCCGAGCTGCATTGCTACGACCTTTCCCTCTTTGTCAACGTAGACGGAGGTGGGCATGGCATCGAGGCCGCCGTAGGCAGTGGCGAGGCTGTCGCCATTGATGAGGACGGGATATTGCATGTGCTCCTGCTTGACGAATTTTGCGATGGCAGCCTTATCGTGCGCCCAGCCTTCCTTATCGCCCGCCTTAAGGTCGTCGCCTTCGGTGGAGATGCCGATGATCTGAAGGCCCTTGGGGCCGTACTCATTTTGCAGTTCGACAAGCCAGGGTGTTTCAATCTTGCAGGGGCCGCACCAGGTTGCCCAGAAGTTGATAAGGAGCGGTTTACCTTTGTAGCTGGAGAGCGAAACTTTGTTTCCGCTAAGGTCTTCGAGAGTGAAGTCGGGGGCGGGCTTGCCGGTGAGCGATGCGCCGCCTGACGGGACGTCGCCGGGAGCCGAGGGAATCAGTTCAGCGTGGGAGGCTGAGGCGAGGGCGTGCTCGGCGGCCTGCTTGCGATACATCCAGTTGGCCCATCCCGCCCAGGCAAAGGTGGCGAGGATGAGCAGGGTCACTCCGATGACGATGGTATTGCGCTTCAAGGGCTTCGACCTCGTCTCTATTTTACGCAAGGCCGCTGGTATGGCCGAGGTCCCCGGCAAACGTGACAATGCGATGACAAATCCCAGGAAGGTTAGCTACGGAGAACCCGCGAGGATCGCCGGAAGAGGATGCTCAGCACGATGGAGCCAATGATCAAAGCAAACCAATCGATGGCGACGATGGCGAGTTCAAAGCGGGTTTCGAGGCGGGTG
>Ga0157369_10010057_pt1 | contig 10801 bp, 7 predicted proteins | sample C25metaG_FD_113461 | JGI IMG/M metagenome (GOLD analysis project Ga0157369, IMG submission 113461) | Corn rhizosphere microbial communities from Kellogg Biological Station, Michigan, USA - C2-5 metaG | ecosystem: Host-associated > Plants > Roots > Rhizosphere > Soil | place: USA: Michigan...
CATGCCGGGCGGAATGCTGTGATTGTACTCAGCACTCACTATGCAGTACCCATCCGCACGGCTGTAAAGTTCGGCCAGCGACTTCAGCCGGTCAAACAGTTGGCTGTGTTCCGCGGGCGGATTGTGTTTTATTTCCTTCCACATCCGGTCCAGGATCGGAAGTTTCAATTCGGCAGCATCGACCAGCATCGGCTCATGCCCGCGGCTTTGAAGCTGGCGCACGACCCACCGCGCTACGCGCTCACCCATCCTGTCGCTGCGCACGGAACCCAACAGCACCGGTACCACCATACGGCACCCTTTCCGCACATGGTCAGCTTGTCTGTCTGCAGACGCGTACTGACAGCTTTAACGCCTCTTCTTCGCCAGAGGCTTTGCCTGCTTTTTCGAGCTCTTCTGCAATATTATCTTTTTCGCCGGAGCGCTCTTCTTCACGGGGGCCTTCTTCGCCGGGGATTTTCCTGCTTTCCGAGCTACCGTCTTGCTCGCGGCCTTCTTGACCGACTTTCTCGCGGCCTTCGAGAACGCAGTTTTCGAGCTTTTTTTGACCGATCCAGCCTTCTTTGGAGGCTGCCTGTTCGAAGCAGCCGGTTTCACGGCTGCTTTCTTCGCCGCGGACTTTCCGCTGCCAGACTTTGCTGAATTACCTGCGCTTTTCGCCGGCTTTGCCGGTGATGCCTTGGGCTTGTCGGTTTTAGTAGCAAGTTCCTTCGCCGCTACCTTAACCGGAGCTTTCACCCGCGCTTCCTTCTTCTCCGCCGATCCGGGACGCTTACTTTCAAACTCGGCAACCGCATCACCGCCTGCCATCGCCGCAACCTTGATGGCGGCAGCAGCCCCTTCGTCCATGCCCTCCGGTACCGTATCCGCCTTCTTACGCACGCGGCCTGCCTTCCCTTCTTTACGGGCGGCACGCGGGCGCCGAAGATGAACGGGCGGAGGCGGGGCTGGTGGGGAATACGGTTCGAGAAAAGCTTTCATCTCCTCTGCTGTGCTCAGTTTGCCGTCCATCAGTTCGAAGAACAGCTTTTCCACCAACTCGTCATAGCCAGGCAGCTCTGGAGTGATGCGCATTTCCTGCATAAGGGTATACGGGATACGCTGCCTCGCCTGAGGCCAATCCGTGTAGAAGCTTTTAAACTTTGCTTGTAGCCCTGCGCTTTTAGTCGAGTACGCGGCCCACAATACCGCGTCAGGCTTGGCCGCCATCAACATTTTCCAAGCGCTTGAGGCTGTTGCAGCCTGCTTCGCACTCAGCTCCGCGGCAAATTTCTTGCCCTCCGCCTCCAGCCTGTCAATTTCGTCAACGAATGCCCGTCGCGGGAAGCTCTTCTTTAGGGACGCAACGTCTTTGCTCTGCATCTTGGCGGTCAGCAACGGGAACTGCGCTGCCGAGGGATCTGCGTGGATGCCACGCGTGAACAACTGACCTTGCGTATCGCGCAATCGGTCAAGATCCGCAACGTTCACCTTAGCGGAGGTCCAGGCGGGACAGAGTACCTTCATCCAGCCCTCCTGCTCCAATCGCTGCAGTACGCGCAGCGGATCGTCCTCATGGGCTATCTCTTCGAGCTCATATCCCCGTTGGAAGGAGGACATGGCCGAGATGTATCCCTCCTCCTTACCCGTTTCGTACCGTGCCCGTGTGCGTTCCTCCAATTGCCAGCCCAGCCGAGCCGAGAATCGGGCAGCCCGAATCATGCGCACAGGATCTTCGATGAACCCGTAGTTGCTGACCAGGCGCAACTCACGATTTTCGATGTCCGCCACCCCGTTCAGCGGATCCATGAGCAGCCCATACGAGCCCTCGTTGAGTGAAAGCGCCATTGCATTGGCGGTGAAATCGCGGCTGCGAAGATCGTCTTGGATAGTGCTCGGCTTGACGACCGGTTTACCTGGCTTGGGATAGCTCACGGTGACCGTAGTGGAGATTTCCATGCGAACGCCGCCTGGGAACTCCAGAAAGAGCGACTGCATCTGCTCCATCTCACCGGATAGCACGGCACCGGCTTTCTCCAAATCTTTCCGCAGTTTGAGAGCATTTCCCTGAACTGCAACATCCAGATCGCGGACCGGAGACCCGCTCGTGAGGTCCCGTACAGCGCCGCCGACGAGGAAAACTGTCAGGCCTTTGGCTCGTGCAATATCCCGTACCGCTTGAAGCGCCTTCTGCTGTCCCTGCGAAAGACGGCTCTCGAGCAGGTAGATATAATCGGCCATAGGCTAGGGACTCTCTCCGCCGACACCAGTGCCGGCACGTTTCAATTACACTCAACACCAACAGAATCAGAAGTTTACATTGCCGCAATAACGCGGCACAAGACACCATTTTAGCATGCGCACACCGCGATGGCCATGTCTCTTCGGCGATTTTCGTGACTGCTTGCCCGGCGCGTGCGACAATCACCCGGTACTGCTGGCAGCCACACGCATTCATGTCCTCCTCTCGCAAAAAGGTTTTGGTCCGCCGATTTTCCGGCGACTCCCTGCCCGGTTATCTGCCCAGCGGAGGCTTCGTCCACGCGGGCGCTGTGGAGCTTCTGGATTTGGGTGGCCGCATTCTGCCGCTTCCACTCGCCGATATCAAGCACATCAGCTTCGTGCGCGACTTCAACTTGACCGACACCGTGAACCCGGAGCGGTTAACTCGCCGCACCTTCCTCGCTCGACCCCGCAGCGAAGGCCTTTGGATTCGCCTGACGTTTCGCACAGGCGACCAATTTGAAGGACTCGCCCCCACCGACCTCTCGCTGCTCGACAGTGTTATCGATGACGGCGGACTGTTCCTCGTGCCGCCGGATACCCGGTCGAACGCGCAAAGATTGTTCATCCCGCGGACTGCGCTGACGGAGCTCCAGCTGGTTGCCGTTATCACCACGCCGTCAAAGAAGCAGCTCGTTGCTGAGCGCCCGGCGAAGGAGTCGCTCCAGGACGAACTGTTTCACCTGCCGCTCGATCCCGATTCCCGCCCGAACTAAATCTCGTTCACTTACGTAACTCGTACAATTCCTACATGAAGCTCTCCATCCTCGCCGAGCAGCTCGGGGCAATGCTGCAGGGCAACCCGGACGTTGAGATCACATCCGCGGCCGGGCTGGAAGATGCTGGCCCAGGACAGCTTACGTTTGTCGCCAACCCCAAATATGTTCCACTCGCCCGCACTACGCAGGCCTCTGCGGTGCTCGTGGACCCGGCATTTGAGGCTATTCCCGCTGCGACCCTACGCATCCCGAATCCGTATCTCGCCTTCGCCCGTGCGCTTGAGCTCCTCTATTCGATGCCAACCTATCCTGCGGGCGTACACCCAACAGCGGTGATTTCAGCCTCGGCTCAGATCGGCCCAGACGCGCACATTGGCGCTTACGCGGTAATTGGTGACGGGGTTGTTCTTGGGCCGAAGGCCGTCATACTGCCGCACGTCGTCATTTACCCGGGCGCACACATCGGCAGCAACTTCTTCGCCCATGCTCATGCCGTCGTCCGCGAGAACTGCCGGCTAGGCGACCAGGTCACATTGCAAAACGGCGTCATCATCGGTGCCGATGGCTTCGGTTTCGCTCGGCTCGCTGAGGTACCTTCCGGTTCCGCCTGGCATAAAATTCCACAGACCGGTCCGACGGTTCTTGAAGACAACGTAGAAGTTCAGGCCAACTCTACTGTAGACCGCGCCTCCATCGGACAAACCCGCATCGGCCGCGGAGTAAAGATCGATAATTTGGTGCAGGTCGGACACGGCTCGTCTGTAGATGCCGACACCCTGCTCTGTGCCCAGGTCGGTCTCGCCGGGTCAACGCACATTGGGAAAAACGTCATCCTCGCCGGGCAGGTTGGGGTCGCCGGGCATTGCACCATCGGAGACGGTGCCGTGGCCACGGCACAATCCGGTATCCCCGGAGATGTTCCAGCAGGCGCGACCGTTAGCGGCTATCCTGCATTCGACAACCGAAAATGGCTACGCTCCGCCGCGCTGTTCCAACGCCTGCCCGATCTCATCCGGGAACTCAAGAGTCGCAACGCCGCTTCGCAACATAACGCTGCCGAAAAAACGGCGGTATCCGATCAATCGTAGAGTAGTATGACGCCCAGCTAAACTCCTGCATCTAAGTTCAGGTGCAACCACAGCCACCAGATTCCCCAGAAACCGAAGCGGCTTCGCCTCCAACTGTGAACGTTCTCCTGCTCGATGACGACCCTGTGAATCTGCATCTGCGCGGCGCGATCCTTCGCCAGCACGGATACGCCTCCGTATCTGCGTCGACTGTCGAGGAAGCAACGGAACTGCTCGACCAGATCGACATCGCAGTGCTCGATTACCATTTGGGCGCGGGCAAATTTGGCACTGAAGTTGCCGCTAAGCTCCGCCAGCAGCGTCCACAGGTTCCGATCATTATCATGTCGGCCACACTGGAGCGCCGATTCGGTGGCGTGGAGGATATGCACCTCCTCAAGGGCCATAGCTCCGTCGAGGACTTGCTCGCCGCACTTAGATCTTTTGAAGCGCGCCGCCGCGGCTCGCCCGTTGTCGTGGACGCCCGGGACTTCTTCTACTCTCGTATCGCAATGGCAATCGGGGCCGATGTCCTGGTCCAGATCTTCGACGCTGAAGGCAACTGGCTTTACGTAAATGAGACCGCCGCGGCCTATCTCGGTCAGCCGCGCGACTGGTACTCTGGCCGCAATCTCTTTGAGGAGATTCCGGCCGTCACCGCGGACTGGGGAGACGTGTTGCGTTCCGTCGCGGAGACCCGAAACACTTACATCGACCGAACCCGGCGCAACATCTTCTTCGTCAACAGCGACAGTGGCCCGACGCCAAGTTGGTCGGTGCTCGCCTTTCCGATCACACTGCACGACAGCCGGCCAGGCGTCGTCGTAACCGCTCGCATCCTCGAGCGTGCCCCCACCCTGCTGGCCTGACCGGGCCAACTCTGAAGCTCCTGGCGCCATCTTCTCCTGCGAGCGAGCGTGGATTGTGACTGCGTTGCAGTCCTGCGTACCTGAATACGGGCTGTAAACAACGGAGGGGTCATGGGTCTATTCGGAATCGGTTCGAAGCCAAAACTGATCGGCAAGCGCATCGCCATCATCGCGACGCAAGGCGTGGAACAGGTGGAGCTCACAAGTCCCAGGAAGGCTCTCCAGAAGGCCGGAGCCACTGTGGACTTGGTCTCACCACACAAGCTGCTCAAGGGCGGCAAAATCAGAGCCTGGAACCTGGTCGACTGGGGCGACTCTTTCCGGATAGACATTAGCCTGTCGAATGCCAAGGCCTCCAACTACGACGCGCTGCACATCCCGGGCGGTGTGATGAATCCGGACACTCTCCGCATGGACGAGGACGCAGTCGAGTTCGTCCGCAGCTTCTTCGAGGGCGGCAAGCCCGTCAGTTCTATCTGCCACGGGCCCTGGATGCTGATCCAGGCCGAGGTCGTCCGCGGTAGGACCTTGACCTCATGGCCCTCACTCAAGAAAGATCTTCGTAACGCAGGCGCAAACTGGGTGAACGAAGATGTCGTGGAAGACCGAGGGCTGGTGACGAGTCGCGGACCGCAGGATCTCCCGGCCTTCAACAAACGCATCATAGACCTCTTCGCCGGAATGCCATTGCGTGTGGTCAAGGCGGCCTGATACGGATTTAGCCGCGCGCCGGAAAGGCTGGGATGGGGCGTCTCTGGACGGTCGCGGGTGTATTGCTGTCCAGCGGACTAGTGATCTCCGCAGTTGTCGCGCAACGTGCGTTCCGCCAGTATCCCTCGGTTGAATACGGAGCCTCTATTCCGCTGCCGGCCGATTGGAAGCGCCCGGCAGAGTGGACCTTCGCCCGACTGATGTTCCCGCCTGGGCCGCTCGATGGATACCGAGGCCGGTTCGACGGTCCCTGGCAGGAAGGTCTCTCTCTTTGGACCCAGGACTACCCGCGAGCCGACCGCGCGCTCGCGAATGCTGTTCACCGCCTCACTCGCGTCGATGCCCGGTCCGTCGAACAGCCGGTCAGCTTGGATGATGGGGACGAAATCTACAATTGGCCTTTTCTCTATGCAGTCCAGGTGGGCGAATGGGGACTCACCGAAGCCGAAGCCAGGAAGCTCCGCGATTATCTCCTCCGAGGAGGCTTCTTCATGGCGGACGACTGTCACGGTTCGGCCGAGCAGGCCTACTTTGAACAGACCATGAAGATGGTCTTCCCCGACCGTGCTCTCGTTGACATTCCGGACGACGATCCTATCTTTCACACAATTTTCGATCTCGACGACCGCATCCAGGTTCCCGGGGCTGAACACATCGCCACTGGACATAAGAAAGACGGCATCGTTCCGCATTGGAAGGGTATCTACGACGACCACGGGCGCATAATGGTCGCCTTCGTCCTCAACTCCGACGTCGGCGATTCATGGGAATTCTTAGACGATCCACGTTACCCGGTGAAATATACGGTATTCGGCACTGAACTCGGTGTGAACTACGTCGTCTACGCCATGACTCATTGAAGCGCTCGGCGTTCATTCAACCGCCTCGGCGCTCCAAAAGTCGACGCTAAAGGCCAGGCGCTGCGACTTACGCTCCAAAATGGTGTTCAGTACCCTAGCGACCTTGCAAGCTCGCAAGAACTGGGTTGCAGGCATCTTATTTTGCAGCAGGATAGACAGCTGCCCGAGGCCCTGAAACATGCGCCAAAGCGCCCGTCACCAACTCTCATTTCTCTCCTGCCTTCTCCCGTTACTCATCGCAGCCACACTCACGGCTGGCGCTCAATACTACCCACCTCCTCCCCCGCCCTATCCGCCACCTTCCTACCCGCCTCCGCAGCAACCGCCCGACTATCCGCAACCTGGCCGCCGGCCTAGCTACCCGCGGTACGGTAGCGCTGCGGCCTACCCTTCCTTCTACGCAATGTTTAGCTCTGGGCACTACTCCGGCTTGGGCGTCGGAAACGGAACCCCAGCCACACAGAGCGGGGGTATGACAGCGCTTGGCGGCACCTTCGGTGGATACGTGCTTTACCCCTCCGGCGGTCCCCTGAACATCGGCGCCGACGCCCGGCTCATCGTCGAGAACAGCGCCAATTCCACCCGTTACGGCAACAAAATTCTGGGCGGCCTGGTCGGACTACGTATTGACGGCGAAGGTGCGCGCCTGCCCGTAGTCCCTTACTTCCAGTTCGAAGTCGGAGGAGTCGGGACCAACAACGGAACGAGTACCACCCGCACGCCCGCTTTCGCCTACCAAGCCCAGTTCGGCGCGGACATACCATTCGCAAGCAATCAGATCGCCGCCCGCGTTGAATACGGCACCGGCCAGCTCCTGGGCATCAGCAACACTAACCACACACTCCAAACCTTTTCACTCGGGCTCGTCGTCCACATTCGATAGCACACAGCCACACAGCGAAGACAAACGGCCGGGAACTCTTCCCGGCCGCCACACAAGCCCACTGCTCCCACTACCTCACTCAGTCAATTACACGGACCGCGCCCCGACCCACCAGTTCCTCCACGCGATCGATGAACAACCGGTCAGCGTTGACGCTGACGTTGTGCGGCTCCAGCACTGCCAGGAACTGCCCCGGCTCTTCCATGTCGAGCAGCAGCCGGCCCGCACCCGGCATGGCCTGAAACACACCCAGCAGCTTCTCCAGCAACGCCGCGTCAGGATGATGCAGCGGAACTTTGATCCTTAGCGAGGTTGGCAACTTCAATTGCACATCTTCGAGCGCCTGGATATTTGAGACAGACAGCTTTGGAGCCGAGTCTTCCTCACCGCGCAGCGCGCCCCGCACCAGAACCGGCACTTCAATCTTCAGCTTCTCCGCTAACTTCTGGTATGAGGTCGAGAACGCAATTAGCTCAATCTTGCCAACCTGATCCTCCAGTGTCGCCTGCGCATACAGCTCGCCGGAACGTTTCGACTTGCCCACCTTCAGACCGGTTATCACCCCGGCAATTTGGATTTCGTTCTGTGGCTCCGCCGGCCTGCCGCGCTGGAATACTTGCGGCTCCGGTTTCATCTCGCACGCTGTCGCCGTGTCTACCACCTTAAGATTCCGCAGCTTCTCACGGTACTTGTCCAAGGGGTGACCCGAGACAAAGAACCCGAGCACCTCTTTCTCGTTCTGGAGACGTGTGTGTTCGTCCCAGTCTGGCGCGGACGGCAGCGGCTCTTCTTGCACAGTCGATGCTGCGATATCTCCGTCAAAGATACTCACGAATAGTCCATGCTGCCCGGCAGCGGCATCTTTTTGCGATTTCTGCGCGCGCTCCATCGCCTTATCTAAGGCAGCAAAGACCCGCGCTCTCGGCCCAAACGAGTCCATCGCCCCGGACTTGATCAGCGATTCCAGCACCCGTTTATTCAGCAAACGCAGGTCCACTTGTTCACAGAACTCCCACAGACTTGCAAATCCGGTCTTGCCCTCGCACCTCAGCGTCTCGCGCGCCGCCAGGATCGACACGATAGCGTTGTGCCCAACATTCTTAATCGCGGCAAGTCCGAACCCGATCGCCTCGCCCTTCTCGGTCTTCACCGGCGTAAAGTTTGCATCGGACTTCTGCACATCCGGCGGCACGACAGGAATATTCATTTCGCGGCATTCCTGGATGTACTTGACGACATTCTCCGGCTTGGATGTTTCGCTGGTCAGCAGTGCCGCCATAAACTCGACGGGATAGTGCGTCTTCAACCAAGCCGTGTGATAGGCCAACAGGGCATACGCCGCAGAGTGCGACTTGTTGAAGCCGTACCCCGCAAACTGTTCCATCAGGTCAAAGAGCGCGCCAGCCTTCTGCTTGTCGAACTTCTTTTGAGCAGCACCAGCCATGAAAGTGTCGCGCTGCTTGGCCATCTCTTCGGGGTTCTTCTTGCCCATCGCGCGACGCAGGAGGTCAGCGCCACCCAGCGAATAGCCGCCGATCGCGGAGCTGATCTGCATCACCTGCTCCTGATACACAATCACCCCAAGCGTCTCGTTCAGGATCGGTTCCAGCTCCGGAAACATGTACTCCACCGGCCGCCTGCCCCACTTCCGCTCGATGAAGTCGTCAATCATGCCGCCCTGAATTGGCCCCGGCCGATACAGCGCATTCAAAGCGGTTAGATCTTCTACCGTCGTCGGCTTGTAGCGCCGCAGCACGTCACGCATGCCTCCCGACTCAAATTGGAACACTCCGGAGGTCAGAGCCCGATGGAAGACCTGCTCGTACGTACGCATATCATCCAAAGGAATCTTCGCCAGATCCAGCGCAACCCCGTGCGTCTGCTTGATTAGCTTCAGGGCGTCGTCGATGACGGTCAGGGTGGTGAGCCCAAGGAAATCCATCTTGAGCAGGCCCATCTTCTCGACTGACTTCATGTCGTACGAGGTGACGACCGCCTCGTCCTTGGTGCGCGTCACCGGCACTAGTTCCGTCAGGGGCTTGGGAGCGATCACGACTCCGGCAGCATGCACGCCGGCACCACGGACCAAGCCTTCCAACTTCATCGCCGTATCAATCAGCTCACGGATCTTTGGATCCTCATACGCTGCCGCAAGCGGAGGCGAGTCCTTCAGCGCACGCTCGATTGTGATGCCAATCGTGGCCGGGATCAATTTCGCGATCCGGTCTACTTCGCCGTATGGCATATCCAGCGCGCGGCCTACGTCCTTCACCGCGGCCTTGGCGGCCATGGTGTTGAACGTGATAATCTGGGCCACCTGGTCTTCGCCGTACTTGCTTTTCACATAGTCGATGACCTCGCCGCGCCGGTTCATGCAGAAGTCGATATCGATATCCGGCATGGACACCCGCTCGGGATTCAAAAAGCGCTCGAATAGCAGTTCGTTCTGCAGTGGATCTACATTCGTGATCTCCATACAGTAGGCGACCAGCGACCCGGCGGCCGAGCCACGCCCCGGACCTACGGGTATGTCCTGCTCCTTCGCAAACCGGATGAAGTCCCAGACGATCATGAAGTAGCCCGGGAACTTCATCTGCTTGATGCAGTCGATCTCTCGGTTCAGCCGCTCCTGGTACTCAGGAATAGTCTTTTTCAGCAGGCCCGTTGAACGCAGGTGCTCAACGTCGGTCGCAAACCGCTTTTGCAGACCTTCCCAGCAAACTCGCTCGAAATAACTATCCAGCGTTTCGCCCTCGGGAACTGGAAAGCGTGGGAACGGATTATCGACCTTACTCAGCTTCAGGCTGCAGCGTTCCGGGAACTGCATCGTCCCGCTCACCACATGTGGCGCATGCTTGAACAGCCGCAGCATCTCATCTGCCGACTTGATGTAGAACTCGTTTGTGTCAAATTTGAATCGCTTCGGATCGTTCATCGAGCCCGCGGTCTGCACGCACAACAGGATCTCGTGCGCCCGACTGTCCGAATCCGCAATGTAATGCGAGTCGTTCGTAGCGATCAGCGGAATGTTGAGGTCCTTCTCCATCCGAAGCATCGCGTCGCACACGGGCTTGTCAGCCTCCAAACCATGGTCCTGGATTTCCAGGAAGTAATTCCCTTTACCAAAGATTTCCTCGTACTGACCCGCCGTTGCCTTCGCCTTGTCGTAATGGCCCTCCATAATGTGCTGCGCTACTTCGCCAGCCAGGCAGCCCGAAAACCCGATCAAACCCTCGGCATGCTTTGCCAGGAATGCCTTGCTCACCCGTGGTTTCCTGTAGAAACCATGCAGCGCTGCCTCGCTTGTCAGTCTTACCAGGTTTCGGTAGCCCTCCTCGTTCTCTGCCAGCACCAGCATGTGGTTGTACTTCAGCTCGGGATCCGGCTTGCCGCGATGGTCCTCTTCCTTGCAGATGTACAACTCGCAGCC
>Ga0157369_10010058_pt1 | contig 10800 bp, 7 predicted proteins | sample C25metaG_FD_113461 | JGI IMG/M metagenome (GOLD analysis project Ga0157369, IMG submission 113461) | Corn rhizosphere microbial communities from Kellogg Biological Station, Michigan, USA - C2-5 metaG | ecosystem: Host-associated > Plants > Roots > Rhizosphere > Soil | place: USA: Michigan...
AGGAAAGTCAGCAGGCGCGCTTAGAGCGCCTCTCCCATCGGCTGCGCTGCCCGTCGCAGTGCCGCGCGGTCGAACGCGTCGGTCGGGTACTCGCTCGTGTCGGAGTTTTCCTGCTCCGCGGTGAGGGCCGGCTCTTGCCGGTGCGGCTCGTGCTCCGGCCGCCCGAACGCGCCGAGGTCCCCGTCTTCCTCCGAGGGCGCCCCTCCGTCGGACGGCTCGTCGTCGAACTCCCCGTAGCCATCAGGCTGCCCGCCGACGAAGCCGGCAAGGTCGGCGATCTCGTAGCTGCCGGTGTCGAACTGTGAGCGGTCGAAGGAATCGGTCTGCAGGGCCGCCGAGGAGTCGTGTGGCACCCGGTCACGCGGCGTCGCGGCGAGCATCGCCTCAACGTCGGACACCTCGAGCACCGGCTCTTCGCCCGGCCCGAGCGACCGTGTCGTCTGCCGGTGCACCGTCTCGACCAGCGAATCGAGCATGGCGACAGCGTCGTTCACGATCTCCTCGTCACGCGTGTCCGTTCCGTGCAGCAGCCAGCGCACCAGCTCCAGCTCCGCGTACAGCAGTGCCCGGCCGGCGATGCGCTGGTCGCTGCCCTGGCGCGCTCCGCTGTACGCGGCGAGAGCTGTTCCCGCAGCCTCCTCGCCCGACGCCAACAGCCAGTGCAAGTCACGAGCCGGATCGCCGACGGCGAGCTCGGCCCAGCCGAGCACGCCGGAAACCGCGTCGTCGCTGATCAGGAACGACTCCGACGACAGCGAGCCGTGGATCACCGTGGGCGCGAACTGCCAGAGGGCGGCGTCATCCGTCGCCTGTTCCCATCGGCGCACAAGTGCCTCGGGAACGAGGCCCGTGCGGTCCGCTCGGTCGATGAGCTCGATGGTCGACGTGCGGCATTCCTCCGCACTCGGCTGCGGCAGGCCGGCGTCAGCGACGAAGGTGGTGGGCAGGCCGTGAATCGCCGCGATCGCCCGGCCAATGGACCCGGCCACCCCGGCATGGCGAATGAGAGCGTCAGCCTCGAACGAGTCGCCGGGCAGGAGCTCGTAAACCACCGCTCGGGTCGAGTCGATCGGCGCCTGGCCCACATACTGCGGCACGTCGAACGGGAGCCGGCTGCGGATGCCGACCGTGAGCGCCCGCAACGCGACCAGATCGGCGGACTGCTCGGTTTCAGCGGTCTGATTGTTCGGCACCCGGATGATGAGCCGGCGGCCGTCCCGCCCCACAAGCAGTGCAGAATCGAACATCCCATGCACGCCCTGGCTGTGGCTTTGCGCCTTCGCGACCTCGAGCCCCGCGACAGCGGAGGTGGCCAACGCGGCTAGAGTGAGATGGGATCTGGCCATGTGTTCTAGGTTAGGTCGAACTCTTCGCAGGCACGCCATCCGCCACGCCTGCACGCCACTTCGGCATCACGCCAGATCACAGGGGTCGCCATGTCGTTCGCGTTCACCGCGCGCCTTCCGCTCTCGCGGCACGCCGTGGACCGCGACCACCTGCGCCGCGCCGGCGAGAACCTGTTCGAAGGGCTGAGAACGGATGCGCGTGCTCGCGTTCTGCCCCTCTGGCGCGGCAAGGCCCTGGTCGGCGACACCGCAGGGGGCGACACCGACGCCCTCAACCTCCTCTGGTTCCCGACGGAGCAGTTCCCCGCCCACCTCACGTCGGTGTACCTCGGCCTGTCGCTCGACGACACCGCCGCCGAACCCACCGGCACACCTCTGGTCGTCACGATCCTCGACGACCCGGCGGCAGCGGAGCTGGAACCCGACGAGAACCGGTGGCGGGGCCTGCGGGAACTGGCCACGATGCTCTCCGACCGCGACGCCGGCGCTTTCACCGAGGCGCTGGCGATGGCCAATTGGCACGACTCCCATCGGCACTGCCCGCGCTGCGGCGCCCCCACCGCGATCGAGGACGGCGGCTGGACCCGGCGATGCCCGGCCGACGGCAGCCAAGTCTTCCCGCGCACCGACCCCGCCGTGATCGTGCTCGTCACCGATGCCGAGGACCGCCTCCTCCTCGGATCCAACGCGATGTGGGAGAAGAAGCGCTACTCGCTCCTCGCCGGGTTCGTCGAACCAGGGGAGGCGCTCGAGGGGGCGGTCATCCGCGAGGTGCACGAGGAATCGGGACTCAGAGTCAGCCACGCCGAGTACCTGGGCTCGCAGCCGTGGCCGTTCCCGGCATCCGTCATGTGCGGGTTCAGCGCACGCGTCGCCGAGGGGCAAGACCCTGACGCCCTCGTCCCCGACGGCGAAGAGATCCTCGACCTGCGCTGGTTCACCCGGGAGGAGATCCGCCGGCAGGACGGGGAGGTGATCCTCCCGGGCCGCGCGTCGATCGCGCGTGCCATGCTCGAACACTGGCTCGGCGACACCGCCGCCGACCGGGCAGCGCCGGCAACCCCGGCAGCGCCGGCAGCCCCGGCAACGCCGGCAACCCCGGCACCGGGCGGATCGCGGCCGCCGCGGGGCGGCGCATGACCGGTTCCACTGAATCGGGGCCGGACGCCCTCCTGGCGGGCCTCGACGAGCAGCAGCGGCTGGCGGCCGAGGCGCTCGTCGGTCCGGTGTGCATACTCGCGGGCGCCGGAACCGGGAAGACCCGCGCCATCACCCACCGCATCGCCTACGGCGTGACCAGCGGGGCGTACGCGCCGAACCGTGTGATGGCGCTCACCTTCACCGCCCGGGCGGCCGCGGAACTGCGCGGCCGGCTGCGGCAGCTCGGCGCCGGGGGCGTCGCCGCCCGCACCTTCCACGCGGCCGCCTTGTCGCAGCTGAACTACTTCTGGCCGCATGTGGTCGGCGGCCAGGTGCCGCGCATCCTCGACGGCAAGGGCCGGCTGCTCGGTCACGCCGCCGAACGGCTGCGCCTCAAGCTCGACACGGCGACGCTGCGCGACGTGGCCGCCGAGATCGAGTGGCGCAAGGTCTCCGGGCTCGGCCTCGAGCAGTACGCGGCGCAGCTCGGCTCCCGCCCACTTCCCGGCCGGCTCACCGCCGAGCAGGCCGTCGACATGCAGGAGACGTACGAACGGCTGAAAGACGAACGCCGCCAGCTGGACTTCGAGGACGTGCTGCTCGCGATGGCCGGCATGATCGAGGCGGAGCCCTCGGTCGCCTTGCAGGTGCGTGAGCAATACCGCTTCTTCGTGGTCGACGAGTACCAGGACGTGTCGCCTCTGCAGCACGACCTGCTCGCCCTGTGGCTCGGCGACCGGCGAGACCTCTGCGTGGTCGGTGACGCCAGCCAGACCATCTACTCCTTCGCGGGCGCGCGCAGCGACTATCTGCTCGACTTTCCCAAGCACTACGCGGATGCGACGGTGGTGCGTCTCGAGCAGAACTACCGGTCGACACCACCCATCATCGCCGCGGCCAACCAGCTGATGCGCGGGCGAAGCGGCGCCCTGTCGCTGCGGCCCCGCATCACCGCCCCCACCGGCACCGCCCCCGCCCAGCCGGAGCCCGCGGTGCGCGAATACGCCAGCGACATTGCCGAGGCGCGCGGGGTGGCCCAGCAGGTGCTCGAGCTCATCGAGGGCGGCACCCGGCCCGAGGATATCGCCGTGCTCTACCGGGTCAACGTGCAGGCCGCCGCCCTCGAAACCGCGCTCGGCGAGGTGGGCGTGAGCTACCAGATCCGCGGATCGAAGCGGTTCTTCGACCTGCCGGAGGTGAAGCAGGCGGTCATGTCGCTGCGCGCCGCATCCGTCTCGATCAGCGGTGAGCCGCTGTTCAAATCGGTCAGCGACGTGCTGCGCTCGCTCGGCTGGAGCCAGAACCCGCCCGATGCGCGGGGCGCGGTGCGCGACCGGTGGGAGTCGCTGAACGCGATCATGGGACTCGTCGACCAGGCGGTGCCCGGCACCACCTTCCGGCAGTTCACCGACGAGCTCATGGAGCGGCAGGCCGGCCAGCACGAGCCCACCGTGTCAGCGGTGACGCTCGCCACCCTGCACTCAGCCAAGGGGCTGGAGTGGGAGTGCGTGTTCCTGGTGGGGCTCTCCGAGGGGCTCGTGCCGATCAGCTACGCCACCCGATTCGAGCAGGTGGATGAGGAGCGCCGCCTGCTGTACGTCGGCATCACGCGGGCACGTCGGCGGCTGTCGATGAGCTGGGCGGTATCCGGTTCGCAGCAGCGGTCCCCGCGAGAACGGTCACGATTCCTGGCAGAGCTCGGCATCCGCAACGCTCGTGCGGCAGGTGCTCGCGCCGGCTGAGCGCGGCCGACGCGGCGTCGATCACGAGCGACGACGCCGACAGCGGGTTCACGCCTGAGCGCAGATAGCCGTCGATCGTCGCCACGACGAGGGACGCGACGAGCCCACTGTTGCGGCCCGTCTCCGTCGCCGCCCGCCGCCGGAGCATCTGGATGGCGATGGCCGGCCAAGCCGCGTCCGCATCGATGCGGTGGTGCTCGAGACACGACAGGCAAGGCCCCGATCCCGGCTCCACCAGGGGGCCCACCCGGACCGCGTCGTCCCCGAACACCACGGGAAGATGCGGGATGTCGCGTCGCAGCCAGCGGCCGTGCCGCTCCGGTTCGATCACGTAATGCGCCACGATCACGGCGAGGTTCGGCTCGTCACCGGGCGCGCAGGGGCGGATGCCGGCCTCGGGAAGCAGGCGGAGCATCCGTTGCGTGGTCGGACCGTCACCGTCGAAGAGAACGGTGGCGGGCTCGGGCGCACCGGAACCGGCCCGGACGGTCAGGAGCGCGGGGCGGAGTGCGTCGAGGAGGCCGTCGACGGCTGCCTCGGCTGCACCCGCCTCAATGCCGAGCGCCCTCGCGTTCGCCAGTGGCAGGCCCGACTGCAGCGCCAGCACCAAGCGCTCCAGCGCGGCCGTCATCCCACTGAAGACAGCCACGGGTCGGTCGACGCCCGCCTGAATGGTGTCGGGTGAGCGCCAGACGAGGGGGATGCTCGGGTTCAGTCGCACGATCATGGCGACGATGATGCGCCCTCCGGGCGGCGGCCGCAGAAGTTATCCACAGCTGCACGCCGTCGGCGCGGCTACTCCTCGTGCGGTCGCTCCGTGCCGTCGTCGCGCAGCAGTTCCTCGAGCGCCTGGTCGATCTCGTCGAGCACCGGTTCCTCGCCCGACGCGGCGCCGGTCAACCGGGCAACGAGGCCGGACGGGTCGTCAAGGTCCTCGGCGGTGGGCAGAATATCGGGGTGCGCCCACAGGGCGTCGCGCGCGTCGTTGCCGACGGCATCCGTCACGGCCTGCCACATGGCGGCGGCCTCCCGCAGCCGGCGGGGCCGGAGCTCCAGGCCCACCAGCGCAGCGAACGCGGACTCGGCCGGCCCGCCCGAGGCACGTCGGCGACGCACCGTCTCGGCGATGGCGGCGGAGGCGGGGAGGCGCTGGGTGGCTGCGGCGGTGACCACGTCGACCCAGCCCTCCACGAGGGCGAGCATGGTCTCGAGGCGGCCGAGGGCCGCCAGCTGGGCGTCGGTCTTCGGCGGGATCAGCGAGCCGTTGACCATCGCCTGACGAAGTTCTTCAGGGTTCGACGGGTCGAACGTTGACGCGAGTTCTTCGAGGCGCTCGGTGTCGATGCGGATGCCCCGCGCGAACTCGGTCACCGAGGAGATCAGGTGCAGCCGGAGCCAGCGCGAGTGCCGGAACAGCCGCGCGTGCGCGAGTTCCCGCACCGCGAGGTAGATCTGCACCTGGTCGATCGGGATGTCGAGTCCCTCGCCGAACGCGGCCACGTTCTGGGGGAGCAGCACCGCCTGCTCTTCGGCCATCAGCGGGATGCCGACGTCACCGCCGGACACCACCTCGCTGGAGAGTTGTCCGACGACCTGTCCCAGCTGCATCGCGAACAGCGTGCCGCCGAGGCTCCGCATGACCTGGCCGGCGTTCGCGATCATGCCGCGCAGCTCTTCGGGCGCCTGCTCGGTGAGCACCCGGGTCAACGCGTCTGAGATGCTCGTGGCCACGGGTGAGGCCAGCTGCGACCAGATGGGCATGGTCGCGGTCACCCACTGCTTGCGGGTCATGAGGCCCGGCGTGTGCATGAGCTCGGCCACCGACGTGATGTCGTCGAGCCAGAGGGCGGCGATGCGGAACGCCTGCTCGAGGGCGGCACGCTCAGCGTCGGTGGGGGAGAGCTGGCCGGAGGCGGCTCGTTCCTGGCCCTGCTTGAGTGCGATGTCCCAGTTGATGGAGCCGTCACCGCTGCTGAACAGGGCTCCCTGCAGTTGCTTCATCAGGGCGGCCACGCTCGCCGGGTCGTTCGGGAGCCCTGCGGCCCCCGCCAGCTGGCTCGGGTCGATCGAAGAGTTTCCCGAGAGGATGTCGCGCAACATGTCCCGGAGTTCGTCGGGGATGCCGTCGTCGCCGGGTTGCCGGTCGTCGTCCGGTCGTGAGTTGTCTGCCACTTCAGGCACCTCCCAGTTGCTTGCTTCTACGCTAGCCCTTGCGCCCGCGCCGGGACTGGGAAATGCCCTAGGCTGAAGCGCTTGGATGTCCGCCCACCGCGAACATCCAGACGACGCCCGGAAGGATCGCGGTGGCCCTCTTCGTAGACGACCCCTCGGAGCCCCGGCGCGACCGCCCGATCGCGCGAGCCGGCTGGATCGTGCTGCTCGTCGCCCTCGTGATCGCCCTGATCCTCGCGATGATGCCCGCGCCCTACGTCATCGACAAGCCCGGTCCCGTCTTCAACACCCTCGGCTCAACGGATGCCGTGGGTCAGCACACGAAGGACGACGTTCCGCTCATCAGCATCACCGGTGAGCCGGTGTACCCCACCAAGGGAAGCCTCGACCTGCTCACCGTCTCGCAGGTCGGCAACCCCTCGCAGCGGCCGAACTGGCTCGGCGTGATCGAGGCGTGGTTCGACAAGAGCGCCGCGGTCATCCCGATCGACAAGGCGTTTCCGCCGGAGGTGACGCAGAAGGAGGTGGCCGCCGAGAGCGAGGCCGCCATGGTGAACTCGCAGCAGGACGCCATCGCCGCCGCTCTCACCCACCTCGGTTATGACTTCCTGATCTCCGTGTCGGTCGTGAGTGTGCCTGACGACTCGCCGTCCGCGGGCATCCTGAAGGCCGGCGATGGGGTGGAGACTGTGAACGGTACGGCTGTGCACAGCATCACGGAACTCCGGGACGCACTGCAGAAGAACGGCGCGGGCAAGCCGGCAACGCTCGGCATCACCCGCGACGGCGCCGCGCGTACCGTCACGGTCACCCCGACGACGATCGGAGACACCGTGGTCGCCGGGATCAACGTGAAGATGGAGTACCGCTTTCCGTTCGACGTCGAGATCCAGCTCGACAAGGTGGGCGGTCCCAGTGCCGGGATGATGTTCGCCCTGGGGATCATCGACAAGCTCACTCCGGGTGCCCTTCAGGGCGGGCAGGACGTCGCCGGCACCGGAACCATCGACCCGTCCGGAACGGTCGGACCCATCGGGGGCATCCAGCAGAAGCTCTACGGGGCACAGCGCGCGGGCGCCCGGTGGTTCCTGGCCCCGCAGGCGAACTGTTCAGAAGTTCGGGGGCACGTGCCCGACGGACTCACCGTCTTCGCCGTGAAGACGCTCGACGACGCGATGAAGGCGCTGGACGCCATCCGCACCGGCAGCGGCCTCTCGTCGCTCCCCACCTGCTCCACCTCCTGACCCAGGTGCTGGGCATTCTTGCGACCGCCCTTGTCTAGGATGGGTCCGACCGTGTTCTGAGACACCGTGTTCTGAGTGAGCAAGAGGCATATTTCGTGACATCTCCATCCTCCACAGCATCCCCCCGACGAAGTAGAGCACCGCTCGCGATCACGGCAGGCATCGTGATCGCGCTCGTGATCCTGTTCTTCATCTTCGCCGGGCTGTACACAGACGTGCTCTGGTACGACCAGCTCGGATTCCTGCCCGTGCTGACAACACAGTGGCTCGCCGGCACGATCCTGTTCTTCGTCGGCTTCATCGCGATGGCCCTCCCGGTGTGGGTGAGCATCCAGCTCGCCTATCGCCTGCGCCCGGTCTACGCCAAGCTCAACGCCCAGGTCGACCGCTACCAGCAGGTCATCGAGCCGCTGCGACGGCTCGCCACCTACGGCATCCCCGCCCTGCTGGGACTGTTCGCCGGTGTCGCCGCGTCCACCCGGTGGCAGCCGGTCCTGATGTGGCTGAACCGCACCCCGGTCGGCAAGAAAGACCCGCAGTTCCACTTCGACATCTCGTTCTACCTGTTCGACCTGCCGTTCTATCACTCGCTGCTGGCGTTCGCATCCGCTGTGGTGTTCATCTCGGCGCTCGCGGCGATCGCCACCGCTTACCTCTACGGCGCCATCCGCGTCAGCGGGCGCGAAGTGCTGATCTCGAAGTCCGCGCGCGTGCAGATCGCGATCACGGCGGCGGTCTACCTGCTGCTGCAGGCGGTGAGCATCTGGCTCGACCAGTACTCCACCCTGAACGACTCGAACGGGCTGCTCACCGGTGCCTCCTACACCGACGTCCACGCCACCATTTGGGGGCGGCAGATCATCGCCGGGGCGGCCCTGGTCGTGGCCGTGCTGTTCCTCGTGACCGCGATCATCGGCCGCTGGCGGCTGCCCGTCATCGGTTTGGCGCTGCTCATCGTCTCCAGCCTCATCATCGGCTCGCTCTATCCCTGGGTGATCCAGCGATTCCAGGTGGAGCCGAACGCGAAGGCACTCGAATCGGAGTACATCCAGCGCAACATCGACCTCACCCGTGATGCCTACGGGCTGTCCGACGTGAAGGTGGTGCCGTACGACGCGAAGACCACGGCCGAACCGGGAGCGCTCCGCGCCGACGCCGAGACGACCGCGAACATCCGCATCATCGACCCGGCGAAGGTGAGCGATGCGTTCGCGCAGCTGGAACAGTTCAAGCAGTACTACACGTTCCCCTCGAACCTCGACGTCGACCGCTACTCCATCAACGGCAAGTCCCAGGACACCGTCGTTGCGGTGCGCGGCCTAGACGACACCTACCTCACCGGCCTGAACAGCTGGGTGAACTCGACGACCGTTTACACCCACGGATACGGCGTGGTCGCCGCGTACGGCAACCAGCGTTCCGCCGACGGCCAGCCGGTCTTCCTCGAATCGGGCATCCCCACGACCGGGGAACTGGGCAAATTCGAGCCGCGCGTGTACTTCGGTGAGACCTCGCCGGCGTACTCCATCGTCGGAGGCCCGAAGGGCACCAAGCCGGTCGAGCTCGACTACCCGTCGAGCAAGGACGGCGAGGAGCAGACCTACACGACCTTCAGCGGCAACGGCGGTCCGAAGCTCGACAATGCGTTCACGAAGCTGATCTATGCGCTCAAGTTCCAGTCGGAGCAGATCTTCCTCTCCGACTCCGTGAACGACCAGTCGCAGATCCTTTACGACCGCGACCCGCTGACGCGCGTGCAGAAGGTCGCGCCGTACCTCACGCTCGACTCCGACGCGTATCCGTCGGTCGTCGACGGTCGGATCAAGTGGATCATCGACGGGTACACCACGTCGAACAGCTACCCGTACTCCACCTCGGTGACGATGGCGGACGCCATCACCGACACCGAGACGCCGCCGAAGCCGTTCGCGCTCGACCACATCAACTACATCCGCAACTCGGTCAAGGCCACCGTGGACGCCTACGACGGTTCCGTGACGCTGTACGCGTGGGACGCACAGGATCCGCTGCTGAAGACGTGGCAGAAGATCTTCCCGACCACGATCAAGCCGATGAGCGACATGTCGGGCCAGCTGATGAGCCACGTGCGGTATCCCGCCGACATGTTCAAGGTGCAGCGTTCCGTGCTGAGCGAGTACCACGTGACCGATGCCGGCTCGTTCTACTCCCACGATGACGAATGGGCCGTTCCCAACGACCCGGTCTCGGCCGCCGGGGAGAACATCCCGCAGCCGCCGTACTACCTGACCATGCAGATGCCCGGGCAGAAGCAGCCGGCATATTCGCTGTACACGACGTTCATCCCGGCGTCGTCGGGCACCACGAGTCGCAACGTGCTCACCGGTTACCTCGCGGTGAACGCGGATGCCGGTTCGAAGGACGGCACGCGGTCCAAGGGATATGGGGCGCTGACGCTGCTCACCTTGCCGAAGGACGACACGGTTCCCGGCCCCGGCCAGGTGCAGGCGAAGTTCAACGCCGACCCGGTCGTCTCGCAGGCCCTCAACCTGCTGAAGCAGGGCCAGTCGAAGGTCACCAACGGCAACCTGCTCACCCTGCCCGTCGGTGGTGGTCTGCTCTACGTGCAGCCGGTGTACGTGCAGTCCACCGGTAACACGAGCTACCCGCTGCTGCAGAAGGTGCTCGTCGCCTTCGGCGACCAGATCGCCTTCGAGGACACCCTGGACAAGGCGCTCGACGTGCTCTTCGGCGGTGACTCCGGCGCGAACGCGGGGGACACGAATGTTCCGCCCACGACGACTCCGCCGAGCACGGGTGGCGGAACGCCGAAACCGGGAACGACGCCGCCGTCCACCGGCAACCCGGCGACGGATGCGAAGCTCGCGAACCTTCTGCAGGTCGCGCGGCAGGCGATCGCCGACAAGGATGCTGCGCTGAAGAAGGGCGACTTCGCTGCCTACGGCGCGGCGGACAAGAAGCTCTCCGACACCGTCGCGTCGATGCTGGCGCTCCTCGGCAAGTAGGCGCACGCGAGGTGGGCGGGGCGGGGCCGATTCGGTCTCGCCCCGCCGCTGTGTTAGAGTTGTGGACGTAACGCGGGGTGGAGCAGTTCGGTAGCTCGCTGGGCTCATAACCCAGAGGTCGCAGGTTCAAATCCTGTCCCCGCAACGGATG
>Ga0157369_10010060_pt1 | contig 10800 bp, 10 predicted proteins | sample C25metaG_FD_113461 | JGI IMG/M metagenome (GOLD analysis project Ga0157369, IMG submission 113461) | Corn rhizosphere microbial communities from Kellogg Biological Station, Michigan, USA - C2-5 metaG | ecosystem: Host-associated > Plants > Roots > Rhizosphere > Soil | place: USA: Michigan...
ACATCTTCCCAATCCTTATACCACTCCTGTAAGTTCCCTTTTTTACCAATATGGAAAGGATAAAGTTTGGCCCTGCTTGATGCAATCAGTTCATGGAAGGCTTTGTCAGTTTTTAAAACGTCGGTTGCAGCTAACACATGATCAAACAAGTCGCGAATAATGGCCATATCCATCGTAGTAGCTATCGACACACTTCCGTGCCGCCCTTTATCATCAATAAAGTCGTTTTCGGGGGATAGGGCGGGCGCTGTTACCAGGTAGCCGTCTTTATCTTTAACCAGCCAGCTCAGGCAAAACTGCGCGGCGCCTTTCATGAGCGGATACGCAGTATTCCTTAAAAAAGCGGTATCGAGCGAAAACTGGTAATGTTGCCATAGGTCCTCGCAGAGCCATGGTGATCCCATAGCCCAGTTGGCCCATTTAGGATCGCCACGCATATCTCCAACGGGGTTTGAAAGTGCCCAGATGTCGCTGTTATGATGTGCCATCCAGCCATCTGCATGATAAAATTCGCGGGCTGTGGCACGGCCCGTAACAGAAAGATCCTTAATGAACCCATACATCGGTTCATGCATTTCCGCAAGGTTGGCCATTTCTGCCGGCCAATAATTCATCTGGGTGTTGATATTGATCGTGTAGTTAGAGCTCCATGGTGGTCTTACACTATTATTCCAGATCCCTTGTAAATTCGCGGGCGGTCCGCCTGGTCTTGAGCAGGAGATGAGCAGATATCGGCCGAACTGATAATATAACGTTTCCAGCCCATGGTCAATGCCACCGTCCGTATAAGCCAATAAGCGCTCATTGGTAGGCTCGGCCTGATGACCGTTAATGGTAGTATCTTTTAATTGGAAGTTTACACGATTGAAAAAATAATGGTAGTCTTTCAGATGGTCCTGCAAAATATTACTAAAGCCCTTTTTTATGGCCCCAGATAAGTACCGTTCAGCTATTGCCGTTTCATCTTTGCCATCTTTATCGGGGCATTTATCAAAGCCGTTGAAGCTTGTAGCGGCAGAAAGGTATACCGTAACATCTGAACCATTTTTTACACTGATGGCGGTTGTATCAACGCTAACTGTTCCATCACCAATAGCGCGGGCGAGTAATATAAAACGCATGCCCCGGCAATGGGTACTGTCGTTATAAACAACATGCTCTTTGTTATAATTAACATAGTTAGGATCAGTATGCGCAGGAGCCTTACCACGCATAGCCAGGGTAGAACTATTTAATAGGCCATTCTGAAATTTAAGCTGGCTTTTGGTGTTTAGGCTGAAGTTAAGCTTGCCTTTAGCGCTGCTGGTAAAATGCAGAATGATTACCTGATCGGGCGCGGAAATAAACATTTGGCGCGTATAATCTATGCCATCAACAGTAAAACGGGTAGTGGCAATAGCATCGCTAATGTTAAGGTCGCGATAATAATGCGCTATAGGCTTATTGTCAAAATCTTCATGAATGGATACATCGCCCAGTGGTTCGAACGATTCGGAATAGATGCCTTGCATTTTACGGGCAAGCTGTGCAGCCTTTTCATAGTTTTCTTCCTTTAGCAGCGCCTCCCGTGTTTGCAGCAAATACTTATAGGCATCGGGGTTAACGTTATGCTTTACTGGCCCGCCAGACCATAGGGTGGCTTCGTTTAGTTGTATTAATTCATTTTCGGGCCGGCCAAACACCATAGCGCCAAGTCGTCCATTGCCCAGGGGAAGGGCTTCTGTCCAAACTTTAGCAGGTTGATTGTACCACAATTTAAGATCAGGCTGGCCAAATGCCAGTGATGCCAACAAAAGCAGCAGGCAGGTAAGGTTTAATCGGGTCATTAGCGTTAAATGGTTTGGCCGCTAAGGTAATAATTTGCTGCTGCTTAGTATGTTGGTGGCCTTAATCTTTATGTCCGCTCAAAACCTTCTGAATTGCGTCGGGAAGTTGAGTGCCCAAAGCCTCAGTCAGCTGTTTTTGAAGGTCCGCTTTCTTGCTTTCGTTAAACGGCGTGTCGCGGGCAAAGGCAACACGTTCAATAGAGTCAACATAAAATGAAATGAGTTGCGCAAAGAGATTGAACATGCCTATAGTTTCGGGATTATTCAATTTTGCGGGCTTGGGATCGATAGAACAGAGCGTGCCAAAAAAGCTGCCGTCCTGACGGAAGATGGGCACTGAAATATAACTCTGAAAGCCATACATGGCGGGTACCGGATGATTGCAAAAGTGTGAGTCGGCAGATACATGGTCAATGATCACCGATTCTTTACTTTGTCTGATCTCATTACAAATAGTGGTCTCCAGTTTAAGCTCGTCGCCCGGCTTTAACCCGAACGAAATTTTATCAAGTACGCTACAGGCTACCCATTGTTCATCTGTTACCCTGGCAATAGCCGCAAAGCCCATACCGGTGGTACGGCAAATCACGTCAAGCAATTGTGGTACAATGGGAATCTGGCTTACTGTTTCAATATCGGCACTGATGCGTTGTCTGTTCAGCAGCTTTAGAAAGTCGACTTCCAGTATTTCGGCAATCTTTAATAGCTTTTCAACCGACACCATTGTTTGACACAGCTCTATTTTGCTGTAAGCATTTTGAGACAAGCCCAGTTTATAGGCCAGGTACTCTTGCGTATAATTGCGAAACAACCGAGCCTTGCGGATATTTACAGCAAGTGTTTTTGCATCAAACATAAGTGGGAGGTTAAATAGGTTAGTAAATCTATAAAAAAATATCAATTAGGCAACGTGAAGCAGTGCGCTCCGCATAATCTTTTCCTGTTTGTTTTTAATGCTATGAAGTCACGCAAAAACAAGATGGACAGATGGCAGTATCGGTGCCACAATAGGAGCACTAATCAGATACCCAAAATGCGTACATATTGAACTTTCGGTGCCAATAAATTTTGCAATTAGCCCTAAAGGAGGTATTTTTAAGTGAGCTACTTCCATTCTTAAGCCTTCATCATCCTTCCCGATCTACTTTTACAAAAATTTTCCGGTAACCACTTGAATAACGACCTAAGAATAACATAAGTGGCTTAATGAACCTGATTGTTAACTCTAATCTTTAGAAAAATGAAAAAGTTAATTGTGTTATTAATTTTGGTTACGCCGTTTATAGCGTTTGGCCAGTCAATGCCGTATACTGCTACCTTTTCATCTAATTTTAAATTAGACTCCAAATATGTTGAAAAGGTGCTACAGGCATGGAAGTCGTTTGAAGATAACAAGCTGGATCCGGCAGATCCGGTGATAGCAGATACTATCCACGCAGAAATGGCTGATGGCAGTAAAATTAACGGGAAACAAGCCTTTTTTGATGCGGTTAAACAGCTCCGCAATTCCATAAGTGATTTAAAGGTATCTATGGATGCCTTTATGGGGGTAAAGTCTGTAGATAAGAATGCTGATTTTGTGCTTATCTGGGCAGTGAACTCATTTACCAGGGACGGTCAGAAGATCAGTCAGGATATACACCAGGTATGGGGATTTAATAAAGCCGGCCAGGTAGACTTTTTCAAAGATTTTTCGGGCGGTAATAGTATGGGTACCGCTCCTGCCGCTCAAAAGTAATTTATTAATAATTAACCCTCTATTACAGCAGGGCCTTAGGGAAGGAGGCCCTGTTCTATTTTATAATTATTCTTTAACCGATGGTATGCTGCTGAATTACAGGTAAATGACCTTATTATTCATCCTGGCGTTACTATTATTTAGGAAATAGTATATTAGCTCCTGATGCTAAATCTTATCCAGACATTTATTTGCCTAGAAGGTGAGGCTTTGTGCATTATGCAAAAATATCTTTCCCAATACCTTAATCATTCCTTATAAGCCAGTGAATTTATTTAGAAAATTATTTAAAAAAGGAGCTACTGCTACCGAAAATGAGGTGCAGGAAGGCTTAAAAAGTAGCCCGGAACATGGACCAAGCCACAATGCAAATAATGGCACAACAGGAGATTCAGGCTATCAGGATTTTGTGAGAAAAAACTTTAGCTTCGATGCTACACCACAAAATTTTGAAGTGGAATTGCACGATTCCTTCCGGAGATATTACGCCGACCCAGCTCTGAAATTTAATATCAATTTAACTGATCCCCAAACAGGGGATACCTTCGAACCCCATGAGGCCTTTAATGTCGTATACAATGAGTGGAAGACTATTCACTCATCCTGGGACAGACGGTCACTGCTCTTTAGTTTTTGGGATGAAACCGAACTGAACAAGTTAGCGAAATGGCAGGTTGTGCAACGGTACAACAACGACCGCTTTCCCGTAAAGAGCTTTAAGTTTCAGGAACAAGATGTCAAGACTGAGGACTTAAAGGATGTGCGATTGGCTATTGCACTGGCAAAAACGCATCGGCTATTATATAACCTTGAGGACGCCCGAAAGTATATCGAATATGCCTACAAGTGCAAGCCCCATCATCAGCATGTTGTTGTGGAGTATGCCAACATTTTGCATTTGTCTGATAACGAAGCCGACAAAGAGCGTGCGCATCAGCTTATTCAATTTGTGTTGAACAATAAAGTTGCGGTTTTCGGCAAAGAAATCCCTCTGCTCAATTTCTTTTGTTTTGGCGAGGGATACCTGGATTCATCGGTGTTTGCAACCCTTTATCTCAAAACGGACAACCGCCAGTTAAGCGATTGGGATGCCATGGCAGTTGAATATTACTATTGCCCGGTTTTCAGGCTCGAACATGCGGGCCGTATTTTAAGCGATGGTGACATGGTAAAGGCACTGGCTAAATTAATGTCGCTCACCGAAGAGTTTCCATGGTTTAAACCAGGCGTGTTAGAAACTAAATCATTCATAGAACAATTACGTACACAAATGAATAACCCGCAATTTATGGCCAAGGAGGTTGAAACGCTGGATTATTACTTGTCGGTGAGTAGGGGATAAGTAGGCGTATTTGGGAAGGGAGGCAGGGTCCTCTCCGAGAGACCCTGCTGAAACGGTAGCCGAAAAAACCACCGAACCGGATTGGCTCGAGGAACATCTATATCCGTCCGAGCAGGGTCTCTCGAAGAGGACCCTGCTCTATACGCCCAGCCGACAACTATAATAATTTGATTGATGTCCGTTAAACGAATCACAATTTAGCAGAGCCATGCTGGCTCCTAACCTTTACATGTTATAAATGGTTTCCGCTGTTTGGGAGACGAATGCAGGGTCCTCTACGAGAGACCCTGCTGAAACGATAAAACCAAAGGCAAAATCAAAATTGACCGTCCGAGAAATTGACCGTCCGAGCAGGGTCTCTCGAAGAGGACCCTGCTCTATACGCCCAGCCGACAACTATAATAATTTGATTGATGTCCGTTAAAACGAATCACAATTTAGCGTCCAAGCAGGGTCTCTCGGAGAGGACCTGCTCTATATGCCTTGCCAACAACTATAATAATATGATCGATGTCCGTTAAAACCAATCACAATTTAGCAGAGCCATGTTGGTTCCTGACCTTTACATGTTATAAATGGCTTCCGCTGTTTGAGCTGACCAATTCTTACGATCTCGTTTATAACTGGCTTGAATTTATAAGTAAACGGGCTCAAGTGCAGACGCTCGCATTTGTAATTATGCCAAATCATGTCCATTTGCTGTTGTATTTGCAGGATCTTACTGTTGATTTAAATAAAATGGTGAGCAATGGCAAGCGTTTCATGGCTTATGAGTTGATAAAAAGGCTAAATGAGCAGCAGCGAAACGATATACTGTTAATACTACGTGATGGGTGTTCGGAAATTGAAAAAAGTAAAGGGCAAAAGCATCGTGCATTTGAACCGTCATTTGATGCAAAGCCTGTTTTTACCGATAAGTTTTTAAACCAGAAGGTTGACTATATTCATCATAACCCTGTGATGGGGAAATGGAGCCTATGTTCCGAATTTACAGATTACCCGCACAGCAGTGCCGATTTTTATCTTGATGATAAGCGGCATTCATGTTTAAACATTATGGACTATCGTGACTATTGGCTTGGGAAGATTCCGCAAAATGAGTGATGTAACGGTCGCAGGGGCCTCTTCGAGAGACCCTGCTCTGACGGCGGAACTTATTAGGCAGACAATAAAAAGCTCTTCACACTTATTTATTGCTCGTTAACTGTTCGTTGCGCAACAGCCATGTGCCGCGTGGGTTATAAATGTTTAACGGGTATTAAACCTTTATCTCCTGAGTACACAGGCATTTGTTTGGGGCCTGTCTTCTTCCAAAGTCTTTCCTTCGACCTAAAAAAACTTTTAGCTTTTACATTTTTCCTTTCAGTTAAAAACTGGCACGGTTTTTAAACCTATATACAAGTAACAAATTATCTATCTATGAGATCTATATTGTATATCATCGCCGTTGTTCTGATTATAGGATGGGCGATCAGCGTATTTGCTTATTCGGCAACAGGTTTAATACACGTTCTGTTGGTAATTGCTATAATAGCACTTATTCTGGGGCTATTTAACAGAAGCTCCGCCGCTATCTGACGCAAATAAGTAAGAAACGGAATGCGGACGCGAGCCGCGTTTTTAACAAATTAAAAGAATAAGGCTTATGAAAAATCCGTTTGTAAAGAATGATAATAGTGCGTTGATCGCATCTATTACATTGGGATCTGTTGCTGTGGGCGGCCTTGCCTATTTGCTTATATCCGGCAAAGGCTCATCTATGATGCAACAAATGAGTGGCCAATTTACCCGGCTTCGTAACATGATAGGAGGTGACAAAGGTGCCGACACCGGTAAAACAGAAGATAACGTGGACCACACTGCCTACTTGCATGAACCGCATAAAGCGCCAAAAACCGACCGCGAAGCGCTGTTGAAGCACGAGATATTGCACAGCTAATAGAACGCTGTAGGAATTTAGCGATCAAAAGGCCGTCTCAAGCTGAAAATTGAGACGGCCTTTTCTTTGGTCACAACAACAAAAGGTCCGCCTATCACTAAGCGGACCCTATAAAAACCTTTTACCTTTCGCCTTTCAACTTTTATCCTCTAAAAGGCTTTCAGCTTATTGTACTAATACATTCTTCCAGCTAACCAGATCACCGATGATCTTGTCCAACTGTTCAACAGGAACACGTTCCTGTTTCATGCTATCGCGGTAGCGGATGGTTACGGTGCTATCTTCTAAAGTCTGGTGGTCAACAGTGATACAGAATGGGGTACCAATAGCATCCTGGCGGCGGTAGCGTTTACCGATTGCATCCTTCTCCTCATACTGTAACTGGAAATCTACTTTTAGGCGATCCATGATCTCACGGGCCTTTTCAGGCAAACCATCTTTTTTGGTTAACGGGAAAATGGCGGCCTTAACAGGAGCGAGGCAAGGATGCAGGCGTAATACTACGCGGCTGTCTTGTTTACCCTCAACGCTGAGGTCCTCTTCTTCATAAGCATTGATCAGGGTAAGCAGGAACATGCGGTCCAGACCTATTGAGGTTTCAATCACGTAAGGCACATAGTTCTGGTTGATCTCCGGATCAAAGTATTGCATTTTTTTGCTCGAGAATTTCTGATGCTGGCTCAGGTCGAAATCTGTGCGACTGTGAATACCTTCAACCTCTTTAAAGCCGAATGGAAATTGATACTCAATATCTACAGCGGCGTTAGCGTAGTGAGCCAACTTGGTATGATCGTGGTAACGATATTTGGCAGAATCAGTGCCGAGGGCAAGATGCCACTTTAAGCGGGTTTCTTTCCATTTGTTATACCATTCCATTTCTGTGCCGGGGCGAACAAAGAACTGCATCTCCATTTGTTCAAACTCGCGCATGCGGATAATAAACTGGCGTGCAATTACCTCGTTACGGAAAGCTTTACCTATTTGGGCAATACCAAACGGGATTTTCATTCGGCCGGTTTTCTGCACATTCAGGAAGTTTACGAAAATACCCTGGGCAGTTTCCGGACGGAGATAGATCACGTCAGCATCATCAGCAACGGCACCCATTTGTGTGCTGAACATCAGGTTAAACTGGCGTACTTCGGTCCAGTTGCGCGTTCCGCTTACCGGGCAGGCAATCTCGTGCTCAACAATCAGGTCGCGCAGGCGAGTAAGGTCATCGTTTTTCAGGGCCTCATCAAGCTCTTTTTGCAGCAACTCGGCTTTGTCTGTTTTATTATCTTTGTCGTAACGCGCAATTTTATCTTCGATCAGCTGATCAGCGCGGTAACGTTTTTTAGAATCCTTATTGTCGATCATGGGGTCATTAAAGCCGCCCACGTGACCGCTTGCTTCCCAGATTTTAGGATGCATAAATATGGCAGAGTCAATACCAACGATGTTCTCGTTAAGCTGCACCATTGATTTCCACCAGTAAGTTTTAATGTTGTTCTTTAATTCGGCGCCGTTTTGGCCGTAGTCGTACACAGCACTTAAACCATCATAAATCTCGCTCGAAGGAAAAACAAAGCCATACTCTTTGGCATGTGCAATTACATTTTTAAATAATTCGTCGGTTGTCTTGCTCATAACAGGGGCAAAGATAGTTTTTTTGAATAAGTGCAAAAGTAAAAACGGGTCTGGTGCTGAGCAATAAACACTATTTTGTCGCCGGGCATCGCTGTAATAGAACAAAATATGCGTTGGTATACGTAAAAAGCGCTTCATTTTAGTGCCTTAACTTTCATAAAGCAAAAACAGTATTCAAAGTTTTTGAATTAAAGTTAATAAAGGTAAAAAATAAGGTACGGTACCTCATTTTTCAAATCACATATCTACATTTGACACTATGAGCATACGTGTGGAACATTTGACGAAGGTTTATGGCGCACAAAAAGCGGTAGACGATATTAGCTTTAGCGCGGAAAAAGGCGTACTTGGCTTTCTTGGCCCTAATGGCGCAGGCAAATCGACCACTATGAAAATCCTGACGTGCTTTATTCCCCAGAGTTCAGGATCTGCTTCGGTAGCCGGATATGATGTAGTTTCACAACCGCTGGATGTTCGCAGGCGGATCGGTTATCTGCCGGAAAGCAATCCGCTGTATACAGATATGTATGTAAAAGAATCACTGGGCTTTATTGCTGATGTGCATGGGATTGAAAATGCTCCCGTAAAGGTTGCGGAAGTAATTGAAAGAACGGGCCTCGGTCCCGAGCAGCATAAAAAAATAGGGCAGCTGTCAAAAGGCTACCGGCAGCGCGTTGGACTGGCGCAGGCTATTCTGCATGATCCCGAAGTGCTAATCCTCGATGAGCCGACCTCTGGTCTCGATCCAAACCAGCTGATTGGCATCAGGCAACTCATTAGGGACCTGGGCCAAACTAAAACCGTTATCCTGTCCACGCATATTATGCAGGAGGTAGAGGCGGTTTGTGATAAAGTGATCATCATCAAAAAAGGAAAAATCGTGGCTGATGATAGCCTTGGCGGCCTTCGCGCAGCACATCAGCAGGACAGCCTCGAAAATATCTTCATCAAACTAACCAACAATTGATCGTTACAGTCGCCTGATGAAAAAACTTGTCTTTATTTTTTTTGCCGTTCTATCATTTGTTCAGTTAAAAGCACAAGAGCGATCACTAAAGGCAGTAAGCGCGGGCGTTGAAATACCCATACCCACTGGCGGCGTATTTACTATAGGTATAGGTGCTTCAGGCAGAATAGAGATTCCACTTTCGGCTCATGTAGGTCTGCTTTTAACTGGAGGCATCGACCAGATCTACTATAAAAAAGGAATTGTTTATGCACTCGATCTGCCATCGGGAGCAGAGACCTTTGTGCCCTTAAAAGGAGGAATCAGGTATTTTCTGGGCCCCAATTTTTTTGTTGATGGCGAAGTAGGCAATACCATTGAAACCGGTTACAACCGCCGCAACCTGTTTACCTTTGCCATTGGCCCTGGTTTTACGGCCCCTATAACCGGTACTAAAAGTGCTATAGAAGTAGGCTTCCGCTACGAAAACTGGTCGGATCATGATCTGCGTTTTACGGCTTTCCGTATTGCATACCGCTTCGGGTGGCGTTAAGTTAGGTTAAAGGAAGTCAAATTAAGTTAAAGTAGTTAAAAAGGTTAGATCTAGTTAGAAATGTTAAATTGAGTTAGAGTAAGTTAAATTAAGTTAAAAGGGTTAGACTGGGTTAAAGAAGTTAAAATGAGTTAGAGTAAAGTTAAAGAAGTTAGAAAGGCTGAGGTGGCGGGATGAATTAAGAGGCATACTATTATATTGTTTAAGTTAGATCAGTAAAATGAGCAGTTTTGAAGATTTGGAGGTATGGAAAAAATGTCGGGAGTTTAAAAAGGATGTGTCTGAACATATTCGGCAATTTCCTAAAAACGAAGAATTTCGATTGGTTGATCAATTGAAACGGGCTTCAAGATCAGTAACCGCTAATATTGCTGAGGGACATGGAAGATGTCATTACGTAGATAACGTCAAATTCTGCCGGAAACTCAAGAGGTTCATTAAATGAAGTACTGGATCATTTAATTGCGCCTATGATGAAAGATTAATTTACTGGAGACGATTTAAATAAGTTGAGGGAAAAGTACAATGAATGTTTCAGACTGTTGAACGTACATATCATACCTTAAGAGTAAACAGCAAACAAGCTAATCACTTTAGCAGTTTAACTTTTTAACGCTTTTAACCTTTTCAACCATTATAACATACTTTAACCTCTTTAACACTTTTAACATCTTTAACTTTATTACACAGGCATGTACAGTATTTTAAAAAAGGAGATTAGCTCTTACCTCAGTTCATTAGTAGCCTATGTAACTATCGGCGTTTTTTTGCTGGTGCTTGGCTTATTTCTTTGGGTTTTCCCGGATACCAGTATTCTTGAATACGGA
>Ga0157369_10010061_pt1 | contig 10799 bp, 10 predicted proteins | sample C25metaG_FD_113461 | JGI IMG/M metagenome (GOLD analysis project Ga0157369, IMG submission 113461) | Corn rhizosphere microbial communities from Kellogg Biological Station, Michigan, USA - C2-5 metaG | ecosystem: Host-associated > Plants > Roots > Rhizosphere > Soil | place: USA: Michigan...
CCACCGAAGAGCCCGGTTCCCTCCCGGCGGACGAGGAGGATCTGGTCTCCGCGGCGGACGGCGGCGAGCGCGACGTGGAGCGCCCGCCGCCGCGCCGGGACCTTCGGGGCGGGGATCTCCGCCACCTTTCCGGAGGCGAGCGCGACGCAGCGCGCGCGCAGCGGGCAGAGCAGACACGCCGGCTGCTCGGGGCGACATACCGTGGCGCCGAGCTCCATCAGCGCCTGGTTCCAGTCGCCGGGGCGGTCGCCCTCCACCAGGGCGTCGGCGAGCGCCCACAGTCGCTTCTCGCGCGCAGCGTCGCCGGTCGCTCCGTCGACCGCGAAGAGCCGCGCGAGGACCCGGGCGACGTTCCCGTCCACGAGGGGGACCGCGCGCCCGAAGGCGATCGACGCGACCGCGCCGACGGTGTAGCGCCCGAATCCGGGAAGTGCCCGCAGCGCCTCGACGTCGTCCGGGAGGCGGCCGCCGTGTCGATCGGTGACGGCCCGGGCGGCGCGATGGAGATTCCGGGCGCGCGCGTAGTACCCGAGCCCCCGCCACGCGGCGAGGACGTCGTCGAGGCTGGCGCGGGCGAGATCGGCCACCTCCGGGAAGCGCGCGAGAAAGGCGGTCCAGTACGGCAGCACCACCGACACCTGCGTCTGCTGGAGCATCACCTCGCTGACCCAGATGGCGTACGGGTCGCGGGTGCGCCGCCACGGCAGGTCGCGGGCCTGCGCGTCGTACCAGCGGAGGAGAGACGCGCGAAGCTCGCCGGCTCCGACGACGCGGGCAGCCGGGCTCGGGCCGGTGCTCTTCCGTCCCCTGCTGACAGGGGCCCGGGCTACAGTCCTCTTCACACCGGGATGGGCCAGAACGTCCTCACCAACGATTTCAGCTGGTCGAAGAGCCGCCACGAGAAGTTCCAGGACTGCCGGCGGGCGTACTACCTCCATTACTACGGCAGCTGGGGTGGCTGGGAGGACGGGGCGCATCCCGAGCTGCGGCAGCTCTGGGTCCTGAAGAAGCTGGCCAATCGCTTCCACTGGGCGGGCGGCGTGGTCCACGCGGTCATCAAGGACGCGCTCCTCGAGGTACGGGCCGGGCGCCGGCCGGACGTGGCGAAGGCGATCACCCGGGCGCGGTTCATGATGCGGGAGGACTACAAGCACTCGCGCGCACGGGCGTACTGGCAGGAGCGGCGCCGGCTCGAGTTCATGGGCCTGATGGAGCACGAGTACGGCGAGCCCCTGCCGGACAGCGAGTGGAAGCGCACCTGGGACGGCGTCGAGGCGGCGCTGACCTGGTTCTTCCAGTCACCGTGGCTGGAGCGAGCGCGTGCGCTCCATCCCCAGCAGTGGCTCGAGGTGGACGAGGGGGCGGACCACAGCTGGTTCGAGATGGACGGGGTGAAGATGTTCGCCATCCCGGACTTCGCCTTCCGCGACCACGACGGGCACATCACCGTGGTGGACTGGAAGACCGGCTCCCCCCACACCGGCTACGAGGACCAGGTCGTCGGCTACGCGCTGTACCTCGCGCACCGGCACCGCGTGGAGCCACACCAGATCCGTTGCCGGCTCGTCTTCCTCAACGTCGGGCAGGAGGTCGAGGTCCCGGTCGACGCGCAGACGATCCAGCACTTCTCCCTGAAGTTCCGCGAGTCGGTGCAGCGGATGCGGGAGCTGCTGGTGAACGCCGCGGCGAACACCCCCCTGGACTCGGCGCAGTTCCCGATGACCGAGGAGCTCTCGCAGTGCGCGCGCTGTGCGTTCCGGCGCGCCTGCGGGCGGGAGGGCGTGACGTTCGCCTCGCTGAAGCCGCCCGAGCCAGCCGCTCCCAGCGTTTCCGCCGCCTGAGCTACTGGACCAGGACGATGCGCGCGTGCGCCGCGCGGCCGATCTCCCGGGATGACAGCAGGCGGGCAACGTCCTTCACCTCGTTGCCCACGGTGTCGAACGCGGCGGCGATGAGCTCGCCGAGCGTGGTCTGGACGGCCTCGTGATGCGCCTTCGCCCTCTGCGTCAGCCGCTGCAGCCGTGTGCCCTTCTTCCCCGAGCCCTTGCGCATGAATCCCTCCGAGCCGGAACCGTCGTCCGGCGAAAAGTCTGTCCGCGACCCGTAGCAGGCACCGTGCCGTCCGGTGCCAGGGAGAACGTGTGTCCTTCCGCGGAGTCCGTGACAGGCCCCCGCCCCCGGGCCCCTCGTGGACTGTCGTTTCTTCAGACCGCCGAGCTGCCCGCCTGCTCCCGGGGCATGCACTTCCCGTGAAGCAGACCCGGGAGATCCCACTCCCGCCCGACGGTGTGGGGTGGTAGGCCCTCCCACCCACATGCGGATGCACGTGCTCTTCCACGACAACTGCTTCGATGGAGCGGCCAGCGCTGCCGTCTTCTCCCGCTTTTTCCGGGAGCGCATCCGGAAGGACGCGACGCTGAGCTACCAGGGCCTCTCCCACCAGGCGGGAGGCGCCCCCGTCCCGGAGTCCGCATTCCAGGGGGACGAGAACGCCATCGTCGATTTCCGATACAGCCAGTCCCCGAAGCTGACGTGGTGGTTCGACCATCATGCATCGGCGTTCCAGAACGAGGGCGACGAGGCGAACTTCCTGGCCGACACCTCGGGCCGGAAGTTCCACGACGCCTCGCGGAAGAGCTGCACGGTGTTCCTCGCCGACATCGCCCGGGAGCGCTTCGGGTTCGACCCCGGGCCGATGGTCGAGCTGCTGGAGTGGGCGGAGATCATCGACGGCGCGCAGTTCCCCAGCCCGCAGATGGCCGTGGGGCTCGGCGAGCCGGCGCTGCAGCTGATGACGGTGCTCGAGGCCAACCACGACCCCGAGCTCATCCCCGAGGTCATCCGACTGCTTCAGTCGCACACGCTGTCCGACGTCGCGTCCCGGCCGATGATCCAGGAGCCCTTCCGCCCGCTGCTCGCCCGTCACCAGCAGAACCGCGAGGTCGTCCGCCGCAAGGCGTCCATCGACCGCGGCGTGGTCTTCTTCGACGTCGCCGACGAGGGGCTCGACGCGATGAACAAGTTCATCGCCTACGACCTCTACCCCGAGGCCCGCTACGTGGTCTGGGTCGGCTGCAGCCGGAAGAAGGCGAAGGTCTCGATCGGGAGCAACCCCTGGCGGCCGGAGCTGCGGCGCCACGACCTCTCCGCCATTGCCGAGCGCTGGGGCGGCGGCGGGCATCCGGTTGTCGCGGCGATGAGCTTCAAGCCCGACGAGCTGTCCCGCGCCCGCGAGGCCGCGCGCGCCATCGTCGACGAGCTCCGCTCCGATCCGGTCCCGGTGACGGCCTGAACCCGACCTGGCGGACCTGACTCACAGCAGCGGGAAGCCGCGCGCCCGCAGCATCCGCACCACCGGCAACATCGGCAGTCCCTGCACCGAGGTGCGATCGCCCTCCAGCACGTCGACGAGCGCCTGCCCGCGTCCCTCGATGCGGTAGCCGCCGGCGCAGCCCTGCCACTCGCCAGTATCGACGTAGCGCTCGAGCTCCTCCGGTGTGAGGGGGTGGAAGCGGAGGGTGACGACGTCGAGCTCGAGCTGCTCGTCTCCTCCACCCACGAGCGCCACCGCCGTCAGCAGCCGGTGACTTCGACCGAGCAGCGCCCCGAGCTGTGCGCGTGCTTCCTCGCGGGACCGGGGCTTTCCCAGCGCGCGCCCGTCCACCTCGGCCAGCTGATCCGCTCCCAGCACCAGCGCCCCGGGATGCCGTGCGGCGACCGCGCGTGCCTTCCGGAGCGCGAGCATCCGGACCGCCTCCTCCACCGGCGTTCCCGGCGGAACGTCCTCGTCCACCCCGGGCGCCTCGACCGCGTAGGAAATGCCGAGAGCGTCGAGCAGTGCGCGTCGCGCGGGCGAGGTGGAGGCGAGAAGCAAACGCATCGTTCAGCTTGCTCTCTCACATCCGCTCCACGCTTGCCGCAAGCTTTGCTGACCCACCGGGCCGGCGTTGACCCACCACGCCCGCCTCCTCGTCCTGCGCCTTCACGACGACTTGCGGAGCGGCCGGATGCCCCCGCCGCGAGTCCGGAGAGTGGCTCGCCCTGCCGGCGACGGTGGACCTGAGCTCGTGGGCGGGACTCTGCTTCCGGGGCGGGACCGGTCAGGCGATTCCCCGCGTCAGCGGAGTCGGCGACTGCACCGGTGCGGTGCCGGCAGGCATCCTGACGCTGCGGGCAGACATCGCATACCAGGAGCCCCAGCAGCTCCTGCTGGAGCCTCTGAGCGGGCAGCCGAGGCTCCTGTCCTGTGGCGAAGGTGACGCCGCCTGTCGCTGAGCCCCGCTCCCCGTGGGGTGGGACTGCCGCCGTCGGAGCCTCTGTTACATTGGGAGCATGGTCCGCCGGTCCGGTCTGCTCTTTCTCCTCTGCGTGGCGTCTGCCTGTCACCGGGCGACCCCGACCGACGCTCCGGCGAAGACCGCGGCGACCAGCCCTGGCCTGCCCACCGCGCCCAGCCATCACCCCTCGCACCCGCCCCCGGTGGAGCCGCTGGCGGTCTGCGACGCGCGCGGCCTCGATCCCCTCGACGCGGCCCGGGCGGCGTACGACGCGCGGGAGTACGACCGGGCGCTCTCCTGCGCCGCCGAGGCGTCGGCCCGTGCTCCCGACGAACCGGACGCTCACAGCGAGCGCGGCGCGGCGCTGTCTGCCCTGGGCCACTTCGAGGAGGCGAAGCTCGCCTACGCCCGCGCCCTGGCGCTCGACCCCGAGCACCTCGACTCGCTGCTCGGAGCGGCCCACCTCTACGGGGTGAGCCTCCCCAGCAACCGGGACAACGACGAGCTCGCGTTCGTCTACGCCGACCGGGGACGGCAGCTCGCGCGCGAGGCCGGTGACGGGGAGCTCGCCGCCCAGTTCGCGCTCCTCGGGGCGATGGCGGCCAACGACCTGGGGGAGGCGCAGACCGCGCTGGAGCGCAGCGAGGAGGCCGCCGAGGAGCGGGGCAACGACCCTGACGTGGCCTACGAGAAGGCAGTGGCGCTCTTCGAGCTCTGCCGCTTCAAGGACGCGCAGGAGGCCTTCACTCGCCTCGTCACCGACGACGAGCACGGGGCGCACGCCCACCAGCACCTCGGGCTCCTGCTCGAGCGCGAGGGAAAGGTCGCCGAGGCCGAGGCGCACTTCCGCAAGGCCCGCGAGCTGTCGCCGGACGACTTTCCGGCTCCGCAGATCCTTCCGGAGAAGGAGTTCCGCCGCGAGCTGGACCGGGCGCTCGCCGGCCTTCCCCCCGACATGCGCAAGGACCTCGGCGGCATCCCGGTGACGGTGGAGGACATCCCGAAGGCGGACGACCTCCTCGAGGGTGACCCTCCGCTTTCGCCCACCATTCTCGGGCTGTTCCGCGGGCCGCCCATCGGCGAGCCGTGCACCGCCGAGGACGGTCCGGTGTGCCGCTCGGTGGTGGTGTACCGGAAGAACCTCGGCCGCGCGGTGAATTCCCGTGACGAGCTCCTGGAGCAGATCCGCGTGACGCTGCTTCACGAGATCGGACACCTCCGGGGTGAGGACGACCTCGAGCTCGCCGCGCGCGGGCTGGAATGAGCGCCCCGGGGGGCGGGGCGGTGCCCAGCGTCCGGGTGTCGGCGGACGCCGCTCGCGCGCTCCGGCACGTCCGGCCCTGGGTGTGGCGCAAGGACGTGCTCGACCCTCCCGCCGCGCCGGGCGGCTGGGTGGTGGCGGTGGTCGACCCGCGAGGTCAACCGGCGGGCCAGGCGCTGTGGGCGGAGCGGAGCCCGCTCGCGCTGCGGCTGCTCACGAGGCGCCCACCCTCCGAGGAGCCGGTGGACGCGGTCTGGTTCAAGACGCGGCTCCAGGCGGCCATCGCCCGGCGCGCGACGATGGGCCGCGAGGCGCTCCGGCTCGTGCATGCCGAGGCCGACGGACTGCCCGGGCTCTTCGTGGACCGCTACCGGGACCGGCTCGTCCTCCAGACGCTCTCCGAGGGGATGGACACCCGGAAGGAAGCTCTCGCGGCCACGCTGGAGGAGCTCACCGGTGCCGTCCAGGTGGTCTGCCGGGACGACGGCTCGGGCCGGGACTTCGAGCAGCTGCCTCGCGAGACCCGCGTGCTCCGCGGCGTCCGGGACACCGAAGCGGAGTGGCGAGAGGGCGACAGCGTCTTCCGGACGGATCTCCTGAAGGACATGAAGACCGGCGCCTTCCTCGATCAGGCGGAGAACCATCTCCGCGCCGGTGAGCTCGGCCGGGGACGCGCGCTGGACGCATTCAGCTACCACGGAGGGTTCGCGCTGGCTCTGGCGGCGCGCTGCGACTCGGTCCTCGCCCTGGAGCAGGACCCCGCAGCGGCGGCGCGCCTGGCGGAGAACGTCCGGCGCAACGGCAGGCGCAACGTGGAGGTGCGCGAGGCGAACGCGTTCGACGTCCTCCACCAGCTCGACCGCGACGGCGAGCGGTTCGACAGCGTGGTGCTCGATCCACCGGGGCTCGCCAAGCGCAAGGAAGGGCCGCGCACCGCGATGCGCGCCTACCGCGAGCTGAACGTCCGTGCGCTGCGGCTGCTCCGGCCGGGCGGGTTGCTGGTCACCTGCTCCTGCTCGGGAAAGGTGAAGCCTCCCGACTTCGAGGAGATGCTGCTCGGAGCGGCGGACGACGTGCGCCGGCCGATCCAGATCCTCGAGCGCCGCGGCCCGGCCTCGGACCACCCGGCCCTCGGGGGTCTGCCCGAGACCGAGTACCTCAAGGCCTTCTTCCTGCGGCCGCTCTGAGTCGCAGCGCCCGCCCGCGCCTCACCGTCGACCCGGCTCGGGCGGCGACTGGAAGCTCGCCCCGGCGGGCGTATCCACCCGGAGGACCGAGTCCTGTCCGTGCTCGCGCACGTACGCGCGGCGGATGTCCTCGAGCGCAGCCTCGTCCGACCCTGGCGCGTGCAGGTAGACCAGCACCGAGGTCGGCTCGTCCACCAGACCTCCGTCCGGCCCGGTCCAGTGGCCCCGGGCCTCCAGCACCGTCCAGCCGGGAAGCCGGGGACCCGCCTGCCGGGCCAGGAACGCGTCGACGTCCGCCGCACCGAGCGTCCCGCCGTCGGGGAGGTTGCGGCCGAGGAAGAGCTCGGTCCGGACCCATCCCGTGGACGGGGTGGCGCAGGCGGCCGCGAGCAGCAGGGCGCCCAGCGCGCTCGGCCGGGCTCGATGGGAGGAGACGCGGGGCATCGGTCCGGGGCACCCGGGAAGCGGACCCCGCGCGGCCCTTACGACCGTTCACCGGACCGGTCAATCCGCCGGCAGCCAGGCGGGACCGATGAGTCCGTGGCCCCCCCGGCGTCCATCCTGGGTAGAGAGACCTTCAGCATCCAGGAACAGGAGACGACCCATGCCCGTGAACCCGAAGCTCAGGCCCATGCTGTGGTTCGACAACCAGGCGGAGGAGGCGGCGAAGCTCTACGTCTCCATCTTCCCCAACTCGAAGATCCTCGAGGTGACCCACTGGGGGGATACCGGACCGGGCAAGAAGGGCTCGGTGCTGACCGTCGCCTTCAAGCTCGGCGACTTCGAGCTCGTGGCCCTCAACGGGGGCCCGCAGTTCAAGTTCTCCGAGGCGGTCTCCCTGGTCATCGAGGTGGAGACCCAGGAAGAGGTCGACAGGTACTGGAACGCCCTCACCGCCAATGGCGGAGAGGAGGGCCCCTGCGGCTGGCTCAAGGACCGCTTCGGCCTGTCGTGGCAGGTGGTGCCCTCGGTGGCCCTCCGCGCCCTGGGCAGCGGCGATCAGAAGAAGGCCGACCGCGTGATGGCGGCGTTCATGGACATGAAGAAGTTCGACGTGCGGAAGATCGAGGCCGCGGCGCGCGGCTGAGCCGCAAGCCGGCCAGGCGGGGGTTCGAGGAGGGACCTCTTCTTCTCGACGTCGAAGGACCCGGTCGTCTTCGACTTCGACGACATGGAGATCACCGCTGGACGCGACGTCGCCTTCATCAGCGCGCGAATGCACTGCGAGCCGACGGAGGCGGGAAAGAGAGCCCGACTCGACTTCCGCCTGACCGTCGGGCTCCGCAAGGCCTCCCGCGGCTGGGTCATCACCCACGAGCACCACTCGGTCCCGGCGACGTAGGGGACCGGGGGAGCCGTCGGAGGAGCTCTCCGAACTCAGGGGAGCGGCGAATCGGATCGAAGAGCGGCTCGGTCCCGAGCTCGATGAGGTCGGGATTCAGCTCCTCGAGCGCCGTTCGGAGCCAGGCCAGCGCCTCGCCCGCGTCTCCCGCCGCCGCGTGGACCTTGGCCAGGTTGTAGGAGAGCACGAACTGGGTGGGACGCTCGTGCAGGAGCCCCTCCACCAGCTCACGAGTCGCGCCGAGGCTTCCCGCCGCGGCGTGAGCGATCGCCAGCGCCGCGCGCGTCTCGGTGCTGCCCGCCGCGAGGGCGACCGCCCGCTTCATCTCCTCGAGGGCCACGTCCGGTCGACCTTGCTGGATGCGCACCAGGCCGAGGCGCAAGTGGGGCAGGAAGTGCGAGTCGTCGAGCTCCAGCGCCTGCTCCAGGACCTCGACCGCGTGGTCATACTGGCGGCCCAGATAGAGGATCATGGCCAGTGACGAGGAGGTGAGCGGGGAGATCGGGTCGGTTCGCCGCCCCTCCTCGGCCTGGGCGATGGCCTCGCTCGGTCGGCGGGTCGCCATCAGGAACTCGGCGTACCAGTAGCGGAGGATGGCCTGGGAGGGGCTCGCGTCGATCGCGCGAAGGAACTCCTCCTCGAGGCCGTCCCAGTCCCAGGTGTGCAGCCGGATGTGAGCCAGCGAGCCGCGCGGCTCCGCCAGCTCCGGCTCCAGCGCGAGGGCCTGCTCCGCCTCGGCCCTCGCGAGCGGCAGCAGCTCCCTCGCCGGACCCATGCCACGGCAGGCGAGCATCGTGTACGCGTCGGCGATGCCCGAGCGGGCCAGCGCGTGGCGCGGCTCGAGACGGATGACCTCCTGGAAGAGCGCGATGCTGCGTCGCATGCTCTCCTCGGTGCGCCGATTCCAGAAGTGCCGCCCGCGGACATAGGCCTCGTACGCCTGGGGCGAGACCGCGGCCGCCCGGGCGAGGACCCGTTCCTGACGCGGAGAGAGCTTGACCTGGACCTCACGCGCGATCGATCGCGCGACGTCACTCTGGAGGCGGAGGATGTCTCCGAGGGGCCGGTCGTAGCTCTCGGCCCAGACCAGCGCCTCGTCATCCACGCGCGAGAGCTGGGCCGCGATGCGAACGCGGTCCCCGGCATGGCGCACGCTCCCGGTCAGGACCAGCGATGCGCCGAGCTCCGGTCCGGCGTCCCGCAGCGGCCGCCCGGAACGTCCGAAGCGGACCGCCGAGCCGAGGGCAATGACCCCCAGCTGGGACCGGTCGAGACGGCTGAGCTGGGTGATCATCTCCTCGGTCAGCCCGTCGGCGAGCCAGGCGTCCTCGTCCGAGGCGCCGAAGGGGAGCACCGCCAGCACCCTGGCCCGATCCGGCGATGGCCCCTCGACCTCGAACCGCTCGATGCGCTCGGTGAAGCGGTAGCCCCGCTTGGAGGCGGTGACGATGTACTCATCGCCGTTTCCGCGCAGCCCGAGCGCCTTGCGGAGGATGGAGATGGTCCGGGTCAGGCTCCCCTCGCCGACGACGACGTCCGGCCACACCCTGCGCAGCAGCTCCTCCTTCTCCACCAGCTCGCCGGCGTTCTCCACCAGGACGACCAGCGTCTCGGCTGCCTTGGGAGGCAGCTGGACGTCCGTGTCGCCGCGGTAGAGGACGCGCGCCCTCGGGTCGAGTCGAAATGGCCCGAAGTGCAGGGAAACCCGTCGCACGAGCACCCCCGATCAGAAATCGGTCAGAAAAATATCAGCGGCACCGAAGGACCTCCACCGAACGCGGGCGGTACCACCGAGGGGAAGTCATCCCCCGGAGGTTCCCGTGAATCCAGCGGTCTTTCGGTTGCGAGCGGTGTCCATCTGTCTGGCCCTCCTCGGCGGGGTCGCCTCCGTCTGGGGCACGAACCAGGCCCTCGGCGAGGCCGGGGACGAGCGGGGGAAACCCCGCCACCCGCGGTACCTCTACGTCTGCGCCGGGGACCAGGCCCGGAAGGCCCCCGACTTCCTCGCGGTGGTCGACTTCGATCCCCGGTCTTCCGGATACGGCCGGGTCATCGCCCGAGCCCCGCTCCCCGAGCCGGGGGCGACGGGGAACGAGTTCCACCACATCGGACTGTCTGCCGACGGCAGGGTGGTGGCCTGCGGAGGGCTGCTCAGCGTCCTGAAGGGGCAACGGGAGATCTTCTTCTTCGACGTTCGTGACCCTCGTGCCCCGCGCTTCCTCTCCTCGGCCGATCCGCCGCTCTCGGCGATCACCGACGAGTTTCACGCGCTGCCCCACGGGGGGTTCCTGGTCACGATGATGGGTGGTGCGCAGGGCCACGCCCCCGGGCGAGTCGCCGAGTTCGACCGGGAGCTGGCCCTCGTCGCCGAGCACCCGGCGCAGCCTCCGACGGACGGCTTCAATCCCCACGGCATCTCGGTGCGGCCGGAGCTGGACCTGATGGTGACCAGCGACTTCATCTGCCCCTCGACGACGCTCCATGCCTCCGGGGCCGACCTCGAGTTCCGCGCGGGCGTCAGGGTGTGGAGCCTGTCGCGCCGGGAGATCGTCCGCAGCGTTCGCATGCCTCCCGAGGCCGCAGGGACCATCGACGTGCAGCTCATCCCCGGCGACCGGGAGCAGCGCGCCTTCACCGCCGGGATGCTCGACGGGAATCTCTATCTGGTGGACACGCGGCGGGGCACTGCCCGGGCGGTCTTCGACTTCAACACCTTCGCCAGCGGCGGATGG
>Ga0157369_10010062_pt1 | contig 10799 bp, 6 predicted proteins | sample C25metaG_FD_113461 | JGI IMG/M metagenome (GOLD analysis project Ga0157369, IMG submission 113461) | Corn rhizosphere microbial communities from Kellogg Biological Station, Michigan, USA - C2-5 metaG | ecosystem: Host-associated > Plants > Roots > Rhizosphere > Soil | place: USA: Michigan...
AGCTGGCGATCAACCTCAGACTGATTCGAGAGTTGCTGCAGCTGGCGGTCCAGTGGATCGGCCGCGCCTGGGCCAATCTCCGCCAGCGTGCCCGACTCGGTCAACTCGTCCAGCGCATTGGCGCGCGCCTGCATCTGCAACACCTTGTCCTGCGCGCGCTGCACCGCCAGGTTGACGTCCGACATCTCCTCGGAGATGCCCGTCGCCGCCTCCTGGATCTTCACCTGCGCCTGCGCCGCGCCATACTGCGCCTTCACCATCTCCTTCTGCGTGCGGAAAGCCTCTATGCGCGTATTGAGGCGCTGCTCCATCTCGACGAACTTCGCCCGTTGCGCATGGAGTTGCTCGATCTGCGTGCCAAACTGGCCAATCTGCACCTGCAAGCCCTGCTTGCGCTCCAATGCCTGGCGCGCCAGATCTTCTTTGCCCAGCGAGAGCGCCTGGCGGGCCTGACCATCCAGCTTATCAATCTGCTGGTTCAGCTGCGCCTGCTGCAATTCGAGCCGCTTCTCATTCGTCACCACGTCCGCGATGCTCCGGCGCAGATTTTGGAGCTGCTCGAGCTGCTTCTCGTAGGAATAGTCGAGCGTCTGGCCCGGATCTTCCGCGCGATCCAGGAAAGAGCTCATCACCGTCTTGATGTAGTTTGTGAATCGGGAGAATACGCCCACCGCCAAACCTCCTTCAGGAGGGAACGTTGCCTGACAACTTCCTCACGATGCGCTGAGTGCCTGATGGCACGTGTCACTGTCGAATCAACTGTAACACTTCATCGCGCCGTTTCGCCATCTCATCAGCGGTATCCGCCTCCAGATTCAGGCGCAGCAGCGGCTCGGTATTCGACGGGCGCACGTTGAACCACCAGGTTGGGAACGAAACCGTAATGCCATCCAGGAAGTCTACCTGCCCGCCCTCGGCGACGTAGTGTGCCTCGATGGCCCGCATGCGCCCCTCCTGGTCCGCGACCTCCGTGTTGATCTCGCCGCTGCGAAAGCGATGGTCCACCGCCCGCACCAGGTCCGAGACCGTCTTGCCACTCTCGCTGATCAACTCTAGCACGACCAGAAACGCGATCAGGCCAGAGTCGGCGTACCAGTTATCGCGGAAGTAAAAGTGGCCGGAATGCTCGCCGCCGAAGATGGCGTTCTCCTGGCGCATCTGTGCCTTGATGAACGAATGCCCGACTCGCGTGCGCACCGCACGGCCACCGTCGCGCTCGATCAATTCTGGTACGGATCGCGAGCTGATCAGGTTGTAGAGAATCGTCGCACCCGGATGCTTGCGCAGCAGACTCTGCGCCACCAGCGCCGTCACCATGTCGCCGCCGAGCAGCTTCCCCTGCTCATCCACCAGAAACATCCGGTCGGCGTCGCCGTCGAAGGCGACCCCCATATCGCAGTGCCGCTCCGGCACGAGCGCGCGCAGCACCGCCGTATTCTCCGGCTCGATCGGGCTGGCGGGATGGTTGGGGAATGTGCCATCCAGCTCGAAATAGAGCGGAATCAGCTCGCAGGGCAGCTGCTCGAAAACCTTCGGCACGATCATCCCCGCCATGCCGTTGCCCGCGTCCACCGCGATTTTGAGCGGGCGCACCTTCGCCACATCGATGAACGAGAGGACATGGCGCACGTAGTCGTCGGTCACGTCGCGCTGAATCACCTGGCCCTTACGCGCTGGTTCAGGCGGATTGCCCGCCAGCGCCAGATCGCGAATCGCGTTGCCGCCCGTCTCCGAGCTGATGGCGATGGCCTCCTCGCGGCACATCTTCAGCCCGTTATATTGCTTGGGATTGTGCGAGGCCGTCACCATGACGCCAGCGGGATAGCCGAATTTGCCGACGGCGAAATAGAGCTCGTCGGTGGTGGTCATGCCCAGGTCAATCGCGTCGGCGCCCTGGTCGGTGATGCCGCGAATGACCGCGCCCGCCAGCGCTGGCGAGGAGACGCGCATATCGCGTCCAACCGCAACCGCCGACGCGCCGAGATACTGCACGAAGGCTCGCCCGATGCGATAGGCTGCGTCTTCGTCGAGCGTCTCAGGATAGATGCCGCGTACATCATAGGCGCCGAATATCTTGGGGTTGATCGCCTGTTCTCCCGCCATATCAGATGACCCCTCTCTGCTGTAACGCACGTTTACGATTTACCGTGGACTGTCTCAGCCTTGATGTCGTTTTACTCGTTCATCAGATAATGACCGCGCTACACGTTATGCGTCTGGGAGCCCGCGCAGGCGGGCATTGCGGCCTTCGCCAGAAGGCCCATAGGCGCGGCTTCAGCCGCCAGCGCCCCTCCACACGCGACCGCTAGAACACGGGCAGCAGCAGTAGCCCCCGCCCCAATATCTCGCCGATGAAGATGAACGAGACGCACAGATATAACATGCCAGTGGCCGACTGGAACGAGCGCCCGCGCGCCAGCCAGAGCGCGACCCCACCAAGCACCAGCGGCGCGAGGAAGCCCATGATGAACTGCAACCCGAACATCGCGCCAGTACTCAGAGGCGCCTCGCGTACCTGCGCGGTAGTCGGCGCGGTCTGCCCCGGCGCAACGGTCGGCGTGCTGATGACGACGCCGTTCTGGCCAGTGGTAATCTGCGTGCCGGGCGAGACGGTAACTGTCTTCAGCGTGGTATGCGCGGTGCTTGGCCCGATGACCAGCGTGAAGAGCAACTCCAGCGCCAGCGCGGCCACCGTGATGATGGTGGCGAACTCCAGTGGCTTGCCCGATGCGGTGGGGGTGTTGAGATACCAGTGGCCCAGCAGCATCGCGGTCATGACGCCGCCGAGGGCGATGCCGCCCAGCAGGAAAGTCGCGACGACGAACGCGCCATCCAGCCGACTGGAGGCGAGTGTGCGATAGGCCATGCCGACGACGAAGAGCGTTGCCGCCCCGGTCAGTGCGGTGAGCCCGCCGGTCGCGAATCGTGCCAGCCGCAGGCGTGTCGGACGCGCTGGCGCCGCCTCGCGGGCGGCCTTGCCGCGTGCCGGACGTGGCTGACGGTCGAGCCAGAGCAACACGTTCCACGGAATCATCAGCAGCAGGAAGGCGACCATCAACGGCCCCTGCGCGTCGAGCCACGGCTCGTCGAGTCCGCGCCCATGCACGACGGCGGGCGAGGCGAAGGCGTTCATGGCGAGCAGCGTCAGCACGGCAAAGATGAAATAGAGCACGCCCTGAAAGAGGACGAATCCGCGGCTGGTATCGCCGCGCACGTCCAGAAAATAGAGGCTGACGAACGACCCGACGGTCAGTTCGAGCATGACGAGAAACAGGGCCGGTGGGAGACTGAGCATAACACCTCTATTGCTGTCCGCAAGGAACCCAGTATTGGCGGGTAGATGATATCCGTTGATGCCACTGCTACGCCTCAGGATTATACCGCATGAGGCGCTTGCGGTCCCAAGAAGTTGCCGAAGCCGTTGCACGTCATCCCTGCGCCACCCAGGCCTTTACGATGTTTAACGTGATATTCAGGTAATCGGTGAGGTGCGTTTGCGTCTAGGAGCCCTTGTTACACAGTACCAGGCAGATTGCGCGGGCAGAGACGAGCGTGCTACACTGGTTGGCGGTTTGGCCCACTACTTGCTACTAATAGTGCCAGCTAGCCGATTCTTGATTTACTTACGATGGGGGCGTCTTCGACCTATGGGCAACGCGATGATGTGGGGCGTGTTTCTCAAAACGTCGTCCACACGTACGGGTTTAACGCGCACGCTGGGGCGGTTCTCACGCCGGGCGTTCTACGGATCGCTCGCGCCGCTACGGATGCAGCGTATCGCCGTTCCCCCGCTGCCCGGCACGCAATGGGTGCGCGTCCGCAACCACATCGCGGGCGTCTCACAGCGCGACCTCGCCACGATCCAGCTGCTCGCCAACCCAGCCGTCTCGCTGGCCGCCATGCGCCATCCCCGGCGCATCTATCTCGGCCACCAGGTCGTCGGCGAGGTGATCGAGGTCGGCCCGCATGCGCAGCTGCTCCGGCCCGGCGACCGAGTTGTCTGGCAGTGCGATCCCTGTTGCCCAACGCGGGGCATCGAGCCGCCGTGCCACGCCTGCGCCTCCGGAAACTACGCCCTCTGCATCCACCGCGCGATACCCGCCAGCCCCGCGCCGACGGGTGGCGGCTGGAGCGAAGAGATGGTCGTCCACGAGCGCCAGCTCTTCCTGGTGCCCGACGCCCTGCCCGACGAGCAGGCCGCGCTGCTCGAATCCGCCGCCAACGCCGTGCATGCCGCGTTGCGCCGCCAGCCACAGCCGGGCGAGCAGGCGCTGGTGATTGGCACGGATGTCGAGGGGCTGCTACTGATTCAGGCGCTGCGGGCGTTCGCGCCGAACGCGGATATCGCCGCGCTGCTGGATGCGCCGTATCACGCGGAGATGGCGGCGCGCATGGGCGCGTCACAGACGCTCCGCGCCGATGAGATTCCAGACGGCATCGCGCGGATCACCGGCTCGAAGCGATTGAGCAACGCGCACGGCGCCGAGCTGTTCATCGGCGGTTTCGACGTCGTCTACGATACCATCGGCTCCGAACAGTCGCTGCAGTCCGCCCTGCGCTGGACGCGCCCGGATGGAGCCGTCGTCCTGGTGGGGCAGCAGGCGACGCCCATGAGTCTCGACCTGACGCCCGTCTGGCACGCCGAGGTGACACTCTATGGGACGTTCGCGCCGGGGGTGGAGCACTGGCAGACCGAGGCGGGCCGCGGCAACGGGCGCATCTCATCCTTTGCGCTGGCGGCCAGCCTCATGCGCGACCGGCGGCTCACCCCGGACCGGCTCGTGACGCACCGCTTCCCGCTGCGCGAGTTTCAGCGGGCGCTGGTGGCGCTGCAACACGCCGAAGAGCACCAGACATTACAAATTCTGCTCGACGCCGTCCCCGTCAAGGCTCCGTTCATTCCCCCCGCGCCATCCAGCAGGCCACCCTATGCCGTCAGAGCGCGCACCAGCCGGTAAGGGCGGTTCTGTCTCCCCTCTCCTACAAGGAGAGGGGCAGGGGGTGAGGTCCGTGGGTGAGGTCTACCCGCACAGCTGCTCATCCTGTTTCGCCCACCACGACTCCAGATCAACGGTCAACTCGCACGTCCCTGACGCAAAGGTGATATGCACATCAGGGAAGATACGCCGCGCCAATCTCAGCATGCGGCGATTCTCCCACATCGTGACCGCTGTGAGGGTCGTCAGTCCACGCGCCAGCGCCTCCGTAGCGAGGCGGCAGAGCATATATCCGCCCAGCCTGCGTCCCTGCCAGCTGTCGGTGAGCAAGACGCCCAGGTCGGCGGCGCGCTCGTGCGGCTCCGCGTGCGGACCCTGGCTAAAGCGCGCAAAACCGACCAGCTCATCTCCCACTGCCGCCACCAGCACATATGAGCGCTCGTTATCCGTGCGGCTGAGGGCGCCGAAACGCTCGGCCCATAGCGGCGTGGCGGGGATGCCCGCGCAGAAATACAGGTAGCGGGTGGTGTCGCTCAACGTGTAGAACAGACGCTGGAAAGCGTCGTCATCCCGGCCACCACTGTTGACGGCGCGTAGAAGCACGCTAGCGCCGTCGGCTAATCGCACCGAACGGGCGTCGCGCACGGCGCCCGCCCGATGAAAAGGTCGCCCAATAATACCTCTCCGATTGAAAGGTCGCTCACTCATGTCCATCGCTGGTTCTGCCTTATCCTGATCCGTGTCCTGCATACTATGCTACTAACCATAGACTTCCACGTAGCGTTACACGCATGTGCAGAGGATAGCAGTGCGCGTGTTAGCCAGGCGTTTGGCGCTCCGTAACATATAGCAGAATTGCGGGCGGAAATCGCGGAGTACCGTTAGTTGGGCGTTAGATGGCGGATCCCGTGACGCTAACAGCGACCAGTCGGCAAGAGCTTGACCTGTAAATCGGTCTCATATCACTATGCTGCAAGCAGCAACTCAGGCGTCGGGGGGGTGTGCATGAGCGTCGGCTTTCTGCGCCTCGTTCTCACGACCAAGAGCTCGTAGAGATTCGGCTTTCAACTCCCATACATCTTTATCCTCGGGGTCAAACTTCAGCGCCTCATCATAGGCCACAAGCGCCTCATCGGACCTGGCAAGCGCAGCGAGCGCACGCCCTCGCGATGTCCAGCCGACATCAGAATCTGGCTCAATCGCTACTGCATGCTCCAGGGCAGCATGTGCCTCATCGTCGCGACTCAGGCCTTGCAGAGCAAGTCCCTTGAGCATCCAGCCACGGATAGAAGTTGACTCAAGCGCCAGCGCATGCTCAGCAGCAGCCAGCGCTTCATCATACTGCTTCAGGTTTTCGAGAAGGACACCGGCCTTATTACGCCAGACTATCGCTTCTTCGGGGGCTAAGGCTAGCGAACGATCATACGCTTCTACGGCTTCCTCATGACGTTCCAGGTCGTCGAGAGCATTACCCAGGCCAGACCAGGCAGCAGCATTGCCTGCTTCAAGTGAGATCGCACGCTCGTAAGCACTCAAGGCCTCACTTTTCCGATCATTCGCGTAAAAGAGATTGCCAAGCTCGACCAGAATCGAGGCCATTGCACCATTGTCGTCAAGCTCGGTAGCAATGGTGAGCGCTTGCTGATAGGCATGCTCCGCAGCTTCGGGTTGGCCACGAATCTGCGCGATTTGCGCCAGAGTAATCAATATATTGCCTGTAGCTGCACTATCTCCCAACTCACGTTGAATCGCGAGCGCCTGCTCATAATACGTTTCTGCTTTCTCTAGCTGGTTGCGAGATACCTCGAGATAACCCAGCCGGGTCAGGTCAAATGCCTCTCCCGCTCGGTTGTTTAGCTCGCGGCGAATGATTAGGCTGTCTTGCAGGAACTCTTCGGCCTCCTCGACACGTCCGCGAGTCTGCGCGATCTGTGCCAAGCGAGAGAGAGCGTCGCCCTCCGCGGACCGATTCTGGAGCTCACGATCAATCGTCAATGCTTGCTCATAGTAGCCCATCGCCTCCTCCAACTCACCTCTATCTCGTGCCACATCACCGAGCCTAGTAAGATCAATTCCTTCCTCTCTGCGATCCCGCAGTTCTTGGTCAACCGTGAGCGCTTGCTCGTAGTAGCCTTGCGCCTTCTCCAATTCGCCTCGTTGTCTCGCCACATCGCCCAGTTTGGTCAGGTCGAAACTCTCGCTCTTGCGATCTCGCACCTCACGATCGATCATGAGCGCCTGCTCATAATAGCTCTCGGCCACTTCTAGGTGGCCGCGTCGAAACGCCACATCGCCTAGCGTCTTGAGGTTCACACCCTCACCTTGCCGATCATGCACGTCACGGGTGATAGCCAACGCCTGCTCGTAATAGCTCTGCGCCTGCTCCAGTTGATTGCGCGCCCCCGCCACGTCGCCTAAGTATCCTAAGTCAACCGCCTCGTTTGCTCGATCCTGGACTTCGCGCCGGAGAGCCAATGCCTGTTCGAAATAGCTCTGCGCCTGCTCCAGTTGATCATGCAGACGTGCCAAGTTACCCATACGGGACAGAGTCGCTGCTTCGCCCCGACGATCATTCAATTGCCGCCGAATCTTCAGGTCGTGTTGAAAGGCTTGTTCCGCCTCGTCTATCCGCCCGATATCGAACAAAATGTCGCCATAAACGACTGCAATGTCCGCGACACGTATGTGATCTCCGCGAGCCGAGGTGCGTTCAGCTACACGCTCAGCTGCAGCTCGTCCCCATGGTAAGTACGTCAGTCCAGCTCGAATTCGTCCTGTATCACGCCAGAAGATAAATGTCCCGTAGCAGATGTCAGCGATATGGATATCTTCGTCGGGTGCTCCCGCGTGACGTTCTTGAAGATAAACCAGCGCAGCAACGATGTTTTCTTCGTCGGTTGCGAGAGCAAGATCAGGGGTTGAGCGCGTGTAAGTCGCGTACCACGCAGCTACAGCTCTTTGCACCTTGTCTCGGGTGTCTTCCTTCCAGATGGCGAACTTTTCGCGGGCGAACGCCTGAATAAGGGGATGGAGTCGGATGCGCTCACGATCCGCCTTGTGCGGAAGTTCAGAAGCCACATAGGCATCAACCAGGCGCAAGTCAACGATGGCATCCACGCTGGTTTCAGGCTCAGAATCGTCAAGCCCTTCTGCTATGGCAAGCAGTGCGCCGCGGCCAATATCGCCAGTCGCAAAAGCTCCTAATGCCGCGAAGAGCCTTCGTGCATGCTCAGGGAGCTCAGCCACACTCGAAGCCAGCACCACTGCGACCGCCTCGGCGCCATCTTTTAGATGCACGCCAAGGCGCGGATCAGTCTCATAGGCACGGGCAAGCCCCTCAAGGTCTCTGCCCTGGGCACGGGCAGCAGCAAGCTTGACGGCGAGCGTGTGATAGCCGAGCGCCTTTACGATGCGCGCCACCTGCTTCTGCTCGGCAAGCGTCAGATCCAACTTCCTACCCCGGCCATAGTATTCAGCAAAGAGATCGAGCGCCTCCTCAGGCGAAAGCAGTTCCAGCATACGACTTGCCTCCGGTGGAACAGCGCGCGCAGGCAGGCGGACACGTGAGGTGAGCAAAACCGCCGCTCCCGCTACGCGTAGAGGCGCCACGACCTGCCATATCGGCCACTCAGGCTCTACATTATCCAGCACTACGAGCGCCTGCCGCCCGGCGAATGTCCGCCGTGCCAGGTCGCGTAGCGCCTGCATATCGTGTTCCGTCGGTTTGCGTCCCTGCGAGTCGAATCGGGCCAGCGCCTGGCTCAGCACATCGGCAGGATCGTTCAATCCATTGCAGAGTACCACGGCGATGCCATCAGGAAATTGGTTGGTAGCATAGAGAATGTGCGCTACATAGCCAGCAAGCGCACTCTTGCCGATGCCTGGTAGCCCATTGGCAGCGGCTATGCTTGCAATAGCGCCTGGATCTACCAGTTGTGGCGTCTCGGGGTCGAGACGGCCCAGCACCCATTCGATATCCGCGCCGCGACCAACGAAGCGTCCAGGCAATGGCAACAGGTCAATGTCGAACGGTGGCCCAGGTCGGCCTAGACGCATCCGGCTCACCTCATCCATGCGAGAACGACCTAGTTTCACAGTTGCCAGCAGTTCCACAAAGGCCTCGTCAGGTGGGCGTGGCCAGGCATAGCGCACGAACTGATAATCTTCCAGGAACGGCCAAACCGGAGTTTCTCGGTGCAGCACAGGGATGATAACCTTGCCCTCAGACGAGACCGCCGCACGTAAGGCCATGCGCAGTTCCTTCTGTACCCAGGGCGAATCGAACGCCTGTGGCGACAGGAGCAGGACGAAGACATTGCTGTCAGAGATCTTGTGCTGTAGCCGACCCATCCACTCATCCCCGCCGATAAGCCCACCATCACGGTCATAGAAAACGGCCTCAGGATCACCGAGAGCTTCCTGGAGTTGGCGCTCCAAATCGAGGCCGAAGGCATTGTCAGCGCTGCTATGACTGACAAAAACCCTTGGGACGAAGGCATCTGGGACAGGAGCCTGCTCGCCGACAGTTGGCACAGCAACCTCTACCGCTATAGCGCTTCGGATGCCATCGAGAAGTTCAGCCAGTGCTAGTTCATAGCGCCAGTCCTCTTCGAACGAGATCAGACGCCACCCGGTAAGTTCTGGAGGTGGTATGAATCCGCGGACAATCACCCCAATTGCTGTGTGTCCATTTGGAGCGGAGGCAAAACGCGGGCTCGCCTTGCGGAGCAATTCTGTATAGTCTGGTGTGGCTAAGGCTTCAGGCGATAACACAGCAAGCGTGATCTCGCGTGTGTCAGACTCCGGATTGGCGCCATCAAATGACGCATCGGATGACGCATCGGCGCCATCTGTGAGCCGAATTGAAGCAGTGCCATACATGCCAAGCAAGGCACGCGCTAGGCGGGCAGCGAATGCACTGTCAACGAGGCTATGCAAGAGCGTGATACGTGGGGAGATGTTAAGGAAGCGAGGAAGATTGAGCATTACATGCGTGTGCGGAGAAGCGTCATCAGCCATAGCAATTCTCTCTTCAGACAGCGGACCGCAAATTGTCACAGGCGGCCACTATCGGCAGTGTACATCATATTCGCCTCCTTGACTAGCATCGATGTTGCTTCGGTATCAGATAAGATTGACTATTATCCCAGGTGTTGTTTTCAGATCGGCGATATACTCGGCGGCAAACCGCACTGTTGCCACTGCGGTTGGAGGCGGCATGTGCCTCACTTGTTACTCTCCCTGCGCCGGGGAAGGGTTAGGGAGAGAGGGTAGAGCATTGCGGTTCGCTATAATGTGGATGGTGGCATATCTACAGGCACAGAGGAAGGTGGACCCCCCATGGCTACGGTTCAGGTACGCTATATCGTCAACGACGTTGACGCCGCAATCGCGTTCTATTGCCAGCATCTCGGCTTTCGGGAAGTCATGCATCCCGCGCCCGCCTTTGCGATGCTTGCGCGTGGCGATCTCCGGCTCGCGTTGAGCGCGCCGAATACCGCGGGCGGAGGCGGCCAGGTGATGCCGGACGGCACGATGCCCGCACCCGGAGGATGGAACCGGTTCTCGATTGAGGTTGACGATCTCGCCGCCACGGTTGAAACGCTGCGTAAGGCAGGCGCGCACTTCCGCAATGACATCGTCACTGGCATTGGCGGCAAGCAAATCCTGCTCGAAGACCCATCTGGAAACCCCATTGAGCTCTTCGAGCCAACGCTGCCAGAGGCGCGCCTGAACGCGCCATCTTAATGTTCCTGGCAACACCCATTCTTAGCCGCGGCATAATTGCCGCGAAGCTGGCTTACTCCCACCATTGCCACTGAGGATTGACGGTTCTATGAGGCTTTCTTAGCCGCCGAGGAT
>Ga0157369_10010063_pt1 | contig 10799 bp, 8 predicted proteins | sample C25metaG_FD_113461 | JGI IMG/M metagenome (GOLD analysis project Ga0157369, IMG submission 113461) | Corn rhizosphere microbial communities from Kellogg Biological Station, Michigan, USA - C2-5 metaG | ecosystem: Host-associated > Plants > Roots > Rhizosphere > Soil | place: USA: Michigan...
CCTATTCCCACAAATACGGCTACAGCTATCAGAGCAATTATGGGGCGGCAGATGGCGAAAAGTAAGTTTGCGTGGGCGCTGGTCCTGCTATGCGCCTGCTTGCTGGCATGGCCGCCGGCAAATGGTCAGACGAACCCAGGCCAAATGCGGGGCCCGGTTGCCGAAGTAAGCTCCGTAATTGGAGCGGAAGATGTATTGGACGTGGAAGTTTTCGATACGCCCGAGCTGTCGACCGCGACGGCGCGTGTGACCGAGTCGGGCGATGTGAACCTGCCGGTGCTTGGGCCAGTTCAAGTAGCGGGCCTAAGCCCAAATGAGGCGGCACTCAAAATCGAGACGGAACTGAAGACGCGCGGGATCATGCTTCAGCCGCACGTGACGGTTTCGATTGTGGAGAGCGCTCCACGCGGCGCGACCTTGCTGGGCGAGGTGAAATCGCCGGGGGTTTACTCAGTTATGGGAAGACGGCGGCTGCTGGACCTGATCGCGATGGCGGGCGGGCTTGGGCCGAATGCGGGTAAGCTCGTCACGATTGCTCATCGGGATGATCCGCAGCATCCGGAGATGGTTCGGCTGGTGCCGAGGGCTGCGCAGTTGGGCTCGCAGCAAAACCCGATGATTCATCCCGGAGACACCATAATGGTGGGCCGGGCGGGCGTGGTGTACATATTGGGAGACGTAAAGAAGCCCGGCGGGTTCCTGATTGACAACGACGAGCATATTTCTCTGATGCAGGCGCTCACGCTAGCGGGGGGCTGGAACAAAGAGGCGGCATTGAGCAAAGCGGTGGTGATCCGGAAAATTCCGCAGGGACACAAGCAGTTGGACCTGGATTTGAAGCACGTCCTGAAGGGGAAGCAGGCGGACATCAAGGTGGAAGACGGAGATATATTGTATGTACCAAGCAGCCTGGGCAAGACGCTGGCATACCGCGGAATAGAAGCGGTAATCGCAGCCGCGCAGACGGCGGTCGTCTATACGTCGTTCAACTATTAGCACGGGCGCAAACCGCTTGAGAAAGCGCCGGAATTGCGCGACGTGAACGGAAACCATGGGAACCGCGCCACAAACCGTTGATCTGTCTTTTGGCCGTCCGCGAATTTTCGGGGATGATCTTGCGCCGCCGAGGCAGGCGTTTTTCGCTGTAATTCCGGCGGCGCTTGCATTTTTCGGGATGCTGAGCTGGGTCTTGGGAAATGACTTTGGGTTCGTGCTGGCCAGCGTGGTGGCGACGGCGGCCGGCCTGTACACGTTATGGGGCTGGTTGTTTCGCAAGGCGCCGACCCGGTTCTCCACGATATTGGGTATGTCGTTGCTGCTCGGCTACGGCGGCGGGGCGATGAATACCTGGGTGATGCTTCCGCGCGGGCAATTGAGCGTGGCCGCGGCAATGGGAATGGATGCCGGCGTGCTGGCACGGGGAATTGGCGCGGTGCTGTTGTCATCCGCGCTTCTTTATTGCCTTGGAGAGATTTTTGAGAAGCCAATTTTCGGACGTGATTTCCATTTTTCCATTGATGGGAGAACTCGCGCGCTGGTCTATGCCGGCACATTGGCCATGATTACCGGATACGCCACCCACACCATTGGATTTCTTGGTGCGTCGGCGACCGGTGGGCGTCTGAATCCCGCGGCCTCATTTCTGACTTGGCTCTATATCCCTGTGACGGTGATTTCCGTCACCGCGTTTCTCGTCGCCCCGCAGCGGTGGGCGAAGGTCCTCTGCGGTATTTCGTCGGTAATCCTGCTTTTGATGCTTTCCACTTTGGGAAGAAGGGTAGCTATTTATCTGGGTGTGGAGATACTGCTGATCATTGGATTAACAAGCTACCGCTGGAAGGGGCGGATCTTTCAAAAAGTTCTGGTCGTGGCGGGGTTGGCCGCGGTGATTGTTGTGACTTCACTTATGTTCATGCTGTTCAGGATCGCCGGATGGGGTACGCGCAATCCACAGCAGGCCACGGTTACGAAGCGCGTTGAGCTTGCGCACAGGATGTTCCAAAGGGGGAACGCCTACGCGATTGCCGCCAGCAGCACAGAGGAGAATCTTCAGACACGGACGTTTGTGCTGGGATTTTTCGCAAGCGTTCTGGAAGGGAGTTCCCGCACAAGGCCTGCTTTGGGAGAGGACGTCATCCAGCAGGCGGAAATAACGATCCCCAGTTTCCTATATCCGGAGAAGGACCGTTCCTTCTCCGAAGAAGAGCTGGTTGACCAGCAATTCGGATACGGCTTCGGTGATGAGGCAAACTCCATCCTGACGGGGGGAGCAACGGATTTTGGACTGCTCGGCGCGTTGACTTATCCGCTGTTGCTGGTTGCGCTGATGCGGATTATCTATGAAATTGCCGCGAGATGCTTTGGGGTGGTCCCGCTTATGTTCATAGCGCTGACTCTTATCAATACTTCTTTACAGACCGAAATCGGCCTGGCTGGATATTTCGCCACACTACGGGTGTTATTTTTCTTCGGATTGGTTATTGCGGGGTTTATGGTCTTTCCATCGGTGCGGATGCGAACTGACCGGTATTGAGGGAGGAGAAAGTTGAATGCGGATTAGGAAAACCTTCGCGTGGGCGTGCGGCGTGATTTTGTGCTGCGCCGTGCCCGCAGCTTTCTGCCAAGCCCTTAGCGGAAGTCTGGCGACGGGTACGGGTTTATCACCTGAAGCTCCGTCGGGGGCGGGCGGAATGGCATCGATCGGCACCCAATCCCAGGTGTCCGCAGATGCGAATTTCACAATGAACGCCGACGTCAAGGCGAGTGCGAACGCTGAAGCCGTTGGCGACGCGACGGCGCATGGAGGCGGCGCGGGCGCAGCCCGTATGAATTTCCGTGTCGCTTCGAGGACCGATTCCGAAAGGAATTTGTACGAACCTGCGAATGGGCGCCTGGATTTTGGACTGGAGCGCGAGTTAGCACGCATGCATAGTCCGGAGTCAAAGAGGAAAGAGGGTCTTAGTCCGCTTTCCGCGCACAGAGGAGTGAAGGCATCGCGCGCGAGGAATGCGGCAAATAAGCTCGCGGCAGCGACCGCGCGCCAACCGGGAGGCTCCTACTCGACGGATTTTCCGGACAGCACCAAAGGGACGGCCCAGTTAAGTCCGCCTGATTCAACTGGTAGTCCGCTTGATTGGACCCCTGGGCTGGACTATGCGCACTTTGATTTTGCGGAGCAGCAATTTTTGGAGCCGAGCCTGCATCGTGGATTTTCCGCACGAAACAAACACGTAGCAGAGCGAAAAAAGGCGCCCGCAACCAAGGGCATTCCGAAGAACGCGCTGAACTATCCAGGCTTTTCCACCTCGCGTGGTGACACATTGCGCGTGCGTGTGCCGGATCCGCTTGCTGATCTTGTCTCGCGGTAGCGAGCGCAATAGCTCCGAGAGGAATGGATGACCTATCGGGTTCCCCGGTGAAGATGCCGGGTGTGACGAGCGCCGAATTGCGGATAATCAGGATGTGGATGGGCTGAGAAATTCGGAATTGCTGCGGGAGTACGTGGCATATCTGCGCGTGGAGAAAGGGCTGCGCCCACTAAGTTGCGAAGCCTACGAACGCGACCTGCTACAGTTCGCCGAATATGTGGATGGCGAGAAGCTGTCGCTGATTGCAGCGCGCCACGGGCAGGTAGCGGGGTTTTTGGAACATTTGAAGCGACATGGAGTTGAGAGCCGGTCGGCGGCGCGGAAGCTGTCGTGCCTGCGCGGGTTCTACAAATGGCTGCTGCTGGACAAGCGGATCGAGCGCGATCCAACGATCAATCTTGAGTCTCCCTCGACGTGGAAGGTGCTGCCGAAATCATTGGCGGAGTCGGAGGTTGCGGCGATGCTGGAGCGCGGCGATCCGGGAAATACCGATGCCATAACGCTGCGGGACAAGGCGATTCTGGAGCTGTTGTATGCGGGCGGGCTGCGCGTGTCGGAGCTGACCGGGCTTCGCGAGGAGGACTTGTCTCTGGATGCGGGGCGCGTGCTGGTGCGCGGCAAGGGCGACAAGGAGCGGATTGTTCCGCTGGGGCGCGCCGCGGTGGAGGCTATCGAGAAGTATTTGCGCGAAGGAAGGCCATTGCTGGCCCGAAAACGCAAACGCGGCGCGGGCGCGGCGGGCGGGCAGCTATTTCTTTCGGTGCGCGGAACGGGGCTGACTCGGCAGTGGATATGGTCGCTGGTGAAAGCGGTGGACAACCATGCCAGCCCACATATGCTGCGGCATAGCTGCGCCACACATATGGTGGAGCATGGCGCGGACCTGCGAACGGTGCAAACTCTGCTGGGGCACGCTGACATTGCCACGACGCAGGTGTATACGCATCTGGCGTTGGGAAGATTGAAGGCGGTGCATCGGGCGCACCATCCCCGTTCGAAGAGAACTGGCGTATGAGTGAAAAGCCGGAAATGGTTGCGCGGGTGGAGGAGTTTCTGGCGGCGCTGAGGAACGAGCGCGGGTCGTCGGAGCATACGCTGCGGGCCTATGAGCGGGAGCTGCGGAACTTCTCGACATATATGATCGCGAAGCAGGGGGCGGGGGTTGGGGTCCGGCGGATTGAGCATCCGCAGATTCGGGCCTACCTGAGCGAACTTTATGGACGCGGGCTGTCGAAGGCGTCGGCGGCGCGGGCGCTGGCGGCGATCCGGTCATGGTTCAAGTGGCTGGCGCGGCGCGGCTATGTGGAGCAGAATCCGGCGAGCCTGGTGGCGACTCCCAAACTGCCGAAGCATTTGCCGCGCGTGCCGACGATTGAGCAGATGAATCGCGTGGTGGATGGAGTGGCCGGGGGAGAGACGGCGTGGAAGGAGCGCGACCGCGTAATTTTTGAACTGCTCTACGGCTGCGGCATTCGGAACGCAGAGTTGGTCGGGCTGAATCTGGACGATATTCATTGGGCCAACGAAGCGATTCTGGTGCGGGGCAAGGGACGGAAGCAGCGTCATGTTCCGCTGGGCGACGCGGCGGCCATGGCTCTGCGGGCTTACTTGCCGGAACGCGCGGCGCGGCTGGCTGCGGCGGGAAAATCGACTGAAGCGCTGCTCTTGAATGTCCGATCGCGAGGAAATGGCCGGCTGACAACGCGGAGCGTAGGCCGGATCGTGAAACACATCGCCGTGGCGCAGGGATTGCCGGCGGACATGCATCCGCACACCCTTCGCCACGCCTTTGGCACACACATGCTGGAAGAAGGCGCGGACCTGCGCGCCATTCAGGAATTGCTGGGCCACGAGCGGCTCTCCACCACGCAGCGATATACGCAGCTTACGGTGGGGCAGGTGGCGGAGGTGTATGACCGAACGCATCCGAGAGCGAAATAGGACCAGGCCAGACAAAACACGCCTATATGAGAACCGCACACTTGGACTTCAATTCGGCGCGCCACTGGGCTGACGTCTCAAACCTCCGCCTACAGTCGGAGAGCGTCAAATCCGCAGAAAGGTTGCGGACTCGCCCTCGTTCAGGCGGTGGTCTGGCGGGACGACGAGGAAGCAATTGGTGCGGGCGGCGGCGGACTGGTCTCCAGAGCCTTGCCAGGGGATGGCGCGAATGGTGGCTCCGGCGGCGCTGGATTCGACGCGGGCGGGGAGGAAGCGGGTGAAGCCGGGGCGGGGTTCGACGGGATGGGCGAGGCGGGCCTGGGCGAATTCGGGGCCGAGGTCTTTGGCTCCGGCAAGCGCGGCGAGCAAGGGCGCGGCGAAGAGCGCGAAGGTGACAAGCGTGGAGACGGGATTGCCGGGGAGCCCGAAGAAGTAGAGGTTCTGTTTTGGAAGGCGTCCGAAGACGACGGGCTTGCCGGGTTGAATGCGCGCTCCGGTGAAAAAAAATTCGGCGTCAAAGGAGGCCAGGGCCTGCTCGACAAAGTCGTATTTGCCCATGGAGACTCCGCCGGAGAGCAGCAGCAGGTCGCAGTCGAGCGCGGCGCGGATGGCGGATTCGCTGGCCTCAAGCGAGTCGGCGACGGAGGGGCGAATGAGGGGGGCGCCTCCGTGGCGCGTGACCTGCGCGGCGAGTGAGTAACTGTTTGAGTTACGAATCTGGTGCGGCAAGGGCTGCGCGCCGAGCGGGACCAGTTCGTCTCCGGTGGCGAGAATGGCGACACGCGGTTTGGCGAAGACGGAGAGGCTTTCGTATCCGCAGGCCGCGGCGAGCGCGATGTGTTGCGGGCCGATGCGCGTGCCGGGGTGGATGAGTGTTGCTCCGGTGCGGGCCTCGGCCCCGGCGGGGACGATGTTTTCGCCCGCTTGCAACGATCGCTCGGGGGTGATGCGGTCCGGCTCGGCGCGGGCGTGTTCCACCATGAGGACGCAGTCGGCCCCGGCGGGGACGGGCGCTCCGGTCATGATTTCGACGGCCTCGCCGGACTCCAGCGGCGGGCCTGTCCAGGCTTCTCCGGCGCGAAGATGGCCCACAATGGCAAGCGGTTGCTGCTTGGCGAAGTCGGTGGCGCGGCAGGCGAACCCGTCCCGTGTGGAGCGGGCGAAGGGCGGCTGGTCGCGGTCGGCGATGACTGGCTGGGCGAGGGTGCGGTCGAGGGTTTCGAGCAGTGGCAGGGATTCGGTGTGCGGGGCGGGAAGGGCGGTCGCTTGTTCGCGCATCACGCGCGCGGCTTCGTCGTAGCTCAGGACTAGGGAATTCACAAACGAAATTGTATGCTCCCACATCTCAAAATCGAGATGTGGGGCACCCGCCGTGCTCACAAATCGAAATTGTATTCCGAAAGAGAAAGGACGCCCGCGATGGGGCGTCCTTCTGCGTTCAAAAAAAACTGCTTTATTTTTTATAGCTCGTTTTCTGTTTGGCGCCCAACTGCGCCAGAATGGCCTTGGCGTCGTTGGCGAAGGGGCCGTTCGGGGCCAGATCCAGATACTTCTGGTAGGCCTCGGCGGTGCCATCGGGCGCGACGATCTTCTGCGTCTTGGGATCGACGGTGGCCTTGTTGATGAGCGCCTTGCCCTTCAGGTAGTAGGGGATGGGCTTGTTGGGGTCGGCGGCAATGGCCTTGTCGGCGGCGGCCACAGTTGCATCGGTGTTCCCAGCGCGGTCCATCATGATGGCCTCATTTCCGTAGTACATGGCGGCGTTCTTGGGGTCGGCCTTGACGGCGGCTTCATAGGCGGCCTGCGAGTCGGCGATCTTGCCCTGGTCGGCATAGAGCTCGCCGAGAGCGTTGTCGGCGGCTGCCTGTATATCGACGTTGGGCTTCTTGGATGCGGTTTCGAGGTCGATGGCCTTCTTGTAGGAAGTCTCGGCGGCGTCCACCTTCTTCTGGCCGGCCTGCGCCTTGCCGAGTTCCACCCAGAGGACGGAGGCGTCGGGCTTGGCGGTGGTGTCGCGGGTCATCAACTGCTCGGCTTGGGCGTAGTTCTTGGCCTGGTTGTCGGCGCGGGCCTGCTTGAGGTCGGCGTTCAGGTTCTTGATCTTGGCGTTTTCGGCTTGAATGCCGGCGTTCTGCTTCCTGGCCTCCTCAAGCTGCTTCTTCTGCTCGGGGGTCATCTTGGCGATGTACGCGGCGCGCGAGAGGTCGAAATCCTGCTGCGTGGTCTGCCCGGCCGTCACCTTGACGTTCATGAAGGCGTCCACCGTCTGGTTCTTCTTGTTATAGAGGATGAAGTCGTAGTTGCCCGGGGCGACGTTGTCTCCGGTGTAGTCGCCGTTGGTGTCGGTGGTGAAGGTGTACTTCGCCTGGCCGCTCTGCATGAGCTTGACCTGCACGTCGGGAATGGGGACGTTGAGCGGATCGTTCACATGTCCGTGAACCTTGCCCGTCTGCTGGGCGAGAAGCGATGGGACAGCGGCCATGATGATCAGGGCCGAAAGCAAAGATGCCAACCAGAGTTTCGTCTTACGCATTGGTTTTGTTCTCCTTCAGAATCTTAACCCTTCCGACGCCGTTTCGACTCTATGGAACCGGACGCGCATAGGGGATGGGATCGGCCATGCCGACCTCGGCAAAGGCCCGCAGCCGGAGCGCGCAACTCTCGCATTCTCCGCAGGCCGCCTCGGCGCTCGAATAGCATGACCACGTTAAATGGAAGGGAGCGCCAAGTTCAAGGCCGAGCGCCACGATCTCCTTCTTTCGGAGATGGATGAGCGGGGTGGCAATTTCGATGCTTCCATCGCGGGTGCCGGTGCGGACAAGTTGCTGAAACGCCTCATAATACGCGGGGCGGCAGTCGGGGTATCCGGAGCTGTCCGGCTCGACCGCGCCGATGAAAATGGTTTGTGCGTTGAGGACTTCGGCCCAGCTTACAGCGGCGGCAAGAAAGTGCGCGTTTCGGAAGGGGACATAAGTGACGGGAATCGACGAGCCGATGGGTTCGGTCGCGGAGGCCTTGGGAACGGCGATGCTGGAGTCGGTGAGGGCGGAGCCTCCAATGCGGCGGAAGAGATCGGTGTTGAGGTGGAGGAAGTCCTGAAAGCCGAGTTCTTCGGCGATGGCGCGGGCGGATTGCAACTCGCGGCCCTCGGTGCGCTGTCCGTAGCTGAAGTGCAGGGCGTAGGCTTCAAAATCGCGAGCGGCGAGGGAGGCGCAGACGGCTGAGTCCATGCCTCCGGAGAGCGAGACGACGGCGCGCGGGCGGGAGTTGGGCATAGTTGTATCTTACGGCGGTTTCAGGATGGTTATGCCCATTTTTAACTTCAGGGTCGCCGCTTCCTGTTGGTCGATCGACTTGAAGGCTTTGACTTCGAAATACACCAATCCTGGAACCGCTATAGCCAAATCGATGGCGCTTCGCTTCTCTCAAGAAGGACGGAACGGGCTTCCTCCGCTCAGAGACAGTGTCGAACCTGACTGGTCTCTTTCACTTTTTGTCCAGCGGCCGTATTCCGGAAAGGAACTTGTGGTACGGGGTGCCAACCGTAAATGGAACGGTCACTGTCCCGATAGGTTTGGCCCTGGGGCCGCCCATGAGTGTGTGGGCCTGCACGCTCGCATTCACCACGGAAGCCGCGGCAATGACGGCGCCTTCGCCGATGGTGAGGGTATTTCCGCCAACCACGGCAATGAGCGAGCTTGCGCCGATAAAAGAATTTTTTCCAATTACGACCTTCCCGGGTCCACTGGTGTGCGCGATCACAGTTGAGCGCAGGCAAATGACGGCGCCATCCTGGATTTCGATGGATTCGGGGTATTCGTTGTCCAGATATACATCGTCGCCGATGAAGACTTTGCCGGTGATGCGGACGCCGCGAAGCTTATGGATGAATGGTCTGAGCGTAGTCGCTCCGGGACCAAACCTGGCGAGCAACGCAAGGACCCGGTTTGTTGACCTTCTGAAGATTGATTTCTTCACGAGTTCCCCGTCGCCTTGAATGCTCTGGCAGCCCCTGTCGCAACCATCATGAGTCGTTTGTGTCGCGACAGAGTGCCATCACGGAACTCGGACAGGCCCCGCCGCAGCAGCACACCGGCATTATACGCGGGCCCAAAGCTGCGGACCGCCGGAGGGGGCACTGCCCGGTCGATGACCTCGATGGTGCTGACATGGCCGGGCACACCCTGAACTTCAAACACGAGGTGATCCTTTTCAAACCCGAAAGGTACACTCGCTCCATCCACCAGCACACGCTCAATGAGGGCGGGATTTGGCTCGAACTTGATGAGTCTATGCGGGCCTTCTTCAGCTTCTCGCGGCGTAAAGCGGAAGCGGCGAGTGACAAACTGTAATTCAGTCGAGCCGTCCTGTCTCCGCCGTTTCATGCTGCTTTTCATCATCTGTTCAGGAAGTCCCGGCCAGGACAAACGGGGTTCAATCCGCTGGAGTTTTGCGACGAATTCTTCCATCCGCCCGCAACCGTCGCGGAAGTACTCGTGGTGTTCGACGATCAGGGACAGCTTGCCCAGAAATAAGTCGAAGGAGAACTCGAACAAGCTGCGCGGATAGCGCCGCTGAAAGATGGGGAAGCCATCAAATCGCGTTACGGCGGGAGTGAGAAAGTCTGCGATGGTGAGGTCGTTGGGCGCATAGTCGGTGGGGAAGCAGGAGGAGTTGACCGCGGCAAGATAATTTGTGGACCGCAGCGCGGAAATTGCGGCTTTGCAAAACTGTCCTTGCGGGAAGACCATCACGTCTTCAAACGGGATCCCCACGCGGTTGCGGAGCCTCTCCATTCGCCTCATGCCGAGAAAAGCTTTTTGTGCCAGAACTGGCGCGGATTCGGATTGAAACTCATGGTTGGTGTGATCGCATCCGTGAATGCAAATACTCAGAGCTGAACCGTCGCCGAGGAGTTGGTTGGCGGAACGACGAGACGAGCGCCAGTGGTTCCATGGAATATAGGCGATCGACGTGCCGTATCCCAATCGCCGCATGGAAGCCTTGAGCGTTGCAAAATCGAGCGCGCCGTACTTGCTGGATATGGTCGGGTCGTCAATGATGAGCCGGGCGGTGGGCGTCTCGGCGCTGTGCCAGCAAGTCTCGGCAAAACAATGTCGCAGAAAAATAAGAGGCGGGAGCAGGGAAATGGATTCTTCTCCGAGACCAGCACCCGGGGTGAGCGGCTTGCGCAGCTCGGGCATGCCGGCGGCGAGAAGATAAAGACCGCCGGCAGGCGTCTTGAGCCGGACGAACATCGGCTGCTGGTTGGCCGACATGATTGTTTCCAAGCACCCGCAATGTCGAACCTCAAAGGTGGTGGCTCCCTGTTCCCGGGCGGTGACGAGGCTTTGTCCCGCGAGGTGGGCGGAAAATTCACCGGCTTCGGGAGGCAGGGAATACTCGATGGCGCGGACGGGGTGAGTCGTGAACGCCTGAATCGCTCCGTTGGAAAGCGACTGCAATGCATCGTTGGGCCCAGCATGGGAG
>Ga0157369_10010064_pt1 | contig 10799 bp, 9 predicted proteins | sample C25metaG_FD_113461 | JGI IMG/M metagenome (GOLD analysis project Ga0157369, IMG submission 113461) | Corn rhizosphere microbial communities from Kellogg Biological Station, Michigan, USA - C2-5 metaG | ecosystem: Host-associated > Plants > Roots > Rhizosphere > Soil | place: USA: Michigan...
CCACGGCGGCTGGCCGATGACATGTTTTCTCACCCCTGACGGTGAGCCGTTCTATTGCGGGACCTATTTTCCCAAGGAGCCCGTGCACGGCATGCCGGCGTTCGGGCAGGTTCTCGATGCCGTCGCGACGGCCTGGGAAGAGCGGCGCGATGAACTCACGAAGTCGGCGGGTGACATCGTGCGGTTGCTCGGCGAACGTTCCGCGATTCCGCCCGAGCGCACGCCACCCGACGCCGACCTGCTCGAGGCAGCCGTGGCGGCGCTTCGGCGCGACTACGACCCCGTACATGGCGGTTTCGGTGGCGCACCGAAGTTTCCGCCGTCCGCAGTGCTGGAGTTCTTGCTGCGTCACGGCTCATTGGGTGCACTCGAGATGGTGCAGGGCACCTGTGAGGCGATGGCTCGCGGTGGGATCTACGACCAGCTTGCGGGCGGCTTCGCCCGTTACAGCGTCGACAACGCCTGGGTGGTTCCGCACTTCGAAAAGATGCTGTACGACAACGCACAACTCGCTCGGGTGTACACACACTGGTGGCGCGCGACCGGCTCGCCGCTTGCGAAGCGCATCGCTGTCGAGACCGTCGAGTTCATGGTCAACGATCTGCGCACTCGTGAAGGCGGTTTCGCATCGGCTCTCGACGCCGACGCCGCTGGCGTCGAAGGCTCGACGTACGTGTGGACGCCGGCGCAACTACGCGAAGTGCTCGACGAGGCGGACGCCGAGTGGGCGGCCGATCTGCTGAACGTGACCGCCACCGGCACCTTCGAACACGGGGCTTCGGTGCTGCAACTGCTCAGCGATCCTGACGATTACGAACGATGGGCCCGTCTACGCGGGCAGTTGCTGGCAGCTCGGCAAACTCGCGTGCAACCAGGCCGCGACGACAAAGTCGTCGCAGCCTGGAACGGCCTGGCGATCGCAGCCTTGGCCGATGCAGGCGTTCTGTTCGAGCGCAAGGATTTCATCGACGCAGCAGTTGCGGCGGCGACGCTGCTCCTTGACGTGCATCTGGTTGACGGCCGGTTGCGCCGCGTCTCGCGCGACGGTGTCGCAGGTGCACCGGCCGGAGTGCTCGAGGATTATGCCGATGCCGCCGAGGGGTTGCTCGCGTTGGCCCAAGCCACCAGTTCGGCCCACTATTTGCGAGTGGCGGGCGACCTGCTCGACGTCGTCCTCGAAAAATTCGCTGACGGAAACGGAGGCTTACACGACACTGCCGACGACGCGGAAGCGCTTGTGCGGCGTCCGCGCACCGCGACCGACGATGCGACTCCGTCGGGCCAGTCGGCCGCGGCGCAGGCATTGCTCACCTACGCGGCGCTGACCGGATCGATGCGGCATCGCGCCGCCGCGGAGGCCGCACTCGGTGTTACCCGAGTGCTTGGCGCGCAGTATCCGCGAGCTGCGGGGTGGGGGCTGGCCGCGTCGTCCGCCCTAATCGTCGGCCCGCTAGAGATCGCCGTCGTGGGTGAGGCACCTGAGCTGCTGCGGGCCGCCCGCATGGCGACGAGCCCGGGCGCGGTCGTAGCGGCGAGCGACGGCGCCGAGGCTTGGGCGCCGCTTCTCGACCAGCGACCGCTGGTGGATGGGCAACCCGCGGCATACGTATGCCGAGGGTTTGTGTGCCAGCGCCCAGTCACGACAGCCGCCGAGCTTCAGCGCTTGGTGGCGGGCGAGTAAAGCCCTGAGCGAACAAAGGGCGGTCCACGTTGTGCTTGCGGTGTAATCGTGTAATCGTCGAGCCATGACACAGCACAGCAGTGACGAGGTCGTCCGGGGTTGGTTCGCCGGGCGGCTGCCGTCGGAATGGTTCGTTGCCGCCCCCGAGATCGCGATCGATCGAGAAGAGATCACAGTGGTCGGCGAGCTCGCGGCACCTGATCTCGCTGCCGATGCCTCGGACGCCGAGCGCAAGGCGGCCGCGGCCGGCCGGATCAAAGGTTTTCGCGAAGACACCCGCGGCCGCCGGATGGACATCGCCGACGAGGCGGAGCACCGGTTCGGCCGCAAGGTGGCCTGGGGTGCGGTCTGCGGCGAGCGCCGCGAGCTGTTCACCAACATGTCCATCCCGGTGATGACGCGACTGCGCCAGCGCGACCGCATCGTGCTCGACACGCTCGTCGAGGCCGGCGTGGCCCGCAGCCGAAGTGACGCGCTTGCCTGGTGTGTTCGCCTGGTCGGCAAGCATTCCGAGGAGTGGCTGGGCCAGCTGCGGGAGGCCATGCGCAAGGTCGAAGAAGTCCGCGACGCCGGTCCCACCTCCTGACGGCCGGCCGGATCCGCCGCTGGAAACGCGAGCGCATACTCGATCACAGTCGAGGCGCGGGACACGGCTCTAGCGGGTAAGGGCCCGGTAGTGTCTGCCCGGGACCAGATTTCGTGGCAGCAGGCGAATCGGAGGTCGGCGGCGGAGCATGGATCTGCGCGGGCTGCTCTACGGCGCGTATGAGCGCCGCCTTGCTGCCGCCCTGCCGCCCGACCGCGTTCCCAAGCACGTCGGCGTGATCCTCGACGGTAACCGCCGCTGGGCCCGCGCCGCGGGCATCGGGGTCTCCTCGGGTCACCGTCGCGGTGCCGACAAGATCGACGAGTTCCTGGGCTGGTGCGCCGAACTGCGCATCGAGGTCGTCACCTTGTGGCTGCTCTCGACCGACAACCTCGGTCGCCCGGCCGACGAGCTCGCCCAGCTGTTCCAGATCATCGAGGACGCCGTCGGCGAGCTCGCCACGTCGCGTCGCTGGCGCATCAACCCGGTCGGCGCGCTCGATCTGCTGCCCGACCCGATCGCTGTTTCGTTGAAAGAAGCGCAAGACGCGACGAGAGATGTGCAGGGGCTTATCGTCAACGTCGCCGTCGGTTATGGCGGACGACGTGAAATCGCAGACGCCGTGCGCTCATTGCTACACGAGCATGCGAGCCGAGGCACGAGTATCGAAGACCTGGCGAACTTGCTCGATATCGAGCACATTGCCGACCATCTCTATACCAAGGGTCAGCCTGACCCGGACCTGGTGATTCGCACATCGGGTGAGCAGCGATTGTCGGGCTTCCTGTTGTGGCAGAGCGCGCATTCCGAGCTCTTCTTCTGCGAAGCTTATTGGCCCGACTTCCGACGGGTGGATTTCTTGCGAGCGGTGCGCGCGTACGCCGATCGCGAACGTCGCTACGGCTCGTGACGCAAGCGTTCGAAACACGCCGGTTGTGTCGGCGGGAGCGACGAGACACTTAAGAGGAGTGTCTCGATATCGAGATACATGATTCGACATCGAGATACTTTGGCGCCACTCGTCAATCTGTCGACAAAGTGGTTCCGAAACGCTAGCGCCACGGAGCGTTACGGCACGAGTGCATAGCGTGCGGCAGACGGCGGTGCCGCTAGGGGAAGAAAGCTGTGGATATAAAGTGAGATTCTGTTCTCACCAGTCACAGCTTTCACACCTGATTCGCTATGTGACATCGCTCACGCTTGCCCGATTGGCATAACGGCGTTAGCTACGGCATGCTTTGGCGCATACCCCGTGCTAAGCGCCACGCAGTTTCGGCGCGCCGCACGACGTACCGCCCTCCAACGCGCCTATGCGCCGCGGTACTGGCCTGACCTTTTGCAGTCGGTTGCGCTTGGGTCTCTTCATGCGCGTGTTCTGGTGAATCAGCCTCGCGTGCTGTTTTCCCCGAAAGGAACCTCTTTATGAGTCGGATCCCGATGCGTGAGGCAATCATCGCCTCAAGCGCGGTCTCCGTCGTCGTTTCGCTCTGCCTCGTGGGTGCCTTCGCAGCCGGTGCCGCCGGCTCCCCAGCCACCAATGCGGCAGGAAACGCGACAGATACGTCAAACTCGCCCGTACTTACGAGTTCGGGCAACGGCACGGGGAATCGGGCATCAATGTCGGGTTCCCACCAAGGTGTTTGGTTCGGTTTGGCCGACGGCCTCATCCAGCCCAACATCCTGGCCGGCAGCGGCCTGGACGGCCTCGGGTCGGCGAGCGGGTCGGCGAGCGGGCCGGCAGGTGCCTCCGCGGGCACTGCGACGAACAAGTCGGCGTCGGCGCCCCCGTCGGCAGCTCCCAAGCAGAGTCCGGTGCATGAGCAGTCACGTTCATCGGCTCTTGCGGCGGTTTCGGGCAAGCCTCGCGACATCGCGCAAGCGCTCGCCGCAACGCGTGGGTGGACCGGAAGCCAGTGGGTTTGCCTCGACAAGCTGTGGCAGCACGAGAGCATGTACCAAACGACGGTACGCAACGCGAGCTCTGGCGCGTATGGCATTCCACAGGCGTTGCCGGCTTCGAAGATGGCTTCGGCCGGTGCGGACTGGCGCACGAACCCGGTTACGCAGATCGTCTGGGGCCTCGGCTACATCAGCGACCGTTACGGTTCGCCGTGCGGCGCGTGGTCGTACTGGGTGCGTCACTACTCGTACTAAGCGCTTCACGCAGAAAGGGCCGGCACCGTACAGGTGCCGGCCCTTCCTACGTGTGGCTCAGTGTTTCGGTGCCTCAGTGCGTTGCCGGCCGCGTCATCGCGAGCACGTCGAGCGCTTCGTCGAGCTGTTGTTCGGTTAGTTTTCCATCTGCCACGTAGCCACTTTCGATGACGACCTGACGGATCGTCTTGTTCTGCGCCAGGGCGAGCTTGGCAACCTTCGCTGCAGCCTCGTAGCCGATGTACTTGTTCAACGGCGTCACGATCGACGGCGACGACTCTGCGAAGAACCGGCACCGGTCGGCGTCCGCTTCGATGCCGTCGATGCAGCGATCGGCGAGCAACCGCGAGATGTTCGCGAGCAGGCGGATCGACTCGAGCAGGTTGCGTGCGATGACTGGCAGCATCACGTTGAGCTCGAGGTTGCCGGCAGCTCCACCGAACGCAATCGCGGTGTCGTTACCGACCACCTGCGCGACCACCTGGCAAACCGCTTCTGGGATAACCGGGTTCACCTTGCCGGGCATGATGGAAGAGCCTGGCTGCAGGTCGGGCAGGTGAATCTCGGCGAGACCTGTGCGCGGGCCCGACGACATCCAGCGCAAGTCGTTCGCCACCTTGTAGAGGCTGACCGCGATGACGCGGAGGACACCGCTGGCTTCGACGAGCGCATCTCGCGACCCTTGTGCCTCGAAGTGGTTGCGCGCCTCCGACAACGGCAGCTGCATCGACGCGGCGAGTGCCGAGATGACTTTCGCCGCAAAGCCGGGCGGGGTGTTGATACCGGTGCCTACGGCGGTGCCACCTAGGGGGAGTTCGCCGATGCGCGGCAGCGCGCCTTCGAGCCGTTCAATCCCAAAGCGAATGGACGCCGCGTAGCCGCCGAACTCCTGGCCCAGGGTGACGGGCGTTGCGTCCATGAGATGCGTGCGGCCGCTCTTGACGACGTCCGCGAACTGTTCTGCCTTACGCGACAACGATGCTTCGAGGTGACGCAGAGCAGGAATCAGATTCACGATGATCGAGCGGGTCGCGGCAATGTGGATCGCCGAGGGGAACGTGTCGTTGGAAGACTGCGATGCGTTGACGTGGTCGTTGGGGTGCACCGGCGAACCGAGCCGCTCGCTGGCGAGGGTTGCGAGCACTTCGTTGGTATTCATATTGCTTGAGGTGCCCGAGCCGGTCTGGAAGACGTCGATGGGGAAGTGGGCGTCCCAATCGCCGCGGGCGACCTCAGTGGCCGCCTCGTTAATCGCCTTGGCGACGTCGTCGGCGACGACACCGAGCTCGGCGTTCACGGTGGCGGCGGCACCCTTGATGGAGGCGATCGCACCGATGAGGTCGCGGTCGATGGTCAGCCCGGAAACCGGGAAGTTCTCGACGGCGCGCTGGGTTTGCGCGCGCCACTTGGCGTCTCGGGGCACCCGGACGTCGCCCATGGAATCGTGCTCGATACGGAATTCAGACTCGGATTGCGGCTCAGCGGAGGTCATGACCTCAAGGGTAGGTCGGCGGCGTCAGACCCGGGCGACCGCCTCGCAGTGAGCGCCGGCCCGGCCTCAGGGAATCCGGGTGCGCTCAGGCGATGCGACGTGTTCTAGCGGACGCCGGTCGTAATCGACGATCGCGTAGCTGCGCAGCTTGGAGAGTTGGTGCTCGCTCTCGATCGTGCGAATGGTTCCGCTCTTCGAGCGCATGACGAGCGAGCTCGTGACTGCACCGCCACCGCGGTAGCGCACGCCGCGCACGAGTTCGCCATCGGTGATGCCGGTCGCTACGAAGAACACGTTGTCGGAGCGCACGAGGTCGTCGCCGCGCAACACCTTGTTGAGGTCGTGTCCGGCGGCAATCGCCTTCTCGCGTTCGGCGTCGTCGCGCGGCCAGAGCTTGCCCTGGATGACCCCGCCCAGGCATTTCACCGCGCAGGCAGCGATGATGCCTTCGGGCGTGCCGCCGATACCGAGCAGCAGGTCGACGCCAGTGCCTTCGCGGCACGCCATGATCGCGCCGGCTACGTCGCCGTCCATGATGAATTTGATTCGTGCGCCGGCTTCGCGGATTTGCCGCACGAGGTCGGCGTGCCGCGGCCGGTCGAGGACGACGACGGTGACGTCCTCGTTCGAGCAGCCCTTCGCGGCTGCGACTGCCCGGATGTTTGCGGATACCGGCGCCTCGATATCGACGTACGGCGCCGCGATTGAACCGGTCACGAGCTTGGACATGTAGAAGACGGCGGATGGGTCGTACATCGAGCCGCGGTCGGCGACGGCGAGCACCGAGACGGCGTTGTTCATGCCCATGGCGGTGAGCCGGGTGCCGTCGATCGGGTCGACCGCGACGTCGCAGTCGGCGCCGGTGCCGTCGCCGACCTGCTCGCCGTTGTAGAGCATCGGGGCGTCGTCCTTCTCGCCCTCGCCGATGACGACGGTGCCATTCATCGAAACCGTGCCGATGAGGCGTCGCATGGCGTCGACGGCCGCTGCGTCGGCGTCGTTCTTCTCCCCGAGCCCGACCCACCGGCCGGCGGCCATCGCGGCCGCCTCGGTGACCCGCACAAGTTCGAGTGCGAGGTTGCGGTCGGGCGTTTCAATGCTGACGGTCACGCCTGGTGATCCTTTCGTCGCGGGCCCCTACCGCCGTGCACGTCGCACACCCGATGCAGCAAAAGCATGCCCGGTCGGCGACCATAAAGACATGTCGGAGTCGAGTGGAGACGGCGGTGGGCGCGGGAACACCCTGACCGCGATGACCGACCTGGCCACCTCCCAGGCGCAGCCGCCCGGCTCCGACGAGCCCAGCGGCGGCTCGTTGCGGCAGGTGCTGAAGCCCAACCGGCGCAGCGTCGCCGTCGCGGCCGTAGCGGTGCTCGCCGTCGCCGTTGCCCTGTTCGTGGTCCTGCCGCGGCCGCATGCGGGCGCCGTGCAGGTGGTTGATCCCGGGCCGGCGATCGCCAAGGCGAAGGCGGTGCCTGGCTTCGCCGTCTACACGCCGTCTCCGCTGCCGGCCGGCTGGTACCCGAACAGCGTGCGGTTCGACCGCGCCAAGGCCGGCCCGCACCTGCATATCGGCTACCTGGCGCCCGACCACGGCTACGTAGGGATCGAAGAGGCGCACCTCGCGAACTCGTGGCGCTTCGTGACGACGCAGAGCGCGGGTGCGGTGTTCAAGGACCTGATCACGATCGACGGCGACGTCTGGGCGCATGTGCAAAGCGACCGCAAGGTGCAAGACACCCTGGTCTGGTACGGCCCGAGCAGCGTTGTGGTGGTTACCGGCACCGCGAGCATGGCCAACCTGAAAGCTCTCGCAGCCAGCCTGCACGTCGGCCGCTGAGCGGGCGTCAGCTCTCGTCGTCGTCCGGGCTCTCGCTTGTGGTTGGACGACGGGCGTCGAGTCGCTTGCGGGCGCCGTCGAGCCAGTTCTGGCAGATAACGGCGAGTTCCTCGCCGCGCTCCCAAAGGGCGAGCGACTTCTCGAGTGGCAGACCGCCGGCCTCGAGCTGGCGCACGACCTCGAGCAGTTCGTCGCGGGCGACCTCGTAGGAGATCTCGTCACCGGTCTGTGCAGCCACGGGCATCAGCCTATGGCTGTCCGGGGTCGATGATCTCCGCCACCTGGGCGTTGAGCCGCCCGGTCGCGAGCCGGATCGCGAGCGCAGCACCCACCGAGGTTTCGCCGGCCGAGCGAAGGACGTGCCCGTCGGCGTCCTGCACGATCGCGTAACCCCGTTCGAGGGTGGCGGACGGCGACAGCGATCGCACCCGCGCCAGCAGGTGCACCACCTCGTCGCCGGCGCGGTCGAGTCCGCTGGCGAAGCACCGACGCGCGCGGGCGACGAGATCGACGATCTCGGTGGTGCGCCGATCAAGGTCGCGTTCTGGGTGGGCAAGCGCGGGGCGATTGCGCAGTGCGTCGAGGTTGTGCTGCTCGCGGTCGAGTCGTTGGTTGACGCAGCGCCAGGCCCGTTCGCGCAGCTGGACGACGCGGCGCTGCTCCTCGGCGACGTCGGGAACGATGAGCTTGCCTGCGTCGGTCGGGGTCGACGCCCGGACGTCGGCGACCAGGTCGAGCAGTGGGCTATCGGGCTCGTGGCCGATCGCGCTCACGATCGGCGTGAAGCACGCGGAAACGGCCCGCAGCAGCGCCTCGTCCGAGAACGGCAGGAGATCTTCGACGCTGCCGCCGCCGCGCGCGATCACGATCACGTCGACCTCGGGATCAGCCTCGAGCTGCTGCACGGCCTTGATCACTTCCGCGACCGCGTACGGGCCCTGGACGGCGACGGGTTCGACCCGGAAGTTGACCGCCGGCCAGCGGCGACGGGCGTTTTCGAGGACATCGCGCTCCGCTGCCGAGCCGCGGCCGCAGACCAGCCCGACCGTCTTCGGCAGGAACGGAAGCTTGCGCTTGCGGTCGCTGGCGAACATGCCCTCGGCGGCGAGCAGCTGCTTGAGGCGTTCGATGCGGGCGAGGAGTTCCCCGACACCGACCGGCCTGATGTCGAGCGCCTGCAGCGAGAGGGTGCCGCGGGCGATGTAGAACTCGGGCTTCGCCCAGACGACCACCCGGGCGCCCTCGCTGATCTGCGCGCCGAGGCTGTCGACCAGCTGGCGGGACGCGGTTACCCGCAGAGAGATGTCGGCGGCCGGGTCGCGCAGCACGAAGAAGACGGTGTTGGTGCCCGGACGGCGGCTGATCTCGGTGAGCTGTCCGTCAACCCAGATGCGGCCGAGGCGCCCGACCCACTGCCCGATGGCGTTGGCCACCGTGCGCACCGGGATCGGCTTCTCTGCCGACGACTCCATGGCCATGCCGCGTCAGCGTAGAGGGTGCGGGTGCTGGTTTGCCGCGGCCGGCCTGCCGCGGGTCGATCACGTAAAGAGGGTTGCGCCCCCCGACGAACGGCCTGCAGACCGTTCATCGGGGGGCTGCGCCGTGCCAGGGCCCGGCCGGCGCGCTCGGCCACTTACGATGGGGACCATGAGTGAGACGGCCGTTCCGACACCTCCGACCAAGCGCGTTCTGCTGGCCCAGCCGCGCGGGTACTGCGCAGGCGTCGAGCGCGCGGTCGACAGCGTCGAGAAGGCGCTCGAGGTGCATGGCGCGCCGGTGTACGTGCGCAAGCAGATCGTGCACAACAAGCACGTCGTCGCCGATCTCGAAGCCAAGGGCGCGATCTTCGTCGAGGAGACCGACGAAGTGCCCGAGGGCTCGATCGTCGTGTTGTCCGCGCACGGCGTGGCGCCGAGCGTCTACGCCGAGGCGCAGCAGCGTGAGCTGAGGACGATCGACGCAACCTGCCCGCTTGTCACGAAGGTGCACCAGGAAGCCCGGCGGTTCGCCGACCAGGATCTCCAGATACTCCTCATCGGCCATGCCAACCACGAAGAAGTCGTCGGGACGACGGGCGAGGCGCCCGAGCGGGTCACGGTCGTCGACGGTCCGGAGGCGGCGGCGCGGGTCGATGTGAAAGACCCGTCGCGCATCGCCTGGCTCTCGCAGACCACGCTTTCGGTCGACGAGACGCTTGAGACCGTCCACGCGCTGAGGCGTCGGTTCCCGGAGCTCATCGACCCGCCGAGTGACGACATCTGCTACGCCACCCAGAATCGGCAGGGTGCGGTGAAGCAGATCGCGGCGTCGTCCGACCTTGTGATCGTCGTCGGGTCGCGCAACTCGTCGAACTCGGTGCGCCTGGTCGAGGTCGCGCTCGACTGTGGCGCCCGCGTGGCGCATCTCGTCGATGACGCCAGCGAGATCGACGAAGCATGGCTGGACGGCGTGGCAACCGTCGGGGTGACCAGCGGTGCATCGGTTCCCGAGTCGTTGGTGACCGGAGTTCTTGCCTGGCTTGCCGAGCGTGGCTTCGACGACGTCGTCGAGATCGACGCGGTTCGCGAGACGCTGACCTTCGCGCTGCCGCCCGAGCTGCGCCGCGACATCAAAGCGCGCGGTTAGCGCGTCATCCGGCGGTTCGCGTGAACCGTTGTGGTCCGCTTCGTTCGCCAGTTGTGGGTTCTGCCGGACGCGATGAGTTGAACTCCTGTGCTGCGTCTGTCCGTTGACGCAGCACAGGAGGAGGAGCCATGGGCAAGGTCATCGCGTCCATCACCACGTCGGTCGACGGCTTCATCACCGGACCTGACGACGGACCCAAGTACGGCCTCGGCAAAGGCGGAGAGCGCCTGCACTACTGGGTAATGGGCGGTCCGTGGACCTACGACAGCGGACACGACTTCGCCATGCACGGCCCGGACAAGGACTTCTACGACGAGCTCGTCGCGAGTTTCGGCGCCGGAATCGTCGGCCGAGGCATGTACGACGCCGCGGGCGCGTGGGGAGGCACGAATCCGTTCCCCGGCCCGCTGTACGTGCTCAC
>Ga0157369_10010065_pt1 | contig 10798 bp, 24 predicted proteins | sample C25metaG_FD_113461 | JGI IMG/M metagenome (GOLD analysis project Ga0157369, IMG submission 113461) | Corn rhizosphere microbial communities from Kellogg Biological Station, Michigan, USA - C2-5 metaG | ecosystem: Host-associated > Plants > Roots > Rhizosphere > Soil | place: USA: Michigan...
CGGAGGAAGCGGCGGCGGCGAGCCTCCGTCTTTCCCTGGGCGGCGGAGATTTCGCGCTGGGCGCGGAAGATGGCGTCTTTGACGTTGGGCGGCAGGCGGCCGTCCTCGGCGTGCTGCATGGCCTGCTCCAGCAGGCGCGCGGCCTGCGTCATGTTGGAGTTGGCCTCGGAGCACTTGGCGGCTCGACCGCGCAGGTTTTCGGCGGCTTGGTTCATGGCGTCCCCTTCTTGGGCACGAAGTCCCGGCAGTAGTGCAGCGCCGCGGGGTACTGGCCGATCAGGCCGAGCTTGCAGAGCCCCATGCCGACGTCCGGGTTATGCGGGTTGGCCACGTGCAGGTTGCAGTCCAGGCAGCGCACGCGGGTTTCCACGATGCGCGGCGCTGGCGCGTCCTTCGGGTAGCCGTACCACTCGGGCGGAATGCTGGGGCGGTGGCTCGGCACGCTCAGGCCCTCTCGGTGCTGGGCTGGCTGGCGTTGGCCGGGAGGTCTGGATACGACCCCCAGGCCTTGTGCATTTCGCGCCACGGCGTGTCCGTGTAGCCGACGGCACCTTTCGACGCATAGCGGCGCAGCTGCCCGTCCTGCCACACCTCACGGCGGCAGGTGGCTGCGTTGTCGAAGATCCCGTCGAACAGGTCGGCCGTGGTCATGGCGCGGCTCAGGCTTCGGCCGCCTCGGCCTGTTCGACCTGCGCCGGCAGCTCGGGCTTCTTGGTCGCCTTCGGCGTCGACTCGACCTGCAGCGCCACGGGGAAGTAGGCTTCCAGCGTATGTTCGGCGCTCATTGGCATGATGCAGCCCAAGCCCTTGCCACCGCCGCGGATCGACACGGTGAATAGCATCGCCGCCTTACTCGGATCCTCGATGTCCTTGTGGTAGAACTCGACGCTGCCCTGCAGCGCCAACGCCTGCTGCAGGTAGCCAGCGTTGAACTCGCCCACGAGGCCCTTCACCCACTGCGCCGGCTTGCCGATGGGGTCGCCGATATCCGGATACCGCCCATCGATCAGGCAATTGCCCGGCTCCACGTACAGCACTTCGTGGGTGAAGCTGTCGACGATGGTGGCGACACCTTCGCCGCCGGCGCTGCGGCTGACGATCACCTGGTTGGCTCTCTTGAGGAAGAACGAAGCGCGCTTGCTCAGGCGCAGGATCACCTTCTCGTTAACGGTGCCGTCCTCGTCCTCTTCGATGTACAGCATGTGCCCGTTGGTAGCGGCGATCACCGGCGCCGGGCCGGGAATCAGGGCCACGCCGTTGAGGTAGTAGCGGATATCCTGGACCGCCGCGAACGGGTACACGCGGCCGACGGCGGCGGCATTGATGCTGGCGATAACGCCCGGCTCGGTGGCGGGGTCGGTCTTCGGCTGGCGCTTGGTGCTGGTGCTCGACATCGGGACTCTCCTTGGAGCCTGCGCGGCACGTCGGCCGCAGTGATGGGACGAAGGGATCAGCGGCGCTTGTCGGGCGCCAAGAGGAAATCAGGGATGCCGCCGCGGCGGCGCAGGCGGGGCAAGCGCCACCAGGTGCGCCGCTGCGCGGCGTTGGGCGCATCGCCCTGGACGAACTTGAGGACGCGGGCGGCGAGGGCGCCGCGGTCGCGCGCGGCGGGCGCTTTGACCCACTGGCGATCGGCGCCCGGCTCGTTGACGCCGCTGCGGCGCCAGTTCTCTTCCCTGGCGTACCAGGCGAGCGCGGATCGCATGGCAGCGTTCGCACGCTCCAGTTCGCGCAGCTTGTTCCGGAAGAACATCAGGCGTGCCCTCCGAAGGTCATGCACACCCGCAGGCCGAGCACCATCGCCAGGTCCGTCAGGCAGGCCACCTTGGCCAGCTCCAACCAATCGGCACGCGTGGCCGGCTGAAGGTCGCGGGCGCCCATGGCCGGCCGCGGTTCGCGGTTACGCATGCGGTTGCTCCTGAGAAAAGGCGCCGGCCCCGGAGGACAAGGGGGTGGGTTCCTCACGCGTCGACAGGGGGTGCGACGCCGGGGCCGGCAAAACGGAAAGGGGGAGGCGGGCTTTGCGCACCACCAGCATCATCTGCAGGGTGGCCAGCTGCTGGTCCAGCAGCACCTGCTCAGCGGGCGTCAGCGACTCGTACCTCATGACGCGTACCGCGAGGCAATGACGATGTTGGCGATCAGCATCACGGCGGCGCCAGCACCAATGAGCACCACCAGCCAGAAAAGCAGGGGGGAGCCTTTCAGGGGTGTGCCGTCCTCGCCCGGGACAGGGACTGAGTGGGCGAGCTGGTGCTGGCGCCGCTTCACGTACAGCAGGTTCGCGGCGTGCGTGTGCGCTACTGCAGGTCGCTCAGCTCGCTCACTGGCACGTCGTACCCCCTCGCCCGCAGGCACGCCGGCACCGCCACCTTGGTGATGTACGCCTGGCGCTTCGCGTCGGGGATGTTCCGCGGCACGACCGTGCCGTATGTGCACTGCTCCGTGTCCCGCTCCAACTGCGACTTGGTCTGCAGGCTGGCGCAGGCGGTCATGGCCATGCTGGCGGTGAGCGCCGCGGCAATCGCGATCATCCTCATGATGCTGTTCTCCGGGTCGAATGGGCGCGGCGGCGGAATTGCCGGCCGCGCGGAAAAGGAAGAGGGGGGGATTCATGCGGTCGTCTCCGAGCGCGCCGCGTGCTGCTGCGCCTGCTCCGGGGAGGCGAGTTCGAAACGCGGATGCTTGCGGCCATCCGGCGTCACTACCTCCAGGCGGTGGATCGTGAAGAGCCCGCCAAGCGTCCAGTTGCAGGGCTTTCCGTCGGGATCTTTCCGCGCCGAGCCCGCACCAGTGAATCGGCCAACACAGGAGAAGCCGACGTAGCGTTCGACATCATCCAGCGAGGTTCCGGCACCGGCGGCGATGAAGTCGCGCGCGGACTGAATGCAGCTGCACCTCGGGCAGATGAAGGCGCAATCCTCAATGCTCGGAACGCCTTGGGCGCGCAGCGCTGCCTGGAATTCATCCAGCGTCATGGTGATCACTGCGGCATCTCCTGCTCGGCAGTGCCGTCGCGGATGTCCGCTTCCACCTGGGCCTGGGCGGCCTTCGCGGTGGCGATGGCGGCGCGGCGCCGGTGCGCGGCCTGGATCAGAGCGTCACCGAAGGCGATCGCCTGATCCTCGGTCAGAGACATGATCAGGGCGCCGAAATCCACGTAGACCGGTTGGTTGACGTCAATCAGATCGGTGGTGAAGACCCGGAAGCCAGTGCCGGCCGGTCCTTTGAGCTGGAACGAACTGGCCGCGGCGTCGCACCAGGCGAGACCGCCATGGCCAATCCTGATGGTCGGGGAGGGGGACCGGTCGTGCGCGGCCTTCTCATTTCCTACACAATTGTTCGTGTACTGCGCGCTGCACTTGCTGGACTCGGTCGACATGGCAAACTCCCCTTCGTGTTTGAACAGGAGTTTGTTCACGAACGAACAAAACTTCAATCATCCATGAACAATAGCGTTCAGCGTCCGTTTACTTTCGGAAGATTTGCCGCCCTGGGAAGGAATGCACCGATGAATAACCGTTCGAGGACTTTCAGCTGGCTGGTGGCGTTGGCGCTGTGCACCCTCGTGGGCGCGCCTGCCTTGGCTCAAGACGCCAATGGGCTAGGGTCCAATTGGCCAAGCGCTTCAGACGTGAGTCGTAGCTCTGGATTCCATGCGTATCGCTGGATCCGCAACGGCGTCTCGTTCGTGCAGGTGAATGACGCCTCTGGCGTCCCGCAAATGGCTATCGCCGCCGGCGGTGGCACGATCATCGTGCTGCCCGTGGGCGCGGGCGCAGGGCAGGTGAGAGTCGTTCAATCCTCGCCCGGCGTAGGTGGCACTCCGGTCTACACGGACGAACGAGTGAAGATCAACCTGGATGCCGGCGGGTTCACCGTGCAGTCGCTGGAAGCGCAGCCGTGCAGCGATCCCGTCGAGTGCGCCAAGATCACGAACACCACCGTCATGCCGGCGCCAGCATCGACGTCGCGAACGATGTCAGCTCAGGACACCTGCAGCGATCCGGTTGAATGCGCCAAATGAGTAGATTTAGGGCGCCGCAATGGCGCCCTTCTTCTATGCGCGACGCGTGTCTGGAACCAACAGCGCTTCGACGTCTTCATCGAATATCAGCGCAGTGGTGTAGCGCCAGAAGTCGTCCTTCTGCTGCCGCATCTTTCCGCCATAGGCTTCGGCCAGCTCATACAGGCCTGCCACTGCCACCTCATCGACGGCGCGAACCTTGGATTGATCGTCATCAACGGGGCGCGCGCAGATTTTCATTCTGAGCGCGAGCCAGCGCCGCCCGTTTGAGGTTCCCACTCGCAGCCTAACGGACACTTCTCGCACGGTGCCCTCGCGCATGGCGTGGGCTAGGTTCTCGTGCACGATTTGATAGATCGCCTGCTGCGCCCCAATGGCAACGCCATGAACCGAGGCTGGCAAGTGCAGGTAAACATCTTCGCCAGCCGATCGTATTGTCTCAATGATCGGTGCGCAGGTAAGGGCTGTGCGCAAACCGTATTCCTCGAGCAATGGCGGGAAGATCGCTTCTTGCTTGCTGCGAAGATATGTTCGGGTGCCATGAAGCATGCGGAAGTGCTGGCTAAGAGCCTCGTCCTTAGCCATCACCTCGCCTCGGTCAATGACCCTGGAGAAAGTTAGAGAGTCATAGACCTCATCTAGGATCGCAGCCTTGTAGCGCAGCATCGAATCTGGAAGGTGCTTTTTACGCTGCAATGCCTCGCGTAGGCGGTCTTTCTCTTCCACTTCGCGGACCATCCGCTCGCCAAACCGGCTGACGAATATCCCGACAAACCACGCGCTGACGCTGAACGCGATGGCGATCTGCTGTACCTCCACAACCCCCGGTTCACGGGCGCTCGATTCCGTCAGCGCAACTGCGCCGTTGGCCAGGATCATGCCAAGCGCCGCGCCGCGCGTTCCATACATCGCTGCCAGCAAGATGGGCGGCACGGCAGAGAGCCCAATACGCAGGGTCCATAGCAGTGGCGAAGGGATGCCAGTGTGGGCGATCACCACGAGGGCGGCGCATGGGCTCGCGAGGAACAGCGCCGCTTTCAATGCCGGTATCAAACCGGCTTGTGGAATGCGCCGCTTCCAAGGGCCAGCCGTTTGCATGACCAGCTTTCCCAGGGCAACGAGCGGGGCCATTGTTAGACCGCCGAGGAATGCGCCGCAGGAGTAGATGGCCAGCAGCCCGATGATGGATTCCCGCTGATTCGCGATCGATACCGTATATGTAGACCAGATCGCCAGGCTAGCTAGCGGCTGAGCCAATGCGGTCACCAGCAGCGCCGCCACCAAGATCAGGCCGCTTCTCGCCTTGGGCGTGACGATGTCTAGTTTGTATTGGTGACCAAGGAGCGCGCCGGGAAGGATCACAAGCGGCTGGAGAAGGGTATAGAGAGCTACGTAGCTCGGCGTAACGAAATCATGGTCGCGAAATGCAGTGACAGCGCACCCGAGATTCACCAGGACGTCCGCGGCGAGAATTGTTGGCCACCTGCGGACGTCGGTCGCAAGTAGCACCGCCAGGCGAAGACCGACAGATAGATTCAGATGGGAGGGCGCGTCCTTGAGCGCCAGAAACGCCAACGCGTACGCGACGCCGATCAGAATGCCGCGCGAAGCCCCCCAAAGCTTGCCCATGTTTTCCCTGGCCCCTGTTGGCATGGTCGATCACACGCGCGACGGCGTAATTTTCGTGAGCACCTTGCCGTGAATTACAAACTTTTCCAGCTCTTTCCCTTGGAGCTCGGTCAAGTCCTTGGATTCCTCTGAGCCTGATATGCGCAGCACATTTTGCGCCGGCAACCAGGTCAGTTTCTTGATGTCTCGGACGTTGTGATAGGTGTACGCATAGAGGCCAACGCCCCAGGCCTCCACGTCCGTTGCCCGTGTATCGATGATCGCAATGCTGCCCTCGGAAAGTTCAGCTCGGTTGCTCTGATTTCGCTTCACCGCGAAACGAGCAAATTCCGGCTCGATGCCCACATTGAACAGGAACCACGATCGGGGAAACGCTATCGGATCATCAAGCCAGTGGTAATGATCGAACAAGGGGCCGCTGGGCAGCTCGAATCCATCGAGCATGCGAACGTGAACCACATCACGTTTCAGCCTGGCGTCGTTTGTGATGTCCTTCCGGCGAAGATCTTCCCCTGGGACGGAAAAATAGGCCGATAGCTGATCCAGCGTCTTGCTACCCGGGGTGTAGTCGTCGTCGTTGAGGATGCGATAGATCGTCGAGTACGACGGCCCAGCCGCCTCGGCCAGCGCTTGCGGCGTGGCGAGGTTCTTGGCCCCCATGAGGTAGGTGAGGTTTCTTCGCAGGAAGTTCATGCCTGAATAATCGCTTTTATCAGGCGTGAACAAAATCCGGACGCTCGTTGTATTGTTCATAGATGATTGACAACTTGTTCAAGAGTGAACAAAACTAGGCGGCATGAGCCCAAAAGAAGCCGCCCAGCTACTGCGAAAGACCGGAATGCGGGATGCCGCGATCGCGAAAGCCGTCGACGCCAGCGTCCCGACCATCAATCGAATCAGGAAGGGGCGTGACTGTCTTTGGACGGTGGGCGACCGGGTGGTCAAGTTCGCCCTGGCGCGGGGCCTGCAGGTCGAGCCATCGGCCGAAGCAGGCGAGGTCGCCTGACATGGGCGCTCCCGCGGTTGATCCTTCCTGGTGGGTCATGGCTTCCATGGCCACCAAGGTAGCCGCCGGCGCCGTGGCCTTCCACGTGCGAATGGTGGCTCCGTGAACGTAGTAGACGCCGCCCACAAAACGGCCCACGGCTGCGTGGGCGGGTGCGACGCGCTCGCGGTGCGCATGGACATGAAGCCCGGCGTCCTGCGCAACAAGGTGAACCCGAACAACGGTACGCACCACCTGACGCTGGCCGAGGCCGACGAGATGATGGGGCTGACCGGGGATCATCGGATCCTGCAGGCGCTCGCCGCCGAGCACGGCTACGCGCTGGTGCGCACCGAGCTGCCCGACCTCGATGGTTCGCTGATGTCCAGCGTGCTGGCCTTCCTGGGCGCGAGCGGCGCGATGTCGACGGCGCTCAACGGCGTGCTGGCGAAAGGGCAGATCACGAAGAACGCCAGCCGCGAGATCGAGGCGCACTGCGCCGACGTGCAGGCCGCGCTGCTCAAGATGGCGCAGCTCGCCACGCGCAAGACCTCCGGCAAGGAGGGCGGCCGATGAAGTCGCTCAAGGCGCTGGGCCTGCTCGGCGAGATGGAAGCGGCGCGCGCGGCGATGGCGGGCCAGGACAGCACGGCGGCCGACCTGGTCGTCGGGCTTCTGACGGCCGCGCCGGCGCTGCGGAACCCAATGCCGCTTGGTAAACCCACGTGGGTGGGCATCGACCCTGCGGCGCCGGACGGCGAGGTGAAAACGCCATGAGCACGCTGATGATGGCGCAGTGCTGGCCGCTCAAGATGCCGCCGACGCCCAAGGCGATCCTGGTTTCGCTGGCGGACAACGCCAACGACCAGGGTGTGTGCTGGCCGTCGCTGTCGAAGATCTCCGAGCGCACCTGCTTCGGGCGCACCGCGGTGATCGAGGCGATCAAGTGGCTGGAGGATGCCGGCGCGCTGAGGGCGGACCGCAGCGATCGCTACCGAACCACGTACATCCTCACGCCCGGCAGCTACTCGCCGAAGACGGGCGGCGATCAGGGCAACCAGTCCGGCACGCAAACTAGTCCGCCTCCCGTACTAGTTCGGCAGGCGGAAAACGAAGTCCGCCTCCCGGACGACGAAGTCCGCCAGCCGGATTTCGAAGTCCGCCAGGCGGACACTAACCGTCAAGAACCATCAAGAACCGTCATTAAGAGCAACCGTAAGAAGGCGCGCGCCGCCGCCGCCGATCCGGTTGTCGTCTTGCCGCCCTGGCTGGACCCGCCGCTGTGGGAATCCTGGGTCAGGGATCGGAGGGAGCGCGGCCATCCCCTGACCCAGGGCGCCGCTGAGTTGTCCCTCGCCTCGCTCACCAGGCTTCGCGCCGAGGGCTGGGCACCCAAGGTCGTGATCGAGAACGCCATCGAGCTCGGATGGCGCGGGCTGTATGCACCCAAAAACGGTACCAACGGAGGCAGTCATGCAAACCGTGCAGCAGGCAGCGGTGGCGGGGTTGGCGATGATGTCCAGCGGGCTATCGACCAGCGCAACGCTCGCGCCGCAGGGGAGCAACGAGGCGTCGTCATCGAAGCCGCGCACGCCCCAGGCGTTACTCGATAGGTTCTGGCTCAAGATGGCCCACATGTTCGGCAACACGTGGGTGCGCCAGTACGGCGTCGACCCGGCCGGCAGCGCGGCGGACACCTGGTCCAGCGCACTGGCCGGGCTGCTGCCGGAGCAGATCGCCATCGGCCTGCAGGCGACGCTGGCACTTGGGCTCGAATGGCCGCCGTCCGCGCCGCGCTTCCGCGCGATGTGCATGGGCATCCCCAGCATGGCCGCCGTGCGCCACGAGATGGTGCATCCGGGCGACGAGCGCTCGCCCTTCATGCGGCAGTTCTGGAGCTACCTCAACACCGCCGAGTACCAGTCCGGGGACGAGTACCGCTGCGAACGGGCGGTGACCGAGGCGTACGAGCTGACCTGCGACTACGTGATGCGAGGCAAGCAGCTGCCGCCGGCCATGTCCGTGATGCTGGAACGGCAGAAGCCGATCAAGCCGAAGCGAGCCAGCGAAGAGACGGCGCGCGCCGCGCTGGCCAACCTGGCTGCGATGCTCGCGATCCAGACGCCGGCGTCGGGCCAGCAGGTCACCGCATGAACCTTCGGACGCGCATCGTTGGCGCGCTGCAGCTCGGCTCGATTTCGGCCGGGCAGCTGGCGCTCATGCTCGACGCGAACCAGGGGAGCATCCGCCGCGAGCTGACTGTGCTGCGCGCCGGCGGTGTTGTCGCTCATCAGCCGGTAAGCGGTAAGGCGCGTTCGCGCGGCCAGGCCGGCACCTTCCACTTGGTCACCCTGGTGGCCACCAAGACCACTTTGCCCGGCACGCCGGTCGCCGCGAGGATGATGCATGACGAGTAGCTGGGTGCCAAGCCGCCACCAATACCGGATGAACCAGCCGAAGAAATCGCGCTGGACCGTCTGCGAGTTCCACCGCGTGAAGTACGAGGCCTATGGATCGACCCGTGTCGGCGTCCAGGGGCCTAAGGGGTGCCCCAGCTGCAGCGCTGAGGATCGCTGGTGGCGGCAGGCGCACGACGAACTGGGGCATCCGGCGAACGAGGACAAGCGCGCCGTATATCAGCGAGCCAAGGAGATCGGCGGACTCGCTCTCGAAAGGTATGTTCGCTATGCCCACTGACTTCGTGATCGGCATCGACCCCGGCTGCTCCGGCGCGATCGTCGTGCTGACTGGCGCGAAGCTGGAGCCCATCGAATGGCTGCGCATGCCTACGCTCAAGGTGGGCAGCGCGAGCCGCGTCAACAGTGCGGTGCTGGCGCGCTTCCTGGGCAACTACCCGGGCGCCCACGCCTTCCTCGAGCAAGTGCACTCCATGCCAGGGCAGGGCGTGTCCAGCGTGTTCGGCTTCGGGCATGCCACCGGGGTAGTGGATGGCGTGCTGGGCGCGCTCGCGATCCCGTACACGCTGGTCACGCCGCAGGCCTGGAAGAAGCGCGCGGGCCTGATCGGCGAGGACAAGGACGCCGCGCGGTCGCGTGCCATCCAGCTCTGGCCTCGTTGGGAAGCGCTGGACAAGAAGGGCGCCGGGCAGGCGTTCGCCGACGCGGCGCTGATCGGGCTGCACGGGCGGCAAGTATGAGCCGATCGCGCGACCTGGACGACCGCCTGAAGCAGTGGGGCAACGAGTATAGCCGCCGCGTGGTGCTGGGCAGCGGTGGATCGTGGCTCGCATCGCTGATGCGGTGGCACGGACGCGCGCCGTCGGGCTTGGTGCCTGACGAGATGACCGGCACGGAGGCCGACGATGTGGAGCTGGCGGTGCAGATGCTGGAGCGGCAGCGCAATGGGCGGCAGATCGCCCTGATTCTGCGCGCGGAGTTCATGGACAACGAACCACGGGAGCGCCGCCTTCGCCGATTGCACGTCAGCACGGTGCGCTATAGCCAGCTGCTGCGCCTCGGCCGCATCCATGTGGCGGGCTGGCTTCGCCTTCCGTTCGATGAGCCGATGCCGCCGGAAGAACAGGTCGGCATGCTCGAATGCGTGACCTCGCTTGATTAATTAAATTTCCTGTCGAAAATGGGCAACGTGACATCGCGTGGATGAACGAAAGCCTGGGCCTACCGCCCGGGCTTTTTGCTTTTCTGGAGGCACGATGCAACTGCGAGCTGACTCCCACACCCGCACCGGCTGGGTGCTTCGAGATCCCGAAACGCTGGAGTTCTCGGCGGCCATGCTGTGCGAGACGGAAGCCGAGGCGCTGGCGCTTCTCCGATCCCAGAGCAACATCCTCCCCGAGGCTCGCACGACGGAGCTTTGCCGGGTCGCGATCATCATTACCGCGGTGCCCGTAGGTCGATAACCAGGAAGTGGCAACCCGCTGAGCGGGCCCTGGCATCTGGCGCGGTAATCCCTTTCCCCGCTGCGGCGGGGTTTTTCGATTATGGAGTCCTATATGTCGAACGCGGCGTCTGCGGCGTCTTTCAGTACGAGCCAGAACGGCGTGGAGATGATCGAGGGCTTCGAGGGCTACAGCGCGACTGCGTACCCGGATCCGGGCACCGGCGGCGCGCCGTGGACCATCGGCTACGGCCACACCAAGGGCGTGCAGCCGGGGCAGACCATCACCCGCGCGCAGGC
>Ga0157369_10010066_pt1 | contig 10797 bp, 10 predicted proteins | sample C25metaG_FD_113461 | JGI IMG/M metagenome (GOLD analysis project Ga0157369, IMG submission 113461) | Corn rhizosphere microbial communities from Kellogg Biological Station, Michigan, USA - C2-5 metaG | ecosystem: Host-associated > Plants > Roots > Rhizosphere > Soil | place: USA: Michigan...
CGAGCTGGGCGGGGCGTTGAAAAACGTTTACGCGATCATCGCCGGCATGGCGGTGGCGCTGGAGATGGGCGAGAACACCAAGAGCATGCTGATCACTCGCGCCTTGGCCGAGATGACCCGCTTTGCGGTGAATCAGGGCGCCAACCCGATGACCTTCCTCGGCCTGGCCGGGGTCGGTGATCTGATCGTCACCTGTTCATCGCCCAAGAGCCGCAACTACCAGGTCGGCTTCGCTCTCGGCCAGGGCTTGAGCCTCGACGAAGCGGTGTCGCGACTTGGCGAGGTCGCCGAAGGGGTCAACACCCTCAAGGTGCTCAAGGCCAAGTCCCAGGAGGTCGGTGTGTACATGCCGCTGGTCGCCGGGCTGCACGCGATCCTGTTCGAAGGACGCACGCTGGAGCAGGTGATCGGTCTACTGATGCGTGCCGAGCCGAAAACCGACGTCGACTTTATTTCCACCAGCGGTTTCAACTGATTCAGCTGTTACACGGACAGGAAGCAAGCCATGAACGATCCGAAAAGCGAAACCCAGTACGAATCCATCCTCCTGCGGGTGTTGTGGATGATCGTTTATCTGCTGGTCTGGCAAGTCGCGCAGTTCATCCTCGGCGCGGTGGTCTTGGTGCAACTGATCTACCGCCTGATCTACGGCGCACCGAGCGCCAGCCTGATGAATTTTGGCGACAGCCTCAGCCAGTTTCTCGCGCAGATCGGCCGCTTCGGCACATTCCACAGTGACCAGAAGCCCTGGCCGTTCGCCGACTGGCCGGCGCCGCGCACCCCGGAAGGGGAAGCGCCACACACCGTCGCCCCAGCCGCGCATCCGGTGCGCGATGAGGAGCCCAAGCTATGAAACTGTGGGTATTGCGTCATGGTGAGGCGGTGCCTCACGGCTCGAAAATCGATTCCGAGCGCGAGTTGACCGAGCATGGTCGTAACGAAGTTCTGCGCAGCGCGGCGCATCTGATGGGCCAGCCGCTGACGGCGATCTACGCCAGCCCTTATCTGCGCGCGCAGCAGACCGCGCAGATTGTCCGCGAGGCGCTGGGGTTCGAGCCGGAGATCCGTACGGTCGACTGGCTGACGCCGGAGAGTGATCCGGACAAGGTCGCCGAGCAATTGGTGTCGGTCAGTAATGTTCTGCTGGTCAGCCATAACCCGCTGGTGGGCAATCTGCTCAGCTATCTGCAGCATGGCGCCGGGCATCCGCCGGAGCGGGTGAGTACAGCGGGGCTGGCCGAGCTTGAGCACAGCGAACTGCTGATTGGCTCGAGGAAGCTCAATAGCCTCAAACACCCTTAACGCCGCTCCCACATTTGAGCGGCGCAATTCTTAGGAAATTATTTGTTTGAAAATTTCAACCAAGCACTTGCTTGGTTGACTACGCTTGCTCCAGACCAAAAAAACAGGAGCGAGTCGCATGTCTGCCGCCTTCCGTTTGCCGCTGGACGTGTTCTACGAACGGGAAGCCCGGCATCCGCGCCAGCGCTTTCTGGTGCAGCCGATCGGCGGCGGCCAGGTCGATACGCTGACTTGGGCCGATGTCGGCCATCAGGCCCGCTGCGCCGCGCACTGGCTGCGGGCGCGGGAGCTGCCACCCGGCAGCCACATCGCGCTGATCTCGAAAAACTGCGCGCACTGGATCATCGCCGACCTGGCGATCTGGATGGCCGGCCATGTGTCCGTGCCGCTGTACCCCAATCTCACCGCCGAGTCCGTGGCGCAGGTGCTGACTCACTCGGAAAGTGCGCTGGCGTTCATTGGCAAGCTCGATGACTGGGCAGGCATGTCGCAAGGCGTGCCGGCGGGCCTGCCGACCATCAGCCTGCCACTGCATCCGCCTGGCGAGTTCGATTACAGCTGGGCGGACCTGCAGAGCTGTTCGCCAATCCAGGACGACCCACGTCCCGCCGCCGAACAATTGGCGACGATCATCTATACCTCCGGCACCACCGGCCTGCCCAAAGGCGTGATGCACAGTTTCGCCAATCTTGGTTTCGCCACCAGTCGTGGCACGCAGCTGTTCGGGCTTAACGAGAACGATCGGCTGTTGTCGTATCTGCCGTTGTGCCACGTTGCCGAGCGCATGTTTGTCGAATTGGCCTCGATCTATACCGGCCAGACCGTGTTTTTCGCCGAGAGCCTCGACACCTTCATCACCGATCTGCAGCGCGCGCGGCCGACCGCCATGTTCGGTGTGCCGCGTATCTGGACCAAGTTCCAGATGGGCGTGTACGGCAAGATCCCGGCGCAGCGTCTGGACTTTCTCCTCGGGCTGCCCTTCATCGGCAAGCGGGTCGGGCGCAAAGTGCTGGCCGGGCTCGGCCTGGATGCCTTGCGCGTAGCGTTGTCCGGCGCCGCGCCAGTGCCGCAGACCTTGCTCGCCTGGTATCAGAAACTCGGCCTCGATGTGCTGGAGGTCTACGGCATGACCGAGGGCTGCGGTTACTCGCATATCTGCCTGCCGGGGCAGTACAAGCAGGGTTGGATTGGTCAGCCGTGCCCGGAAGTGGAAGTGCGCATCGATGAGTCCGGCGAAGTGCAGGTGCGCAGCCAGGCCAACATGCTTGGCTATTTCAAGGAGCCGCAGAAGACTGCGGAGACGCTCACCGCAGACGGCTTTCTGCGCACGGGCGACAAGGGTGAGCAGGACAGCGAAGGGCGCCTGCGCCTGACCGGGCGACTGAAGGAGATCTTCAAGACCAGTAAAGGCAAATATGTCGCGCCGGCGCCGATCGAAAACCGCCTGGCCGTGCATTCGCGGATCGAGCAAGTGTGCGTGGTCGGCGATGGCCTGAGTGCGCCGCTGGGGTTGTGCGTGCTGTCGACGGTCAATCAGCAAGAGCCTCGTGCCAGCCTGCACGCGAGCCTGGAAAAACTCCTCGAAAAGGTCAACGCCGCTCTCGACAAACACGAACGCCTGCGCCGGCTGGTGGTGGTCAAGGACAACTGGGCGGTCGATAACGGCTTCCTCACGCCAACCCTGAAGATCAAACGCAACGTCATCGAGGATCGCTACGGGCCGCGCTTCGAAGAATGGAGCGCGCGCAGCGAGGCGGTGCTGTGGCAGGATTGAGCATCGATTACAACAACAAAGGAAGTCTGCGATGAGCTTGTGGCGTACTACTCCCGACATCGAACAGTTGAATGCGATCCAGAAGAACACCATTGGCGAAGTGCTGGATATTCGCTTCGAAGCCTTCGACGAAAAGTCGCTGACCGCGAGCATGGTCATCGACCATCGCACCCACCAGCCCTACGGTTTGCTGCATGGCGGCGCATCGGTAGTGCTGGCGGAGACCGTCGGCTCAATGGACAGTTACCTGTGCATCGATGCCAGCAAGTTCTATTGCGTCGGCCTGGAAATCAACGCCAACCATTTGCGCGGCTTGCGTAGCGGGCGGGTGACGGCGGTGGCCACGCCGATTCATATCGGCCGCACCACGCACGTATGGGACATCCGCCTGACCAGCGACGAAGGCAAAGCCAGTTGCGTGTCGCGCCTGACCATGGCGGTGGTGCCGCTGGGGGAACAGCCGCCGCTGCGCGGATGATGACGGCAGCTCTTGGGCACGCAAGCCCGCTCAGAAATTCAATTCCGAGCGGGAGTATTTCCTTTGGCCGGGGGCCGTTTCGCTGACGAAAGTCAATAATTCGGTGGCAGCCGGATCAAAGGCTGTATTGCTTGAAATCGGCGGGCTTTCACGACTGATGCCGGCGCCGACCTGGTTTTTTTCAAGGTCCCAGGAAGTTGTGCCCAGCTCAGCGCTCAGGCCCGGCTTGGCGATCGTGACAAACGTCGAGCGTATGTCGGCGACTGCGCTCACGACTGCACGGCTGATCGCCGTTCGGGTATGTACGTCCAGCGCGTCGTAGCCAGGGATCTGTGACACGGACAGATTGGCGATTTGCCCCAGAGACAAGAAGAAATGACGGCTGCTGTAGCCGACCACCGCGTTCTCCTGGTTGAAGCTCGGTTCGCGATTGTTCGACGGTAGGGTCGGCGTTCCGCGCAATCCCCTTGCGGCCGAGGCACCGGCAGCACTGGCAGCCGTGACTGCCGAGACGGCAAGCACCGACTGCAACACATTACCGGTTACGTCGCTGCCGAACAGCATGGAGCCACCGAGTCCGGTGGCGCCCGCCGCCAATCCTGCCCCAACCGCGCTGGCCGCCCCCGTGAGCGGATCGACACGGCCCACAGCCGGGTTGCTCGGACCGGCATTGGCGAGATACTGCGCCGATATCTCACGAAACAGCGTACCGAAGGCGCTGCCGATCTGGCCCGCCGCTGCCGGATTGCCGCGTGGATCGAGCATGCCAAGCAGCGAAGGCGCGGCGCCCAAGGCCGCACCTATTACGGCACCGCCGATTTTCGCAGCCAAAGGTCCCCAATCGGCCGGGGAACTGATCTGCATAGAGCTTTGCGCCCAGTTGGCACCGGCATAGCCGCTTATGCCACCTGTTACGGCGCCGGCCAACGCACCTCCGATGCTTACCGCAACGTTGGCCGGCGGCAGGAAACCGACGAAAGCCGCTTGTGCGGCAGTGGCGAAGGCTGCGCTAACGAACTCTCGCGTGGCCGTCGCGCCCGCTGCCCTGGCGGTATCCCATCCTGTCAGCCCCTGGCGGTCGACAAACCTGACGGGATTGCCGCGCACCATCAAATACTGATTCATACCATCGGTGATACCCACCGGATCCGGGCTTATCCAACGCATCAACCAAGGCGCATAGAAGCGTTGGCCATAATAATAAAGGCCGGTGGCATCAAGCTCCTGGCCTGCGTAGCGGCGGGTCTTGTAGCGGGCCTGGAGCTGATCCGGGCCTGCCCACCATGAGGTACCGCCGTAGGGAAAATAGTTCTCCTCGCAAATAGTATTGCCCTGATCGTCGAGGACCAGCATGTTCGAGCCAAGCTGGTTGCTGAACTGATAGCGATATTGATCGGCGACGCTGTCCTTTGTGGTCCAGTGCAGGATTTCCACAGCACAGCGTCCTGCCTGCACGGAAATGACGTGGACGGTTTCATCGGGCCGATGGCGTATTTCCAGCGATGGCAGATAGCGTGTTTCATGCAAATGCGCGCGTGCTGGCGATTGTATGAGGCGGATTTTGCGCTTGCGCTGACCCGCGCCGTCGTACACATAGCGTTCGCAGTCGTTCGTAGCATCCTTGCGCATGACCTGATCGACCTGGCGCAATCGTCCGCCAGCACTCCACAGCAAAGGCTGACCGGACTGGAGCATTTTCCGATTGCCGTTGAGATCGAACCCGGCGGCGATCTCCAGTTCATCGGGCAGCGTGCCGCTGGCAGTTTGCTCAAGGCCGCGATTGCTGTATCTGGAAATCGCCGTGCGCTGCGTCCAGCTCTTGCTTGCGGCACTGTGGACCAGGGCGATGAGGTTGCCGGCTGCATCATACGTGTAGGTCTGGCGGTAGTTTTCGAGCTGCGCCGAATCTGGTGGAGAGCTGAAGACCGGCTCCTGAGGACCATTGACCGTGCAGCTGCGTTGCCAGCCCGTGGCACAGATCAATTGGTAGAGGCTGTCGTAGATAAACGAGGAGACAGGATTGATGGTCTGGTTGCGAAAAAAGCGCGGGGGCTGCGCCATGTCCTCGACACTGAGAATGTTGCCGACCGGATCGTAGCAATAGACCAGGTGTTGCAGGGCAGGGCGCCCGTCTTTTCCGGCAATGATCTGCAGGAGCCGGCCGCTCTGTGGATCGTAGAGATTCTGGCTGATCACGCCGTTGGCGGCTGCCTGACGCAAAACCTGATCCCCCGCGCTGTACTGGATGTCGTGCAGTAACAGTCTGGGCTGAGAATCCTGGGCAGCTTTGAGACTGATCTGCTTGAGTTGCCCGCCTACGTCAAAATGGAGCTGCTTCTGATTGCCCGTGGCATCTTGCTGGCTGATGGTTTCATTCAGCGCGTTATAGCCGATATAGGTTGCTGCACCGCTCCCGTGTTCGTGCAGCAGGTCTCTGTCTGGAAAGGCTTGCGGCCAGTCTGGCTCGTCGAGTTCGCTGAGAAAATGCCGCACCCCCCTGAGCTGTTCACCCTTGAGGGAATATTCAGGAAAAAATTCGCTGCCAGCATTATCGTCATGGCGAACAATCCGGCCGCACTGGTTGCGCGCTGTGCACGACGGCGAGCTGTCGCCGTAACTGAAAAAGCCACTGTTTCTGGCGCTCATGCCCTGTACGTGTTCGACGATACTGACCGGGCGCAGCAGCAAATCGTAGGCGGTCAACGTCTGCGTCATCAGCCCGTCCCAGGCGATGAGGCGTTGTCCTGCTGCGCCCGGCAATGTCAGGCGAAGCGCGCCATCGACGCTGTCGCTGGAAAGCGATACGCCTGTGAGGCTGGAAATCACGGTCAGGTTGGGGCGGGCGTCGGGTTCGCGCTGATGCAGCGCACCCAGGCGTGGATCGCAGGCTTCAGTCAATTGACCTGAAGCGTTGTAACGTTGGCGATAGATACGGGGGTCGATCGGCCCACCGGGCGCTTCACGACAATAGGACACCGTGGCAACGTTCAGTCCTCGTGAATCCATCACGGCGAGTGTCGGCGTATGAGTGTGCATGACGCATCCCGAGTGCTGAACCTGATTCGTTTATCGGACAGGAGCGGCCAGCGGTCAACTGTCAGAAATTATAGGTGAGCGTAGATTGCGACGACCGGTTCAACGTCTGTATGGATAAAACGTCATCGCCACTATTCGTGGCCGTTACGGTCATTGCTGTCGACGCGGGTCTTGCGGACAATCAACGTCACGTTTCCCGCTCATGGATTTGCCCGCATGTCGCAACCGATCTTTTTCGCCCACGCCAACGGCTTCCCTTCGGGGACCTATGGCAAGTTGTTTGCGGCGCTGGCGCCGGAGTATCGGGTCGCGCATCTGGAGCAGCACGCCCATGACCCGCGTTTTCCGGCGGACGACAACTGGTACAACCTCGTCGACGAACTGATCCATCACCTGGAGCAGCAGGAGCAGCCGGTATGGGGCGTCGGCCATTCCTTTGGCGGTCTGCTGCACCTGCACGCGGCGTTGCGTTGTCCCGAGTTGTATCGCGGCGTGGTCATGCTCGATTCGCCGGTGCTGACCCGCACCGATCAGTGGGTGATCCGCGCGGCCAAGCGCTTTGGTTTCATCGACCGGCTCACCCCGGCCGGGCGCACCCTCGGGCGCCGTGAAGAATTCGCAGATCTCGACAGCGCGCGCAGTTATTTTTCTGGCAAAACCCTGTTTCGCGGCTTCGATCCGGAATGCTTCGATGCTTACCTGCAGCACGGTTTGCATCAGGTCGACGACAAGCTGCGCCTGCGTTTCGACCCAGCTACCGAAATCAGCATTTATCGCGGCGTGCCGCACACCAGTCCGGGGCGCACCCGGCATTTGCAGGTGCAACTGGCCATGGTGCGCGGGCACAAGAGCCGCGTGGTCATGCGCCATCACAGCCGTTTCGTCTCGCGCCTGCCGCAGGGCGAGGCGCTAAGCATGCCGGGCGGGCACATGTTTCCGCTGGAGCGTCCGCAAGATACGGCGCGACTGCTCAAGAGCCTGTTCAGCCGCTGGGAGCAGCGGCAGAACAAGGATTGCGCATGAGCCCGACTTGCGAAGAAGTGCGCCTGAACCTGCCGCACATCGAGTTGGCCGCGCATCTGTTCGGCCCCGAGGACGGCTTGCCGGTGATCGCATTGCACGGCTGGCTCGACAACGCCAACAGCTTCGCCCGGTTGGCGCCCAAGCTTGACGGCTTGCGCATCGTTGCCCTGGACATGGCTGGCCACGGCCATTCCGGGCATCGGCCGAGCGGTGCGGGTTATGCCCTGTGGGACTACGCCCATGATGTTTTGCAAGTGGCTGAGCAACTGGGCTGGAAGCGTTTCGGTTTGCTCGGGCACTCGATGGGCGCGATTGTCTCGATGGTCCTCGCCGGTTCGCTGCCGGAACGCATCAGCCACCTGGCGCTCATCGATGGAGTGATTCCTCCGACAGACAAAGGCGAAAACGCCGCCGAGCGCATGGGCATGGCCCTGCAGGCGCAACTCGATCTGCGGGAAAAGCGCAAACCGGTCTACACCAATCTCGAGCGTGCCATCGAGGCGCGGATGAAAGGCCTGGTGGCGGTCAGTCGCGAAGCCGCTGAACTGTTGGCCCAGCGCGGGTTGATGCCGGTGCCTGGGGGTTACACTTGGCGCACCGATAATCGCCTGACCCTGCCATCGCCGCTGCGCCTGACGGAAGAACAGGCGATGGCATTTGCCTCACGCGTGAGTTGCCCGGCTCATCTGGTGGTCGCGGCGGATGGCATGTTGGCGAGGCATTCTGAGCTGCTGGAGCGTCTGCCCTTCAGCCACGAACAGTTGCCGGGCGGGCATCATCTGCACCTGAATGACGAGGCTGGCGCAGGTCTTGTAGCAGACTGTTTCAATCGCTTCTTCGCCATGCCTTGACTTGCTGCGGGCAACTGCCGAGGCTGGGCGGGTTGAAACAGGAGACAAACTTGATGGATTTCTATACCGCTGCGACCCCGACCCGCCCAGCCATGACCGTCCGGTGAGGCTGACTATGCGGTCACTCAGTCTCTTCGCGCTGTGCTGCTTCAGCTCCTTGTCCTTTGCTGCCGAGGTGCCGGGCAGCCAGGATCTGCAAATTGTGCCGCGTCTGGCCGACGCGCAGATCGTCGACTATCGCCCGGCCGCCGAGCTGGAGCGCATCTACCCGCTGGGCTCGATCCGCAAGATCAGCGGCCAGTTGCGCTTCGACGGTCAGGTCACCGCGCGCGGCCAGACCACCTCGGTAACCTACGAGTTGCCGCCGGAACATTCCGCCACCGAAGCCTTTACCGCCGCCCGCGAAGCCCTGCAACAGCAGGATGCCGAATTGCTGTTCTGGTGCCAGGCCCGCGATTGCGGCGAAAGCAGCCTGTGGGCCAACGAGGTCTTCGGAAACGCCAAGCTGTATGGCTCTGACGAGCAACAGGCCTATCTGTTGCTCAGGCTGGCGGCGCCGAAGGACAACACGCTGGGGCGCTCTACAGCATCACTCGCGGCAATCGCAAAGCCTATCTGCATGTCGAGCAATTCGAGGCGGCTGCGCCGTTGGGCGAGTTGCTGCCGACCTCGGCGACCCTGCTGCGCCAATTGAAAAGCACCGGCGAGCTGGATTTTCCGAAACTGGTCGATGAGCCGGATGCGACCTGGCTGCGCCTGATTTCCCGTGGCCTGAATCTCGACACGACCTTGCGGGTCACGGTTTCCGGGCCCAAGGCCGAAGCCTGGCGCCAGGCGTTGATCACTCAGGGTGTGCGGGCGGCACGGTTGGAAACCGGCAATCCTGACGGCTCTGGTCTGCGCATCGATTTGTTGCGATAAGCTGTGCCGGGCGAGCACGAACACAGTGTTCGCCTACTCTTTCGCCGACTGACTTTGCCGGGACTTTCCATGCTCAATAACGATCGCCTGCTGGTGCGGATTCTGCTGCTGGTGTTGTTTGGTGCCAGCCTGTGGGTGATGGCGCCGTTCTGGTCGGCGCTGTTCTGGGGCGCGGTGCTGGCGTTCGCCAGTTGGCCGCTGATGCGTTTGCTGACCCGCGCGCTCAATGGCCGCGAATCGCTGGCCGCGTTGATCCTGACACTGGGCTGGATGTTGCTGGTGGCGGCGCCGCTGGTGTGGCTGGGTTTCAACCTTGCCGATCATGTGCGCGATGCCACGGCATTCATCAAGGACGTGCAGGTCGACGGTCTGCCGGAAGCGCCGACCTGGCTCGGCAGCGTGCCTCTGGTCGGTGAGCGGCTGGTGGCAATGTGGGACAGCATCGATCAGCAGGGTGCGGCGTTGATGGTCTCGATCAAGCCGTATCTGGGCCAGGTCGGCAACTGGCTGCTGGCACGCAGTGCGCAGATCGGCGGGGGGATTCTCGAGCTGACGCTGAGCCTGGTCTTCGTATTCTTTTTCTACCGTGACGGGCCGCGACTGGCGGCGTTTGTGCACAGTCTGCTGGAGCGCCTGATTGGTGATCGTGCCGGCTATTACATCGAGCTGGTGGCGGGTACTGTGCAGCGGGTGGTCAACGGTGTGATTGGTACAGCGGCAGCCCAGGCGGTGCTGGCGTTGATCGGCTTCCTGATTGCCGGGGTTCCGGGGGCGCTGGTGCTGGGGATCGTTACGTTTCTGCTCAGTCTGATTCCGATGGGGCCACCGCTGGTGTGGGTGCCGGCCACGGCTTGGCTGGCGTGGAAGGGCGAATACGGGATGGCGGTGTTTCTCGGGATCTGGGGGACGTTCATCATCAGTGGCGTGGACAACGTGCTCAAGCCGTATCTGATCAGCCGTGGCGGCAATCTGCCGTTGGTGATTGTGCTGCTCGGGGTGTTTGGCGGGTTGATTGCGTTTGGCTTTATCGGGTTGTTTATTGGGCCTACGTTGTTGGCCGTGGCTTATAGTCTGTTGACGGATTGGAGTAAGAGTCAGGCTCGGGTCTAGGGGGGGCTTGGCGGCCTTTGGGCCGACCAGGCTCTTGGGGTTTTGGGTGAATATCCGTTTCTGCGGGTGTTGCGGATTACGGTTCCGCTCTTACAGCGGGTCACTTTTGCAGACGCCCAAAAGTAACCAAAACGCTTCGCTCCTGCGTTCGGCCCTCGCAGGCTCGGGTTCCTTCGCTGCGGGATCGATCCGGGCGCAGCGGCTACGGTTTGCTTCGCTGCACCTCCTTCCGCTGTGTCTGGCTGCGCCAGACGGTCGCTGCGCTCCCACGCCCGGATCAATCCCTCCACTCAGCCTTCCGA
>Ga0157369_10010067_pt1 | contig 10796 bp, 13 predicted proteins | sample C25metaG_FD_113461 | JGI IMG/M metagenome (GOLD analysis project Ga0157369, IMG submission 113461) | Corn rhizosphere microbial communities from Kellogg Biological Station, Michigan, USA - C2-5 metaG | ecosystem: Host-associated > Plants > Roots > Rhizosphere > Soil | place: USA: Michigan...
AAGAGCAGTGATGCGTAGATATAGGCCAGCGTCACTCATGCTCGACGCGAGCGATTGCGTACCCCTCGACATCTTCATCGACCCACTTCCTGAAGCACAGTTGCCCGTCCTCCGGCCAAGCGCGTCTGAGCGTCGCGTCAACGATGATCTCGTTCCTACTCGTGGCCGCCGCCGTGATCGCGGGAAGCATAATCTCCCGCTGATCGGGCATTCAGTCGTTGTCACGTGAGCGGTTTATCAGGCTGACCACTGTGCTCAAGGCTGCGCCGACGGCGAAGGCGATCAACAGGGCCTTTATGGGCTCGTTCCTGGCGTAGTTGGCGGCGCTGTCGGAGGCGCTCCGCGCGCCCGCAGTTAGCCGCCGGGCGCGGGCGCGAACCGAATCTACGCCACGCCGAACTCGCTCGCTGGCGTCGGCGTGGATGGGCCGAGCCTCCGGATCAGAGGGAGTGCGGCCGTTGTCGACAGAAGATGAATTGGGATTCATGGGAGAGATTCCTCACAAAAGAACACTTGAGAACGAGGTTCGAAAGGTCGGCACCCAACGAAGCGTCGAACACTCTCGGCTGGTGATCGAGCATCAGCCGCACGCCGCTTTACCCTTACTCGCACTAATGCAGATGAAGAGTACCGCTGCCAAACACTCCCAGCAGTCCGATGATGATCAGATAGATCGCGACGATGTAGTTCAGCAGTCGCGGCACCACGAGGATCAGGATGCCTGCAACTAGGGACACCAGAGGTCCAATTGCGAGATGGAGATTCATGGAAAGCTTTCATAGTGAAATGCGGGGCGGCAGATCGGGCGGCAGACAGCTGTCAGCTCAGCGATCTGACTCCCACTTGGACAGCAGCATGTTAAATGGCGAAAGATCCGTCTGTACGCCCGCGCACACGCAACGCCACTATCCTCGGCTGCCCAACCGTGCCCGCTGGACGGGCGTACGAGAGCCTCGAGGGCCGAAGCGAAACGCCAGTGCAGGGTCTTTGAGAAGCGCGGGAGGCGCCCTGAAGCCGCCTCGTGCCGCGATGGGCGGACAGGGAGCACCCCGATCCGGCATGCAGCGCGCGGCGGCGGACACGCCGCCAGCGCCCATCCCAAGCGCTGATCTCGCCTCTCGAGCCCGGTCCGCGGTCACGGCCTCATCGCATCTAGCAGCGCGGAGATCTCGATCGACGCGAAATTGGAGGACGTGTCGCAAACCGCATAGGGCAGAATGATGAGGTCGCCGTGGCGCATGGCTCCGCACGTATAGACGACATTCGGGACGTAACCTTCACGCTCGGACAACTCGGGGCGCACCAGCGGCTCCGGCGAGCGGGCGAGAACCTTGGACGGGTCCTGCTTGTCGAGGAGCACCGCGCCGATGGAATATCTTCTCATCGGACCGACGCCGTGGGTCAGCAATAGCCAACCCTCGTCGAGCTCGACGGGCGACCCGCAATTGCCGATCTGGACGAACTCCCAGGGGAATTGCGGCCTCAGGATGGCGCCGCCCTCGTGCCAGGAGTACAGATCGTCCGAATAGATGAGATAGAGGTTCTCATTGTCCTGCCGCCCGATCATGGCGTATTGGCCGTTGAGCCTTCTCGGGAAGAGGGCCATCCCCTTGTTGCGCGCAGCCGAGCCCGTCAGGGGTGTCATCTTGAAGCGCTCGAAGTCGGTAGTTTCCATCAACTCCGACCTGATCGCCCTGCCGTTGTAGGCGGTGTACGTCGCATAGAAAGTCTTTCGACCGCCATCGTCGAACTCGACGAATCGGGCATCCTCGATCCCGTTCGATTGCGCTTCGGTGACCGGAAAGATCACGCGCTCGCTGATGCTGCTATCGGGCTCGAAGGCGACTTCGAAGGAATCCTCCAGCGCGCCAGGAACTCGTCGCTGCAGGTGTGGAATCGACGCAAGTTGCGCGATCGGCTCGAGCCTCACTGTCCCATCGGCAGCAAGGACACCGGACCGGAACGTCAGCGAAGACACATGACCTTCCCCGACGGCCCGCAGGCTCAGGATGAAGCGTCGCTGCATTCAACAGTGCCGAGATCGTCGCCGATGTTCGGTGTCGTGGCGTGCGTGACGGGCGCCCTTTGGCTGCCGCTTGCCTGCCGGGCAGAGCCGTGGCTGCAGGAGCCCGCGCAGTTAGGCCCGCAGCCACCCGCGAGGCGTGGCGTGCTTTGGATCGATGCGCTCCGGTCCGCACCGTCGCGTCAGTCCCTGACGACTTTGATCTCGCTATGGACTCTCTTCACATGGGCGGTTGAGCGCGCAATCGATACGGCCTTGTCTGCCGCTCGCCGGGTTTTGACGCTTCCGCTCAGCCACACGACACCATCCTTGTCGGTATTGACATGAATGTCTCCCAAGCTGGTCATGTGCTCCGCTGCCAGCCGAGTCTTGATTTTTGTCGTGATTGCAGAATCCTTCACGTACGTTTCAGCGTGCGCGGTATCCGAATGAGAATCCTGGGCGGTAGCAACCACCGAGCCGCCGAGAAAGGCGGCGAAGATTGCGCAGCCTGTCGCAAGATAGGTGTTCATGACTCTTCCATACTGGTGAACGGCCCTGACTATGCCGCTCCGCTCCAGCGACTTCCGTTCGCCACCGCACGCACTCGGTGCACGAAGCCATTATGGAATGGTCGACAACCGTATTGGCTCGGTGCAGCTCGATCTACCGGGTGTCTGCCAGCGGGGCGAGTTGCGGCGCAGCGGAAAGGAGTAGTGTGATCGGCTATCAGGCACGTGCTTTCATGAAGGCAGAAAGTGCCGCCTGCCGGCTGCTCGTCGCACGCGACATTCGGCATTTACACCTGCCAACGAGGGCGCAGAGCGGCTCTCCGAGCCGGCTCGACTCTCGCCCACCTGATCAGCAGGTAAGCTATGATGCTGACGCCGATCAAGCCTGCCGCCGATATCGCCTTGGGTTTGCGGGCGGCGACCTTCTTCCGGCTTCTCGTGCGTGCCCGATGGTCGAAACGGCCATGAGCGCCGTAGGCGGCGGTCACCGGCTCGAACAAGTTGCCTGGAGCGTCCGGGTCTGACGGCTGGTCGCTGAGTCGGCCGGTGTAGCCAAATTTCGCCAGATAGCGGTCGAGCAGCCCCGGCGCAATCCGATTGGCAATGAACGCCTCCATCCAAATTCGCCAGCGGGGGCGGAACGCGCGGCGATAGATCGCGCGCGCCGCCACTTCCGGCGGGAAAGCCGGTGGCACTGACTGGGCCAATTCCCCCATCCTCTCTATCGCCCAATCGAATTGCGGCGTGTTCTCTGCCGGCAGATCGAGCGTCGTCAACGTTATCTTGACCTTGTCGTGGTAGAGGTCGGATCGCAGTGCATCCAGGAAACCGTGGATGGCGAATTTCGCGCCCCAGTACATCGATTGCGAGGGTAACGCCCGATAGGCAAAGGCCGAACCGACGCTGACGATGGTGCCGCGGTTACGCGGGCGCATATGTCTGACCGCCGCCATCGTGCCATGGACTTGGCCGAGATAGGTCACGGCGGTGCCCCGCAGGAACTCTTCGGCTGTCAGTCTGTGAACGGGCGCTGAGACACTCCCCATGGCCACGTTCACCCAGGCATCCATCGGACCGAGCTCACGTTCAACCCGCTCCGCCGCAGCGTCTACGGCTTTGGCGTCCGCCATATCGGTTGGGATCGGAAGAGCGCGGGCGCCCATTTGCTCCAGTTCAACCGCTGCTCGCTCCAATTTGGCGGGATCGCACGACAGCAGGGCAACGTCGCAGCCGTTGCGAGCGGATTCCGTGGCTGCTGCACGACCAACACCTGCGTCGGCGTCCGTGATGACCACAATCTTGCGCAAGTGGGCGTCCTCGGATTCGTGCTTTCGCCAGCTCGGCTGATTTCGCCAAAGACTCTGCTACAAGCCGCGCACTTGCACCGTCGCGATCGCGGCGCGCGGGTCAGCGTTGGATATGCAGGCCGCCGAAGAACCAGAGCACCAGAAGGACGAGCAGTACCAAGCTCAAAGCGCCTCCGAGCCCGGATCCCCCATACCGGCTGTACCCGTAGTAGCCACCGCCACCGCCTAGTAACAGGACGACCACGACAATGATCAAAATCAGGCCCATTTCGCACCTTATGTTGCCGACTCGGCACGCACGAGGCAAAGCTAGGGCAACTGGGCTGTCACGTCTGTGCGGTAGAGTACGGACAGCCGCGCCGCCGATCGAGTGGCCCTCGACTGTACCCATGTGCGCTGTCGAACAGACGCTTGCGCGGCGAGTCTGCTCGAATCCATGCGTGGAGCCTTTACCGCTCGATATGTCGTGTCCAAAACCATACTTCTGATCCAGGATGACTGCCGGGAAGCCCACGCCGTTCGAGAGGCTCTCATCCGTTCGGGCGAGGGCGCCTTCCAGGTCGAATGGGTGAGGCTCTGCTCCGAGGGCCTGAAGCGCCTCGCCGAGGAAGACAAGCCGGGAGGGCAATCGGTGGCTGTCATAGCGGCGGTGCTCGTCGACCTCTTCCTGCCCGACAGCCGCGGAATCGAGACCTTCGACCGCCTCTTTCGCCTGGTGCCGGAGATTCCGATCCTCGTTCTCAGCGCTCCGCAGGAAGAGGGTGTCGCGAAGCTCGCAATCCAGCGTGGGGCACAGGACTATCTTCTGAAATCGAGCCTGGACGGCTCTCTATTGGCAAAGGCGCTGCGCGGCGCGGTCGAGCGTGCCGCATACGCGGAAATGCTGTTCGAGGAGAAGGAGCGCGCACAGGTTACTCTCAACTCCATCGGGGATGCGGTCATCAGCACCGATGCCGGCGGGCGTGTGACCTACCTCAATGCCGCTGCCCAAAGCATGACCGGTTGGTCGCTGGAGGAGGGGGTAGGGAGTCCGCTCGAGGACGTCCTCCAAATCGCCGACGCCACGACCCGGGAGACCATGCAGAATCCCATGACGTTAGCCATCCTGGAGAACAAAACCGTAAGCCTCATGTCGAACTGCGTTCTGATCCGGCGCGACGGCACCGAAGCCGCCATCGAAGACTCCGCCGCACCCATCCACGACCGCCGGGGACACGTGACGGGTGCCGTCATGGTGTTTCGCGACGTGAGCATGGCGCGGGCGCTGTCGCTCAAGATGGCCCATCTGGCGCAGCACGACAGCCTCACCGATTTGCCCAATCGACTCTTGTTGAACGACCGGCTGACCCAGGCGCTGACGCTGGCGCACCGTAACGATCAAAGGCTGGCGCTGCTATTCTTGGACCTGGATCGCTTCAAGAACATCAACGATTCCCTCGGTCACGCCATTGGCGATCGCTTGCTGCAGTCCGTGGCAGAGCGGCTGCTTGCCTGCGTACGCAGCTCCGACACCGTCAGCCGGCAGGGAGGCGATGAATTTGTCATCCTGCTCCCCGAAGTGAGTCAACCGGCGGATGCAGCTGTCACAGCCGAGAAAATACTCCTCGCGCTGAGCACGCCGCATCGCATCGACCGGCAGGATCTGCATCTCGCCGCAAGCATCGGAATCGTCACCTACCCCGAGGACGGCACTGAGGCCAAGACATTGCTCAAACATGCGGATCTCGCGATGTACCGCGCCAAGGACAGCGGGCGCAACACCTATCAGTTCTTCGAACCGGACATGAACGGGTACACGGCCGATCGGCAATCCCTGGAAAGTGGGCTGCACCGCGCCATCGAGCGCCACGAATTCGTGCTGCACTATCAGCCGATAGTGAGCCTGGACTCGGAGGAGCTCATCGGTGTCGAGGCTCTCATCCGCTGGCATCATCCGCAGCGCGGGCTCGTGTCTCCGGCACAATTCATACCGATTGCCGAAGAATCCGGGTTCATCGCGGCGATCGGCCGGTGGGTTCTGCACGAAGCCTGCCGCCAATCGCGGGCGTGGCGGGCCGCAGGCCTGCCGCCGATGCGCATCGCGATCAACATCTCCACGGTGGAATTGCGCGACAAGGGCTTCGTAGAGAATGTCGGCGGCATTCTCGAGGAGCATGGCCTCCTGCCGCGGGATCTGGAGCTCGAGCTGACCGAGACTTTTCTGATGCGCGATTCGAATTCGACCGCGGCGGTGCTTCAGTCCCTGAGCGACCTCGGCGTGCGGATCGCGCTCGATGACTTCGGCACGGGCTATTCGAGCTTGAGTCACCTGAAGCGCTTTCCGATCGACACTCTGAAGATCGATCAGTCGTTCGTGCACAATCTCGCGGCGGATGCCGATGATGCCAGCATTGTCAGCGCCGTGATCGGCATGGGCAAAGGTCTGCAGATCCGGATCGTTGCAGAGGGCGTGGAAACGCGGGAACAGCTTGCGTTCCTCCGGAGGCAGGGCTGTCCCGAGGGTCAGGGCTACTACTTCAGCCGACCCGCCAGTGCCCGCGAATTCAGTCAACTACTCCGGCGCAGCGCAACGAGATCCTACCCGCTCGATGGACGAGCGGCGCGCAAATCTCGCCTCAACCCCCGTGGATGACTGCTGAAGCCGGCAGCACTTCCAGCTCTTTGGCTGCAGAGCGCATGTGCTAGACAACTCGGAGCGCGGATCACATTCACGAGCTGTGTGCGCTATCCGACAGACCATGGGAAATCGAGGGGCTAAAAAGGTGGCGAGACTGCGCTCGCCGCCGTCAATATTCCTGTTGCGCACATCGCCGGTTTGGGGCGGGAGGCGCGCGAAATGCTATATCCTGGGAGATCAATGTGAGGATAACTTGCGGCCATTGATCGCCGGGAATTGGAGGATGAACGGCCTCATGTCACACCTCGGCGAGGTCGAGGCCGTAGTCACGGCGGTGGCGGCGAAACCGCGGATGGCAGACGTTCTGATCTGTACACCGCCGACGTTGATTGCACGTGCCGCGCAGATCGCCGCTGGTCGGATCGAGATCGGAGGACAGGACTGTCATTCAGCAATGGCCGGCGCATTCACCGGAGACATCAGCGCTGAGATGCTCAAAGATGCCGGCGCCTCTGCCGTGATCGTCGGTCATTCAGAACGCCGCCAGCATCATGGCGAGACGGACGCGACGGTGGCGGCGAAGGCAGATGCCGCGTGGCGGGCGGGACTTCTGGTGATCATCTGCATCGGCGAAACGCGCGCGCAGCGCAGGGAAGGCGCGGCGTTGTCCGTATGCGGCGAGCAGCTCGCAGGCAGCATGCCGGATGGCGGGACGGTCTCTGCGCGGGCGGTCGCCTATGAGCCGCTCTGGGCGATCGGCAGTGGGCAAACGCCTAACTCGGAGCAGATAGTGGAAATGCACGCGCATATCCGTCATTGCCTCGAGGAGCGTTTAGGCACGGAAGGCCGAGAAGTGCCCATCCTCTATGGTGGATCGGTGAACCCATCCAACGCGCACGACATCCTCGCACTGCCGGAAGTAGGCGGCGCGCTGGTCGGCGGCGGTGGCCTGAATGCAGCGGACTTTAACGCCATCGTGGATGCTGTTCCAAAATCGGGTTGGCCGTCCCCGGCTGGGCGAGGAATGGCGCCCCTGATACGATTACCACCGGCCGATGTCCGCCTGCCTCGTCATGAAATCGTTCTGAATCGCAAGGAGTTTGGCTTCTACTGATGGAAACCGCTGCGAAGCCGGAATGCAACACGACGTACCACTGGTTGGGGGTATTCATGAAGTCCATTCAGTCCGCCAGTGAAGTGCTTTTCGGCACTACTGTTCCGGCGGGCCGTTATGCAGTCGCCTCGCCGGAACGCCGCTCTGAGATGCGAATCTCTGGGCGGGCCCGCGTACAGAAGGCCATAAGACGACCGCCATGACTCGCTTACTCAAGCAGGGGAGACGACGGGCGGCCGGACCGCCGGGGATTCCGGTGAGGAACAGTGTCCTTGCCGGGCTCCTCGCCGCCGACTACCAGCACCTTCTGCCGAAGCTCGAGCCCGTGATGTTAACGGGCGGCCAGGTGCTCTATCACGCGGATCAGGAAATCGAGGACGTGTATTTCCCCGACGATGCCGTCGTGGCGATGATCGACGCCACGGAGGATGGACGGACCGTGGAAGTCGGCATCATCGGCCGTGAAGGAATCGTGGGAATCAATGTATTCCTGGGCGGGGTCATCACCCCAGACAAGACGGTCGTGCAACTATCTGGCGGCGCGATGCGCATGAGCGCGGACAAGCTTCGCGAGGAGATGCGCTTTGGAAGCCCGCTGGAGCCGCTGCTCCTGGCATACGCGCGGACGTTTCTGGCCGTGATCAGCCAGTCGGTCGCGTGCAGCCAGCACCACGACATCGAGCAGCGCTTGGCGCGCCTGCTGCTCACCCTGAACTACTACGCCGGCTCGGGTGGATTTCCGATGGTGCAAGAATCCATGGCGGCTCTCCTGGGAGTGCGTCGGGCCGGCGTTAGCGGGGCGGCCGGCAAACTACAGGCGCAAGGCCTGATGAGATACCGGCGTGGACGCATCAGCAATGTCGAGGCGCGGCGCTTGGAGAGGGTGTCCTGCGAGTGCTATCGGTTTATCAGGAAACAATACGCACAATTCCAGGACATGTTGCCGCTATTGCTGTCCCGCTAGTGATCGGGACTGACTCCAGAGTCGCGGAACGTTGCCCAGTGCGCAGGTCCTGCTTTAGCTCGGATCACCAAATTTGTCGACACTGCGTCACGACTGTGAACAAAGGACACGGTTCGAGAGGAATGCAGCTTGACCGATCCGTTGCCGCTCGTCGGTGCGGTGACGCGCGTAGCTTCCTGACACCATGGCGTCGCCTCCAGCCACGGTGTGCGGGCGCTCCGAAGACCGCACCTGGGGTATATCGGTCTGGGTACTTCAGTGGCGGCGGTGAAACGCCCCAGTATCTTCGGCTGGTAGTCTTGGTAGGTTGCAGGCCTATGTCCGCTATCGTACGCAGGTCGGATTTGCTATGCTGAAGGCGGTGGGGTAGCGACTTCGCCGAGGCGAAGCCGATGGTGTGGCGAAGACTCGGCTCATCTACAACGAGCTCGATCTTATGTCCGGCCTCCACGATCCAACACAAAATCTCCTGCTGGCTGCGCTGTCACCGCCCGAGCGCGAGCGGATCTTTCCGCATCTGCAGCGGGTTCCGATGGCGCTCGGCAGGGTCTTGTACGAATCCGGGGATGTCCTGCGACACGTGTACTTTCCGACCGACTCCATCATATCGCTGCTGTACGTGATGGCGGACGGTGCCTCGGCGGAGATCTCGGTGGTCGGCAATGAGGGTCTGATCGGGGTGGCACTGTTCATGGGCGGTGAAACGACTCCGAGCCGGGCGATCGTGCAGAGTGCCGGCTCCGCTTACCGGCTGGTGGGACAGCGGCTCAAGGAGGAGTTCCACCGCAGCGGGGCGATGCAGCTTCTGCTGCTGCGCTATACGCAAGCGCTGCTCACGCAGATGGCTCAGACCGCCGTCTGTAACCGGCATCACTCGGTCGACCAGCAGCTGTGCCGCTGGCTGCTGCTGTCTCTGGATCGGCTGCCTTCCAACCAGTTGACCATGACCCAGGAGCTCATTGCGAACATGCTCGGGGTGCGCCGTGAAGGTGTCACCGAAGCCGCCGGCAAGCTGCAGAAGCTCGGGGTCATCCGCTACGCCCGCGGGCGGATCACAGTGCTGGACCGGCCCGGGCTGGAGCAGCTGTGCTGCGAATGCTATGCCGTGGTCAAGAAGGAGACCGATCGCCTGCTGCCGCAGCCACTCGATCCGTCCCAGTTGGAGACGCGTCGGGACCTGGCTGATTGATATTGCGGGCTGTGCGCCCGAGTAGAGGGATTTGAAATGCTCGGGGGTGACCTCGAGCGCCTCAGTGTTCGCGCGCTGGTCAAACGCCAGCTCGCCTCCTTGTCCGAGCCGGACCCGAGCGCCGTAACACTGCTCCGTCAATTACAGGCCGTGCCGAGCGCTGTGCTTGAATGCGGAGCGCCTTGACTGCGCCATGCGACGGCGTCACCTGAAGCCTGAGCGAGCATGAGGCTTGGTGCGCCGACGCACAGACCGGAACGTTGCGCGCGCCGTACTCTCGCCTCAGGATCACTGGGGAATCTCATGACGACAGCCAATCATATGCTCACAGTTTCAACCGGCGCTGAAGTACCTATGCAAAGAAGTCTTCGATCCCTCGCGCTCGCCGCCACAGCGCTTATGCTCGGGGCCTGCAGCACATTCCAACCGAAGTCGGCGGTCGAGATGAAGACCGCGGACGTGACCCTCAACAGCAGCTGGCATGCGCGTATCGCCAGTCCCTCGGAGCTTGCGGGCGCCGTGCAAATGAACGGATCGGCATCCATGGCGCCTGGGGAGAAGCGGGGCACTACGGAGGTTGTGATGAAGCTTGGAAACACATCGCCCGGCGGTGTGCACCCTTGGGCCATTCACCTCGGGCAGTGCGGCGCGGATCAGGGCGTGTTCGGTGCTCTGGAGGATTACCCGCCGCTGCGAGTCGGAGCCGATGGTACAGGCGCCTCCAAAGCGACTGTAGCGCTCGACACTCCAAGCGGAGGCGACTACTTTGTGAGCGTTCAAGCCTCGTCGGCCAATCACGATCTGACCGTTGCGTGCGGAAACCTCGCGGCACCTACGACTTGATCTCGTGGGGAGGCGCCCGATGGCTGTGGCAGGCTTGCCACGGCTGTCTCGGCCGCCTTCACTTGCGCGCTCGAGCATGCACTCAAACATCACTTGCAAATTGGCGACGGGACCGGAGGCTGCCGATCCTTCGGCGAATTCTCCGGAGCTCGATCACGCCGAGCATCGATACGCGCAACCCATCAGCCCTTTAGGAATATGTGTCTGACGGCCAAGAATCTAGGATGCCCCTCCGAAGGGTCACAAAC
>Ga0157369_10010069_pt1 | contig 10795 bp, 6 predicted proteins | sample C25metaG_FD_113461 | JGI IMG/M metagenome (GOLD analysis project Ga0157369, IMG submission 113461) | Corn rhizosphere microbial communities from Kellogg Biological Station, Michigan, USA - C2-5 metaG | ecosystem: Host-associated > Plants > Roots > Rhizosphere > Soil | place: USA: Michigan...
AAGGTCGACTGGATGGAGCACCTCGAGGACGCCGTCCGCAGGGAGGCCTTGGAAGAGACCGGGCTCGAGCTCGGCTCGATCGAGCTGTTGTGCGTCGTCGACCATTTCGAGCCGGCGCTGCACCAGCACTGGATCTCGCCGGTGTACCTCGCGGAGGACACCGCGGGCGAGCCTGAACTCCGAGAGCCGGAGAAGCACGGCGGTCTCCGGTGGTTCCCGCTCGACGCGTTGCCGGAACGGGTGACCGTGTCGACGGTGGCGGCGGTCGAGGCGATCGCTCGGTCTCGGGGATCCAGGCGCCCGGGCGGCGCCCACTCGTAGACTCGGGCGCGTGACCGATCACCCGTCGTCCGACGCCCGCAACGACTTCGTCACCTTCGACGCGCTCCGTGCGGAGGCCGTCGAGCAGCCGGTTCGACGCGGAGCGGGCGCGTGGGGGTTCTTCGGCACGGTCGCGATCGTGATCGGCGCCCTGTTGATCCCGGTCGCCCTCGTGAGCACGTGGGCGGACACGATGCTCCGCGACACCGACGCGTTCGTCGACACCCTCGCCCCACTGGCCACGGACCCGGCCGTCCAAGCCTTCGTGGGGGACCAGGCGCTCGCCGCGCTGGAGAGTCAGGTCGACCTCGACGCGGCGGCTGCGGTGCCGGCCGACCTCGCGGCGACCCTCTCGCTCCCGCCAGCGATCTCGGACGTGCTGGGTGCGATCGGTGGCGACACCGCGGATGCGCTGCGCGAGGTCCTGCGCCGGAACGTCGCCGAGTTCGCGGCTTCGCCCGCATTCGCGACCGCCTGGACCGAAGCCCTCCGGGTCACGCATGAGCAGCTCGTCGCCGGCGTCTCCGGTTCCCAGGGGGCGGTCATCGACGTCTCGGCCGAGCAGGGCTTGGGTGTGCAGTTGGGGCCGATCGTCTCCGCGACCCGCTCGTGGCTGGTCGACGCGGGATTCGGCTTCGCGGCCGCCATCCCGGACGTCGACCGCGTGGTCGACGTCGTCCCGGCGTCGCAGGTCGCGCCGGTACTCGGTGGGATCCAGATGATCGAGACGGCGGCTGGTTGGTCGCCCTGGCTCGCGATCGGGCTCATCGCACTCGGGGTGATCCTGCTCTGGCTGGGTCGCCGCAACCCGAGCCGGACCGTCGCCGGAGCGGCGATCGGTGTCCTCCTCGCAGCGGGCCTGACGCTCATCCTGCTCGGCGCTGCCCGACTCGCCCTCGTCCTCGCGGTGTCGGTCGCGATCCCCGGCGGCGTCGGGGACGCGGCGGCGTCGCTCCTGCTGGGCCCACCCACCGATGCGGCCTGGTCCGTACTGTGGGTGTCGCTCACCGTGGCGGTCCTCGCCTTCGTCAGCGCCGCGTTGCGGCTCCCCGAGCGCATCGCGCGGGGTGTCCGGGCGGCGCGGCGTCCGCTGGCGGGCACGAACGCCTAAGCGCCGGTGGCCGATCCGTCGGCGTGGACGGCCCGGCTCGTCCGCGGTGCTGCGAGTCTGCGATGCCACGGCACCTCCACGAGCGTGTGGAGCAGCCAGGACGCGGCGAGGATCGAGCCGAACCAGACCAGGATGATCGGGGCCCGGAGGAGGAACGGCATGCCGTCGACGGCGCTCGGCGGGATCGCCTTCGCCAGCAGGATGAGCACGAAGACGTGCACGAGGTACGTGGAGAACGAGAGCTGCCCCAGGAAGCGCGCGGGGCGACTGCGCAGCACCGCGGTGGAGCGCGGGCTCGCGACCGCCAGGCCTCCGACGATGATCGCCGCGAAGGTGATCGCGGCCCAGGCTCGTGGTGCTCCGGGTTCGAGTGCGATCGCCGCCGCCACCAGGCCGCTGGCGCCTCCTGCGGCGACCCACGCCGCTCGTCGGGTGACCGGGAGGGCTGCCGTCCACTCCGCCAGACAGATGCCGAGCGCGAAGCAGCACAGCACCCGGACGGCCGGGGTCGCCATGCCGTTCATGGCCGACGGGGCGATGGCGGCGGCGATCGTCGTCGTGGAGACGAGCCCGACCGAGAGGGCGATCACCGGGACCGGGCCGCGCATCCGGTCGCGGAGGGCGAGGGCGAACACCGGGAACAGGACGAACGCGAGGAATTGGGCCGACAGCGACCAGGCGGGTGGGTTCCACCAGAGTGCGTCGCCGAACCATGCGCGGATGAGGGTGAGTTCGGCGAGGAGGCCGATGGGCGGGAACGCCCCGTCGTCCGTTGGGACACCGACCATCGCCCCGCCGACGCAGAGCAGCACGAAGGCGAGGAGCACGGTCACGTGTGCCGGGTATATCCGCGCGAAGCGGTTCCGGAGGTAGCGACCGTAGGTGGGCCGGGTCCAGCGTCGATGCAGGTAGGCCCGGGCGATCGCGTACCCGCTCAAGACGAAGAACACGTCGACGGCGAGTCCGGTGTGGGCCATCGGCGCGAGCCACGAGAGCTCGGGGAGCACGGAGAACAGCCAGTCCGCGGAGTGTGAGAACACCACCCACCAGGCGGCGACGGCGCGGGCACCGGCGACGGCGGTGTGGTCGACGCGGGGTGCCGGTCGGCGGTCGCGTCGGGGGTTTCCGGTCGCGTGGTTCTCCGGTGACGGCATGGTGCTCCAGGATGATCGGACGGCGGTGGTCACGCCGGATCTCCACTCTAGGATGCTTCTGTACCTCATGGTTCTGTACTGTGTGAACTGTGGACAGGACATCACGAAGCGACGGAACAGCTCGGTGGCGGAGGACCGGAGCCGAACCCGGACCGGTCCCGGAACCCGAACCGACGGCCGTCGAGCCCGAACCCGATCCCGACCGTGAGGCCCCGTCGTCGCCACCCGAACCCGATCCCGCACCGTCGGCACCGACCGGGAACGCGGACACCCAGGCCGTCCCGCCCGTCGAGCTCGTCCTCGAAGGTCCCGGGATCGACCCGACCGGTGCCTCCGTCAGCACCGCCGCGGTCCTCGCCTGGTTCGCGGCCGTCCCGGCCGGTGGCACCGTGGTCGTCCGCGGCGGCGACGTCATCGCCGTGGACGCGACGATCAGGATCGACCGTCGCCTGCACCTCCGCGGGCGCGGCGAGCTCCGGTTCGTCGGAGGTGTCGAGGCGGCCCCGGCGCTCAAGCTCATCGTGTCGGGCAGCTCGGTGACCGGCGTCCGGGTCAGCTACGCGGGCCCGACCGCATCGAGCACGGGTGAGCGCAACACCGCGATCAGCATCTGGGCGAGCGACGTCCTGATCGACGGCGTCACCGTCGACGGGTTCCAGAACGGCATCGCCGTGCAACCGTCAGGTGAGTTCGAGGGCGTCGTCATCTCGGGGTGCCATGTCCTGAACATCGTCGGCTCGGGCGGAGGGCGAGGCTCCGCCTCATCCGCGGGCGAGGATCGTGGCGACGGCATCACGGTCTGGGGTGCGCGTTCGGCGGTCGTCGGCAACATCGTCTCGGCCGCCCCCGGAACCGACGCACGGGTCGGCATCCACGCCGAGAACCTGCCCGACTACGCGGTCGAACCCGGTTCCTGGGCCGACTCGATGGTCACGATCGAGGGCAACGTCGTCACCGGGCCGTTCCGCCGGTCCATCGCCGTGGAGGGGATGGCCCACACCGTCGTGACCGGTAACACCGTGTCCGACGCCACCTGGTGGGGACTCGCCGTCATCGACACCCGATCGGTCGCCCTGGTCGCGAACACGGTGCGCTGGACGCGGACGGCCGACGACGACCAGGGGTCCGCCTGGGGGCCCAATCGCTGCCCGGTGATGATCTACCGCGATGCGCAGGGAACCGTGGTCTCCGGGAACGTCATCGAGATCCGCGGCGTCGCTGCTGCGGGCATCATGGCCCAGGCGGCGGCACCGCCGGGCGGTTCGACCACCGTCATCGGCGCCGTCGACGCGCTCATCACCGACAACGTGGTCCGGATCGGAGGCGGCACCTGTCCGATCGGGATCGCGCTCGATCGGACCGGACAGCCTGTCGTCTCGGGCAACCGCGTCGCCGTCACGCTCGCATCGGGCTCGGTGGGCGGTGTCGTGTCGTACCTCGCCCACGACGCGGTGGTCTCCGACAACTCCATCACCGGGGCCGCGACCTCCAACGGGTTCGGGGTGCTCCACCAGGGTGCCGGCTCGATCGTGGTCATGGGGAACCGCATCGACCGCGTCAGAGTCGCGGTCGCCGTGAACAAGTGCACCGGTGGCGCGACGATCATCGGCAACACCGGACGCGAGTGCGAGTACGGCCTCGACACCTTCGGCACGACCGGTCCATCCGTGGTCCACGGCAACCGTTGGGAGTCGAACAACACGGCACACGCGAACGCGCAGCCGAACACGAGCTACCTCTCCACCCGGCACATGGGTCTCGCGCGGCCGTACGGTGGCCAGTCCGGCGACATCCTCGTCGGGAACGGAAGGCTGTGGGTGAACGATCAGGGCACCTGGCGGTCGGCCACCCTCAGCTGAACGCGCGTCAGGCGGGCCCCGATGATCGGGAGCCCGCCTGACGCGGTGTGGGAGCCGACTCAGCTGCGCGGGGCGTGTGCCGTGTCGGACCCGCTGGCGACGGCCGCCTCGTCGATCGCCGACTGCTCCTCGCCGCCGCGGAACTGCGTGCGGTAGAGCTCGGCGTACGCGCCGTCGACCTCGAGGAGCTGCGCGTGCGAGCCCTGCTCGACGATCCGCCCGTTCTCCATCACGAGGATCGTGTCCGCGTCGCGGATGGTCGACAAGCGGTGGGCGATGACGAAGGAGGTCCGGTCGGAGCGCAGTGCCGCCATCGCGTGCTGCACGAGCAGCTCCGTCCGTGTGTCGACGGAGGACGTCGCCTCGTCGAGGATGAGCAGCTTCGGCTTCGCGATGAACGCACGGGCGATCGTGATGAGCTGGCGTTCACCGGCCGAAACGCTGCCGCCGTCCGCGTCGAGGACGGTGTCGTAGCCGTCGGGCAGCTGGCGCACGAAGCGGTCGACCATCGTCGCCTCGGCGGCCTCGACGACCTCCGCGTCGCTCGCGTCGAGTCGCCCGTACCGGATGTTCTCGCGGATCGTCCCATCGAACAGCCAGGCGTCCTGCAGCACCATCCCGACCTGCGACCGCAGCTCGGCGCGCGTCAGGGCGGTGATGTCGACGCCGTCGAGCAGGATGCGACCGCCCGTGAGCTCGTAGAACCGCATGACGAGGTTCACGAGGGTCGTCTTCCCGGCCCCGGTCGGCCCGACGATCGCGACGGTCTGACCCGGCTGCGCGGAGAAGGAGAGGTCCTCGATGAGCGGCTTCTCGGGGTCGTAGCTGAAGGAGACGCCGTCGAACTCGACGTGGCCGTCGGTGTGCTCGGGCAGGTGTGCGTCCGCGGTCTCCGGGTCCTGTTCCTCGGCGTCGAGCAGCTCGAAGGTGCGCTCGGCGGACGCGACGCCCGACTGCAGCTGGTTCGCCATGCCGGCGATCTGGCTGAGCGGCTGCGAGAACTCACGCGAGTACTGGATGAACGCGGTCGCGTCGCCGAGGGTCATCTGGCCGGAGGCGACCCGGAGGCCGCCCACGACGGCGATGAGCACGTAGGACAGGTAGGAGACGAAGGTCATCGCCGGCATGATCATGCCGGACACGAACTGCGCGCCGAACGCCGCCCGGTAGAGCTTCTCGTTGCGCTCGTCGAACTCGGCGAGCATCTCCTTGTCGCGGCCGAAGACCCGCACGAGCTCGAGGCCTGAGAACGACTCCTCGATGTGCCCGTTGAGCGAGCCGGTGTTCTTCCACTGCGCGGTGAAGAGCTTCTGTGACCGCGAGCCGATGACTCCGGCGATCAGCGCGGACAGCGGCAGTGCGATCAGCGCGATGAGTGCGAGCTGCCACGACACGATGAACATCATCGCCGTGATGCCGAGCACCGTGAGGGCCGACTGCACGAGTTGCGAGAACGCCTGTTGGAGGGCGGTCTGGATGTTGTCGACGTCGTTCGTGACACGCGACATGAGGTCTCCGCGCTGACGGGTGTCGAAGTAGCTCAGCGGAAGGCGGTTGAGCTTGCGCTCGATGTCCCGACGGAGGTTGTAGACCACGCGCATGACGAGCCCGTTGAGGATGTACCCCTGGGCCCAGTTGAGGATCGACGCGACGATGTACATGCCGAGCACGATGATGATCAGACGGCCCAGCAGGGTGAAGTCGATCCCCTGCCCCGGGGTGATGTCCGATCTCTCGAGCATGTCGGCGTACTGGTCGTTGCCGGATGCGCGTGCCTGGTCGACGACCTGGTCGAGCGTCGCGCCGGCCGGGAGCTGCGACCCCATCACGCCGTTGAAGATCGCGTCCATCGCGAGACCGAGGATCTTCGGGGCGATGACCGTGAGCACGACCGAGAGCACGACGAGCCCGACGACGATGCTCATCTTGACCTTCTCGGGGGCGAGGAGTCCGACGAGTCGCTTCGCGGAGGGCCAGAACTGCTCGGCCTTCTTCGACGGGGTGCCACCGAACATGTCGCCGTCGGACTCACCCGGGGTGAACTCCGGTGCGAGCGCCTCCTCCTCGACCGCGTTCAGCTCGGGAGCCTGAGCGGTGTCCTTCGAGGTGCCGGAGGAGCGCTTGTCACGTGGTGAACGGGCCATGGTCACGCCACCCCTTCCACAGCGAGCTGCGATTGGACGATCTCGCGATACGTCTCGTTGGAGTCCAGGAGTTCGTCGTGGGTGCCGCGGCCGACGATGCCGCCGTCGTTCATGACGATGATGTGGTCGGCCTCGCGGATCGTCGCGATGCGTTGCGCGACGATGATGACGGTCGCGTCGGCGGTGCTGTCGCCGAGGGCTGCCCGGAGTCGGGCGTCGGTGGCGACGTCGAGGGCCGAGAACGAGTCGTCGAAGAGGTAGACCAGGGGCTTCGCGACGAGGGCCCTGGCGATGCACAGACGTTGACGCTGGCCGCCGGAGACGTTCGTGCCGCCCTGGGCGACGCCGTCGTTCAGCATCTTCGGCTTCGCGCGGACGAAGTCCTCCGCCTGCGCGACGTCGAGGGCGCTCCACAGCTCGTCGTCGGTGGCGTCGGGGCGTCCGAATCGGAGGTTCGACGCGATCGTGCCCGAGAACAGGTACGGCTTCTGCGGCACGATCCCGACGACCCCGGCGATCTGCTGCCTGGTGAGCTGCGAGACGGGGACGCCGTCGATGGTGACGTGACCCTGCTGCGGGTCGTAGAGGCGCGGGATGAGCGAGAGGAGCGTCGTCTTGCCTGAGCCGGTCGAGCCGACGATCGCGGTGGTCTTGCCCGGCTCCGCCGTGAACGTGACGTCCGACAGGACCGGTCGCTCCGCGCCGGGGTAGCCGAAGGTGACGCCGGTGAACTCGACCCGTCCGACCGACGGCACGCGGATGTCGGTGCTCGTCGGCACGGTGAGGCTCGGCTCGGTGTCGAGGACGCTCTGGATGCGCTCGGCGCACACGACCGCGCGAGGGATCATCATGACCATGAAGACGCCCATCATCACCGAGGTGAGGATCTGGAGCAGGTACTGGAGGAACGCGGTGAGGGAACCGACCTGCATCTGGCCGGCGTCGACCCGCTGGCCACCGAACCAGAGCACGGCAGCCGTCGCCAGGTGCAGGACCATCATGATGACCGGGAACATGAGGACGAAGATGTTGCCGACCTTGATCGACACGCGCGTGAGCGCCTCGTTGGCACGGTTGTACCGCTCCGACTCGAACGGCTCGCGGACGAACGCCCGGACGACGCGGATGCCGATGATCTGCTCGCGCAGCACACTGTTGATGCCGTCGATGCGGTCCTGCATCTGGCGGAACAGCGGCATGAGGAGGTAGACCAGGAACCCGACGATGATGAACAGCACCGGCACGGAGACCCAGACCAGCCAGGACAGCCCCGCGTCCTCGCGGAGCGCCATGATGATGCCGCCGACGCACATGATGGGCGCGGACACCATGAAGTTGAGGGTCATGAGGACGAGCATCTGGACCTGCTGGACGTCGTTCGTGCCGCGGGTGATGAGCGTCGCGCTGCCGAAGCCGCCGATCTCGAGTGCGCCGAGCGAGTCGACCTTCCGGTAGAACTCCCGGCGCAGGTCGCGGCCGATGGCCATGGCGGTGCGGGCGCCGAAGTAGACCCCGCCGATGGCTGCGGCCACCTGGACGAGGCAGACGAGCAGCATGGTCATGCCGGTGGACCAGATGAAGTCCGTGTCGCCACGGGAGACGCCCTGGTCGATGATCTGGGCGTTCAGGCTGGGGAGGTAGAGGGCCGCGATCGTCGAGATGAGCTGCAGCACGAACACCGCGACGACCCAGGCCGCGTACGGCTTGGCGTGTCGGAGGGCGAGGGCGAGGAGGGCCACGTGAGGTCCTTTGTGGTTCATGTCCGCGGCGGAGCACCGTGCGGACGGAGAGGCGGAACTGGGCTGGCGCGAGACCAGTGCCTCCGGCGGCGGCGCGGACCGACGGAGACCATGAAGGACGTGCCCGAGTGACGATACTCCGAGCCGGTGACACGGTGGTGGGTCGATTCGGGATCGTGATGATCGCGAATCCAGCGTCGACCGACCGGGGATCGATCTTATCCTCTGGAATTCCAGAGGTCGAACCGGGGTGACGACCCGATCAGTCGACGCCCACGCTGATGGTGTGCCAGCCCTCCGCGCCGTCGGGGACGACGTCGACGGGGGTCTCGCTCTGCGTCTTGCCCGCGGCGTCGGTCGCGCGAACGGCGATGGTGTGGTCGCCGGCCGGGGCGTCCCACTGGAGGACCCACTGCACCCAGGTGTCGTCGGAGATGGCGGTCGCGAGCGTCGTGTCGAGCCAGTCGCCGTCGTCGATCCGGACCTGGACCCGGTTGACGCCCGTGTGCTGCGCCCAGGCGACGCCGGCGATCACGACGTTCCCCGCCGCGACACGTCCACCGTCACGCGGCACGTCGATGCGTGACTCCGTCTTGATGGGCCCGCGCTCCGACCAGCCGCGGTCGGTCCAATAGGCCCGGGCGTCCGCGTAGCGGGTCACCTCCAGCTCCACGACCCACTTGGTGGCGGAGACGTACCCGTACAGGCCCGGGACGACCATGCGCACCGGGAAGCCGTGCTGCAGCGGGAGCGGTTGCCCGTTCATCCCGACGGCCAGCAGGCTGTCGCGGTCCTCGTCCTGCAGGACCTCGAGCGGGGTCCCGGCGGTGAAGCCGTCGATGCTCCGCGACAGGACCATGTCGGCACCGGCCTTGGGTTTCGCGCGCGCCAGCAGCTCGCGGATCGGGTACCCGAGCCAGAGCGCGTTGCCGATGAGGTCGCCGCCGACGGGGTTCGAGACGCAGGTCAGCGTGATGATCGACTCCTGCAGCGGGAGGGCGAGGAGTTCCTCGAACCCGATCTCGACCTCCTGCTCGACCATGCCGGTGATCTTGAGGCTCCAGGTCGAGGGGTCGATGTTCGGCACCTGGAGGGCGGTGTCGATCCGGTAGAAGGAGTCGTTCGCCGACACGACCGGCGTGAGCCCGTCGATGCCGAGTTCGGCTCCGGCCGGGACCGGCGGCGCGGCCACGGCGGCCGTCGGGAGCTTGAGCGCCTTCCGGATGCTCTCCACGGCGACCGCTCCGGCCGAGGCGACGCGTGCGCCGACCCCGATGACGAGGGCACCGACCGCGGTGCCGCCGAGCAGGACGAGGAAGGAGCGTCGGGGGAGTTCGGCCCGGGAGGCCCCGACGACCGGCCGGGCCTCGTCCGCGACCGTCGCATCGTCCCAGGTGCGGAGGCGGGTCACGAGCAATCGCAGCACCAGGATGCCGACCGCCGCGCCGACGACGCTCGGGAAGGCCCAGTCGAGGCCCGCGTCGGCACGGGTGATCGCTGCGACGACCGCGACGACGCCGACGAGCGCGAGCGCGATGCTCCCGACCGCCGGCCGACGCTCCTCGAGGACACCGATCCCGACGGCGAGGGCCGCGACCAGCACGCCGAGCACGATGAGCAGCACGAGCTTGTCGTTGGTGCCGAACAGGGCGATGACGAGGTCCTTGACCCAGCCGGGCACGAGGTCGATCACGAGGGAACCCACGGAGAGCAGGGGCGAGCTCGCGGGGGCGACGAACGCCGCGACGGCCTCGGCCGAGCCGAGGGTCGCGACGGCTGCGACGACGCCGGACGCACCGGCGAGCAGGGTGCGGCGGCGGGGCTCCATGTCCGTCATGCTACGCGCGCCCGCTGTGCGTTCCTCCCCGAAGAGGCCCTAGAGGGGCAAGACGGCCGTCCGTCCCCGTACCCTGGGGGGATGACCACAGTCGGGCTCGGAATCCCACGCATCGGGTCGCCGCTCAGGCACATCCCGGACGCTGCAGGGCGCCCCGACGTCGACGGCCTCATCGACCGGTTCGGTCGCGTGGCGCGCGACCTCCGGGTGTCGATCACGGAGAAGTGCTCCCTGCGCTGCACGTACTGCATGCCCGAGCAGGGGCTCCCGGCGATCGCCCGCGACGACCTCCTCACACCGACCGAGATCGGTCGACTCGTCGAGATCGCCGTCCGCGACCTCGGCGTGCACGACATCCGGTTCACGGGCGGCGAGCCGCTCATGCGTCCCGACCTCGCGGAGATCATCGCCCGCAGCTCGGCTGTCGCCGGCGATGCGTCGATCTCCATGACCACGAACGGCATCGGACTCGACAAGCGTGTCGACGAGCTCGTGGCAGCCGGGCTCACCCGCGTGAACATCTCCCTCGACACCGTCGACCGCGACCACTTCGCGCGGCTCACGCGCCGCGACCGCCTGCCCGCCGTCCTGGCCGGCATCGATGCCGCCAAGCGCGCCGGGCTGACGCCG
>Ga0157369_10010073_pt1 | contig 10792 bp, 7 predicted proteins | sample C25metaG_FD_113461 | JGI IMG/M metagenome (GOLD analysis project Ga0157369, IMG submission 113461) | Corn rhizosphere microbial communities from Kellogg Biological Station, Michigan, USA - C2-5 metaG | ecosystem: Host-associated > Plants > Roots > Rhizosphere > Soil | place: USA: Michigan...
ATCGGCTCGAAACCCGACCCCCAATAGAGCAGATGCTTGCCCGTCGCGGGATCGTCGAACTGCATCGGGTCGATGTTGACGAATCCGGAGCCGCACTTGAGCGGGTGGCCCATGTCGATGAACGGTCCGAGCGGCGATGTTGCGGTCGCGATCCCGAGACACAAGCCATGACGTTCATCGGACGTGTCGGGCTTCGCCGAGAAATACATGAGGTAGCGCGCGCCATCGCGCACGACATGTGGCGCCCAGAAATCCTGGGTCTTCGACGCCCATGATGGCTTGGTCGGCAGCGCATCGCCGAGCAACTGCCAGTGGACGAGGTCGGACGACCGCGCCAGCTGGATGTCGATCCACTTGCCGTCGCGTTCGGTCTGCGTCGCATAGGCATAATAGAAGCCGTCTGGCGCATGCAGCAGCGAAGGATCGGGAAAATCCGCGTCGATGACCGGATTGGTGTAGGTCGCCTGTGTGGAGGCGGTCGGCGTCGCGCAAGCGGCGAGGGAGAATAGCGCAGCAATGGCAAAGCAGAACAGGCGCATCGCATCTCCATACAGCGTCACGTTCAGGTTGCGGAAGAGCGTTCGCGGGTTACCTTTGCGCCGACTCGGGTGAAGAGGAGGCGCCAGTGGCATTTCGCGCAATCGCAAAGCGGCTTGTAGTCGCCGCGGCCTCACTCTTGTGTGTCGCGGCGTCGGCAGATCCGTCGTTCGTGCCGGTATTTACCGAGAACTTCCCCGATGCGTTCGTGCTGATGCATGGGTCGGAGTTCATCGCTTATTCGACCAACGACGGCCCAAACGTGCCGGTCGCCATGTCGAGGGACCTCGTACACTGAGCTTCGTCGGTGATCCCGCGACGGGCAAGCAGCGCGATGCGCTGCCGAAGCTCGGCGCATGGGCAAAGACCGGCTTCACCTGGGCGCCGGAGGTGCTGCAGCTCGGCGACAAATATTTGCTCTATTACACGGCCAGCGACCGCCAGAAGGACATGCAGTGCATCGGCGTCGCCGTCGCGTCCGATCCGCTGGGCCCGTTCGTCGACAACAATCCGGAGCCGATCGTCTGCCAGTCCGAGCTCGGCGGAAGCATTGACGCCGATCCGTTCCGCGACACTGACGGCAAGCTCTATCTCTATTTCAAGAATGACGGGAACCGAGTTCACCAGCGGACCTCGCTCTGGGGTCAGCCGCTCGCGCCCGATGGCATGTCGGCGACGGGACAACCGGTCGAGCTCCTGAAAGACAATCAAGGATGGGAGGACAGGGTCGTCGAAGCTCCGACCATGGTCCGTGCGCCGGTCGGGTACGAGCTTTTCTTCTCGGGCGGCTTCTTCGGCTGGAATCCCGAAGAAGGAGGGCTTTCGCCTTATTCGATGGGCTATGCCAGTTGTTCGGGCCCGCTCGGGCCGTGCACGGCGGCCAAGGAAAATCCGATCCTGCACAGCTTCAGCGATCGCGAGGCGGGATGCCTCAGCGGTCCCGGGCACCAGAGCATCTTCACCGTTGGGACGCACACACTGATCAGCTTCCACGCGTGGGAGGCGAGCAGCAGCTGCCGAAAGGTCGACAATCGGCGCTACCTCTACGTCGCTCCACTCTTTTGGAAGGACGGCAAGCCCGAGATCGGTCCAAGCCTGCGTTAGGTCAGCACTTCCGCCGGAGCCGCGCAGGCTTGACGGATGAAGTCGGCGTGTGTCGGCATGTGCTCAGCCATGTGCCGATAGCTCAGCCGCATCTTCTCCAGCGCTTCGTTGACCAAAGCCCGATCGACCGTTTCCGCAGTCGGTTCCGGCTCGTCGGGGACGATGCCCTGCCCGAGCAGCACCGCGACCCAGCTTGGCGTGCCGAACAGTTCGCGGCCCTCGCGAAAGACGCGGCCTTTCGTGCGCCACAGCTCAAGCTTCGAGGCCAGGCTGTCGGGCACATCCATCGTGCGGCAGTAATTCCAGAAATCGGAATCGCTGCGACGCGTCGCCTTGTAGTGGAGGATGATGAAGTCGCGGATGTCCTCAACGAGATCCTCGATCTGGCGGTTATATTCGTCACGTTCGATGGGACTGAACCGCTTGTCCGGAAACAAGGCGAGCAGCTTGATAATGCCCATCTGGATGAGGTGAATGCTGGTCGATTCGAGCGGCTCGATGAAGCCGCTGGCGAGTCCAAGCGAGACAACGTTTGCGTTCCACGCCAGCCGTCGCCGACCCGCTGTGAAGGACAAATGGCGCGGCTGCGCGAGCGGCTCGCTTTCCAGATTGCATAGCAGCTCACTTTCCGCGTCTTCGCGGCCTTGGTATCGGCTCGAATAGACAAGCCCGTTGCCCATCCGATGCTGGAGCGGAATCCGCCATTGCCAGCCTGCTGCGCGCGCAGTGCATCGAACGTACGGCTCGGGGGCCCCTGTCAGTCGCGTCGGCACCGCAACCGCCCGGTCGCAAGGAAGCCAGCGGCTCCAATCTTTGTATCCAGTGCCGAGCTTCTCTTCGATCAGCAGGCCGCGAAAGCCGGAGCAATCGATGAACAGCTCGCCCTCGATCGATCGGCCGTCGGCGAGCGTCACGCTCGTCACATGACCACTCTGGTTGTCGAGACTCACGTCAACGATCTTGCCTTCGATGCGGGACACGCCTTGCGCTTCCGCTCGGCCGCGCAGGAAGCGGGCGTAAAGCGACGCATCGAAGTGGAATGCATAGACCAGATGGGACAGCGGCAGTCGCGCGTCCGGCGGCGGCCTTGCAAATCTGTCGAGCGATGCGGCGACGGCGCTCATCGACCATTCGCGGATATCAGGCAGAGGCCGCCGCTTCGCTTCCGCCAGATAGAGCTGGTGGAAGTGGACACCGCGGAGGTCATGGCCGTGGGGACCGAAGGGATGGAAATAGCGCTCGCCTAGTTCACCCCAGTCGACGAACTCGATCCCCAGCTTGAACGTGCCCTGGCAGGCCGCGAGGAATTCATCCTCATTGATGCCGGCCATGTCGTTGAAGGCGGCGAGATGCGGGATCGTTGCTTCGCCGACGCCGACGGTCCCAATCTCGTCGGACTCGACCAAGGTGATATTTATGCCCTGCGCGGCAAGGCGCCTGGAGAATGCGACCGCCGCCATCCAGCCTGCGGTTCCTCCGCCAACGATCACGATTCGGCGGATGGCGTGGTCAGTCATGCCCGCCATCCTACACCCGAAATCGTTGACCTGTTCTGTCCTACGAAATTATGAGCCGCGTTCGGGCGCCGGTGCTGGAGCCGGCGGCGGCGGCGGCGGAGGCGGTTCTGCAGCCGGCGGTGGTGGCGGAGGCGGCGGAGCCATCACCGGCGGAGGCGGCGCAGCGCGATGCGCTTTGCCGCCAAAATGGAAGCGCACGCCGGCAGACACAATCTCTTCCTCGTACCGCACCATCATCGGGAAGATCTCGGCCCTTGTCACCTGGCCGTTCGTCACCGTCCAGCGCTGTACGTCATCCTTGAACGGATGATTGAGGATGTTCGTCCAGTCGACGAAGAAGGTCACGTTGTCGTGGAGGTTGTAGCTCGCCGACAAGTCGAGCCGGGGGGAGGGCCGTGCATGGCCCTGAAGACCGCCTGGATCGATCGGCCCTTCGGGATAGGGCGTGCGCCAGTTGTAGGCGAGCCGCACGGATATAGGTCCGTGCTCGTACATACCCACCAGGTTGAAGGTCCACGGGGACACGTCCACGATCGGCAGGTTGTAAGTGCCGCCGGCGAACTGCGTATCGGCCTTCGCCTTGATGTACGTTGCGTTCGCTTCGATGCCGAAGGAGCGCAGCCAGGAAGGTGTGCCGGCGAAATCGAAGAAAGTGCGAACCTGCGCTTCGAAGCCGTTGATCTTCGCCTTATCCGTATTGACCGGAGCGCTCACCTGAATCGTGTAGCCGTTCGCGGTCTGCTCGGGATAATTGATGAGTTCGTTGACGATGAAGCCGCGCATGTCGCGGTGGAAGGCGCCGATCGACGCGAAGCCGGTATTCGAGAAATAATATTCGAGGCTCGCGTCGTAATTCCACGACTTCAGCGGATTGAGGAAGGGATTGCCGCCGCTTCCGGTGAGAAGGCATTGGGTTGCACTCGGATTACAAGTGCCCCCGGTGGTATCAGCAAGCGCCAACCGTGGGTTGAGCTGCTGGAAGGTCGGACGGGTGCGCGTCTTGGTCACCGCGAGCCGCAGCTGCCAATCCCGTCCGAAGTGGACGTTGACATTCGCGTTCGGGAGCCAGTCGGTATAGCTCCTCTTATAATCGACAGGCGTAACCACCTGCGGCGTTGTCGACGTCGGAGCTGTGACCGAGAAGCCGGCGATATCCTCCTTGGTGCGGACGGCCCGTAGTCCGAGAATGCCGTCGGCGAAGGTTTCTCCTCCGCCGACCTTGAAGTTCAGCTGGCCGTAGGCGGCGTACGACTTCTCATTGATGTTGAATCGGCTCGTGGGGTTGATGGCTGGATCGTTGGTGTCTGCAGCGATCCCGTGTGCGACGTCAAACTGCCTCAGCTGAAGCATGTTGTTCCAGACGCTGTCGAACGTCGGACCCAGCCAGGTGATCGGGGTCGGCGCATTGCTGTCGCCGCGGAATCCGCTCGGGTACAACTCGTACGTCAGCGGCACCGCGCTGATCGGGATGTTGAGATCGCCGGCATAGGCGTAGCGATCGCCGAACTGATCAGACGCGTTACGATCGACGTACCGAACGCCCCACTGGATCTTGCTTAGAAAATCGATCCCGCTCGGCGTATATTCGAAATCGAGGCGGGCCTGCCAATCGTCGCCGTGCGGCCGCTGGCGTGCCTCGTAGAACCCACGATAATTGTAGTTGGCGGGATTGGTGAAATCGAGCCCGTTGATGTTGAAGGTCGGCCCGTTTCCGCCCGGCTCTCCGCTGTACCAATCTACGGTATAATTGTGCGTCGGAATGACAAAGTCGACGCTCTCGGTGAAGAGCTGGAAGGTGCTCGTGGTGCGCGCCAGATCGGTGGTAACGCGCAGCGGTCCCGCATCCCAGCTTCCGCCAACTGCGAATTGGTAAGTGTCGGTCTTGCGCTTGGTCGCACCCTGGAAACCGTCCGGGAACGAATTGGGATCTCCCAGGCGACCGTTGGCGAAAGTCGGATCGCCGCAGCACGTGCCCGGGTTCGCGACAGTGCCGCTGACGACATGCCCCTGGCTGTCGAGGACGACATTGCTGAACGGTCCGCCGCCCCACAGTGGGAAGTCGAGCTCACGATCGGTCCAGCTGTCCCGATACCCCTGCCACAGACCCTCGGCGTAGAATTCGAGGCCAGGATGCGGGCGCCACTGGATCGCGCCGTTAATCGACGGACGCTTGCGGTCGCCCTCGTTATATTGAAGCTGGGGCCAGTCGCCCCCCGAGCGACCGCCTGCCAAGTCGACGATGTTGAAGTGAAAGCGGCGGATCGAATCCCGGTAGTGCATTTGCGTGTAGGAGAAGTTGATCAGCGCTCCGACTTCGCCCTCGTCCCCGACGCGCCAACGATCGGATAGCAGGAGGTTGCCACTGGGTTTCACATCACGCGACTGCCGTGGATAAATCGCCCACGCCGACCCGTCGATTTCAAGGCCGTTGAAGTCGAAGGGTCGCCGCGAACGTACGTTGATGAGACCGGCAATGCCCGGTTCGACGAGGTTTGCGGTTGATGTCTTGAACGCCTCGATCGCCGCGATCGCACCCGACGGAAAATCCTGAAGTGCGACGGAGCGCGTCTCCGCAGTGAAGATCTCCCGGCTGTCGTAGGTGGTTGTGTAATAAGTGTTGTCGAAACCGCGGAGCAGCACTCGGCCCGCCTCACCGCGCGAGCGCTCGACCTCCACGCCCGGAATTCGGGCCGCCGTGTCCGAAACGGTGATGTCCGGGAGCTTACCGATGTCCTCGGCAACGATCGCATCGACAACCTGCGGGCTGTTCTTCTTGATGTTGCGTGCGGATTGCAATGACCGCCGAAGACCGGTCACGACGATGGAGGCTTCAGTGGTGTTCCCGTTCGAAGCTGCCGGGTTGGTTGGCGCATCGGCATTTTGGGCCGGCTGCGCAGGATCTTGTTGCGCGGTCGCGTTGGGGTTGGGCGGTGATACCGGCTGGTCCTGCGCAATTGCGGGCGATGCCATCCCGAACGCCGCCGCCAATGTCGTGGTGCACCAAAGTACCGAGCTAACACGCCGCATATGAGCCCCCTCTTGCGACAAAGAAAACAGCCGTAGAACTCACGGCGTCCTATGCTTCTATTACGCCTCTTCTCAATGTGACAAGAAGCAATCGGGCAACACTAATCCATGTTGCTGTCGATCAATTGAGGTGCCCGAGCAGCGCATCGACACGTCGCTCCGCGTCTGACAGCGCTTGTGGTACGCTCTTCTGTCCCGTGAATGCCGCGGCCGCCTCTTCGCCGACGAGCCCTTCGATTGCGCTTTGCCGTTGTACGTAGGGCGGCAGTTGCCGGCCCATCGCGGCGAGCGGCGCAATGTCGGCGCGGTGAGGCAGCTTCATGAAGCGTGGGTCCGCGAGGACGGATTTGAATGCTGGAATATGACCGGTGCGCGCCCAGTCGTAATTGTGCGCTGCCATGAATTTAAAGAAACGCGCAATCGCTTCGCGCTGCTGCGGAGTCCGCTTGCGCGTCGGAACGACCCAGGTGTGGCCGCTCACATATTCGACGCGATTGCCCCAGAGCCTGGGATAAGGAAAAACTGCATAGCTCTTGTAGAGCGGACGGCCGCGCGTTTCAGCTTCCTGTTGGAACGAACCGATCATCCATGTCCCGGTCGGATAGATTCCGCCTTCGCCATTGACGAATGCAGCGATCGCACCCGGCGTATCCATGTTCCGCGTCCCCAGATGCAGCACGTTGATGTCACGGAAAAATGTCGCGACCTGCACGCCGACGGGCGTGTTCAGCCTGATATGCTTGGGATCGGGAAACAGCACCGCGTTCTGCGCCATCATGTAGGTGTAGAGGTTGCGCGCCGCGCCGGCCGGATCGCCGACGAGGCTCTGGATCAGATAGGGCTTGCCGGTGCGCTCTTCGAACTGCTTCGCTTGCGCGATCAGCTCAGCCGCGCTGTTCGGGAGCACCGGCTTGCCGCTTCGCATCAATCCGGCCTTGGCGAACAATGCCGTGTTGACGTGGAACAAGCCGCCGTGCGTGTCCCACGGAAGCCCGTATTCGTGCGCTCCGATCGTAACGCCCGTGCGGCTCGCGTCAGTGAAGTCGGCGGTACTGATGCCCGCCTTTGCGAGGTACCAGTCGACCGGCTCAAGCAAACCTTTGAGCGCATAGTCGCTGATCACGCCTTCATGCATGGTGACGAGATCCGGCGGATCGCGCGCCGCCATCTGCGCCGTCAGTTGCGGGTAGCCCGGCCAGGCGACCACATTAACGTCGATATGCACGTCCGGGTTCTCGGCGTTGAAGCGATTGATCAGCGTGGTGATGATCCCACACTCGCCTTCGGCATGGTCGACGTCAGTGCTTCCGCCGTATTCGGCGCCGCACTCCCCGAAGAAGCGCTGCAGATAGATGTGCGTCTTGTGGTCGCCTCGCGCGCAGCTGCCGAGCGCAAGCAGCAGCAAGAGCGCTACGGCGATCCGCTTCATCTTAGCGCTGCGCCGGCCATCGCGCGAACGATCTGCTTCTGGAAGACGATGTAGACGATGAAGATGGGAATCGAGGCGAAGATTGCCTGCGCCATCAGGTAACCGAGTCCGCTCGTCTGGGCGTAATTCATCTGGGCGGCGGCGAGCCCGACCGTTAGCGTGTACATGTCACTTCGCGTCGCGCTGATCAGCGGCCACCAATAATCGTTCCACGCTCCGAGGAAGGTGAAGACGGCGAGGGTCGATTGCGCCGGTGCAGTCAATGGGACGATGATCTTCCAGAAGATCGTCCAGCGCGACGCTCCGTCGAGCATTGCCGCCTCGTCGAGATCCCTTGGAATGCCGCGCATGTAGGTGGTCATGAAGAACACGCCGAAAGGCGCCACCAACCCGGGCAGGATCAGACCTGGATAGCTATTGTGCAGATGCAGCCAGGCGAACAGCTCGTGCTGCGGAAGGATCACCGCCTGGCTCGGTACCGCAAGTCCCAGCAGGACGATCACGAACAAGGTTTTGCGCAGCGGAAAATCCAGCCGTGCGAACGCATAGCCGGCAAGGCTAGCGAGGATCAGCACGCCCGCAGTCTGTCCGAGCGCGACGATGGCACTGTTCAGGAGCCATCGCGTGGTCAGGCTGTTGCCGAAGATCGCAGCGTAATTCTGGAGCGTGTAAGGGCCGTGGAGCGCCGCGTCGCTGTGCCCGACGAGCTCGGCATTGTCCTTGAGCGAAAGGAGCAATGTCCAGAGGAGCGGCGCCACCATGATCAGCGCGCCGAGCGACAGGGCCGCCCAGCCGAGGGGGGTCAGCCGGCCTCGCTGAACGCTAGCCGCCACCGGCTGCTCCCGTGGCCCGGCCCGTCGCCCAATATTGGGTGAGCGTCACGGCAAGGATGATCAGGAAGAGGATTTCGGCCGCCGCGCTCGCATAGCCGAGCTCCCATCGGCCGAACGCGGCCTCGAACAGGAACAGCACGGCGGTGCGCGATGCGCCGCTCGGGCCGCCTGCCGTCAGCAGCTGCGATTGCCCGAACAGTTGCAGCTGCGCGGCGGTCTGAAGCATCACTACGAGCACCACCGTCCGGCGAAGCGAGGGCAGTATGATGCGCCGGAAGGTCGTCCAGCGGCTCGCATTGTCGAGCGCAGCAGCTTCGTACATGTCCTCTGGGATTTGCTGCAGCCCGGCGAGGAACAGGAGCATCGGAAAGCCGAGCGACCACCAAATGGTCGTCAATGCTAGCGCGGGAAGGACGAGATGTTGATCGGAAAGGAAGGGCAGCGGTTGCCAGCCGACTGCTTTCCATGCTTCGCCGAGCAGGCCTGCATCGGGCGCGAGGATGAAGCGCCAGATCAAGGTGACGATCGTCACCGACAGCACCGCCGAAGAAAAGAAGACGCCGCGGACGACGGCTGCCCCCTTTCCTGCGCGGTTCAGCGCGAGTGCGAGGAGCAAGGCGATGACCGTCAAAGGCGGGACGATCATCAACGTCACCTCGAACGTGTTGACGAGCGAGGTCGCGAACACCGGATCGTGCAGCAGCCGCGCGTAATTGCCGAAAGCGACAAAATGGCCGTCGCCGAAAAGGTCGACCTGGTTGAGGCTCAGCCAGACACCGCGCAGCAGCGGAAAGATCAGGATCAGCGAATAAAGCGCGAGGAACGGCAATGCGAACAGCAGTCCGCGCCAGTCCCGCGACGCGCTCATGCGTCCGCCCGGTGATAACCGGCGCCGTCGGGACCAAACAAATGTGCCGCTGCGCCGTCGATCGCGATACGCACCTCGTCCCCCAAGCGTACGTGGCTGTACGGGTCATCCTCGGCGGTGATCGGCTGATCGTCGGACAGCTGCGCATACACCAGCGTCCGTTCACCCAGACGCTCGACGAGTTCGACCTTGGCTTTCGTTCCCGTTTTATCGCTTGAGACGCGCACGGCTTCGGGCCTGATGCCGAGCCGAAGCTCTCCGGAAGGAAGGCCGTCGCGCGGAACTTTCGTGTGCACGACGGTGCCGTCGCCGAGCTTCACCGACGCGAACTCGCCATCGTCGAGCAAGGTAGCCGGGAGCAAGGTCATCGCGGGTGACCCGACGAACTGGGCAACGAAAATGTTCGCCGGCTGGCTATAGATCTCCATCGGCGGTCCGACCTGCTGGATGCGCCGGTCGTTCATCACGATGATCCGGTCCGCGAGGGTCATCGCCTCGGCCTGGTCGTGCGTGACCATGATCACCGCCGCGTCGACCTTCTGCTTCAGCTGCGCAAGCTCGACCCGAGTCCGAAGCCGCAACGCGGCGTCCAGATTCGACAGCGGTTCATCAAGCAGGAAGAGCTTGGGCTCTTTGACGAGCGCCCGGCCGATGGCAACGCGCTGGCGCTGACCCCCTGACATTTCCGCGGGCTTGCGATCGAGCAAAGGCGCAATCTCGAGCACGTCTGCAGCGTCCGCAATCCGGCGCTCGATTTCATCCTTGGGAACGCGCGCGTTCTTGAGTCCGAACGCCATGTTCTCGCGAGCGCTCATGTGCGGGTAGAGCGCATAATGCTGGAACACCATTGCGATGCCCCGCTCGCCGGGCGGTAGCGTGTCGATGCGCCGGCCTTCGAGCCAGACCTCTCCCGAATCCGCCGTTTCCAGGCCCGCGATGATCCGCAGCAGAGTCGACTTTCCCGACCCGGATGGACCAAGGAAGGCGATGAACTCGCGTTGCTCGAGCGTGAGGTCGATGTCGTCGAGGACGGGCGTCGCGCCGAAGCTTTTGCGGATTCCGGTCAGCTGAAGGCTCGCCACGCACTCTCCCCTACAGGGCGCCTCAACTTACCGAAAGCGACAGGCGCGGCAACTTCGCGAGATCGCGCTCCCGCGAGCGCCGATCATAACCCCCATTTAATTTGCATCGGAGGCTATTTGTCTGGGAAGGCTATTGGCGCGTAGGTGATGTAATACTATCGCACGAATCGACCGCTGAACCCTACCGCTCGACTTCCCCGGAGATCAGATCGCGTGCCTTCCCGTCGACTTTGGACCCTTGCGCTCGTCGGCCCGATGCTGGCCGGCGGGTGCGTCGCAGGTCCGAATTTCACGCCGCCCGCGCCTCCGCCGGTCTCGAGCTATGCAGCGAAGCCGACTCAATCGACTGAAGCAACTCCCGGCGTGCCCGGAGGCAATCCGCAGCATTTCGTCAG
>Ga0157369_10010079_pt1 | contig 10791 bp, 8 predicted proteins | sample C25metaG_FD_113461 | JGI IMG/M metagenome (GOLD analysis project Ga0157369, IMG submission 113461) | Corn rhizosphere microbial communities from Kellogg Biological Station, Michigan, USA - C2-5 metaG | ecosystem: Host-associated > Plants > Roots > Rhizosphere > Soil | place: USA: Michigan...
GGTGTCGGAGGCCCGATCTCCTTTACTTTTTCCAGGTGGTCGGAGCTGGGCTTAAACCTCGCCTTTTCCCAATCAGAAAGTTGCAACGTTTGGCCGTTGCGCTCGACCGTTCCGTTCCCCTTGGTGATCAGGAATTCATCCTGTTCCGTCTTGGGGTCTTTCCGCACCCGGGCTGAACTGTCTGGCGCCAGCGATGCCGTTGCACCATCCATCACCACGGTCGATTTCGAACCCTGAAGGTAAGTGCCTGTCGCCAAGTCAACCGTCCCGGTATTCACGTTCACCGAAACATTGGTCTGCTGGCGATCATTGGCTGAATTTTCTTCAATCACGATCAGGGAATCCTGCTTGACCGTGTAGTTGGTCCCGTCATTGAAGACGATTTTCGCCATGCCCTCCGAACCAGTCTGTATTACGTCGCCTTTTTCTAACGGAACGCTGTAATCTGCGCGCACCCAGGTATCGCTGCTGGCCTTTTTCACTCGAACGTTTCCGTCCAAAGCGGTGATGTGTGCCTGTTGCGAAACTACGCCCCCAGGCTTGCCGGCATCGCCTGAACCAGCTAACCGCTCCATCAGATTCGTAAAGGTGTTGCTCGCCGACTTCATCGTGCTTTGAGTGAATTCAGGAAACGCCATGTTTGCGCCCAAGGCGGCCGCTGTCAGTACAGCCCCAACCATCAGCATGACGCTGCGATAGGTGACCGTCTTCCAGGCGATCTGAATTCCGGATCTGCGGGACACTAAATCCTCTGGCGGGTGAATTAATCCGCTTTACGCACAAGATTATGGCAGGGCTGATAGCTGCTAGTAACGGGAAACGGGCCACGTCAGGTTACTGAGGTCACGGGACTTAGAAGGCCATTTGTACATCTGGTTCCATCTCGAACCCGTGTGCTGGCGCCAGATATCAGTGACTGCGGGTCCGCCTCGCTTGCTCCACCTCGGACGCAGGATTAGCATGAAAGGTTCCCAGGAGGCTGCAAGTGGCAACCGATACCCTCACCAGATCTGTCATTGATGGCGATGCATCCCGCCCCAACGTTTACCGGAATTTTATAGACGGCGAATGGGTTGAATCTTCGACCGGCGAGACTTTCGAAAATCGTAACCCGGCCGATACCCGGGACCTTGTCGGAATCTTCCCCAAATCGGCCAAGGCCGACGTCAATGCGGCCGTGGATGCCGCAAAACGCGCCTTCCTTAAATGGCGACTCGTGCCTGCGCCTCGCCGGGCGGAAATCATCTATCTTGCCGCCGAAATGCTGGCCGAGCGCAAAGAAGATTTTGCCCGCGACATGACCCGCGAAATGGGAAAGGTTTTGAAGGAAACCCGGGGCGACGTTCAGGAAGCGGTGGACACCGCCTACTACATGGCCGGCGAGGGTCGCCGCCTTTTCGGCCCAACGACGCCTTCCGAGTTGCCCAATAAGTTCGCCATGGCCGTTCGCACGCCTGTCGGCGTATGCGGAATGATCACCCCATGGAATTTCCCCATGGCCATCCCCTCATGGAAGCTTCTCCCCGCACTCGTATGCGGGAACGCGTGCGTCATCAAGCCTGCGCAGGACACCCCGCTTTCGACTTACAACCTTGTGCGCGTGCTCACTGATGCAGGCGTGCCTAAGGGCGTGATCAACATCGTTTCGGGCTTCGGCCCCGAAGCCGGAGCGCCGCTGCTGGAGCACTCTGACGTGCGCGCAATTTCCTTCACCGGGTCCAGTGTGGTGGGGCGAACCATCGGAACCGTTGCCGCCAAGAGTTTCAAGCACTGTTCGCTTGAACTCGGCGGTAAGAATCCCATGATTGTTCTGAACGACGCCAACCTCGATCTTGCGCTTGAAGGTGCGCTCTGGGGAGCGTTCGGCACCACCGGCCAGCGTTGCACTGCAACCAGCCGCATCATCGTGGAAAAAGGCGTTTATCACAACTTTGTGGATCGTCTGGTTGAACGCGCCCGCAAGTTGCGCGTGGGCAACGGACTCGACGAAACCACCGATATGGGCCCGGCGGTTAATGAGCGCCAGCTGAAGACAGATCTCGACTACATAGAGATCGGCCGTGGGGAAGGCGCCAGACTGATATGCGGGGGGCATCGCCTGGAGAAGGGCGATCTGCAGCACGGCTATTTCCTGGAGCCCACCGTTTTCAGCGACGTCGATCCAAAAATGCGTATCGCCCAGGAGGAAATCTTCGGACCGGTGGTTTCGGTCATTCCGTGCGAGAACTTTGAGGACGCAATTCTAATCGCTAACAACATCGAATACGGGCTCTCGTCGGCCATCTATACTCGCGATGTCAATAAGGCCTTCTCAGCCATGCGCGATCTCTACGCAGGTATCACCTACATCAACGCTCCGACGATTGGAGCTGAAGTTCACTTGCCGTTTGGCGGGGTCAAAGCTACCGGCAATGGCCATCGTGAAGGCGGGATCGGGGCGATCGATTTCTACAGCGAATGGAAGTCGGTTTACGTAGACTACTCCGACCGCCTGCAACGTGCCCAGATCGACCGGCCAGAGTAAAGGAAGGTCCAGTTTTACGGAGATGTGGCGAGCGAAGCCCTAATCGACGGCTGTAATCCGCCTGCGTCCCCGCATCGTTCGCTTGCGTTCGAGTAACGTTTCCACGGCCTGCCGCGTTTCCGCCGACAAATGATACGACTCATTGTCCGCGGGATATTGTCGTGACACGACATCGGCGCGAAATGCCTGAACCGCGTGCGTGATTTCAGCAGCCGCGTCTCCGTATCGGCGTACAAATTTTGCTGGCGCTCCGAAGGTCAGGTTCAAGAGGTCGTGAAAGACGAGGACCTGGCCATCGCACTCCGGACCGGCGCCGATTCCGATGGTCGGAGCAGAGACCTCCGCGGTGATCATCGCGGCCACTTCGCGCGGAATGCCTTCGACAAAAATGCAGGCCACTCCTGCGCGGTCAAGCTCGGTTGCATCTCTCATCAACTGCTCGATATCGGACAGCGATTTGCCCTGAACTTTAAAACCTCCCATGCGGTTTACCGACTGCGGCGTGAGCCCGATGTGGCCCGCGACCGGAATTTCTGCGTCGATGATGTGACGAATAAGATCCGCTCGCTTTTCACCGCCTTCGACTTTGACCATCTCCGCGCCACCTTCTTTGACGAAGCGGGTGGCATTGCGAACTGCATCTTCTACGCTCACATGGAATGATCCGTACGGCATGTCGGCGATCAGCAGCGCATTCGTTGTCCCTCGCCGCGCGGCCTTGACGTGATGCAGCATCTCTTCCACGGTGAGCGACAAGGTATTCTCGTGGCCCAGCATAGTCATAGCCAGCGAGTCGCCCACCAGAACCATATCTATGCCCGCTTCATCTACGAGGCGTGCGCTCGAATAGTCGTAAGCAGTCAGGCAGGTGATCGGTTCGTGTAAAAACTTCTTTTCGCGGAGAGATGCGACAGTAATTTTGTGGCGCGGAGCGCCAATCGGAGTGAGACTCACGATGTCCTCCAGTGCCCCTCCGCAACCGGCGGATAGAGCCTGTAAGCAGCTTAAGAGGCCGCAGAAAGAATTGTAGTCATAAAGCAGCTTCCAGTCGAGAGCCTTCGCGTGGGCATTAGTGGATTGCAAATCGCTGAGTTTCCGTCATTTCTGGGTCTCGCTGCAGATGCCTGTTCGGCGGTTACAATCCAGACTCAATGCATCTGGGAATCGAAAAGCTAATCTATGGCGGGGAGGGCCTCTCCCGGCTTGCCGCGGACGAACACGGCCCAGGCAAATCTGTCTTCGTCCCCTTTGTTCTCGAAGGCGAAAAGGTGGAAGCTACACTGACCGAGCAGAAGCCGGGTTTTGCAAGAGCGCGTTTGGAATCGGTATTGAATCCTTCTTCTGATCGCATTCAGCCTGCTTGTCCTTACTTTCAGCGTTGCGGCGGGTGCCACTATCAGCACACCAAATACGAACATCAGCTGGAAATCAAATCAGCAATATTACGGGAAACGCTGAAGCGGACCGCCAAAATTGAGCTACCTTGTGAGTTGCAAGTACACGCTTCACCGCCATGGAACTACAGAAATCGGACACGGCTAAAGATTCGAACCACCCCCGACTTCGCGTTGGGTTACTACAAATTCCGATCACACGATCTATTGCCAATCGAGCAATGCCCAATCAGTTCGCCTTTGATCAACCGCTCAATCGGAGCCTTGTGGTCGCGGGGCCGCGCCGGTGAGATTCCGGATTCGGTCCGAGAAATCGAGCTTTTTGCCAATGATACCGACAGCCAACTGTTTATCGAGATTTACTGCGCACACGGCACCACACGGGCAGACGCAGAAAAGATTTGCGAATCAGTGCGGCAGTCCCTCCCCGGAATCGAAGGCGTCGTCGGGTTCGAGGTCTCACGGCCCGGCCAAATTGACGATCCGAAAAAGCTGGCCGAAGCTGGCGAAAATTTCCTCGTGTACCACCTGGGCTCTCACAATTACGCAGTAAGCGCTGGCGCATTCTTCCAGGTGAACCGATTCCTGGTTGATGATCTGGTGAAAGCCGTCACGGGCGGTGCATCCGGCGGTCTCGCCCTCGATCTCTACGCCGGCGTGGGCCTCTTCTCGACCCCGTTGGCAGAAGGTTTTGCACAGGTAATCGCCGTTGAAGCGTCACAGACTTCCCACAGAGACCTGCGTCACAATGCTCCTCCGGAGGTCAAGGCAGTTCGCGCAACGACGGCACAGTTTCTGGCAAAAGGCTCTGGGCAGTGCCCCGATTTTGTTGTTGCCGATCCCCCACGCGATGGGCTGGGTGAAAACGTGGTTCGTAGTCTCGTCAAGCTGGGTGCGCCTCGCATGACATACGTCTCCTGCGACCCGTCCACGCTGGCGCGAGACCTGCGTACCCTGGTGAATTCTGGCTACAGAATCGAGGAAGCACACCTGCTCGATCTGTTTCCGCAGACGTTTCACATCGAAAGCGTCTTTCACCTGGCCCGATAGCGCCCCGGCTGCCAACCTAAATTTGGGAACTGCTCCCGCTGCAATTCCGCAACACTCATTTAGCAATGCGATCTCACCGGCTTCCACCCAACAGTCGAAGCGACTTGCAGCTGCTCATGCGACCCGTCGTAAACCGATATTCTGGGCCGTGCTGGCGTTCTCCCTCGGGCTGTGGCTTGGTCATTATGCGTGGCGTCCACCCAGTTGGTGGCTAGTTTCCGCGCTGGTGTATGCCACGGCTGGCTTGTACTTCCTACGACGACGACCGCAGCTTGCGTCAGTACTCGCCCTTGCGGCCTTTGTTTTTGCCGGAGCGCTCGCAATCCAAAGTTGCGCAAATGTTCTCCCCAATCAGCAATGGGTAGGTGAGAGCGAAGATTCATTCGTAACTGCGCACGTCACCTCTGAAGGTAATCTGCAGTCGGACGGTCCCGGATCTCTGCGTCAACAAACCGAACTTCAGACTGAGCGAATTGAATCCCAATCAGGAACGGCCGTGGCGGCAGTGGGTATCCGGCTCAATATTTATGCGAAAGCTGAAGCGTTTCCGGAGGAAGAAAGCTTCTCCACGCTAAACAATTCCCCGGCTGCCGTCATGCCACTGCTTCATTACGGCCAGCGAATTCGCTTTGCAGCTGCCCTGACTTCGCCGCGCAATTTTCATAATGCCGGTGCCTTCGACTATGTTGAATACCTTCGGGCTCAGGGGATAAGCGGAACCGCTTCCACGAAATATTCCGGACTAGAAATGCTGCCTGGCTTTTCCGGCAGCCGGTTAGGGCTTTGGCGCGCCCGTGCCCGCCGCAGCATTGTCGATCGAATCCATCGCTTGTGGCCGGAGCCGATCTCGGGGCTGATGGAAGCCATGGCGATCGGCGAGAGGTCCTTTGTCGAGCCTACTGAGCGCGTGGACTTCCAGCGCTCGGGGACCTATCACATGCTGGTAGTAGCTGGATTGCACATAGGGATCCTGGCCGGTTCTTTGCTTTGGATTTTGCGCCTGCTCAGCCTTCCCGATGTGGTGGCGAGCGCCTGCGCCATGATGTTGATTTTTGGCTACGCCTTTCTTACCGGAGAAGGCGCTCCCGTCTGGCGCGCGGCGTTGATGTTCGCGGTGTACCTTGCAACCCGGTTGCTCTATCGGAAACGGGCGATGCTGAACGCGCTCGGCGTCGCTGCCTTGTGCCTGCTCCTCGCAGATCCGAATGCACTGTTCACAGCCAGCTTTCAGATGACCGTCCTCTGTGTCGCTCTGATCGCGGGCATTGCCATTCCCTTACTCGACCAGACCATCGAGCCTCATGCGCGCGGTCTACGCCATCTCGACGCTCTTGCCTACGATCGCTCGCTGCCGCCGCGAATTGCGCAATTCCGGCTTGATCTTCGGCTCTTGATCGAACGCCTTAGCCGGTTCATTCCGCGCAGGATTTCGCGCTTAGTGGTTATTGCTTCATTCCGAATCCTGCTAGCAGGCTCGGGTCTCGTCGTGATCTCCGTCACCATGCAACTTGGCCTCGCTCTGCCGATGGCCTACTACTTCCATCGTGCAACCTCGCTTGCGATTCCGGCCAATCTGCTGCTGGTCCCGCTTTTGCAGTTGCTGATGCCGGCGGCAGCGCTCGCCATCGGGATGAGTTACGTTTCTTTTTGGCTGGCGAAAGTTCCAGCGGCACTCGCCGGCTTCGCACTCTCGGCGATCTCTGAAACTGTGCATTGGCTCGGCGGAATGCGCATTGCCGACATCCGCGTTCCCACCCCTGGCGCCGCCGCAATTGTGATATCCGCGTCTACGATTCTGCTCGCAATTATTCTCTTGCGTCGGAGCACGTGGTGGGCAGCGGCGTCGATAGCCCTGCTGATCACAAGCGCCACCTGCGTCTGGAAAATCACACCGCACCCGCAGGCAAGGCCCGCCATCCTCGAAATGACCGCTATTGACGTTGGCCAGGGTGACTCAATCTTCCTCGCATTCCCCAAAGGCGGCACACTACTCATCGATGGCGGCGGCCTCCCATTCTGGATGCACTCGCAAATGGATATTGGCGAGGATGTCGTTTCGCCCTATCTGTGGTCGCGCGGTATCTCGCATCTCGATGCCATCGCGCTCACCCATGCCCACCAGGACCACATGGGCGGCTTGGCGGCGATCATCGCAAATTTTCGCCCGCACGAACTCTGGTTGCCGGAAGGTATCCCGGCCGACGAGATTCGAGATCTGCTTGCCACCGCGGACCGCTACCGCGTGAAGGTGATCTACCACAAAGCCGGCGATGCATTTCTCTATAGTGGCGCTGCTATTCGCGTGCTCGCTCCCGATCCGCAGTTTCCCGTGCGCACGTCGCACCGCAATGACGAATCGCTGGTGATGAAAATTGTTTATGGCAAAACTTCAGCTTTGCTGGAAGCCGACGCGGAAAGGGGAACGGAAAAACTCATCTCGACCGAGCGGCCTGCGGCGGATGTTTTGAAGGTGGCACATCATGGCAGCGCAAGCAGCACTAACGCCGATCTGCTTGCAGCCGTGCAGCCGCGTTTCGCCATCATCTCCGTGGGAACGCGCAACGTGTACCATCATCCACGTACTCAGGTTCTGGAACGTCTTGAGCAGGCTGCGACCGTCACCTATCGCACAGATATTAACGGCGCGACAACTTTCTATCTCGACGGCAATACTGTCATTTTTCAGCCTCCGGATCTTCAATAGCAGATCCCATGGCCGCTTCATCGAACTCTGCCTCTTCAGCATCCTCTTGCTGGGGGAAGCGGCGATAGTCTTCTAGCACCTGGCGTGCCTTTTCCGCGTCCTCTTCGCGGACCAGCACCCCAACCGCACCCACGGGCAACACCTCTGCGTTCTCCGACTCGCCGAATTCGGCGTCGATGCCGGCTGACTCAAGCAATCCGCGCACAACCATCGCCTCGGCTTCCTGCTCCGTTTCAAACACTCGCACTAAGTTTTCATTGGGCTGCGGGTTCGCATTTTCCGCCATGGGCAAAGTCTCCTGAACGACATCTGATTCTAACGCTGCCGGGACATTTGGGAAGTCCACAGAGTACCTCACGTTTTGCAAACTCAAGTAGCTCATGAAAATGTTCAACGCCGGTCACCAAAGGATTGCACCAATGGGTAATTGCGGTCGAGGCCCGGCTTCAGGAGAATGGGCCGCAACGCAGGACGCTTGCATCACATCTAATCGTGGAGCGCCGGGAAACGAGGGTGTCTTGGAGAATGCACAATCAAACGAGGGGCTTCAGGAATCACAAAAAATCCGCCGTCTCCAGGTGATGATCAACATGGTGATGTCGGTCATCAGCCAGGACCCGAACCTCACCGTCGAAGAAGCTTCAGAACTGGTGGCCGGAACCAAACGTGCTGCCCTCGCCATGTTCCCCGACAAAGAACTCGCCTACGACATCATTTACAAACCTCGCCTGCAACGCCTGATGCGGGAGCGATTCCATCTGCAGTAATGGCCAGCAGTTTGTTACCCGGGTTACTTTCGTTTTGATACTGCACTTTTCATTAATTCCTTTGTGCCGGCATATGACATCATTCTGGCGGATCACACCATGAAATTCCCCTACTTTTCATCGCGCAAGAAAATCGAGAGGCTCAGCAGAGAAGACGAAAAGATTTTCGCCGAAGCCCGTGAGCTTGCCCAGCTAAGACTTGAACAGTCCATCGCCGATCTGAGAGTTTGGGTTCCGGCGATGAATGAGATGCGGGATGGGCGCGGATCTCGACCGCTGAAGAAATATACGAACCTATTTTAGTTTTAGGCCACAGGGCCAACGAACCCTGCCTGCGCACCAGCCAATTTGAAAAAAGAACCGACTGGTGGCGAGGGGCAAAATCGCCAACTCAAATCGTGCCTGTTTCGAATGCGTAAGCGCGGTTTTGACCATACCCCATCCCTCAGTCTAGACTCTCATTCCGGCGGTATACCCCATGAAAATGTTCCTTTTAGCTGTCGCGCTCTGCTTTGCAATCGGGCTGCCTGCTGTTGCCGATGACGAAGGCCATCATCACGAAGACCTGAACGAAGTCCAGGTCGGGACGGTGCATTTCCCGTCTTCCTGCGCGGAATCTGTCCAGAAGCCGATCGAACGCGGCGTTGCCATGCTGCACTCGTTCTGGTACGAAGAGGCGGAGAAGCAATTCCAGCAGATCGAGAAGGATGATCCGCAGTGTGCCATCGCGCACTGGGGTGTGGCCATGAGCCTGTGGCACCAACTCTGGAACCGGCCGGAGTTGCCGGTGCTCGAACGCGGCGGCGCCGAATTGAAGGCTGGCCGCGCACTTCACGCCACCCCGCGTGAACATGATTACATCGCAGCCTTAAGCGCTTTCTATGCCCATCCCAAAAGGACATACCAGAAGCGCGTAACCGCGTATTCAAAAGAAATGGCGAAGGTTTCTCAGCGTAATCCTGACGACCACGAAGCGGCTGCATTCTATGCGCTGAGTCTGCTGGCCGCTGAACCTGACCATGACAACGGCAATGCCAACCGAAAGCAGGCTGCTGCGGTGCTTGAAAAGCTCTTCACTGAAGAACCCAATCATCCCGGCGTCGCCCATTATCTGATTCACACCTATGACAAGCCCGACATGGCGCAACAAGGCTTGCCTGCAGCCCGGAAATACGCGCAACTGGCCCCGGCAGCGCCCCACGCTTTACACATGCCCGCGCACATTTTCGCGCGTCTCGGCCTATGGCAGGACGACATAGCTTCCAATGTCGCATCCATCGCGGCCACGCAGAAAGAAGCCGCGATGCACATGGGCGGCGAAGGCCATCAATTCCACGCTATGGATTTCCTGATCTATGCCTACCTGCAAACTGGGCGCGAAGCCGATGCGCAAAAAATCATCGACGAAGTGCGCGCTATGCCGCCAATGAAAGATATGTATGGCATGGGCTTTGATCCCACGAAGTTCGCCATGTCGGCATTTCCGGCATCCTATGCGCTCGAATTGCACCATTGGAGCGAAGCCGCGCAACTGCAACCGGTTGAAGGTGCGTCGGACCTGAATCATGCGGTCACATACACCGCTCGGGCCATCGGCGCAGCTCGCAGCGGTAATGTTGATCAAGTCCGAAAGGAGATTGCGCAACTGGAAGAAATTCAGAAAAAACTGGAGAGCAACAAAAAGAAGGATGAGGGAGAATACGAAGGCGTCTCCCAGGAATTAACCGAGGCGAAGGCGTGGCTCGCCCAAGCCGAGGGACATAGTGACGAAGCCGTGCGCCTGTTGCAGACCATTGCCGGCAAAGAGGAGGGCGAAGCCGAAGCAAGCGAGGGAATCCCCTCGCACGAAATGATTGGTGACATTTTGCTCGAGGCCAAACGTCCGGCTGAAGCATTGACGGAATACCAAGCTTCCCTGAAAAATGATCCCGGGCGTTTCGATTCACTCTATGGCGCAGCGCAAGCCGCATCCGCGGCCGGAAAACCGGAAAAAGCCAAAGACTACTACGCGGAGGTGGTGAAAAATTGTACCGGCTCTACTTCCGAGCGGTCCGAGTTGAAGCAGGCGCGGGAAGAATCGGAGAAGATGGCGAGCGCGTCGGCGCAGTAGCGCGTCATGGGCCGGCGACATTTATTTTTTGCATTTGAAACGTAAATGTAGCGAAGCCTAGCTTGGATTTCATCTGCACCGGGATATGGCGCGCGTCACTTGTAAACCAGACCCACAGTGTTCCTTTGCCTTTCATGGCGCCGGCTATCGGTTCCACTTTCACGCGTAACGTCTCAAACTCACCCGCCGATACTTTTATGTGCTCGCGTCCTTCCACTTCAAACCTGGCGTCTGTCATTCTA
>Ga0157369_10010080_pt1 | contig 10791 bp, 8 predicted proteins | sample C25metaG_FD_113461 | JGI IMG/M metagenome (GOLD analysis project Ga0157369, IMG submission 113461) | Corn rhizosphere microbial communities from Kellogg Biological Station, Michigan, USA - C2-5 metaG | ecosystem: Host-associated > Plants > Roots > Rhizosphere > Soil | place: USA: Michigan...
AGCTTTTTTATAAAATATTTATCCACATGCGATTGGTAATTCATGCTTAAGAACCGGCTTTTGCGAAGAAGTCTTCGGCATATACTGCCGAAGTTTTATATTTAGAAAGTATTTCGAGTTTACTTGCTAATTTTTGATTCAAAAATTTGGATTTCACCTTTTAAACTATTAGGTTTGTGCCCGCAAAAGATAATTTTTATTATCCAACCCACAAGAAAAATCTGGTTTTTACGTTACTACCCTGATCCCGTTCCTAACAAAAATCACTGATTATATTCACTGTGTTTTAAGTAATAAATACGGATAATAAATAGAATATGCCCAAAGTATTTTTACCTCTGTTAATTTTTATTTCGGCCTCCATTATGATTTCTTCCTGTGCTAACTCGAAGAAAGTTGTGTATTTTAATAATGTGCCTGATGCTACTTTTCAAGACACTAAAGTTCCGAGGCAATCCCCGATACAGCCAAATGATATTTTAAGTATTACCATCAGCAGTGCAAATGCTGAAGCATCGCAACCTTTTAATTTACAATCAAACAATGTAAGCCGTGCAACTACTGTTACCGGAAGCAATAATGAGTCCGGTGGTTATTTGGTAAATGCTGATGGAACAATTGATTTACCTATTTTGGGCGCAGTGGCAGCCGCAGGGCTTACAAAGGAAGAATTAAAAACAAAGATTACTGATATTATATTAAGCAAAAAGCTATTGGTAGATCCCATTGTTGATATAAGGTATTTAAACTATGAGGTTACTGTTCTTGGGGAAGTAGCAAGGCCGACTGTAATAACGGTTCCCAATGAAAAAATCTCTTTATTGAAGGCTCTGGGCCTGGCAGGTGACCTTACCATTTATGGAAAGCGCGATAACGTTTTGTTGATCAGGGAAGAAAACGGAGAAAAAATTACGCGGCATATTAATTTGAATTCCAGTGATTTTTTTAATTCTTCATATTATTATTTGAAGCCGAATGATGTTGTCTATGTTCAACCCAATGCAACAAAATCTGCCACAGCAGGCAGGTCTTCCCAGTATTTGCCGATAATTTTTAGTGCATTGTCAGTGGTTGCGATTGTATTGGACAGGGTTTTAAGATATTAAAATATCAGTAATTATAAATAATGCAATTGAAGAAAAATAAAAATATTATTGAGGAAAAAGAGGTCAATTTAGTACAACAATTTCTTACTAAATTACTTCCTTATTGGCCTCTTTTTCTTTTAGCAATTATAACTGGAACTGCTTTAGCCTATGTTTACCTGCGATTCGCTACACCATTATATGAGGCAACTGCCACATTAATCATAAAAGATGAAAAGAAAGGAAATGAAGAATCTAAAATTGTAGAATCACTTGATCAGATTTCGTCGAAGAAAATCGTTGAGAATGAGATAGAAATTATTCAATCGAGAAAATTGATGGAAAATGTGGTTAGGAAATTGGGACTTTATGCCCCCATATATGAGAAAGGTGAGATTCATGATATATTGGCTTATACTAAATCACCGGTTTCTATATTAGCTTTGTACCCGGATTCGTTAGATTATCCTAAAAATATTGAACTTAATTATAGCGACAAGAATCGCCAAGTGACTCTTAATCACAAATATATTTATCCGATAGATAGTCTGCTGAACACACCTTTTGGGAAATTGAAATTTATTCCAAACAAATATTTCGATTCAGATTCAGCACATAAACAATTTTTTTTCTATTTGTCAAAACCCAAAGATATTGCTCCATCTTTTTTAGGTGGGCTGACAGCTCAGGCCGCTAGTAAATTGTCTTCTATTGTAGATTTGAGTTATGTGGATGTTGATCCCTTAAGAGCAGAAAATATCTTGAACCAATTGATTGATTCATACCAACAATCTGCAAATGACGAAAAGGATGCTTTAGCTAAAAATACGCTCTCTTTTGTTAATAATCGACTGGCCCTGGTGGCTCAGGATCTGGATTCAATTGAAAGAAAAATTCAGCAGTTTAAGTCAGGAAATCATGCTGTTGATATTGGGACACAAGGCCAATTATTCCTTGGCAATGTAAGTGCTAATGATCAAAAGCTTGGAGAACTAAATACTCAGCTTGCTGTCCTGGATAAGATAGACGAATTCGTAAAATCGAATAAAGACAGCAAAGCAGGCATTGTTCCTTCTACACTCGGTGTCAACGATCCATTGCTTAGCCAATTAATAGACAAATTGTATAATGCCGAACTTGAATATGACAGGTTAAAGAAATCTGTAGGGGAAAACAATCCGAGTTTGATAGTAATAGAAGACCAAATTAATAAATTAAAGCCTAGTATCTTAAGTAACATCGGTAGTATGCGACAAAGTCTTTTAGCTAGTAAACAAAATATTGTTTCTACTAATGCTGCGTATAATTCCATATTACAGACAGTGCCGCAAAAAGAAAAAGATTTGCTTGAAATAAGCAGAGAACAACAAATAAAAAGTAACCTTTATTCTTTTCTTCTTCAAAAAAAAGAAGAAAGCGAAATTTCCTACGCTTCTTCAGTTTCCAATAGCAGAGTTGTCGATTATGCTCAGGCGGGCAGTGGCCCAGTTAGTCCCAACAGGAAATTAATTTTTGGTTTTTTTATCATACTTTTTACTGGCATTGTTGCGGCTTTTATTTTTATAAAAGAATTTTTGACAGGGAAAGTACTTTACAGGCACGAGATTGAGTCACTTACATCAATTCCAATAATCGGAGAGATTGCATTTGACAAGTCAAAAGATAGAATTGTTATTGAAAAAGGCCGGAGGAGCTTTGTAGCGGAGGAATTTAGAAAGTTGAGAATTTCATTATCTTTTTTGGGAATTGATTCTGCTCATAAAAAGATTTTAATTACCTCAAGCATATCGGGTGAAGGTAAAAGTTTTATTTCAGCAAATTTAGCCGTAAGCCTGGCTTTAACGGGAAAGAAAGTTATTTTGATAGATATGGATCTCAACAATCCTACATTAGATAAAATCTTGGCAATAAACCGCGAAGAAGGTGTTTCTGAATTCTTGCGAGACGAAAGTGATCCGGAAGAAATAATCAAAGGTGTAAAAGAACACGAAAATCTGTTTTTTGTTTCCGCGGGGGCTCGTCTTCCTGGCGACCCCACTGAATTATTGTCTAACGGTAAAGTAAGTGATTTACTTACTTACCTGGAAAATATTTTCGATTTTGTAATTGTGGATACTTCTCCGATAGTATTGGTAACAGATGGATACCTTTTGACGAGTTTATGCGATGCAACGTTGTATGTAATCAGGCATAATTATACCCCAAAAATGCTGATTAAAAGGATTGATGAAAATATTGATATTAATCCTATTAATAATCCAGCCATAATTTTTAATGGCGTTAAGATGCGCGGTTTTTTCAAAAATAATTATGGCTATGGCTATGATTATGTTTACGGGAATAAGGACCTTAAAATATTAGAAAAGAAAGAAGCCGAAAAATATTAATAAACAATTTCCAATGAAAAACTTTCAATCTCAATACATTAAAATGTGACTGAGGCAGGCGAAGCCGTGTACTTTTTAATGAATAACTGATATCAATCCTTTGAATTGCTGCAAATTAATTTTAAAAAAAAAATTATGCAGAAGAATTGGTATATAATCTACACCCGCTCCAGGGCTGAAAACAGAGTTTCAAGATTACTCACAAGAAGGAAAGTTGAAAATTATGTCCCTGTGAACTTAAAGACAATACTTCATTCAAAAAAAACAAAAACCAAAAAAGAACCTTTGTTTAAAAGCTACCTTTTTGCGAATATTTCCGAAGATGAAATACCCTTAATTACTTCATTTCGGGGTGTCGTAAATTTGGTATACTGGAAGCAGAATCCGGTTAAAGTAGCAAATGAAGATATTATACTAATAAAAGAGTTTACAAAAAATTATATAAACATTAAGGTTCAAAAGATAGAAGTGAACATTAATAATTTGGCGAAAATAATTGACGGTTCCCGGCGCTATTTTCATGGAAGCGTGTTAACAATTAAAAACACAATTGCGAAAGTTGACTTTCCGACTATTGGGTTTTGTATATTCGCTGAAATAAAAACTGAAAACATGCCAAGTATTGAGGCAAATACTCATGAAAACTTTACACATTTAAATTCAGTGTATAGTAAACAAACTTTTATTAAGGAAAATTAATTTGAAAATAAACCTCTTTTTTTAAAGAGCATTAATCTTACATGGAATGAACGCGCTTATCCTTTGAAAATCAGCTAATTGCCTTCCAGCTTCAGAATCATTCCAAATTCATAAAATTTAAACAATGAAATCAGCACTAATTACCGGTATAACTGGTCAGGATGGGGCATATCTGGCCGAACTACTTTTGTCCAAAGGGTACCAGGTCCATGGAGTTAAAAGAAGATCATCTTTAATCAACACTTATCGGATAGATCATTTATATGTGGATCCCCATGAAAATCATGCGAACTTTAAATTACATTATGGTGATATGACCGATAGCACTAACCTTATCCGGCTTGTGCAGGAAACGCAGCCTGATGAGATTTATAACCTGGCAGCTATGAGCCACGTAAAAGTAAGTTTTGATAATCCGGAATATACCGCCAATGCTGATGGTATTGGAACTCTCAGGCTTTTGGAAGCGATCCGTATATTACATTTGGAGAAAAAAACAAGGATTTACCAGGCATCTACTTCAGAATTATTTGGCCTTGTTCAGGAAGTGCCTCAAAAGGAAACCACCCCATTTTATCCGCGAAGCCCCTATGGTGTAGCAAAAATGTACGCGTATTGGATTATAGTAAATTATCGTGAAGCCTACAATTTGTTTGCTTGCAACGGTATTTTATTTAACCATGAAAGCCCATTGCGTGGAGAGACTTTTGTTACACGAAAAATAACACGAGCAGTAGCAGCTATAGCGGATGGATTACAAGACACTTTATTTCTGGGAAACTTGAATGCGCAAAGAGATTGGGGGCATGCCAGGGATTATGTAGATGCAATGTGGAGGATTTTACAGCAGGATGAACCAGAAGACTTTGTAATTGCAACAGGGATAACAACTACTGTAAGAGATTTTACGAGAATGGCCTTCTCGGAAGCTGGCATTGATATAGAATTTATTGGAGAAGGCAAAGATGAAAAGGGAATAGTTTCTACGTGTAGAAATGAAAAATATCAATTACCAATTGGTAAAGAAGTCGTTGCAATCGACCCGAATTATTTCAGGCCTACCGAAGTGGATTTATTAATCGGCGACGCAACGAAAGCCAAACAAAAATTGGGATGGTCACCGACTTACACACTTAGCGAAATGATAAAGGAAATGGTAGCTAGTGATTTGGAAAAATATAAGATGAGTCTGGAGAGAAAATATTTTATGTAAATACAGGATTTGTAAATCATACCAAAATATAGTAAAGAATAAGCTAATAAACAATGACGGAAAATTCAAGGGAATTCGACTTGGTAATTGAGCCTGGCCGTTCCGAAAAAAATTATTGGAACGACCTTTGGCGTTTTCGCGAATTATTCATCTTCATGGCTTGGAGGGATATTCTTGTCCGGTATAAGCAAACCGCAATAGGTCTTTCATGGAGTATCATTCGGCCCGTATTGACTATGGTTGTCTTTACAGTTGTATTTGGGCGTATTGCGAAATTACCTTCTGAAGGTGTACCTTATCCCATTCTCGTATATTCGGCGCTGCTTCCGTGGCAATTTTTCTCTACTTCCTTTTCGGACGCGAGTGCTTCCTTAATTGGGAATTCGAATATGCTAACAAAACTATATTTCCCGAGGTTAATCATTCCTGTGAGTACAATAATAGTCAATCTCGTTGATTTTTTTATTTCGTTTATTATACTAATAGTGCTGATGATGTGGTATAATTTTGTTCCCACTTGGACAATTTTATGCATTCCTGTTTTTCTTTTTTTGGCGTTTTTAGCAAGCCTAAGCGTTGGATTATACGTTGCTGCCTTGAACGTAAAATACAGAGATTTTAAATATATCATTCCTTTTGTTGTTCAATTTGGCTTGTATATCTCTCCCGTAGGTTTTAGTAGTAATGTAGTTCCGCAAAAGTGGAAATTGTTGTATTCCCTAAACCCAATGGTTGGGATTATTGATGGGTTCAGGTGGTCAATTTTAGGTGGGAAAAGCCAGATTTATGAGCCAGGATTGTTACTTTCAATCGGAGTAATTAGTTTACTCATGTTTTTAAGTATCAGGTACTTTAGGAAAATGGAAAAAACCTTTGCCGATATAATTTAGTAATTATGCCTATCACAATAAAAGTAGAAAATTTAAGGAAAAGCTATATTATTAAGCATACCGGAGAAGGGTATGTTTCACTTCGGGAGACGATTACAGATAACATCAAAAGATCTTTGCACCGAACAAAAAATATAATCACCACAAATCAGATCGAAAAATCTCCGAGGAAGGAGGAATTCTGGGCTTTAAATGATATAAGTTTTGAAGCTCAACAAGGAGATCGAATAGGTATTATCGGAAGAAATGGGGCAGGAAAATCTACCCTACTTAAACTATTAAGTAGAATTACAGAACCTACTTCCGGCAAAATATCTATCAAAGGCAGGATTGCAAGTTTGTTGGAAGTGGGGACCGGCTTTCATCCTGAATTAACAGGTCGAGAGAATATTTTTTTAAATGGTGCATTGTTAGGTATGAATAGAGCGGAAATTAAAACGAAGTTTGATGAAATTGTTGATTTCGCAGAAGTGGAAAAGTTTTTGGATACGCCAGTCAAACGTTATTCCAGCGGTATGTATGTTAGATTAGCCTTTGCTGTTGCAGCTTATTTGGAATCAGAAATATTAGTAGTTGACGAAGTTTTGGCCGTTGGTGATATTCAATTTCAGAAAAAATGTCTTGGAAAAATGGAAGATGTTTCCAAATCTGAAGGAAGAACTGTTTTATTTGTTAGTCACAATATGGGCACTATTAACCAGCTATGCAACAGGGCTATTTTACTAAAAAGTGGTAGAATAAGTGAGATGGGACAAACGAGTGATATCGTCAGAAAATATATGAAATCAGGGACTCAAAACGGCAAAATCGATAAAGATTCGATTTTTGGTACTCTTGCTCCATTTATTGAATTTCTGGAAGTATCACTTAATGGAATCGGCAGTAACGATATTTATATCTCTCCTTCTTCTGATATTAAAATCACCATCAGAGGAAATTGCAAAAGCGACCTTGAATATTTTAGAAGTGGAATAACTATCCTAAAAGATGGAATAAAACTTTTTTCAATTCATGATAATGAAGAGCCAATCCCTTTAAAAAAAGGAAGTTTTATATCTGAATTCATAGTTCCCAGATATTTACTCAGACCGGGCGACTATACCCTTTCCGTTTTTGGCCATGATAACGGTAATCTTAGAAAGGGGACTGAATGGATTTATGGAAATGAGATTTTAATTTTTTCAATTATGGAAGAATGGGATGCCATAAATGACTCTCATAATGAAGGAATAATAAATCTTATCCAGTCAACTGCATTATGAAAGTAATATTCGTAACGACATACGATGCAGGTGATGTTAGAAATTGGTCAGGAATTCCGTACTATTTGGGGAAAGCCTTTATGGATGCAGGAATTGAGGTGCATTTTATAGGCAATCTGAAATCATTGCCCGATAATTTTCAATTCCGTATAAGAAATTTGGTGTACAATCAGTTGCTAAAAGGAAAATTCGGAAAATATGAAAGATTTTATGAGCCTAAAAATTTGAGGTTTATTGCCAGCCAGGTAAGAAAAAGAATTGAAAAGATTGAAGATGGAATAATATTTAGTCCGGGAACAATACCGATTGCCTATCTGAATACAGATAAAATTATTGCCGTGTGGTCAGACGCTACTTTTGCGGTGATGGAAAATTATTATGAAGAATACAAACATCTAAGCAAACGAACTATACGAAATTGCAACCAGTATGAAAGGAATGCGCTGAAAAGAGTCAGTCTTGCTGTTTACTCTTCGGAATGGGCGGCTAAATCTTCAGTCAAGGATTACAAAATAGCTGCAACTAAGGTAAAGGTAATTCCTTATGGTCCAAATATTCGCTCTAAGAGAACAGTCAATGATATTAAAAAGATTAACCTCGAGAAATCAAAAACGGTTTGTAAGTTATTATTTATCGGACAAAGTTGGGAAAGAAAAGGCGGGGAAGCAGCGCTGAGAGTGACTAAATATTTGAATGAACAAAATATAAAAACTGAATTGACGATTGTCGGATGCATTCCGCCGGAAACAATAGCTTTGCCGGATTATGTTCATGTTTTCGGATTTATCAATAAATATGAAAAGGAAGGAGAAAATCTAATCAATCAGTTATATTCAGAAAATCACTTTTTTATTTTACCGACCATAGCTGAATGCACTCCTGTTGTTTTCTCCGAAGCAAATTCATTCGGGCTGCCTGTTATTACTACAAATACGGGCGGAATAAGTTCAATTATCAAAAATGATGTTAACGGAAAAATGTTTAACATAGAAATTGATGTTTCACTCTGTGCTCGATATATTGCTGGAATCTTTAAAAATTATGAGCAATACGAAAGTTATTCTTTAACCTCCTTCAACGAGTATTTGACTCGGCTTAATTGGGAAATTTCTATCAGGAAATTTATTTCTCATCTTCAATGCCTCCAAAAGACAAATTAAGCAATAGCATATTTATTTAAAAATTACGATTCCTAAATTCCTAGAAATTGTACGGTGTTAAAAATTTGTTCTTATGCAGAATGCATTGATATTTTCCCCTGATTTAGACGGCCACAGACAGGTGTATGTATTTGTAATGTCAAAAATTTTAGAAGAGTTAGGGTTCAATATTATTTTAGCTGCTGATATGGACAGGGAAATATCCAACTCGTTTTATATTGGTCTATTAAAAAATAATCAGAAGATTATAACTATAAATACAAGTCATTATGAAGAAGGCGGGCTTGATATTTCGCTCGCCGAATTTATAGATTTACAGACCAGGCTTGAAGTCGACTTAACAATTTTTCCAGAAGCAGACAATCATATTGCATTATTAATTTCTCAGATTTTTAAGCCAAAAGGCAAACTTAGAGGAAGGGTAGTCGGAATTTTTATGCGTCCATTTTATTTTTATCGCAAAAGCAATCTTTTAATTAAGTTGAGATTCTTAAAGCAATTACCAGCCAGGTGGAACAAGGATACCAATTTATTTTATGAATTTTTTCATAAGCGATTTTCACTGCTTGATGTTTCGCTTTCAATAGATGAAAATTTTGTAAATAATCATCCGAACTTTAAATGGATGCCGGATGTATTTCAAAAATATGCTGAGATGATTTTAAAGCCGGATGAAAAATCATTACAAAGGATATGGATTGAAAAATTAGCGGCATTCAAAGAAAAAAATAGATACAGATTTTCATTTCTCTATTTCGGTACAACACAATATAGGAAAGGATACGATATCTTGTTACAGCTGGCAAAAGAAACTGGAGGTTGCTTTATACATTGCGGTTTAAAGGATGATAGTGTACAATTTTCTTACGACACAAATAGAGATATTTCCATTTTAAGAGATGAAGGAAGATTTTTTGAAACGAACGAATATATTGATGATCCATTGTGCATTGAATATTTTTTTAAATCAGTAAGCCATCTGGTTCTTCCTTATAGGGATTTTCATGGTTCAAGTGGGGTAATGTTACAGGCACTCGAATATGGAATTCCAGTATTAGCTCCTGACAATGGGATTATTGGACACCTCATCAAAAAATATCATTTGGGGGCGACTTACTCTGAATTAATTAACGGCTCCCTGGAAATTGAATTCAACAAGTTCAAACATATAGATCCTAGTATATTCGAAAATGACATTAAAACATATATGACATTTCAATCTGCTGAACGATTAAAAACGATACTTGTCGATTCGTTTACATGTTCAAATAAAAATTTTTCTCAACCTGTACTTGAATAAGTATAATGGGGGCTATCAGGCATATTTTACCTTATTTAATTTTACTTTTTTTTATCATAAAAGGAAACAAGCAATTTTTCTTCTTTTTAGCTGTTCCTTTTTTGATTTTTATGAGTAATTCTATTTTTTTTGAAAATGTAAAGCCATTCCAAATGCCCGGCAGTTTGCAAAACATTTTGATATTCATTTGGCTTTTCTTATTATGGCTTCTTTCAAAAATCGTTACAAAGCAAAAGGTCGAGAATCATCCATATTATAACAAATTAAATGCTACAGATCTTTGCATTGTTGCCTTACTCATAATCTCTACTGTCGGATTGATTAGGACGGTTACCAGTCATTATCCTTTAATCCAAGGGGTAATCCAGGAGTTTTTCCTTGAAACTTCCTTATTATTTGCCTACTTTATAATCAAAGACTGGTTTTCTTCCAGCAAAACTGACATTATTGTAGAATTTTTATATGCCATTGTTTTAGTAAACAGTTTATCTGCTCTGCTTTTTCTGCTTCATCAGGGATTTCATTTTAATATATACACGACAGAAGAATATTTGTCTGAATCCTTTGATGGGCAGGAAATTACGCGAAGTTTCTGGTTTATGCCCCAATTTCTATTCTTCTCTGTTGCCTTCCTTCTAGTGTTTAAGAGAAAATATCCATTCTCTATGCCACTCTTAATAATTAATTTATCCGCGATTATAATCACTTACACGATATCTGCAATAATAATTACTGCGCTTATTATTACTCTTTATTTTTTATTAATAGGATTAAAAGATGGCAGATTGGGATCGA
>Ga0157369_10010081_pt1 | contig 10790 bp, 7 predicted proteins | sample C25metaG_FD_113461 | JGI IMG/M metagenome (GOLD analysis project Ga0157369, IMG submission 113461) | Corn rhizosphere microbial communities from Kellogg Biological Station, Michigan, USA - C2-5 metaG | ecosystem: Host-associated > Plants > Roots > Rhizosphere > Soil | place: USA: Michigan...
CGCTGCGGGAACTTATCGATATTGCGCTGGTGGATGGTCAGCCGGCGTTCATTTTCGTGAATAATCGGCTGGAGGGGAACTCGCCAGCGACCATCGTGGCGATTACGGAATGATTGCTATACTTGAGTTTTCCTGCCATCGGGCCCGTAGCTCAGTTGGTTAGAGCGCTACCTTGACACGGTAGAGGTCTGCAGTTCGAGTCTGCACGGGCCCACCATTCAAATTCAATTCGCGGTTCTACGCATCAAATGGGGTAGCTGGATCTGACTGACCTCAGGAGTGTTGAGACGCAGGATTGCAACTGCGTGTCCGCCAGCTCCGCCGGGCCGCGCAACGACCAACTGCGCCGCGCAATTTGTCTGAAATGCCGGGTCAATGAGGGCCGTTCTCACAAATTCACTGACTCCGCCCGAGAAGTCCCGCGCGTTCTGCGCGGCGGTGATCTGGAGACGGCTGAATCCGCGACTCGGACCACCCTGCTTTCCGCTGGCCTCGCGGCCTTCCTTCAGGCGCTTGTCCAAAGCCTGCGAAAATCCCCACCAGATCTTCTGCATTGCCGGGGAAGTCTTCCAGGCACTGTGCGCGGCGGAGATTTGGGCTCTCTTGTTTTCGATATCCTGCTCTTCCTCCGCTTCAAGCTCGCCCAGGCGGTGGAGCCTGCGATTCTTTTCCCGCTGGTCCAGACTCGAGCTCTGGATTCGATTGGCGAGCGCAGCATATTTGGCTTCGAATGCCGGGTACCAGCTCGAGGAGTTGTGCTGTTGCAACACAGGTCGTTCCCAGCTCTGCTGATACTCCGCCTGCTTCCGCGGGTCCTCAAACTTGATTTGGGCGTCGGCGTGTCGCAGATCTCGTTGCGGTTTGTCGCCGGCGAAGTTCAACCTCCGCGGCGCCGAGCCGTCAGGTCGCACTCTGGGGAGGAGCGCCCGCCGGATCCAATCCAGGGTGACGCCTTCGCAATATCCGGCGCCGACCTGATTCATCACAGTCCGGTTCGCGTGCTTTTTGATGTTGTCTCCCTGTGAGTAGCGTGCCGCGTCGTTGGTCCTGCCTCCCATGCTGACCAGCGCATTGTGAACGTCGGCAACGGTTCTAATCTGCGGAGTGGGATGCACTGCGCAAGAAGCCTAACATTTTTGACCCAATACGGTTCGGTTCACGAGTGCATTTTTGCCACGCCTGAAAACACGACTCGACTTTCCTCCATCACTTGACCAGGCTTGCGGCGACATGCCGCGCTTGCTCTGATGCGGGGGCGTAAAGCCCGGGTCGGGACCGGCAAAATCGATTCCCGGTGTGTCTCTCAAAGATGACGCTGGTATTCTTACAAGACAGGCATGCGCAGAGGCGTTCAGGCGTTCGTATTGCCGGCGCTCTTGTCCGCAATCTGTTTCGGGCAGGGGGGCCGGTCCGAGTTATTCGGCATCGTCCAGGATCCTTCGGCTCTCGCGGTAAAAGGCGCGAAGGTCTCTGTCGAGGAGATCCGTACCGGCGCGACCTTCGACACCATGAGCGATGAACGAGGCGAATACCACATCCTCGGCCTGCCGCCGGGGCAATATGTTCTGAAGGTGGAGCGGGCGGGCTTCAGAAGGTATAACCGGCGCGGAATTGTTTTTCGATTAGCCGACCAGATCCGGTTGAACGTTCAGCTTCAGATCGGGCAGCCGGCGCAGTCCGTCGATGTGGTCGGGCAGGCTCCTTTGCTTCAGACGGCGAACGGGGCGGTGGGCTACAACGTGGCGCAAACGAAAATTGAAACCCTGCCACTGGATGGGCGCAACTTTATCCCGCTGGTCGCTCTTGCGCCGGGAGTCGCTTTGCCAGGAGGCGGATCGCTGCTGCCGCGCATTAATGGCAGCCGGCCACGAACGAATGAGTACCTTTATGACGGTATTTCGGTGCTGCAACCGGAGCCCGGACAGGTCCCGTACTACCCAATCATCGACGCCATCGAAGAGTTCAAGCTCAACGTGAACGCATACTCACCGGAATACGGCCGCTCCAACGGCGGTACCGTGATGGTGATTGGAAAATCAGGTTCCAACGACTTCCACGGGACGCTCTGGGAATTCATTCGCAACGAAGACCTGAACGCGCGCAATTATTTCGCGCAGCCTGGTCCCAAACCGGAATTTCGCAGGAACCAGTATGGCCTCACACTGGGCGGGCCGATACGCAGGAACAAAACATTCTTTTTCGTCGACTGGCAGGGCACACGATTATTGACCGGCACAACGCGTTTCAGTACTGTGCCGACAACTGCGCAGCGGGGCGGCGCTTTCACGACGACAATTTACGATCCCGCCACAAACCCTCGGACACCGTTTGCGAACAACACCATTCCGGTCAGCCGCTTCGATTCCGTTGCTACGCAGGCGCTGCAGCACTATCCTCTGCCCAACCGCGGGGGGGCTGGGAACAATTTCGTGCGAACGGCCGTCGAACCCGACAGCCAGGATCAGTTCGACACGCGAGCCGATCACCTGTTCAGCCCGAAGCATCGTGTTTTCGGGCGTTACACATTCTCGAGAGATGATGATAATCCAGTTACGCCGCTGCCTGAAGGGAGCGGGAGCCTCACAACGGGCGTTATCGGCCACGCGATTACGCGAGGCGACGCAATCGCGTCCGAATACGACTTGACGTTGTCCCCGACTCTGCTGAATCAGACGCGCTTCGGGTACAGCCGTCGTGATGTGAATCAATCCTCTCTGCAGAACGGAAACATCAGCATCCCCGGCGTGCCGATAAACTCGTTCGGATCGACCCTGCCGATCTTCACGGTGACCGGGCTGCAGCAGATCGGGCCAACCGCCGCGGCCAACTCGAAATTTACGAGCTCCGTCGCGGACTATCTGGATACGATGTCCTGGATTCACGGACGCCACACAATCAAGTTCGGCGCCGACATTCGGCGCGAGGCGATCGACATCGTCAACCCGCCGAACCCAACAGGCGCGTATGCCTTTACAACGACCGGCACAGACTCAGCTACCGGAACTGGCGGAAACGCGCTGGCCTCCCTGTTTTTGGGCCAGGTGAACGCGTTTAGTATCGATATCCAGCGAAATCCGATTCAGGAACGCGCGAACATCGCCGAATTCTTTGTGGGAGATGAATGGAGAGTCTCCGACCGGCTAACTCTCAACCTCGGGACCCGTTACACGCTGAACTTCCCATCCACCGAACTCCATAACCAGACCGCGGTCTTCAATCTGAACACGCAGTTGCTCGAGTTCCCGCATACGGCGCGAGATCTGGAGTGCTGCGATTTCGGTCCGCGAGTGGGCCTGGCATATCGAATCGGAGACTCCTGGGTGATCCGGTCCGGGTACGGAATGGTGTACTTCGAGCAGACCGGCATCACGACGCCGTTTACAACGCCGCAATTCCCGTTTGTGCAAACCGTCGGTCAGCAGTCGCAGGACAATATCAATCCCGCATTCCTGCTTGCGAACGGACCAACTGCGCAAGTGAGCGCGCCGAATCCGAATTCCGGTCTGGGACAGGGTGTTTTCGGCGTACAACGCGATGCCGGCTCCGGCTATTCCCAGCAATGGAACCTGGCGGTTCAAAAGACTATTGGACAGAATCTCAATTTCGAGATCGGATATCTCGGCTCGAAGAATACTCATCTGGGATTGCCCGAATCCAACCTGAACCAGTTGCCTGCCGCCGATCTCGCTCTTGGCCAGGCGTTGCTGCAGAAAGTACCCAATCCTTACTACGGACAGATTCCGGCGTCTTCATCGCTGGGCCAGCCGACGATTGCTTATCAGCAGCTTCTGCGCGCTTACCCTCGCTTTACAAACGTTGCCATGTATCGGGACAATGTGGCCGATTCCGAGTATGAAGCACTGCAGTTGAAGCTCGAAAAGCGGATGTCGCACGGCCTTACGTTCACGTTCGCGTATACGCTTTCCAAACTCATCGATGACGCCTCCACTTATTTCTCGCAGACTATCTTCACCGGTCCGACCCTGACCACCATCGGCGCAGCAGACGCTTTCAATCGGAAGCTGGAACGGGACGTGTCGAGTGGCGACATTCCTCAGGTGTTTACAGGCGGGTGGGTGTATCAGGTACCGCGCTGGAAGAAAATCTCTGGCTGGGAGATCGGGGGACTGGTTCGCGTCCAGGCTGGGGATGCGGTTCCGATTTCGCAGGCAACGAATTTCAATTCCGCATTCGGCTACGCGGTACAGCGGCCGAATCGAATCAGCGATCCAAACAGGTTTGCGAACCGCAGCGCGTCGGAGTGGTTCGATGTGGGCGCGTTCACTACGGCGCCCCAGTTTACGATCGGCAACAGCTCGCGTAATCCGATCCGCGGGCCGGGCTTGCAGGACGCCGATTTAATGATCGGCAAGACGTTCCGGATTACGGAGCGCGTCAGCGTCGAATTTCGCGCGGAGGTGTTCAACGTCAGCAACACACCGCCGTTGAACGATCCCAATGCGTCCTTCGGCAGTCCGGCGTTTGGGACGATCACGACAGCCGGTAACCCGAGGGATTTCGAGTTCGCGGGCAAGATCCACTTTTGATGGGCGCGCGGCCGATGAAGTGAGGCATCGGGCCGCGCGGATTACTTCAGCTTTCGCAGAGAGATAGCCGCGGGAGCGAGGCCCTTACGCGGTGTCCCCGAAATACAGGTTTGGCGCTTTTGAACCCGGAGTTGCACCCTTGTAACTGTTGAATTGGTCGAACGACAGGTCCCATTGTTCGATTCTCGAAATTTTCGGCATTGGATTGGGCGCCATTGACTCATCGACTTCACCGACGAGAACTCCATTTCCGCCGGGTCCGGCGAATTGCCTGGCAATCATATCCAGGGCCTGCTTCGCGGCCACAGTGTCCCCGTAAAAATGGTACTTTGCAAATTCCGTCAGATTCGGATTCGGCACCCAAATGCCGTTCACCAGATACTTTACTTCCTGAACGAAACCCACGACGCCGCACATGCGCGCCGGACCCAGGTGGATGCGGCGCACGCGCGCGCCGCCCAGGAAGTTCTTCAGCTTGACGTCGCGCACGCCCCGCTCCTTGCATTGATCCTGGGGCATAGCGAACTGCTGTTCCACAAAATCCTGGGTGTAGACGGCCTTCTTCACCTTCACCGCATAAACAAAGGAATCCGAGGCCAGGAAAATCCCGGAGGGCTGCGGCACGCCGGAAATCGCGCACTTCGCAAGCAGCAGCGGGGTTTTCATTTTTGACTCCCGGTACTGCTTAAAGCCCCACCGGGAAAGGTTTCTTACCGTTTCGGTTTTCGGCAGCGGATTCAACTCGTAGATATTGCGATCTTCGATCAGCGGGAAACCGACCGGTATTGAGACATCAGTCGCGACGCTTAGAACTGTATACAGGCAGTTATCGCCGCTGGCGCCGCGAGCGTAGGTTTTGCCGGCGACCACAGGGTCGCTGAACGGGTGCCAGGGAGCATTCATGTTCAGCAGCCCGAGGTCGGCGCGGCTCAGAGCGCCATTGTGCTTGATGACGGTGGCGAACTCTCGCGTTTCACCGCGATATGCGATCGCGACCCTCGCCAGGCCACCCTGTTTGGCTGCCTCGATACGATCGGTGAAAAACTCTTTGTTCGCCAGCCGCTCCTCTTTTGGGCCAACCATGAATGCGTGTTGGGTCGGCATTTCGCGGAATCCCACGTTCAGCAACTTAGTGAGCATGTCCCGGTAATACGCAGGGCGCTTAGCCAGATCCGGCGGTTCGGGAAGCAGAGCAGTGAAACCAGTAGCCACTTTCCTGCCCTCCGCTCGCATCTCCGCCGCGGTCTTCGTGGCGATGTCGGCAGGAAACTTGTGAGCAAAGACGGCCGCCAGCACTTCTTTCAGCCGGTTCTCGTCGCGCCCTTTGGCTCCGATCTCCTTCCAAAAATAGGCAAACCACCAGCCAAACCCGAACTCCTTTTTGTTGTCGTATATTGCTGATGCGCCGTACGCCTTGCTCATCAGGTCTCCCGTAATCCAGCCGTTCACAGGGCCTTTTGCGGGACCTGTCGGGCCGGTACCCATTTTGGGGGCAGGAGGAGTTGCCATTCCCAGTAGCTCCTTTCAAGCAGAGTCGGTTCGGATCCTGAGGTCGCGTGTTCAACACAAATTTCGACGCGCCCGGCTGATCCTCTCGCCAGGTATGCAGCTTCGCCCGCGCACTTTCGAGATCCGATCGCCGCGCGGAATATAACTGTAGAAAGCTCTAACATCATACATCCGCCGGGGCGCGAATGCGCCGCGCTGAAACGAAATATTATTGGCCGTTGCCCGCGACTCCGGTATGATTCGGTCGCATTACGCTTGCCCGATTTAGAGAAAGACCGCGCTTTTAATTTGAATTCGTGATACGTATCGCTTCCGGTCCTCCAGATGGAGGGAAGTGGATTCGGATGCCGTTCGCCGCGCGCTCCCAGTTCACTGCCGAATTTGAGCCGAGCGCTGTCACTTTGCTGTCGGTCGAAACATGAATATTCTGGAGAAGCCAGTCTCCGCGCCGCGGCTCCGGAAAGATCGCGTAAACGTCGCCGGCCTTTGACGTGAAGAAAGCCTCGATCACTGCCTGTCCCGGCTTCTTGCGATCCACAAAATCGGTAATGTCGTATGGGGTCATGAACTCCTTATTCGTTTCAAGGCGGGGAATCTCTCCGCTGCTGAACTGGCGCGTCCTGCGCCAGGGCTTTGTGCCATAGATCGCATCGCCGTTGGTCTTGAGCCATGCGCCAATTTGAAGCAGTCGTTCCTCCATGATGACGGGAATCCGCCCATCCGCCGTCGGTCCGATATCCAGGAGCAGATTGCCGCCGCGACTCACAAGATCCACGAGCATCAGGACAAGCTCGCGCGACGAGTGATAGTCCTCGATATGTTCGTTGCGGTTGTAGCCATAGGACATGCCCATGCCGCGGCTCTCTTCCCACGGATGATTACCGGCAGCCATACCGGCTGTGTATTCGGTGGTGAAGTAGCCGCCGTGTTTATGGCGCGTATCTTTGCCCCACCTGTCATTGACAACAACTTCGTCTTTGACCGGCGAATCGTTGAAGAGCCATGTCAGCAGCTCAGGCGTCCGCCATTCGGCGCTCGTCAGTTCCCATTCGCCGTCGCCAAAGATAATCGACGGCTTGTAGCGTACAACCGCATCCTTGAACTGCGGGTGCATATGCTGCATGACGTAAGTCGGTTTATCGGTGAGCCAGAGCGGGTTGTACCACTCATAGAGTGAATAATAAAATCCCATTTTGAGACCCTTACGGCGAACTGCAGCCGTAAGGTCCCCCAAAAGGTCCCGGTGCGGCCCGGCCGATTCGGCATTCCACGGCCGGCCCCAATCGCGATCGGCCTCCGCGCTCGGCCAAAGAGCAAATCCGTCGTGGTGTTTTGAAGTGAGCACAACGTATCTGGCCCCGGATTTCTGAAGCGTGTCCGCCCATCGATCAGGATCGAAGAACTCAGCCTTGAACATCGGCGCGAATTGCGCGTAAGAAAAATTCGGACCGTAAGTGCGGTTGTGGAATTCGACGGTGGCAGGTTTGCCTGATTTGAGAGAATTCCAATACCATTCTGCGTAGGGCGTTTGTCCTTTGGCGTGCGGCGGAGCGAAAGATGGTACCGAATAGACGCCCCAATGAATAAAAATCCCGAAGCGCGCTTCCTGATACCAGGAGGGAGTGGGCCGGCTATCGAGTGATTGCCAGTCAGGCTGGTACCGGGTTTGTGCGGCGGCAAGGCAGGTGAATGCCACGAAGCAGGAGACGGCTCTCATGACGGAACAGTGTATCGGCTTGCCGGCAGGCGCACGCGCTGGAGAGAGCAGCGGAAGCGAATACCGGCGCGCAGGCGATATAGCCAACCGCCGGGCGTTGCAGACTGCCGGTTCCCGCTCAGCTGAAAGCGCTCAACACAGCCCGCGATTTCATTTGTGTAAGGTTGCTGTAAGTCGATCCGCAGTGAACGCATAACTGCTGTCCCGCTACGGTTACTTCAGCATTTTCCGGATAATACAGCCGAGGCGCGCGCGTTCGAGCGGCCGCGATTCGATGATGTAATCCACACTGAACTGCATCAGTATCCGCGGAACCACACGCCTCTACTTTCGATCGCACTATCTTCTTCGAACTGGCTAATTACTCGCGCGTGGCCGGATCCGAAGAATTCGTATCCGGAGATCTGCGCTTCGAGAGATATGCTGTGCTGGTAGCGAGTCGCGCCTGCAGAGCTACGCGGACCAGACAGCCCGGGACTGGAATGAGCCGCCGGACCAGGCTCTCGCTGAATTGGGGGCAGGGACGTGAGTAGCATCGATTGGACTCGGGTCCAGGGAGGCGTCCGCGAGCGCGAGCTAACGCCCATCTGTGATGTTTATAGCATAAGTTTAGCTTGTTACCTCGCCGGGGTTCGCGATAGGATTAGTCCAGCGATAGTGCTTGTGAGTACTAGTAAGCACATTTACGAGACCCCACTGCACAGTACCTTCTTCTAACCGCCTGTGTTTTCCTCGTTAGTAGTGATAATTCTCACGTCTTTTATCCCCGAAAGCGCCGATGCACACAGAACGTGATTGATTTAGGAGGTCCAGACCTTATATGGTCAGAACTGGGGATACCCCGCCTCACCGGGGACCTCAGGAGGAAAACATTGCAATTGTGGAGTAAAGGGTTAGTTGCCATTGCGGGGGTGGCAGCGATCTCAGCGTTTTGCGTCAGTAGTGCTTCTGCCGCACCGATTACTGGAACCGTGAACCTCAGTGGCTCAGTCGCCGTTGGGGGAACTTTCATAGACTTTCAACCGCCCGCGGGACCTCCGGATGGCGCTTTTACAGTAAGTAACAGCGGCAACTCGGGTTCTTTCTCGGGTCTCAACAACACGGCGGGAACCATCATGGATCTGAGTTCGACCACGCCTGGTTCCTCGATCCCGGGCTTCATTACCTTCGCGGCGGCTCCGAACATCAGACTCGATCTCACGTCTGTGGATCCGGGGTCGTTTACGTCAACGGATTGCTTCGCGGCGCCTGCAGCAGGCCAAACCTGCACACCTGGCGCTCCGTTCCCGCAGCCGAATCCGTTTAATCTTTCGAACGGGTCGGCGAGTCTGTCCGTCGCGTCGATCACATTTCACGGCGATGTCGTGAATACGGTGACCGGCGAGAAGAGCAGCTTCATCGGCGTATTTTCGTCTCAATTTACCGTTCCTTATCAGATGCTGCTGTCGGAGATCACGGCAGGGCGGGCGATTTCTACGTCGTATTCAGCGTCGATCACCGCCTCCCCGAGTCCATCAGTTCCCGAACCAGCAACCATGATCCTGCTGGGATCGGGCCTGATCGGCGTTTTCGTGATTGGCCGGAAACGGGCTCGGTAAGTACTGAAGCAGATTTTCTCCTGGGCCGGACGGGCGAGTAGCTCGTCCGGCCTTTTATTTTTTTGTTTCCGCAGATCAGCAACGCGCCGCCGGCGCAGCGACCGTCCATACGGTAGCGGAGCGTATTTTGGAAGGCCCGCAACCAGCGCTGCTCCTCGCGCGCCCGCGATCAATTCTGAATCTTCTCTAAATTCGGCCGGGAAGGCGATAAAGCCGAATCCACCTCCAGAAAGGCGCGGTTGCACTCGTCACGGTGAGATTGCCCGCGCGGCACGCGTTCCATTCCGGCGGGCCACTTCCTATTTGGCGCTCATCGACAATAGATACTATCGTTTGCTCCATGCGGCACATCCTGTTTCTGGCGGAGGGCGCTACCATGGCCCATTTCGTCCGCCCGCTTGCTCTTGCGCGATCGCTTTCGCCTGCTGAGTACAAGATTTCGTTTTACGCGCCAGCCGATTATGCGTCCCACCTGGGATCTCCGGATTTCGCAACGGGCGTGTTGAAGACGATGCCGCGGGAGCGGTTCCTTGCGAACCTTGCGAAAGGCGCGCCCATGTATCCGCCTCAAGTGCTGAGAGAGTATGTGGCGGAAGATCGCGACATCATTCGCCGCGTCCGCCCCGATCTGGTCGTGGGTGACCTGCGGCTCTCACTGCCCATCAGCGGGCGGCTGGAAAACGTTGGCGTCGCGATGCTGATGAACGCCTATTGGAGCCCCCGGGCCAATCCGCCCAGGATTCTGCCGGAGATCCCATTAGCTCGCCTGGTTCCGCCACGTATCCTGTCACCCCTGTACCAGCTGGCTGCCCCGCTGGTGAGTGCACTCCATGTTGGGCAGATGAACAAGGTGCGGCGGGAGTTCGGCCTGGGCCCCCTGCCGCTCGAGTTCGGTTATATGTACATGGATGGGGACTACGTGCTCCATCCCGACGTACCCGAATACGTCCCGATTGCCGATCGCCCGGCCAATCATTGCTTTATCGGTCCCTGCGACTGGACGCCCGACGCGCCGAAACCCGCGTGGTGGGACAGCATGCGCGCGGATCCGCGCCCGAAAGTTTTGGTTGCGCTCGGCAGCTCGGGTCCGGTCCGCGTATTGCCTCATGTCTTGTCCGCCCTGTCCGGTTTGAACGTGGCCCCGGTTGTCGCTACGTCAGGGCGCGCCGTCCCGGAGGTCGCTCGGGGTTATGTGTCCCAACTGCTACCGCTGGCGGAAACAATGGCTGAAGCAACGCTGGTGATCTGCCATGGCGGCAGCCCGCTGGTCTACCCGGCTCTTGCGGCCGGAGTCCCTGTTCTCGGCATCCCGAGCAACGCCGATCAACACCTGTCCGCCGCGCTTTTGATAAAGAGCGGAGCCGGACTCGGCGTACGCTCCGAAGAGGCCTCTCCGCGGCGGCTGAGAGTCGCGGCGGA
>Ga0157369_10010082_pt1 | contig 10790 bp, 9 predicted proteins | sample C25metaG_FD_113461 | JGI IMG/M metagenome (GOLD analysis project Ga0157369, IMG submission 113461) | Corn rhizosphere microbial communities from Kellogg Biological Station, Michigan, USA - C2-5 metaG | ecosystem: Host-associated > Plants > Roots > Rhizosphere > Soil | place: USA: Michigan...
CCTTGTCGGCATTGGTGATGAAGCGCTTGGAGCCCGAGAGGCGGTACGCCTCGCCGTCGCGCACCGCCTTGGTCTGCACCGAGGCGCTGTCGGACCCGGCGCCCGGCTCGGTGAGGGCGAAGCTGGTGATCACCTCGCCGCTCGCGATCCGCGGCAGCCACGCGCGTTTCTGCTCGTCCGAGCCCGCCATCACCAGCCCCTGGCTGCCGATCCCCACGTTCGTGCCGAACACCGACCGGAAGGCCGGCGTCGTGCCGCCCAGCTCGAGCGCGACCCGCACCTCCTCGGTCATCGTCAGGCCGAGCCCGCCGAACTCCTCGGGGATGGAGAGGCCGAACAGCCCCATCTCCCGCATCTCGGCGACCACGTCCGTGGGCACCTCGTCGTCCCGCTCGACCCGCTCCTCGAGCGGACGAAGCCGCTCGCGCACGTAGCGGCGGACGGTGGCAAGGAGGAGGTCGAAGGAGTCTGGGTCGAGGGGCATTGCGTCAGCTCCCCCCTCCCTGGAAGGGAGGGGCCGGGGGTGGGTAGGCGAGCGAAGCGAGACTTCCACGGAGTCGGAGTTTAGCCCGCCTGCGGCGGACCCACCCCTAACCCCTCCCTTGCAGGGAGGGGAAGACTAGTATCCCCGCATCCGCGCCAGCTTGTCGGCATGATAGGCGGCGTCGCCGAACAGCTCGTTCAGCACCCGGTCGCGCTTCATGTAGAGGCCGATATCGTATTCGTCGGTCATGCCGATGCCGCCGTGCATCTGCACCCCCTCCTGCACCGCCAGCGTCGCGGCGCGGCCGGCCTTCGCCTTGGCCACCGAGACCATCGCTTCCGCGTCCGCCGCGTCCTCGTCGAGCAGCTGCTGCGCCTTCACGGTCGCGGCGCGCGCGATTTCGAGCTCGGAATAGAGATGCGCCGACCGATGTTGGAGCGCCTGGAACTCGCCGATGAGGCGCCCGAACTGCTTGCGCTGTTTCAGGTACTCGACCGTCATGCCCATCGCCGCCGAGCCGAGCCCGACCATCTCCGCAGCGGCGCCCGCGCGCCCGGCGTTGAGCACCCGCGCCAGCACCGCCTCGCCGCCGCCGACCTCGCCGATCACCGCATCGGCATCGACCTCGACGCCCTCGAACCGCATCCGCGCGCCGATGCTGGAATCGACCAGCCGGACGCCCTCCGTCTCGAGCCCCTTCGCCGCCTTCTCGACCGCGAACAGGGTGACGCCCTCCTCGGCGCGCGCCGCGACGACGATCAGGTCGGCCGAGGCGCCCTGCACCACGAACTGCTTGGCGCCTGTCAGGCGGAAGCCGTTCCCCGCCCGCTCGGCGCGCATCTCGATGTCCTCCGGCCGGTGCTTGCGCCCCTCGTCGAGAGCGAGCGCCGCCACCGTCTCGCCGGCGAGGATGCCGGGAAACCAGCGCCCCGCGTGCGGCGTGCCCTTCAGCGCCTCGACCATCGCGACGGCGGTGACCAGGAACGGCGAGGGGGTCAAATTGCGCCCGATCTCCTCGAGCACGATCCCTGCCTCGACATGGCCGAGGCCGAGGCCGCCGTCCGCCTCCGGGATCAGGATGCCCGTAAAGCCCAGCTCCGCGAACTGCTTCCACAGCCCGTGCCCGAACCCGTCCTTGCAGCCGATGTCGCGCCAGTGCCGCAGCTGCGTCGCGATCGCGCCCTCGGCGGCCATGAACTCCCGCGCCGTGTCGCGGAGCATTGTCTGGTCTTCGGTGAGGTAGAGAGGCATTTCATTCTCCGTGCGAAGCTGGATTGCTTCGCTGTCGCTCGCAATGACGGCTCCCACCCCTCGTCATTGCGAGGAGCGAAGCGACGAAGCAATCCAGTCACGCCCCCGGCAGGTCCAGGATCCGCTTCGCGACGATGCCGAGCTGGATCTCGCTCGTCCCGCCCTCGATCGAATTGGCCTTGGTCCTCAGCCACTCGCGCGCCGCTTTGCCCTTGCGCGAGCGCTCGCTCTCCCATTCGAGCGAGTCCGAGCCGCCCGCCGCCATCACCAGCTCGTGCCGCCGCTTGTTCAATTCGGTCCCGGCATATTTCATCATCGAGGGCTGCGCCGGATGCGCCATCCCCGCCTTCAGCTCGTCCATGAACCGCTCCGACATCGCGCGGAACGCCATCGCGTCGACGTCGAACAGGGCCATCTCGGCACGCAGGACCGGGTCGTCGGCGAGCATCTCCGCGAACGCCTTGCCCAGGCTTTCCGACTGGCCGCCGAGGCCCATGCCGCTGATCATCTCGCGCTCGTGGCCGAGCAGGTACTTTGCGACGTCCCAGCCCTTGTTGACCTCGCCGACCACCTGGTCCTTCGGCACCTTCACATCGTCGAAGAAGGTCTCGCAGAAGGGCGAATAGCCGGAGATGAGCAGGATCGGCCTCGTCGAGACGCCCGGCGTCTTCATGTCGAACAGAAGGAAGCTGATCCCCTTGTGCTTGGGCGCCTGGAAGTCGGTGCGCACCAGGCAGAAGATCCAGTCCGCCTTGTCGGCATAGGAGGTCCACACCTTCTGGCCGTTGACGAGCCAATGGTCGCCCATGTCCTCGCACTTGGTCTGGAGCGCGGCGAGGTCCGAGCCGGCGTTGGGCTCCGAATAGCCCTGGCACCAGCGAATCTCACCGCGGGCGATTTCGGGGAGGAAACGCTTCTTCTGCTCCTCGCTCCCATATTTCAGCAGCGCCGGCCCGAGCATCGAGATGCCGAAGCTGTACAGCGGGTTGCGGGCGCCGATCCGCGCCATCTCCTGCTTGAGCACCTTGGCCTCGGCCGGCGACAGCCCGCCGCCGCCATAGTCCTTCGGCCAGTCGGGCACGGTCCAGCCGCGCTCCGCCATCCGCTCCATCCAGAGCTTCTGCGCGTCGTTCTTGAAGACGGGATTGCGCCCGCCCCAGCACATGTCGCTCTCGCCGAGCACCGGCTCGCGCATCTCGGCCGGGCAGTTCGCCTCCAGCCAGGCGCGGGTTTCGGTGCGGAACGTCTCCAGGTCGGCCATCGGAAAAGCCCTCTCCCTTACGTAAACGTCAATGGAGCCGCGGCGCGGCGCCGTCAACCGGCCGCCGCTTTACTCCAGCCGGCGCGCCGCTACTCTTGCGCCGGCGACGGAAGGGGCCCCCGCATGTTCAGGTCGATCGGCTACAATCTCGCCAGGCTGGCGCGTTTCTCGGGCCGCGAAAGCCGCGCACTCTTCTGGCCCTACGCACTCACGGTGCTCGTTCTCGGCATGGTCGCCGGCATGCTGCTGTTCGTCCCCCTCGTGATGGACATGGTGACCCGCATGGCGGCCTATGTGCAGACGCATCCGGAGGGGCTTCCGAAGCCCGCGCCGGGGCAGGTCCCCACCTTTCCGCCCGAGCTGATGCCCGACTTCGGCGCGATGATGGTGCCGATGGCGGTCGTGAACCTCGTCACCCTGCTCCTCTACGCCGCCGCGACGGTGCGCCGGCTGCACGACCGCGACCGCAGCGGCTGGTGGGCGGCGCTGCCGCTTCCCTTCCAGCTCGTCGGCACGCTTATCGCGCCCCGGGCCATGTCCGCGATGATGCACCCGAACGCCGGGCCGTCCCCGGCGACCATGCTGAGCGGCCTCAACAGCCTCGCTTACTGGGGCGTCTTCATCTTCCTCATCGTGCTCCTCGCCGGCGAATCGACGCCGGGGCCGAACCGCTACGGCGACCCGGTCGCCTGAGCGCCCTCGCGCCGCAGCTCGAGCGTACCGTCGTCGATGCGGCCGAAGCCGAGCGCGACGAGGTCCTTCAAGTAATTCTGGTGCACCCGCCACGGCGCCTCCGGCCCCTGCGCGGGCAGCAGCGCGGCGGCGCGGGTGACATAGCCGGAGGTGAAGTCGAGCATCGGCCGGCGCTCGGGCGGCGGGTCGGGGAGACGCGGCACGGCGACGGCGAAGCGCCGCCGCTCCATGTGCCTCAGCAGCCGGCAGAACCAGCGCGCCGTGAGGTCGCATTTCAGCGTCCAGGAGGCGTTGGTGTAGCCGAAGGCGAGGAGCATGTTCGGCACCCCGTCGAGCATCATCCCCTTGTAGGCGAAGCGCCCCGCCGCATTCACCGGCGCCCCGTCCACCTCGATCGCGATGCCTCCGAACAGGCGCATGACGAGCCCCGTCGCGGTGACGACCATGTCCGCCGGCAGCACCTCGCCCGACTTCAGCTGGATGCCGTCGGCCGTGAAGCGGTCGATCTCGTCGGTGACGATCGACGCCCTGCCCGTGCCGATCGCCTCGAACAGGTCACCGTCGGGCACCAGGCACAGCCTTTGGTCCCACGGATCGTAGCGCGGCGCGAAGTGCCGCTCGACGTCGTACCCCTCCGGCAGCGCCTCGCGGGCGAGATCGATGAGCTTCGTCCTCACCCTCTCCGGCCGCCGCCGCGCCAGGTTGAAGAAGAACAGGCCGAGCAGCACGTTCTTGAGCCGCGCCAGCCCCGGCCCGATCCGCCGCGCCAGCCGGTCGCGCGACGGGCGCGCGACGATGTAGGTCGGCGAGCGCTGGAGCATCGTCACCTGCGCGGCCCTCTCGGCCATCGCCGGCACCAGGGTCACCGCCGTCGCGCCGCTGCCGATCACGACCACCCGCTTGCCCGCAAACTCCAGATCCTCGGGCCAATGCTGCGGGTGGACGATTCGGCCGCGAAACTCAGCCTCGCCCGGCCATTCGGGCCGGTAGCCCTGCTCGTACCGGTAATAGCCGCTGCCGAGGTAGAGGAACGGCGCCGTGAACCGCGCCGGGCCCGCCGGCGTCTCCACCTCCAGCGTCCACAGCGCCTCGGCCGACGACCAGGCGGCGCGCACCACCCGGTGCGAGAACAGGATGCGGCGGTCGATGCCGCCCTCGCGCGCCGTCTCCTCGATATAGGCGCGGATCGCCGGCCCCTCGACGATCGCCTTCTCCGCCCGCCAGGGGCGGAAGGGGAAGCCGAGCGTATGCATGTCGGAATCGGACCGCACGCCCGGGTAGCGGAACAGGTCCCAGGTCCCGCCGATCGTCTCGCGCCCCTCGAGGACAGCGTAGCTTTTGTGCGGCAGCTTCTCCTGCAGCCGCCACCCCGCGTCGATGCCGGACAGGCCGGCACCGACGATCAGCACGTCGAAATGCTTCGCCTCAGCGCTCGTCCCCGCATCCGCCATGCCGCTTCATGGCACCCCCCGCGCCGCCGCGAAAGGCCGGTGGACGCGTCGAAGCCGGCGGACCGAAGGGAAGGCTCGCCGGCTTCTTCACAGTCCCGCCGGCAGCGGCCCGGCGGGAGGAAAGAGATTGCGCGGTCTATCCTTCGCGGGGCGCCAAGTCCCCGACCGCGCGATTGTTGCTTTATCTGTGAACGGTCCGCTGCGGATAGTTGAGCTGGAACGTCTGAATGCGGTTCGACTCCAGGAAAGCGGTGGCGCCAGTGATACGAATAGGCTGGTACATCGCTTGTCTCCTTTGCCCGGAACAACGCGATCCGAACGCCTCCGTTCCGAATGCCGGATTCCTGCTTCCGGACGCAGTGGCCCGCCGCTACGCACGTTCGACCAAGCGAGGGAGCTCTGTATGCGTTCGAAGTTCGGCTGGTGGGGTGCGGCCCTTGCGCTGGCGATGGGCGCGGCGCCGGCCGAGGCGGCGAAGGACTCGCTCGCCCCCACCGGCCGCTGGACCGCCAACGAGCGCGGCGCCGCCCGCACCCCGCCGATGGGCTGGAACAGCTGGAACGCCTTCGGCACGCGAATCACCGAGGACAAGGTGGTGGGCGCCGCGCAGGCGCTCGTCGACACCGGCCTCGCGAAGCTCGGCTACACCTATGTCAACATCGACGACGGCTGGTGGCTGAAGCGGCGCGCGGCAGACGGGCGGCTTCAGGTCCGCACGGCCATCTTCCCGAGCGCCGCCACCGGCGGGCCGGACGAGACGAGCTTCCGCCCCTTCACCGACCGCCTTCACGCCATGGGCCTCAAGGCGGGCATCTACACCGACGCAGGCCGCTACGCCTGCTCCCAGGCCTTCGACCTCCGGTCGCCCAACTTGCCCGTGGGGACTCCGGAGGAGCGGGCGGTCGGCCTCTACGGCCATGTCGAGCAGGATATCGGCCTGTTCTTCCGCGACTGGAACTTCGATTACGTCAAGGTCGATGCCTGCGGCCTCGCCGACTATGCCGGCAAGAGCGACCTCGTCGCCCAGCAGAAATACGTTCCCCTCGAGCCCTTGATGGAGCGGGGCGTCCTCAACCGCACCGACATCGCCGGCATGCGCGCGCTCTACGCCCAGGTCGGCGACGCGCTCCAGCGCACCCGCCCGAGCGGCGACTATGTCTTCTCGATCTGCGCCTGGGGACAGGCGGACGTGCGTCGCTGGGGCAAGGAGGTCGGCAACCTCTGGCGCACAAGCGACGATATCACCCCCTCCTGGACGCGCATGCTCCACACCTATGACAGCGCCGCCGGCCGGCCCCTCTACGCCCAGCCCTACGCCTGGAACGACCCCGACATGCTCGAGATCGGCCTCGGCGATTTCGACGCCGGCCACCTCGTGGAGGCGCGCAGCCACTTCTCGCTCTGGGCGATGATCGACGCGCCGCTCCTGATCGGCGCCGACCTCGCCAATACGCCCAGGCCGCTCATCGACATCCTCGCCAATGCCGACGTCATCGCCCTCAACCAGGATCCGGCCGGCCATCAGGCGGTGCGCGCCTACTCGTCGGACGATTTCGAGATCCTGGTGAAGACCCTCTCGACCGGGGACAAGGCGGTCCTCCTCTTCAACCGCGGCCTCGCTCCGATGAAGGCGATCCTCACCGCCGACCATCTCAAGATGGCGCGCAGCGCCCCGATCGCGCTTCGCGACCTCTGGTCGAAGGAGGAGCGGAGCTTCACCGGCGAGACGAGCTTCACCCTCGCCCCGCGCGAGACGCGGCTGTTCGTCGCCAAGGGCCCGCGCATCCTCCCGGGCGGCATGTACCTCTCGGAAATCCCCGGCGCGGTGAACGTCGCGGTCGACGGCGTCGTCCGCCCCGAGGTCGACCCCCTCGTCCACCGCATGGTGAACCCCTGGGCCGGCAGCCGCGGCCCCGGCGAGCGGCCGGCTTATGGCGGCTATGGCGGCGCCCAGGCCGACGCCGCCCCCTACGGCACCAACCTCCAGGTCGCCGGCCGGGTGATGGGCGCCGGCATCGGCATCCTCGCCGGCTCGCGCCTCGAGGTCAGGAACACCGGCAAGTGGCGCGGCTTCGCCGCCCTCGTCGGAATCGACGACAACAGCCGCAACACCGGCGCCAGGGTGCGCTTCCTCGTCTACGGCGACGGCAAGCTCCTCGCGCAGACGAAGCCGGTGGCGTTCGGCCAGCCCGCGGTGCGCATCGACGCCGACGTCGCCAACGTCCGCCTCGTCGAGCTCGTCGCCAAACCCGAAAGGAACGAGCCGCTCGCCCCCGCCTCCGTCGCGTGGGGCGACGCCGCCTTCCTCGACGCGCCGCCCCCGGCGAAGCGCTGAGGCTGGCGCGAAACCGCGGTTTCTGGCAGCGAGGCGGGGCAGCCAGAGCAGGGGAAAGCGGCCGATGGATTTCGACCTTACGGAAAGGCAGGCTTTGTACCGCGATCGGGTCCGCGACTTCGTCGAGACTCGCATCCGGCCGCGCACGCCCGACTACAAGGCGCAGCTCGCCGAGGGCGATCGCTGGCAGCCCATTGCGGTCATCGAGGAGCTGAAGCCCGAGGCCCGCGCCGCCGGCCTCTGGAACCTGTTCATGCCGCCCGGCCAGGCTCTCCGCCACGTCGACGAGACGTTCGAGTTCGAAGGCACGCAACTCACCAACCTCGAATATGCCCTCTGCGCCGAGGAGATGGGCCGAGTCCCCTGGGCGTCGGAAGTGTTCAACTGCTCCGCCCCCGACACCGGCAACATGGAGGTGCTCCACCGCTACGGCACCCGCGAGCAGAAGGAAGAGTGGCTCCGCCCGCTGATGAACGGCGAGATCCGCTCCGCCTTTTTGATGACGGAGCCCGCAGTCGCCTCGTCGGACGCCACCAACATCCAGTGCGAGATCCGCCGCGACGGCGATTCCTACGTGCTGAACGGCCGCAAATGGTGGTCGTCGGGCGCCGGCGATCCGCGCTGCAAGGTCGCCATCGTTATGGGCAAGACCAACCCCGACAATCCCCGCCACCAGCAGCAGTCGATGGTGCTGATGCCGCTCGACGCCCCGGGCGTCACCGTCGAGCGCGCGCTCACCGTCTACGGCTATGACGACGCGCCGCACGGCCATATGGAGATCGAGCTCAGGGACGTGCGCATCCCCGCCTCGGCGATTCTGCTCGGCGAGGGCAGGGGCTTCGAGATCGCCCAGGGCCGCCTCGGCCCCGGCCGCATCCACCATTGCATGCGCACGATCGGCGCCGCCGAGGAGGCGCTCGAGGCCATGGTGAAGCGCCTCCAGTCGCGCGTCGCCTTCGGCAAGCGGCTGATGGAGCATTCGGTCTGGGAGCAGCGCGTCGCCCGCGCCCGCATCGACATCGACATGTCGCGCCTCCTCTGCCTCAAGGCCGCCGACATGATGGACAAGGCCGGCAACAAGGCTGCCGCCGCCGAGATCGCGATGATCAAGGTCCAGGCGCCCAGCATGGCGCTGCGCATCATCGACGACGCCGTCCAGGCCCATGGCGGCGCCGGCGTATCGCAGGACTTCGGCCTGGCGGCGAGCTGGGCCGGAATCCGCACCCTCCGCCTCGCTGACGGCCCCGACGAGGTCCACAACCGCGCCATCGCCCGGCTGGAGTTCGCAAAGCATGCGCCGGACGGGTGAGGCCCGGCCGTCATTGCGAGGAGCGTAGCGACGAAGCAATCTACACCTCGCCAGCGGACTGGATTGCTTCGCTTCGCTCGCAATGACGGAGTCACGTGATGAACCTCTTCGACCTCACCGGCAAAGTCGCCATCGTCACCGGCTCCTCGCGCGGCATCGGCCGGGCCATTGCCGAGGCCTTCGCCGACCAGGGAGCCAAGGTGGTGATCTCCAGCCGCAAGGCCGAGGCCTGCCAGGAGGTCGCCGACGCGATCAACGCGAAGCATGCCGGCGCCGCCATCGTCGTCCCCGCCTCGATCTCGTCCAAGGAGCAGCTTCAGCACCTCGTCGACGAGACCCGCCGTCAGCTCGGCCGGATCGACGTGCTCGTCTGCAACGCGGCGTCGAACCCCTATTACGGCCCGATGGGCGGCATCTCCGACGACCAGTTCCGCAAGATCCTCGAGAACAACGTCATCGCCAACCACTGGCTGATCCAGATGGTCGCGCCCGAGATGATCGCGCGCAAGGCCGGCTCGATCGTCATCGTCAGCTCGATCGGCGGCCTCAAGGCCTCGGCCGTGATCGGCGCGTACAACATCTCGAAGGCCGCCGACTTCCAGCTCGCCCGCAACCTCGCCGCCGAGTTCGGCCCGCACCAGGTGCGCGTCAACTGCATCGCCCCCGGGCTCATCCGCACCGATTTCGCCAAGGCATTGTGGGAGAACCCCCAGACCTTGAAGGCGGTCACCATGCACACCCCCCTCCAGCGCATCGGCGAGCCCCACGAAATCGCCGGCGCCGCAATCTTCCTCGCCAGCGACGCCTCCACCTTCGTCACCGGCCAGGCCATCGTCGTCGACGGCGGCTCGACGACGGGCGTAGGGTTATGAGGGAAACAAGCGAGATTTCGCGCAGAGACGCAGAGGCGCAGAGAAGCCGGCGTAGCCATTCCCCCCGGCGCGTTCATGGAGAAGCGACCGTTAGACGCTGCGCGCGATCGGCTGTCCGATCTTCGGACCCTCTGCGCCTCTGCGTCTCTGCGTCTCTGCGCGATAAAGTCGGAGTTGGGGAAGGGAGCTGTGGCATGAGACTTCAAGGCAAGGTCGCGATCGTCACCGGCGCCGCGTCGGGGATCGGCAAGGCCACCGCCGCTTTGTTCCGCGCCGAGGGCGCCGAGGTCGTCGCCGCCGATGTGGCCGAAGGGGAGGGCGTCGTCGCCGCCGACGCCGGCTCCGAGGAGGACGTGAAGCGCCTCGTCGCCACCGCCGTCGCCGACCATGGCGGCCTCGACATCTTCTTCGCCAATGCCGGAATTTCGGGCGGCCTCGCCTCGATCTTCGAGCAGACGCCGGAGGATTGGGAAGCGATCCTCAGGACCAATCTCATCGGCCCCTTCCTCGCCATCAAGCACGCCGCGCCGCAGATGAAGGCGCGGGGCGGCGGCTCGATCGTCTGCACCGCTTCGGTCGCGGGCATCCGCGCCGGCGCCGGCGGCCCCGCTTACTCGGCGTCGAAGGCCGGCGTCATCAACCTCGTCAAGGTCGCCGCCACCCAGCTCGCCGGCGCGAACATCCGGGTGAACGCCATCTGTCCCGGGCTAATCGAGACCGGCATGACGAAGGGCATTTACGACAATGCCCGCGCCGCCGGCCGCGAGGACATGATCGGGCACCTCAATCCGCTGAAGCGCGGCGGCGTGCCGGACGAGATCGCCCGCGCCGCCCTCTTCCTCGCCTCGGACGAGTCGAGCTACGTCAACGGCCACGCCCTCGTCGTCGACGGCGGCCTCAGCGGCTCCCACCCCTTCTACCGCCAGGAATATGGCCGCACGAGCTTTTGAGCGCGCGCCGGCGGCGGCGTTCGGCTAGGGCGGCGGCGGCGCCGAATTCCCTCGGTGCCTTCCGGAGTGCCGAACCCGCATGAAATCGTACAAGGATCCCTCCTCCAGGACCCCCATCGCCCCGCCCGCGGAGCCAGGCCGAAGGCCCTCCACGCCGCCCGCGCCCAACCGCGGCCCGACGCCG
>Ga0157369_10010083_pt1 | contig 10790 bp, 8 predicted proteins | sample C25metaG_FD_113461 | JGI IMG/M metagenome (GOLD analysis project Ga0157369, IMG submission 113461) | Corn rhizosphere microbial communities from Kellogg Biological Station, Michigan, USA - C2-5 metaG | ecosystem: Host-associated > Plants > Roots > Rhizosphere > Soil | place: USA: Michigan...
AGGCCGGTATTCCGCCAGCGATTTCAGCTTGTTCATGTGGCGATCCAGGTCATTACCAGAACAGGCGCTGAGCACATTTTGCGAGGACGCCTGCATTCTGGTGATGGCGTCGCGGAGGAAAACCTGGCAGACGTCATTGGCAAGGCTCTTGCCGGTTGCGGCAAGATTTCGGCAGCGCAACAGCGTGGACTCCATGGCAAATGTTTCCATAAAGAGGTCAGAAAGGCTCATCACCACTTCCTGATGCTTCTCCAGATCCGCGCCATGTTTCTGATGCGCGATTCCAAGGGTAAATAGTGCAATCTTTTTTGCATTGCGGACCAGGCGCATTTCCAGATCAGAGTTTGCTTCGTCATGGCTGGTATCGGCCAGCTCTTTTTGTGCGGCTTCCAGCAATGGCAGAAGACCACGTGCGGCACGTTTCAACGGCATGCCTGAGATTACCAGTCGATTGATCTCGCTGGTACCCTCGAACAGACGATTGATGCGCGCATCGCGATAGTAGCGCTCAACGGCATAGTCCTGGTGAAAACCATATCCGCCGTGAATCTGGACACCTTCGTCGGCAACAAAATCGAGCATCTCAGCGGCAAAAACTTTTACCATGGAACACTCAGCCGCGTATTCTTCCGCCGCCTTGAGTTCAACTTTGGCGAAATCAGAAGAGCCGTGTTCAGCGCCGCTCAACTGCGCCTGAATGAGCCCTACCACGCGCCATGCCATGGATTCGGTCGCAAAAATCCTGATGGCCATCTCCGCCAGCTTGTGCTGCATGGCGCCAAAGCTGGCGATGGCCACGCCAAATGCTTTGCGCTGCTTGGCATATTTAATGCTGATAGAAAGAATATTTTTGGCCGCGCCCATAACAGCCGGCCCAAGCTTGAGCCGCCCGATGTTGAGGATGTTGAAGGCAATCACGTGTCCGCGGCCGATTTCACCCAGCACGTTCTCCACCGGCACTTTTACATTGTCAAAGTAGATGGCCGTCGTGGAGCTGCCCTGGATGCCCATCTTGTGTTCTTCTGCACCGCTGGTTAGGCCCCCAAACGCGCGCTCCACGATGAATGCCGTGAATTTCTCGCCGTTCACTTTGGCGAACACGATAAACACATCCGCCGCGCCACCGTTGGTGATCCACATCTTTTGGCCGGTCAGGATGTAATGCTTGCCGTCCTGGCTAAGATCGGCGCGGGTGCGCGCAGCCAGGGCGTCAGAGCCCGCAAGCGGTTCAGTGAGCGCATACGCGGCCAGCAGCTCACCGCTCACCAATCGCGGAAGATATTTTTCTTTTTGCTGCTCAGAGCCAAAGAAAAGAATTGGCAGCGAGCCAATGCCGGTATGCGCGGAGTGCCAGCCTGCGTAAGAGGCGTCGCGGCCCATCACTTCGGCGACGACCATCACTGAAGGCAGGTCCATTTCCATGCCGCCAAATTTTTCCGGCACGGAGATTCCAAGCAGTCCCAGCTTGGCTGACTTTCTCATTACCTCTTGAGCGACGCCGGTTTTTTTCTGTCGGATAGCAGGCAGGTTGGGCTCAACTTCATTGGCCCAGAACTCTTCCACGGTGCGCTCAATGGCGATGTGCTCTTCACTCAAGCGCTCGCGCGTAAAAATTTCTTCTGCTGGTGTTTCCTCCAGCAGAAATCCTGCGCCCTTCCTGAACGCACGAACGGAAGTTGTCGTCGCCATAAGAAACTCCTTTTAGGTCGCCCTTTCAAATAGACCAGCTGCTCCTTGTCCGCCGCCGACGCACATGGTCACCACGCCGTAACGATGCTTGCGCCGCTCCATCTCATTGGCCATGGTGCCCACCATGCGCGAGCCAGTCATGCCAAAGGGGTGGCCAATGGCGATTGATCCGCCATTCACGTTCAGTTTCTCAGGATCGATGCCGAGATGATGGAAGCAATACACAACCTGCACGGCAAATGCTTCATTCAGTTCCCAGATGTCGATGTCGTCCATCTTTAATCCTGCGCGCTTAAGAAGTTTGGGCACGGCGAAAATCGGGCCAATTCCCATTTCGTCGGCATTGCAGCCGGCAACCTGGAAGCCGCGAAAAACCAGTTGGTAAGGAATGCCGAGCTGGTCGGCGCGCTCACGCGACATCAGAAGCGTGGCGGAAGCGCCGTCAGAAAGTTGCGATGAATTACCGGCTGTGACGGAACCCTGGCCGCTCGTCGGATCGAAGTGAGGCTTAAGCGCCAGCAGACCTTCCAGCGTGGTGTCCGGGCGGTTGCATTCGTCTTTATCGGCGACAACTTCTTCCTTGCCGATCACTTCATTCGTCTTCTTGTCCAGCAAAGACTTGGTAACTTTGATAGGCGCAATTTCTTTGTTAAAAAAACCTTCCTGCTGCCCGCGAGCGGTACGCTGCTGGCTGAGCAGGGAATATTCATCCTGAACCTGGCGGCTGACCTTGTAGCGCTTGGCCACAACTTCAGCCGTGTCGCCCATTACCATGTAGATTCCCGGCATGGTCGCCTGCAAGAGAGGATTCGGACTGCTATCGCGTATGGCCATGCTGATGCTCTCGACACCGCCGCCTATGGCTGCGTCCACTCCTTCATGCATGATCTGATGCGCTGCAATCGCAATGGCCTGCAATCCCGACGAGCAAAAACGATTCACGGTGGTTCCTGCCACGGACGGCGGAAGGCCCGCGAGCATGGCCGCTACCCGCGCTACGTTGTGGCCTTGCGGGCCGTGCGGCTGTCCGCAGCCCAGAATCACGTCTTCAATTTCGCTGGGGTCGAGCTTGGGTGTTTTGCGCAGCACATCTTTTATGCAGTGTGCCGCCAGGTCGTCGGGACGGGTTGCGTTGAACGATCCGCGAAATGATTTTGCCAGCGCCGTGCGCGAGCTTGTAACTACCACCGCTTCTCTCATCAATCCCCTCTAAAGTGCTCCTGAATCCAATATAAATCAGCTTGCGCGCTGCTTTTTTCGCAAAGCTACATGGTGAGAACAATGCGTCCGGAAATTTTGCCGCCGCGCATTTCGTCGAAGACTGCGTTTGCCTGGTCCAGCGGACGGGTGGCGACCTGGCAGTGCAATTTGCCTTGGGCCGCCAAGGCCAGAACTTGCTCCAGATCTTTGCGCGTTCCTACAGCTGAAGCTTTGATGTTGACCTCGCCGGCGGCCATCATGATTGGTGGAAAACAGATCTCTGCCGGAAGGCCGACAGCAAGCAGCGTACCGGTAGGCCGAACGCAGTAAAACGCCTTGTCATACGCGGCTTTGGAGCCGGAAGTAACTAACACTATGTGCGCGCTGCCGCGGCGGCGCATCTCTTTTACTACGTTTGATGTCGCAGCGTTGAAAGTATTGACCGCGCCCAGCGACTTGGCGAGCTCAAGCTTGTCATCGGCCACATCAATGGCCGAAACTTCCAGCCCGAGGTGCACACCGATTTGGATGGCCAGATGTCCCAGGCCGCCGACGCCGAAGACTGCGAGCCTTTGCCCGCGCTGAGGCTTGGTCTGCATGATGGCGCGATAGACCGTAACACCCGCGCAAAAGAGCGGCGCCGCTTGGACAGATGGCACAGCATCGGGAATTTTCGTCGCGTGCGTGGCCGGCGCTTTGATGAACTCGGCATAGCCTCCGTCGACCGTAACACCAGTAATTTTCTGCTTCACACACAGGTTCTCATTGCCTTCACGGCAGAACTCACATTCGCCGCAGGTCCAGAAAATCCACGGCACGCCGACGCGGTCGCCAACTTTCAATGCACTCACTCCTGGCCCCACCTCAACCACTTTGCCCGCGACTTCATGTCCCACGATGAGCGGCAGTTTGGTGATGCCGCCGAACTGTTTCCAATCGCCCTCAGCCACATGCAGGTCAGAATGGCAAACACCGCAGGCCTCCACCTTGATCAGGACTTCACCTTGGCCGGGCTTGGGGCGTTCAACTTCCTCGATAACGAATGGTTTCTTCAATTCGTGCAAGACTGCTGCTTTCATTGGTTTCTCCTGATGAGTTGCGGCCTGGGACGCGATTTTTCAGAGCGGCGCGCACGACTACGCGCCTCAGGCGGAGGCTCTGAGAATATTCCATTCACCACCTTCTTTATCTGCTCACGCAGCCATCGGTTCGGCGGATCATTTTCCGCGCTTTCATGCCAGTACATATGAATCTCCAGCTGTTGCAGGCTCTTTAACGGAAACGGATACAGCCGATGATCAAAACCAGTGTTGAGCATTTGCGCGTAATGCTCCGGGATGGTCAGCAGCATGTCCGTTTCACCCACAACGCGGCAGGCGGCAAAGTAGTGCTGGCAACGCAGGACGATGCTGCGCTTGCGGCCCGAGCGGTTCAATTCAGTATCCACCAGGCTGGGACCGAGACGCCGCGACGAGACAAGAACATGGTCCTGCCGCAGGTATGTATCCAGGTCCAGCTCACGCCCAACGGCCGGATGTCCCTTGCGCGCCATGACCACGACGCGATCAGAAAACAGCGGCTGCTGGCGAAGGTTATCGCTCATGGTGATGGGAATATCCAGAACCAGGTCCAAAGTCCCGCTGGCCAGCTCCTGCTCAATCTCGCGGCGCTTGACGCGAAGCGTGGTAATGGAAATTTCCGGAGCGGCCCGGGCCAGGACTTTTGCCAGCGGAGGCAGGATGGTGGATTCCATCAGCTCCCAGAAACCGATCTGGAAATTGCGGCGCGTGTGGGCCGGCTCAAAATTGCGGTTCTCATAAAGATTTACTTCCAGGATCTGCAGCGCCTGCCGCACTTCATTAATCATGTTGCGGCTGAACGGAGTGGGCACCATGTTGGCGCCTTCGCGGATAAAAAGCGGGTCCTGCAGCAGTTCGCGCAACCGCTTCAGCGCATGGCTCATGGCCGGCTGCGTGAGCTTGAGCTGGCGGCCCGCGCGGGTGAGATTGCCTTCGCGGTAGATGGCCTCCAGCACAACAAACAGGTTAAGATCGACCTGGCTCAGATGCACGCCACAAATTTTACACTATTCCAATGATTCATTTGATGAATCAGGCTTAATCTACTAGCCTAATAGAAGCCACAACACCGTGAAGGACGAGCTATGAATTTTGATTACACAGACAAAGTCAAATCGTTGCAGCAGCGTCTCCGTGCATTCATGGATGAGCATATTTATCCCAATGAGAAGCGCTTCTACCAGGAAATTGAGAATGACCGCTGGGCGCCGACAAAGGTGATTGAGGAGTTGAAGCCCAAGGCACGCGCTGCCGGGCTCTGGAATTTATTTCTGCCCGATGATGACCAGGGCGCAGGGCTTACCAATCTGGAATATGCGCCGCTGTGCGAAATCATGGGCCGCAGCATTCTTGCGCCGGAGGTCTTTAATTGCTCCGCGCCGGATACCGGCAACATGGAAGTGCTGGCGCGCTACGGAACGCCTGAGCAAAAAGAGCGCTGGCTGAAGCCGCTGCTGGCGAGCGAAATACGGTCGTGCTTTGCCATGACCGAGCCGGCTGTCGCTTCGTCGGACGCAACGAACATACAGGCCAGTATACGGCGTGAAGGAAATGAATACGTTTTGAATGGCCGCAAGTGGTGGTCGTCGGGCGCAGGCGATCCGCGCTGCAAGATCGCGATCTTTATGGGCAAGACAGATCCCACGGCCAGGAAACATCAGCAGCAATCCATGGTGCTGGTTCCCATGGACGCGCCGGGAGTGAAGATTGAACGCATGCTTACGGTTTTTGGTTATGACCACGCGCCGCACGGGCATGGTGAAGTGAATTTTGAGAATGTGCGCATCCCGGTAACGAACATGCTGCTGGGCGAAGGACGCGGCTTTGAGATTGCCCAAGGCCGCCTGGGGCCGGGACGCATTCACCACTGCATGCGCTGCATCGGGGTAGCGGAGCGCGCGCTGGAAACGATGTGCCAACGCGTGAAAACGCGCGTGGCGTTTGGCAAGCCGCTGGCAGAACAGGGCACGCTGCGGGCTGACATTGCCCAATCGCGCATGGAGATTGAGCAGGCGCGCCTGCTCACCCTGAAAGCCGCCTACATGATGGATACGGTGGGCAACAAGGAGGCGCGCGCGGAAATCGCCATGATCAAGGTTCTGGCTCCCAACGTGACTTTGCGCGTGCTGGATCGCGCGATTCAGGCGCATGGTGGCGCCGGCGTTTCCCAGGATACGTTCCTCGCGGGCGCATGGGCCAACGTGAGAACTCTGCGGCTGGCGGACGGCCCGGACGAAGTCCATCTTGAATCGCTGGCAAAGCACGAATTGCAGAAGGGCTCTCCGCGCGAGTTGAAGACCGGCGTGGCCCGCGCGAGCGACTAGTCCGCTCCTGGATCACGCAGGAAAGCGTTGACTTCAGGAACGTCGCGAAATGGCTGGGTAAGAATTTCCGGCAGGCGCACGCGATCCTCTGTGTCGATCCCCTTTACTCCGATGGTTATCTCTTCCTGCGGTACATCGAGCCGGAATGTGCTATGAATGCGGTCCCAACAGGCCAATCCACTTGACCAGTTGGTATTGGCTTCCGCCGGTTCATTGGAGTGATGGATGCCGTGCATGCGGGGCGTCACCACAAACCAGCTCAGTGCCGATTCCAACCTGCGAGGCAACCGCACATTGGAATGATGAAACAGAACTGATAGCGACAGAAACATCTGCCAACAGGTGAGCGCTTCAGCATCCACGCCCAGCAACACAACTTGCGCAGCGCGATACGGCACTGAAACCGCGAGCTCGCCGAAATGGAAACGCAATGCCGTGGACGCGTCCAGATCCAAATCGACGTGGTGCACGGCGTGAAAACGCCATAAAAATGGAACCCGATGCGTGAGCACATGCCAGAGGTAGAGCGTGTAGTCCATGAGCACTACCGCGGCGATGATCTCAAACGGCCGGGGAAGATTTAACTTTTTTAGTAGGCCGAGATTTCGTTTTTCCACTGATCGTGCCAGAGGCCGGACGGCGGGCGCTTCCAACAGTTGCGCGGTGAGCGCGCCTAACGCTGCGACAGCAAGGTTGCGGCCATCGCGGCGGAGTTTGGATTCGCGCTCGTGGCGCAACGGGCGTTTTCGCTCCAGCAGCACCAGGCCGGCAAGCACCCCCAGGCTCAACGCGACGCGAAGGAAATTTTTCATTGCAGCGCCCTCAATCCGCTCCGGTGGCGCCGGAATGCGGCACCCGCTCACCGGGCATTCTTGAACGCACAACTTTTGCCGGCACGCCTACCGCTATTGAATAAGGCGGGATGTTGCCGCGCACCACGCTGCCTGCGCCGATCACGCAGCCTTTGCCCACATGCGCGCCATCGAGAAAAATCGCATTCGATCCTACCCAGACGTCGTCTTCAATAGTGATTCCCACGCGCGTGGTGCCCTGCTCGCGGATAGGCACATCCGTACGATCAAAGTTGTGGTTTTCCGGATGAAACCCCACGTGCTGGCCCATGATCACATTCTCTCCGATGGAGATGAAGCCGGAGCTGCCGAGGAAGGAATAAGCATCCACCGCCGAATTGGCGCCCATGCTGATGCCTTCACCCAGATTAGATGCGGGCGCGCCCACGATCACCGAGTAAGCGCCGATCTTCACGTTGTCGCCCAGGACCACGCCGCGGCGCATGAGGCCGTCGATAATGACGCCGCGCTCCAGGGTGACTCCTTTGCCAAAGCGAATCAGCGATGCGCCTCGAAGATTCACGCCTTTGGCCATAAATACAGTTGCGATGCGGCGCTGCAGAACCAGAGCTTTGAACATTCCGCGCATCAGCCATGTGGCGCGACGGATGAGCAATCCCAGCAATAAGGAGAGTGGGATATTTCGATCCAGATGGAACGGCCGTCCTTTGATCTTGCTCCCAAACGCTTCCACCGATTTATAAAGAAACTCGCTCATGGAAACAGGATCCGAACGGGGCTTTCAAAAATCCACCCTTCAGCAATTTAACCAGAGCATTATAACGGTGGGAGTTTCTGCGGAATTGTAGTCCAGCAGCCGTTCCACAGTCCGCGGTAAAGACCCACAGCACGCTTGAAGTCCGCCTGAAAGAGAGACCTGAGGGTGACATAGCCCACGTACTTACTCATGGAAAACGCGAACAACGGAAGCTGATGGCGTGGCAGATACTTGCGCGCGCACAGGACGGCGTTTCGCATGCTGTAAAAATCCCGCTTGGCAAATCCCATGCTTTGCTTGGTAACGTAGGAATCGCGGTGCCACACAATCGAGGCAGGAGCATACATGGCCTTGTATCCCCCACGGAGGGTGCGTACGCACCAATCCAAATCTTCATAACCCATGAAAAAGATCTCATCCAGCAAGCCGACTTTTCGCACGACCTCAGCCCTCACCAGAAGAGCGCATCCGGAGACAAAAGAAACTTCTTTTGTCTGGTCATAGGCGCCAACGTCACTCTGACGCAATCCAAAATGGGTAGGGAAAGTTTTCCAGGGAACATACTCGCCTCCCGCATACCAGATCTTATCCGCGGGCTCGAAGTAGTAAATCTTGGGGCTCACCATGCCGATTCGTTCATCTCTTTCAGCCACGCTGACTAACTCAGTGACGAAATTCGGCGCGACAATCGTGTCATTATTCAGCAGCAGCAAGTAGTCCGTTCCCCGGGGCAGAACATCGCGCATGCCAACATTGGCGCCGCCGGTGAATCCCAGGTTCTTCTCGTTGAGAATGACTCTTACTTCAGGAAAGTTCTGGGCCAGCTTTTGACCGGAACCATCGACGGAGCCATTATCCACGAGCACCACTTCGAAGGCGGGATAGTCAATCTTCCTGAGTGAAAGAAGACAGTCGCGGGTGACATCGTAACTATTCCACGTGAGGATAATGATGCTGACTTTGGGTTGATGAACTGGCGTTTTTTCCATGTGTGTTCGTGGGTCGAAGCTTTCCGGCAAAGACAGGCGCTTTCGAGCGCCAAATCATCATTGTGGAATACAGTATATTGTAGCGAATGAGAGGGCTTGCCGGATGGCTGAGAAAACCACGTTGCTGCCGATCTTGAACCGTGTGCCAACGGCTGATTTTCAGGACACCCTGCGGCAACATGGCCTGGGCGAACTGCGGCGGCGTGAAGTTACCACCCTGCAAATCAATGTGGGTAAGCTCTGCAACCAGGCCTGCCACCACTGCCATGTGGAAGCCGGGCCCAAGCGCACGGAGATCATGCCGGACCACGTGGCGGAACGGATTATCAAGCTGCTGGCGGCAACCCCTTCCATTCACACCGTGGACATCACTGGCGGCGCGCCTGAACTGAATGCGAATTTCCGCTGGCTGGTGCGCGAGTCACGGCGCATGGCAAAGCAGGTGATCGACCGTTGCAATCTGACTGTGCTTTTTGAGCCTGGACAGGAGTCACTGGCGGAGTTTTTGGCTGCCAACCAGGTTGAAATCACCGCCAGCCTGCCTTGCTATACGGAAAGCAACGTTGACCAGCAGCGCGGCAAAGGCGCATTTGAGAAAAGCATCCGCGCGCTGCGGCTTCTAAATGCAATCGGCTATGGGCGCACGGCATCGGGACTAACGCTCAACTTAGTTTATAACCCGCTGGGAGCTTCCCTTCCGCCGCAGCAGCAAAAACTTGAAGCCGACTACAAGACGCAGCTGCGCGAGAATTTTGGAATTGAGTTTAACAGGCTTTTCACCATTACCAATATGCCGATCAAGCGCTTTGCGGAATTCCTTTTCCGTGAAGGAAAGCAGGAAGCCTACATGGCACTGCTGACAAACCACTTCAACCCGGCGACAGTAAATGGTTTGATGTGCCGTGACCTGGTCAGCATTGGATGGGATGGCAGGGTTTACGATTGCGACTTTAACCAGATGCTCGACCTGGAAACACCCAGCGGAAAGAGCATCTGGAAGATTGAATCTTTCGCAGAGCTGGCAGAAAAATCTATCGCTACTGACGGTCATTGCTTTGGCTGCACCGCTGGCGCGGGTTCCAGTTGCGGAGGAAGCCTGCAATGACGCCACCTCATGTCGAGGTGAGTCCCGCTGATGAATTCAACAAGAAGCTGGTAGAGAATGCTCATCCGCCTGACTGGGTCAATCCCAAGCCCGCGGGCCGCTACAACCTTGTCGTTGTCGGAGCCGGAACGGCAGGTCTGGTGGCGGCGGCCGGAGCGGCAATATTGGGCGCACGGGTAGCTCTGATTGAACGCGCTCTTATGGGGGGCGATTGCCTGAACTATGGATGCGTCCCATCGAAGGCGCTGATTCGCGCGGCCCGGGCAGCGTATGCGGTAACCGAGGCGCGTGAATTCGGAATCGAAACGCAACCCCCAACAGTAGAGTTTGCCGATGTGATGCGGCGCGTCCGCCGCGTGCGGGCAGAGATTGCGCCGAATGATTCTGTCCAGCGCTTTGCTCGGCTGGGCGTGGATGTATTTCTTGGTCACGGCCACTTCACTGGCAAGCACTCGCTTGAAGTGGAAGGACAGCGGCTCGACTTCAGGAAAGCCATTATCGCTACGGGCGCGCGCGCCGCAGTGCCGCCTATTCCCGGACTGGCAGAGGCAGGCTATCTCACGAATGAAACTGTATTTTCTCTCACATTGCTGCCGCGAAGACTGATTGTGATTGGCGGAGGGCCGATTGGCTGCGAGCTGGCACAGGCTTTTGGGCGGTTGGGCAGCCAGGTGTCTCTAGTAAGCGATGTTCCTCGACTGCTGCCGAAAGAAGATCCTGATGTGGCTGCTTTGCTGGAGCAGCAATTCCAGCGTGAAGGGATTGAGCTTATTCTGGGCGCAAAGGTGGAGCGGGCGGAGAAGTCGGCTGTGGGGAAGATTTTGATTGTCAACCG